>Ga0207868_1000790_pt1 | contig 28300 bp, 25 predicted proteins | sample Passage237B_FD_187370 | JGI IMG/M metagenome (GOLD analysis project Ga0207868, IMG submission 187370) | Cellulose adapted compost microbial communities from Newby Island Compost Facility, Milpitas, CA, USA - Passage2 37B (SPAdes) (version 3) ... | reverse complement strand
CGAGACGCGCTTTCCCGTGAGGGGAGGCTTCAAAGGGCCGCTCGCTGCGCGAGCTGGAAGGTGAACCCGCGGATCCGCTTGTGATCGAGATCACGCGGATCCGCGGGTTCACCTTCCCCCGCTTCGCGGGGCCCTTTGGCGGAGAGGGAGGGATTCGAACCCCCGTTACCCTTGCGAGTAAAGCGGTTTTCAAGACCGCCGCATTCGACCACTCTGCCACCTCTCCGGGGGCGTGGGCCGCGAAAGTAGCGCCTGGGCCCACGGCAGCGATATTTGCCCGGATGACGGCAACCGTCGAATTCCTGGGCACGGGCACCAGCAGTGGTGTGCCGCTGGTGGGCTGCGATTGCGCCGTGTGCACCAGCGCCGATCCCAAGGACCAACGCCTGCGCAGCTCGGTGCTCGTGCGCACACAGGGCCGCACGCTGCTGATCGATGCCGGCCCCGACCTGCGCCAGCAATTGCTGCGCAGCCGCACCACCGCCGTGGACGCCGTGCTGATCACCCACGAGCACATGGACCATGTGGCGGGCATCGATGAGCTGCGCGCACTGAACTTCAAGCTGGGCCGTGCGATCGACATCCACGCATCGCCCACGACCAACCAGGCCATTCGGCGCATGTTCCACTACGCCTTCGCCGAACAGCGCTACCCCGGCACGCCCGAACTCACGCTGCACGACATACGTCCCGGCGCCGCCCAAGTGGCCGGGGTCGACCTGGACGTGGTGGAGGTGTTGCACCACCACATGCCCGTGCTCGGTTTCCGCATCGGCGGCTTCGCGTACCTCACCGATGTGAAGCGCATACCGCCCGAGGCGATGGAACGATTGCGTGGCACGCACACGTTGGTGATCAGCGCGCTGCGACGCACCGAGCACATCGCACACCTCAACCTGGACCAGGCCCTTGCCGTGGTGCGCGAACTGGCACCGGCGCAGGCCTACTTCACCCACATCAGCCATCTGCTGGGCACCCACGCGGAGGTGAGCGCCGAGCTCCCGCCCCACGTGGCGCTGGCTTACGATGGTCTGCGGATCGAGCTGCCCTGAGGGAAGGCTTCGACCGGTTTGCCGCTGTTCGCGGTCATTTGCGATATTCACGCACTCTTCACCCTTCCCATGCGCCCCACTCCACCCTACAAGGCCCTGGCCGTCGTCGGCCTCACCATCCTGGGCCACCTGGCCGCGGCACAAGGCCCCTCGGCCGAGATCCGTCTCTTCAAGGAACCCGTTCGCTCGGCCGACATGGACCTGCAGGAGCGCCTGCTGCTGGCGCAGCCCTGGCGCTCGTTCGTGGCCGACCATCCCGGCTGGTACGTGGAGTTCAACGAGACCAGCGGCACACCGCACAGGGCCTTCGGTCCGGCCATCGCCGTGGCGGGCAACAACGCGCAGGAGAAGGCATCGACCTTCATCGCCACGGAGCTGGAACGCTTCGGTGTGCGCGCTGAGATGCTGTCGCCGCTGCCGCCGATCAAGGCCGCGCGCCACACCTACCTGCACTTCGCACAGCACCACGCGGGGCTTCCCGTGATCGGTGGCCATGTGCTGGTGAAGCTCGATGCCGGTGAACGCGTGGTGAGCTTCGGCGCCGATGTGTTCGCCGTGCCCGACGCCGCCGTGGCCCCCACGATCGCCGCAAGCACCGCGGCAGCCATCGCACAGGAGGGGCTGCAGCAGGTGGAGGAAGTGCAGGTGCAGGGCCTGAAGTGGCTGCCGATGCCGCTGCGCACCGAGCCCGACACACGGCTGGTGCACGAGGTGATCGTGAGCGGTGCGAGCAACGCCCTGCCCTACCGCTACCAGTGCTGGGTGGACGCCCACAGTGGTGAGCTGCTGCGCCGCGTGGACCAGGTGGTGCAACACCAGCATGGCCACGACAACGACGATGCCGGTGCCGATGCGCAGGTGGACGCCGCGGTGCTGGTGAATGGTCCGCTGCAACCCGAAGTGACCGTGGGCCTCGGCCACCTGCGCGTGAACATCGGTGGCAACTACCACTACACCGATGCCGACGGCCTGCTCACCAGCGGCATCACCGGTCCGGTGAGCGCCACCTTGGAGCTGCGCGGTCGCTGGTCGCAGGTGCGCACCAACAACAACACGCCGAGCATGACCACCACCCTGCAGGAGGGTGCCAATACGGTGAGCTTCGATGGGGCGGCCAACGTGCGCCAACGCACGGCCTACTATGCGGTGAACCGCGTGCACCACCACGTGAACGCGGTGCTGCCCGGCTACTCGGGCATGGACTTCATGCTGATGACCAATGTGGACGTGAGCGGTGGTGATTGCAACGCCTACTACAACGGCACGTCGATCAACTTCTACCCGCAGGCCAACGGCTGCCGCTCGTTCGCCACGGTGCCCGATGTGGTGTACCACGAGTACGGTCACGGCATCAACGACAACTACTACGACGACATGGGCAGCAACTTCACCAACGGCGCGATGAACGAGGGCTACGCCGATGTGTGGGCCTTCACCATCACCGGCGATCCGGTGCTGGCGCGCGGCTATCTGCTGGCCGACCCGAACTCGAGCATCCGCCGCTACGACCTCGCACCGAAGGTGTACCCGATGGACCTGACCGGCGAGGTGCACGCCGACGGCGAGATCATCGCCGGGGCCTGGTGGGACACCTACCGCCTGCTGGGCGACGACATGCCGCTGACGCTCGCGCTCTTCGCCGAGGCCTTCCCCGGTCTACAGGCCGCCACCTTCAACGGCAACGAAGGCGTGGCCTTCCGCGATGTGCTGATCGATGTGCTGCAGGCCGACGACGACGATGGCGACATCACCAACGGCACGCCCCACGGCAACGCGATCGTGGAGGCCTTCGCGCTGCACGGCATCACGCTGTTGAGCAACGTGACCTTCGCCCACACACCGGTGGAGGCCGCCGAGGCCGAGGAGGGCATCACGCTCAGCGCCAACGTCACCATCGCCTTCCCCTTCTCGAACTACCTGAACGGCGTCCGCGCCTTCTACCGGGTGAACAACAGCGCCACGTGGAACAGCGTGCTGATGAGCAACACCGGCGGCAACACATACACGGCCGAGATCCCCGCGCAGCCCATCGGCACGGTGGTGGCCTACTACCTGGCCCTGGAGGACATCAACGGACAGACCAGCTCGGTGCTGCCCAAGGGTGCGGCACAGGCCGACCCGAACCTGCCCTTCTACATCCTCGTGGGCATGGAGCTCGTGGGCACCGAGGACGTGGACGCCGTGCATCAACTGGGCACCTGGACCGCGGGCCTGCCCACCGACAACGCCACCTCGGGCCACTTCGTGGAGACCATCCCCATGCCCTCGTACGGCACCTTCGGCGACCCCTCGACCATGGTGCAGCCCGGCTACCAGCACACGCCCGAGGGCGACCTGTGCTGGGTGACGGGCAACGCGTCGAGCCCCAGTTCGCCCATCGGTGAGAACGACGTGGACGGCGGCACCACCACGGTGATCAGCGGCAACATCGACCTCACCGGCCGCACCAACCCGGTGTTCACCTATTGGCGCTGGTACACCAACAACCCGCCCAGCGGCGCCAACCCCAACGCCGACTGGTGGCAGGTGTACATCAGCAACGACGGCGGTGCCACCTGGGTGCCCGTGGAGGACACGCGCACGAGCGACCGCAGCTGGCGGCGGCATGCCTTCCGCGTGCAGGACCTGGTGGAACCCACGGCCACCGTGCGCCTGAAGTTCCACGCCAGCGACAGCATCAGGCCGGGCGAATACCTGGACGGCGGCAGCCTGGTGGAGGCCGCGCTGGACGATGTGCAGTTGTGGGACGTGGTGGACGAGACGGGCATCGCGGAGAACGCGGCACACCGGATCACCCTGTATCCCGATCCGGCGCGCGACGTGGTGACCGTTGACCTGCCCGTTGAGTTGGGCGTGGTGCGCCTGGACGTGCTGGACCTCGCCGGCCGCGTGGTGTACCGTCCGGCCATGGGCCGCATGCCGCTGCGCATCCCGGTGGACGGTCTGGCCGAAGGCCAATACATCCTGCGCGCGATCTGGTCCGACGGCAGCGCCACACGCCGATTCAGCGTGGTGCATTAAAAGCGGAAGTGAACGGTGGACGGCGCTGGTCGTCGTCCACCCCACTGTTCCCGTACCGGCGAACGGCACGTCCCAGCGGGAAAGGCACAGGATCCCAACGCGGGGCCCATCGATCGCGATCCCTGGTCGCAAGGCGACGCCGACAACGCCTGCCGCCGCGCAACAAAAAAGCCGACCCGCGTACCGGATCGGCTTTTTCGTGACCGGCGCGCTCGCCGGGATGCGTTAGTGCGTGACCACGAAACGCCGGGTGGTCAACGTCGTGCCGTTGCGTTCCACCGAGGCGAAGTACACACCGGGCGCCATGCCGGCGACCGGCAGCACCGTGCGGCTGCTGGCCGCGCTCAGGCGGGTGTGGCCCACGCGGCCGCCCAGCATGTCGTACACCGCGAGCACGGCACCGTTCACGCCATCGGCCAGGTCGATGTGGAACTCCACGTTCTGGCCCACCGAAGGGTTGGGGAACACCTTCATGCTGCGCACCGCGCCGGTCACTTCGGCCAGGCCCACGGCATTGCTTTGGAACACGATGTCGGCCCACACCGTGTCAGTTGGGTTGGCCGTATCGAACCATACATAGCGGTAGGTGCTGACGCCCTCGATCCCCATGGGCATGTGGTAACCGCCGAAGTTGGTCAAGGGCTCACCCGGGGTCATCTCCAATGCGTGCACCGGGAGCGACGACCAAACGGGGCGCGCACCGGCCTCCTGGGCATCGTAGCACACGCCCCAGCAGAAGTAGTTCATGGTGCCGGGTTGCACACCCAACTCGTAACGCTTCACGTTCACGATGCGGTTCTCTTCACCGTTCAAGGTGCTTTCGAGGTGCACCTCCATGATGATCTCGTCGGCCTGGCCGACATAGGTGATGGTGGTGCCGTTCACCACATCACCGTGGTGGTCGCGCAGGGTGATGAACTGGGCCTGGGCCGCAGCGGTCAATACACAAAGTGACAGGGTAATGCTCTTCCTCATGTTCGTGGTTCTGTTCGGTCGCCGACAACAGCGAACGACCTTGTACAAAAGTAGCCCCTGCGCAGGCTCATCGACACCGGCGGACGACGCTGTTGGGGATGGTTGGGTTTCCAAGCAGAGCACGAAGGAGCGTCCACGCCGGAAAATGTCCCGGATACATTTGACAACGGCCAGCCTTGGTCGGGAAACCTTTGTTGATGAGCACGAACAGTCAACTTTTGAAACCGAGCACCATGAAACGAGCATTACTTCTTCTACCGGCCATCGGGCTGGCAGCGGGCCTGTGGGCCCAATGCCCCTCAGGCCAGACCCAGGTCACGGTATCGATCCTGACCGACAACTATGGCAGCGAGACCACATGGAGCCTGACCGGGGTCGGCGGTACTCCGGTGTACGGCAGCGGGGGGCCCTACGGCAACAACCAGCAGTACAACCAGAACATTTGCGTGCCCGACGGCCATGTGCTCATCTTCACCATCTATGATTCCTATGGCGATGGCATCTGCTGCAGCTACGGCCAGGGCAACTACTCGGTGACCGCCGGTGGCAGCACCGTGGTATCCGGCGGCCAGTTCGGCGAGTCGCAGACCACCTACTTCCAGACCGGCCCGCAGGCCAGCCTGGACCTGGCGGCACTGCCCATCACGATGTACCACACCGTGGTGCAGGGCAACACCAACGTCACCGGCCAACTGCGCAACTTCGGCAGCAGCACGGTGACCAGCTTCACGCTGAACTACAGCGTGGACGGTGGCGCACCGGTGACGCAGGCGGTAACGGCCAACATCGCCCCCAACGCCACCTACAACTTCACGCACGCCACACCGTGGAACGCGACCGTGGGCAACCATACCATCCGCGTGTGGGCCAGCAACCTGAACGGCAGCGCTGACGGCAACCCGGCCAATGACGAGGCCGAAAAGGCGATCGCCGTGGCCACCCAGAGCGTGGCCCGCACCACCGTGCTGGAGCAGTTCACCAGCTCCACCTGCGGGCCCTGCGCCAATCTGAACGTGACCTTCGCCCCCATGCTCACCAGCCTGAGCACCAACCACCAAGGCTCGAACTACGCGGCCGTGAAGTACCACATGAACTGGCCCTCGCCCGGCAACGACCCCAGCTACAACCCCGATGGCGTTACCCGGAAGAACTATTACGGTGTGACCGGGATCCCCGATCTGTACCTGGATGGTGGCCCCATGGCCGGTACCTCGGCTTCCGTGATGCAGGCCGGTCAAGCCAAGCCCGCCTTCGTGAGCCTCTCGGCGCAAGCCTCGGTGAGCGGCAACCAGGTGACGGTGAACACCACCGTGACCCCCTACGCCGACTTCTCGGGCACGCATAAACTGCACATCGCAGTGACCGAGAACAGCTACGACTACCCGGCCAGCACCACCAGCCAGGACCAGTTCCACTATGTGATGCGGAAGATGCTGCCCAACGCACAGGGCACCACCCTGGCCCCGCTGGCGGTGGGCCAGAGCCAGAGCAACACGGCGAGCTACACCTTCACCGTGGGCGGTCCGGCCCAGGGCAACTACAACCTGTGGACGAACATGCAGAACCTGACGGTGGTGGCCTTCGTGCAGAACAACAGCACCAAGGAGGTACTGCAGGGCGCCATCGCCAGCATGACCGTGGGCATGGACGAGTTGGACGGCGACATCCGCTTCGGCCTGTACCCCAACCCCACCAACAGCACGTTGACCCTGGACTTCGACATGCCTGAGGCCGGCACCGCCCGCTTCGAGGTGTACGACCGGATGGGCAAGCTGGTGCATGCGCAGCAGATGAGCGCGGCGCCCGGCGCCACCCGCGGCACCATGGACCTGGCCCACCTGGAGAACGGCCTGTACCACGTGGCGCTGGTGGTGGGCGATGCCCGCTCGACCCGCAAAGTGCTGGTGAACAAATAAGCCTTCGCCATGGGAAGGACCGGTGGCCGGTACGTTCTTTGTCCGTCGGCCCCGGTCCTTTTCTTTGGGGGCCCACATCCATCATGAAAACCCTTTTCTCGATGCTCTTCGGCGCCCTGCTCACGCTGGGTGCCTCCGCCCAGGGGCGCGTCCCTTCGGTGATCGTGCAAAGCCTTGATGGCAGGAAGGTGGACACCAAGACCTTCGCCGAGAACAACGGCAAGCCGGTGATCATCAACTTCTGGGCGACCTGGTGCGCGCCGTGCAAGCGCGAGCTGGCCGCGATCGCCGACAAGTACGCCGACTGGCAGGCGAAGACCGGCGTGAAGCTGATCGCCGTGTCGATCGACGATGCACGAAGCATGGCCCGCGTGGCCCCGTACGTGAACGGCCAGGATTGGGACTACGAGGTGTACCTTGACCCCAACGGCGACCTGAAGCGTGCGCTGAACGTGAACAACATCCCGCACACCTTCCTGCTGAACGGGAAGGGCGAGATCGTGTACCAGCACAACAACTACGAGCCGGGTGACGAGAACGAGCTTTACCAGAAGGTGCTGCAGGCAGCCGGTGCGAAATAGGTGGGCCGGTCCGCGCGTCGCCCTGGCGATCGCGGCCACCGCAACGGGTCTGCTGACCCACGCCCAGCAGGGTACGCAGGTGCACGGCAACTTCAGCACCGACGCGCAGTACTACAACACCGACTCGGCGATCGGCGCGGTGGTGCCACCGCAACGTTTCGCCGCCAATGCCTGGGCCAACCTGATCGTGACCCACGGCAACTTCGAGGCGGGCGCGCGGCTGGAGAGCTACAACCCGCCGCTGGCCGGCTATCCCGCAGGACAGGCCTACCGCGGATCGGGCGTGGGCTACCGCTACGCGAAGTTCACGGTGAGCGATCTGGAGATCACCGTGGGCAACTTCTTCGAGCAGTTCGGTCAGGGCCTGGTGTTCCGCAGCTACGAGGAACGCTACCTCGGGGTGGACAATGCCATGGACGGCTTCCGCCTGCGCTACAAGCCCCACCGCGGCGTATACTTGAAAGGCTTCGTGGGCCAGCAGCGCCTGGCCTTCATCAACGGCCCCACCCTGGGCCCGGGCATCGTGCGCGGCATCGATGCGGAAGTGAGCCTGGCCGAAGTGCTGGACTCGGCCTGGACCAGCGCCAACAACCTGATCATCGGGGGCAGCTTCGTGAGCAAGTACCAGGAGGACCGCGACCCCATGCTGGTGCTGCCCGAGAACGTGGGCGCCGGGGCGGTGCGCCTGAACTTCACCACGCCGAAGTGGAACGTGTACACCGAGTACGCGCACAAGATCAACGACCCCAACGGCAAGAACGGCTTCGTGTACAAGGACGGCCAGGCGCTGATGCTGAACGCCACCTACAGCACGCGTGGCTTCGGGGCCAGCGTAGGCGCGCACAGCTTCGACAACATGTTCTTCCAGAGCGACCGCGCGGCCGCCACGCCCTTCGACCTGAACATCAACTTCCTGCCCCCGCTGGCCCGGCAGCACACGTACAACCTGCCGGCCACGCTCTACCCCTACGCCACCCAGCCCAACGGCGAGGTGAGCGCACAAGGCGAGCTTTTCCACACCTTCCGCAAGGGCACCAAGCTGGGCGGCAAGTACGGCACCAAGGTGGCGGTGAACTACTCGGTGGCCTACGGCATCGACACCGTGCGCCTGGGCGCGGCCGACGACACCACACGACGCCTGGGCTACCGCTCGCGCTTCTTCACGCCCAGCGACCGGATGTACTTCCAGGACATGAACATCGAGGTGCGCAAGAAGCTCAGCGCCGACTGGGAACTGGCCCTCACCTACCTGAACGTGACCTACGACATCGACATCATCCAGGGCAAGCCCGGCAAGCCCAAGGTGTACGCCGACATCGTGGTGCTGGAAGGCCTGCACAAGTTCACCGACCGCAACTCGGTGCGCTTCGAGGTGCAGCACCTGAGCACCAGGCAGGACCAGGGCAACTGGGCCACGGCACTGGCCGAGTTCACCTTCAGTCCGCACTGGTTCGTGGCCGCCATGGACCAGTACAACTACATGACCTTCGGCGACACCTTCCTACAGGACGGCAAGACCGAGGTGAAGCCCGAACGCCTCCACTACCCCATCGGCTCGGTGGGCTACATCAAGGGCGGCAACCGCTTCCAGGTGAACTATGGTCGGCAGCGCGCGGGGATCTTCTGCGTGGGCGGTGTATGCCGCCAGGTGCCCGCCGCCAACGGCCTCACCGTTTCCATCACCAGCACGTTCTGACATGGCATCGATCCGTCCCCTTCTGCTGTTGACCACCGTGGTGATGCTGGCCGGCTGCGACATCGTGAACGACCCGATCCCACCAGGCACCACGGGCAATGGCGGCGGACAGGTGGACGGGATCCAGCGCCGGATCCTGCTGGAGGACCTCACCGGGCACCGCTGCAACAACTGTCCGCGTGCGGCACGGCTGGCGGCCGACCTGAAGAACCTTTACGGCGACCAGCTGATCTTGGTGGGCGTGCACACCGGTGGTTTCGCCGCGCCCCTGCCCCCCTTGGGCGATGGCTTCTACGACACCGACTTCCGCACCCCGGCGGGAACGGCCTACAGCAACGCCTTCCAAGTGATGTTCTACCCCGCGGGCATGGTGAACCGCCGCAGCTACTCGGGCTCGCCCGTGCTGGCCGAGAACAGCTGGGGAAGCGCCGTGGCCGACATGGCCGGCGACACCTCGCCCTTCGAGCTGTGGTTCGAGTCGATCACCACCGGCGCCAATACGGTGAGCACCGTGATCAAGCTGCGGATCGCCGAGGCCGTGGAAGGCGACCACAACCTGGTGGTGTACCTGACCGAGGACCATGTGATCGACTGGCAGCTGGATTCGGACGCCACCCCGCCCGACGTGCCGGACTATGAGCACCGCCACGTGCTGCGGGCCAACCTGAACGACACCTGGGGCGTGCCGGTGGTGACGGGCAGCGCGGCCGCGGGCGACACCATCACGCTGAGCTACGACAACTTCTCGATGAACCCCGCCTGGGTGCAGGACAATTGCGCCCTGGTGGCCTACGTGTACAACGTGGCCACCGACGAGGTGATGCAGGCGGCCGAGCGGAAGTTCGTGCCCTGATCCTCCCCCCGACATACGGATCGCGCCGGAGCCCCGTTGGGGTATCCCGGGCAGGACCGGATCGTGGAAAAAACGTCGGCCACGCCGGGGACGTTCAGGATCGGATCGGCATTATCTTCAGCCTCGACAAAACGGTATCGTGAAGATGGACCAAGGAAGAAAGATGATGGAGCTCTGCCAGCAAGTGCTCCAGAAGGTCAGCTTCGACCGCCGGTTGTTCAAGAAGGAACTCATCAAGGCCCGTCGCTGGTTGGGCCAGCACGATCAACTCGTCCTGAAGGCCTGGTGCCTGGCCACCTTCGGACACATGTACAAGGATGTGATCGTGGAGGTGTTCCAGACCACCATGCGCACCTGACGCAGGTGTGTCGCCTGCCTACTCGTTCCGCAGGAAGCGCAGGTTGCGCTTGAGCCCTTCGTATTTCGTGCGCTTCACGGCGCTGCCCTCGAACAGGCGATCGAAGAGCACCTCGGTCATGCCGTGCCACTCGTCCTTCGTCAGGGCCATCAGTTCGGGCTTCGGCGCGAACCCGGGCTCGTTGTGCGGCGTGCTGAACCGGTTCCAAGGGCACACGTCCTGGCAGATGTCGCAGCCGAACACGCGGTCGGCGAATCGCCCGCGCATCTCCTCGGGGATCGCGTCCTTCAGCTCGATGGTGAAGTAGCTGATGCAACGGCTGCCGTCCACCCCATAGGGTGTGATGGCCTGCGTGGGGCAGGCATCGATGCAGCGGCGACAGGTGCCGCAATGGTCGGTGGTCGGCGGATCGGGCTCGAGCTCCAGGTCGGTGATCAGTTCGCAGAGGAAGAAGAAGGAGCCGACGCCCTGCCGGATGATGTTGGTGTGCTTGCCCATCCAGCCGACACCGCTGCGCTGCGCCCACGCCTTCTCAAGCACCGGTGCACTGTCGACGAAGGCGCGCATGGCCACCTCGCCGAACTCCTCGTGGATGAAGGCGATCAGTGGCTTGAGCCGCTTCTTCACCACCTTGTGGTAGTCGCGTCCGTAGGCATAGGTGCTCAACACCGGTGCCTCGGGATCGCGCTGCCGCCGGGGAGTGTGGTAGTTGAAGGCCAGGCTGATCACACTTTGCGCGCCTTCCACGAGCTTGCGCGGATCGAGCCGCATGTCGAAGTGGCGCTCCATGTAGGCCATGGTGCCGTGGCGTCCTTCGCGCAGCCAGCGTTCCAGGCGGGGCGCCTCGTCGGCAAGGAACCCGGCGCGCGCCACACCACAGGCAAGGAAGCCGAGCTCGTGGGCCTTCGCCTTGATCAGGTCGGCTTTTTCGCGCGGGGTGAGCATGGGCGGCAAGGTAGGATGCGTGGTCGCCGTTACTTTGCCCGGCATGCGCCAGGTGCACATCACCCGCTACATCATGCCGTTGCGCGAGGGCGGCTCGTTGCCCGGTCTGGTGGACGCGGACGATGGCTTCAAGTACGTGGTGAAGTTCCGCGGGAACGGCCATGGTCCGAAGGCATTGATCGCCGAGCTGATCGGTGGTGAGGTGGCGCGGGCCTTGGGCCTGCGTGTGCCCGAGCTCGTGTTCGCCGATCTGGACACGGCCTTCGGGCGCAGCGAGGGCGACGAGGAGATCCAGGACCTGCTGCAGGCGAGCGCCGGTCACAACCTCGCACTGCACTTCCTGGCCGGGGCCATCACCTTCGATCCGGTGGTGTCGCCCGTGGATCCGCTGGAAGCCTCGTTGGTGGTGTGGCTCGACAGCCTGCTCACCAACATCGATCGCACGGTGCGCAACACCAACCTGCTGATGTGGCGCCGCGAACTGTGGTTGATCGATCACGGCTCGTGCCTGTACTTCCACCATGCGTGGGACAATTGGGAACGCCATGCCACCGGGCCCTTCCCGCAGGTGAAGGACCATGTGCTGCTGCCTTACGCCACACGCATGGCCGCGGCCGACGCCATCGGTCGGGAGCGGCTCACACCGGAAGTGCTCGACCGGATCGTGGACCTGGTGCCCGACGACTGGGCGACCCTGACCGGGACCGAGACCACGCCCGACGCGGTGCGTGGCATATACAAGCGTTTCCTGCACCTGCGTCTGGAACGTTCCACCACCTTCACAGCCGAAGCCGACCATGCCCGACAGGCACGTGTATGAATATGCCGTGGTGCGGCTGGTGCCCGTGCTGAGCCGTGAGGAATTCCTCAACGTGGGCATCGTGCTGTTCTCCGGATCGGCGCGCTACATCAAGGCACGCGTGGCAGTGAACGAGGCTCGGCTGCGCTGCTTCCACTGCGATGCGGACCTGGACGAGGTGCGTGCGAACCTGGAGGCCTTCGTGCGCATCGCGCATGGCGATCCTGCCGGTGGCCCGATCGCCACGCTCGATCCCGCCTCGCGCTTCCGTTGGCTCACGGCGGTGCGCAGCAGTGCGATCCAGACCTCTCGCCCGCACCCGGGCCTGAGCAACGATCTGGACGCCACGGCGGACCGGCTCTTCGCGGAACTGGTGGCCTAGCCTTCCCTACTCGAACAAGCTGCCGGGCTTCACGTTGGGCACGCGGCCCAAGTGTTTGTAGGACCGCTCGGTGGCCACGCGGCCGCGCGGTGTGCGCTGGAGGTAGCCCTCCATGATCAGGAAGGGCTCGTACACCTCCTCGATGGTGCCGGCCTCCTCGCCCACGGCCGTGGCCACGGTGTTCAGGCCCACGGGCCCGCCACCGAACTTGTCGATGATGGCCCCGAGGATCCGGTTGTCCATCTCGTCGAGGCCATGGGCATCCACGTTCAGTGCCTTGAGCGCATGTTGGGCGATGTCGATGCGGATGGTGCCGTCGCCCTGGATCTGGGCGAAGTCGCGCACGCGGCGCAACAGGGCGTTGGCGATGCGCGGTGTGCCGCGGCTGCGGCGGGCGATCTCGGTGGAGGCATCGCGCTCGATGGGCACGTGGAGGAGGCCTGCGCTGCGTTCCACGATCCCGGTGAGGGTGGCCGTGTCGTAGTAGTCGAGCCGGCTATTGATGCCGAAGCGCGCACGCAGCGGTGCGGTGAGCAGGCCGCTGCGCGTGGTGGCCCCCACGAGGGTGAAGGGGTTCAGCGCGATCTGCACGGTGCGCGCGTTGGGCCCGGCATCGATCACCAGGTCGATCCGGTAATCCTCCATGGCGCTGTAGAGATACTCCTCGATGAGCGGCGACAGGCGGTGGATCTCGTCGATGAAGAGCACATCGTGCGGCTCGAGGTTGGTGAGCAGGCCGGCCAGGTCGGCGGGCTTGTCGAGCACGGGCCCGCTGGTGATGCGGATGCCCACGCCCATCTCGGCGGCGATGATGTTGGCCAGCGTGGTCTTGCCCAGGCCGGGCGGGCCGTGCAGCAGCACATGGTCCAGGGCCTCGCCGCGCTGGCGGGCGGCCTGCACGAACACCCTGAGGTTGTCGGTGACGGCGCGCTGCCCGGCGAACTCCTCGAAGCGGCGAGGGCGCAGCACCTGCTCCATCTCCTTGTCGGAGGGAGCGCGTTGCTCGCGACGTACATCGAACTGCTCGGCCATGGGGAGCCAAAAGTAACGGCGCCCGGCGAGCCGTTCGCCGCGTACCGACCACGCATGTGCATGCTCCGGCACTTTCCAAGCACCACCACGTGACGCGCAGGCCCGTTGCACCTACTTTTGCACACTTACCGGAACGCCCTCGCAGTACGATGATCACACAGGACGACAAGCGGGTGGTGTTGAGCGCGCTACAGAAAGCCCGGCGCATCAACTTGCACCCCGACATGTACGGCACCTTCGCCGAGATCGGCATGGGCCAGGAAACCGTACGCCATTTCTTCCGCGCCGGTGGTGCCTCGCAGACCATCGCGAAAGCGATGAGCGCGTACGACAAGGACTTCAGCAATGCGATCTACGGGGCCGAGCCGGGCAACCGCTTCGTGTGCGAGTCGCGGTTGAAGAACATGCTGCGGCACGAGTACGGCCTGATCAACGACCGCCTGTCGCGCACGGACCATCCGACCAAGACCTTCTTCACCTTCGCCAATACCGTGGCGGGGAGCACCTTCGAGAAACCGCACAGCGGCCACGGCTGGCTGGGCATCCGGTTCCAAACGCGGCCCGACGAGGCCACCAGCGATGTGATCATCCACATCCGCTTGCACGACCCCGACATCAGCCTGCAGCAGGAGACCATCGGTCACCTGGGCGTGAACCTGGTGTTCGGCGCGCTGTTCCACCACGATGATCCGCAGGAGATCATGACCGGGCTGTACGACAACGTGAGCCGACACGTGGTGGAGATCGACATGATCCAGATGAACGGCCCGGCATTCACGCAGGTGGACAACCGCCTGTTGAGCCTGCAGCTGGTGAAACGCGGCTACACCGACGCGGTGCTCTTCGGTCCCGACGGCCAGAACCTGCAGGCCAGCGACGTGCTGTACAAGAAGAACATCCTCGCCATCCGCGGCAGCTTCAGGCCGGTGACGAAGGTGAACATCGACATGATCATGAACGGCTACAACATGTTCATCAAGGAACAGCGTGTGGACCGTCAGAACCTGCAGGTCTTGTTCGAGATCACCCTGAGCAACCTGCGCGCCGATACCGGCGACGTGGACGAGAAGGACTTCATCGACCGCGCCGACATCCTGTGCTCGCTGGGGCAGACGGTGATGATCAGCAACTACCAGGAGTACTACAAGCTGGTGGAGTACTTCAGCCGCTACACGCGGGCACGCATGGGCCTGATCATGGGCGTGAACAACCTGGAGGAGGTGTTCGACGAGAAGTACTACCGCCACCTGAACGGCGGCATGCTCGAAGCCTTTGGCATCCTCTTCACCCGCGACCTGAAGATCTACGTGTACCCGAGCCGCTCGATCGCCGGCGGGGAGATCATGAACACGTCGAACATGCCGGTGCACCCGCGCCTGCGGCCGTTGTACGACTACCTGCTCTTCAACAAGCGACTGGTCGACATCGACAACTTCGATCCCAACGTGCTGCACATCTTCAGCCGACAGGTGCTGGAGATGATCCGCAAGGGCGAACCCGGCTGGGAGGACATGGTGCCGCCGTACGTGGACAACATGATCAAGGACAACCAGCTGTTCGGCTACCGGCCGGTGGCCCGCGGGACCTCGATGGCCAAGGCCTGAGCGTTACCCCGTGCCGCCGACGGCATTCCCTTCGGCATGCGCTGGAGTCTTGCCGCATTCCTCATCCTGAGCGGGCCGGGTCATGTCCCCGGCCTTCACGCGCAGGGCAACGGGGCCACGGTGGCCGCCCGCTTCGCAGCACCCGCGGGTGCTGCACGCACAACGGCCGAGCCCGGTTCGTTCGCGCACTACCTGCGCCAGCTGCCGTTGCGCCCGCCGGGCAGCGCGGTGCACCTGTTCGATGGTCGCCCCAAGGCGCGGCAGGATGTGCACGCCGCCGTGATCGACATGAGCGTGGGAGGGAAGGACCTGCAGCAATGCGCCGATGCGGTGATCAGGCTGCATGCCGAGCACCTGTTCGCCCAAGGTCGGCACGCGGACATCCATTACCGCTTCACCAATGGCTTCCCTGCGGAATGGGAGCGCTGGCGGGAGGGGCAGCGCATCCGGGTCGAAGGGAACACGTGCCGCTGGTCGCGCACCGCCACGCCCGACAGTTCGCATGCGCAGCTGCTCAACTACCTGAACACCGTGTTCTCCTATGCGGGCACGCTCAGCCTGGCCACGGAGCTGGTGCCGGCGGCGCACCGTCCACCGCAGTCCGGCGATGTGTTCATCCAGGGCGGAAGTCCCGGTCACGCGGTGATCGTGGTGGACGTGGCCCGCTCCGCCGACGGACGCACCTACCTGATGCTGGCGCAGAGCTACATGCCGGCACAGGAGATCCACATCCTGCGCGGGCCGGTGGCCGACGTGTGGTACGAAGTGGGCGCCACCGACGTGTTGCGCACACCGGAGTGGACCTTCAACTGGTCGGATCGCAAGCGATGGCCCTGAGGCTGTCGCATCTTCGCGGTCCGCATGCAGCATCTCCACACCTTCACGGGACATACGGCGCCCCTCTATGCGCTGGCGCATGGCGATGGCCCCGGGCGCTTCCTGAGCGCGGGCGGCGATGGGCGGATCGTGGCGTGGGACCTGGCCCGGCCCGATGAGGGCACCGTGCTGGCCACCGTGCCCCGACCGGTGTTCGCGATGCACATGGTGGCCGGCACCGACCTGCTGCTGGTCGGCACCGATACCGGCACCCTGCATGTGGTGGACCGGTGTGCGCAGCGCGAGTTGCAGGCCTTCGAGGTGCATGCGAAAGGCATCTTCCGGATCATCGCGCCGGGCGATGGGCTGCTGGCCTGCGCCGGTGGCGATGGCTGCATCAGCACGTGGCGCATCGCCGCCGCAGGGCTCGAACGTGTGCGCCAGGTGCCCCTGGTCGATGCCAAAGTGCGCGACCTGGCCGTGGCACCCGATGGACGGTGGCTGGCGGTGGCCTGCGGCGACGGCACCGTGCGCGTGCTCGATATCGTCTCGTTCAACGAACCGTACACGGTGGAGGCCCATGCGAACGGAGCCACCTGTCTGGCCTACCACCCCACCAAGCCCGTGCTGCTCAGCGGCGGCAAGGACGGCCACCTGCGCGCCTGGCACACCGCCGAAGGCCACCGGGCGGTGCACGCCTTCCCGGCCCACGGCGGCACGATCTACGGCCTGGGCTTCTCGCCCGACCACCGCTGGCTGGTCTCGGTGGGGCGCGACAGATCCGTGAAACAATGGGACGCGAACGACCTCTCGTGGCGCGGCACGGCACAGCCACCGCCGGGCCGCCCGCTGCGGTCGGTGAACGCGTTGCTGTGGTCGGGCGATCACCTGATCACCGTCGGCGACGACAGGGCGGTGCACGTGTGGCGCACGAACAACAATTGACAGCGGAGAGGTGGCACGATCCGAGCGACCTCCTATTTTGGCCACATGTTCCATTCCCTGACCTGGCGCAAGGCCATCACCGCCCTTGCCCTACCAGCCGCACTGCACGCCCAGGCCGAACACATCATCGGTGGCGAACTCTACTACGACCACTTGGGCAACAACCAATACCGCATCACCCTGACCCTGTACCGCGATTGTGCCGGACCGGGGGCGGCGTTCGATGCCACGGGCAACATCACGATCTTCACGGGAAACGGGTCGCTCCACCAGATGCTGTACGTGGGCTATCCGGGCAGCACGTTCATTCCCGTTGAACTGGAGAGCCCCTGCCTGAACCTGCCGCCGAACCTGTGCATCGAGACCACCTCGTACGTGGGCACGGTGACCCTGCCGCCGAACGCCTCGGGCTACCACATCAGCTACCAGCGTTGCTGCCGGCAGCCGAGCATCATCAACCTGGTGAACCCCTCGGCCGCCGGGCTCACCTGCACCACGCAGATCCCTCCGCAGGGCATGCACGAGAACAGCTCGCCGCGCTTCAACTCGCTGCCGCCGATCGCCCTGTGCCTGAACGAGCCCATGGTCATCGACCACTCGGCCTCCGAACCCGATGGGGACGAGATCGTGTACTCGCTCACCACGCCCTTCACCGGTGGCACCTCGGCCAACCCCTACCCCGCCCAGTCCACGGCGCCGCCATACACCCCGGTGGCCTGGGCCGCAGGCTACAGCGCGAACGACCAGATCGATTCCCAGCCCGCCATGGCCATCGATCCGACGACCGGCGTGCTCACGGTGCGCCCCACCATGCTGGGCAATTACGTGATCGCGGTGAGCGCCAAGGAATACCGCAACGGCGTGCTGCTGTCCGAAACGATCCGCGACTTCCTGTTCTCGGTGGTGCCCTGCGATGCCGCGGTGACCGCTGGCATCGCGCCGCAGACCGTGTTCTGCACCGGCGACCTCACCGTGAACTTCACCAACACCAGCGTGGGCGGCCAGTACTGGCAGTGGGACTTCGGTGATCCGGGCAGCACCAACGACGTATCGGAGCTGCAACACCCCACGTGGACCTATGGCGCCTACGGCACCTACACGGCCACCCTGGTGGTGAACCCCGGCACCGTGTGCGCCGACACCGCGCAGGTCACCTACAGCCTGTACCCCCAGCCGCAACCGAGCTTCGTGGCGCCCGGTCCTTCGTGCGGACCGCTGGACACGGTGCTCACGGCCCTGGGCAGCTTCGGTCCCACGGCCACGTACAGCTGGAACCTGGGCGCAGGGGCCACACCGCCCACCGCCACGGGCCAGCAGGTCGGCGTGGTTTTCGGTCCGAACGGACCACATTCGGTGACCCTCACCGTGCAGGAGAACGGCTGCACGGGGTCGTTCACCGCCACGGTGGCCACATCGCCCCAGCCCGAGGCCTTCTTCACCAGCGACCTCACTTCGCCCCAGAGCGCCGGCGCCAACGTGGTGTTCACCGACCAGACCGTGAGCAACGGCGCGGCGATCACCAGCACCACATGGACCCTTGACGGAGGGGTGGTGGCCACGGGAAGCGGCTGGACTTGGGAGAACGCCATGCCCGGTACGCACACGATCACGCTCACCGTGGTCACGGCGGAAGGATGCACCTCGAGCTATTCGATGAGCTTCACCATCATACCTGAGGACATCATCATCCCCAACGTGTTCACACCGAACAACGACGGGCTGAACGATGCCTTCGTGATCGAGAACGTGCAGTACTACGACAACACCCTCACCATCTACAACCGCTGGGGGCAGGCCGTGTTCGAGGCCACGAACTACCGCAACAACTGGCGGGCCCTTGATCTCCCCGACGGCACCTATTACTACGTGCTGCACCTGGCCGACGGCCGCGACTTCGCCGGCCACGTGACACTGCTCCGCTAAGGCGGAACGGAAGATGCGACCACCTGGACCACACGCCTACGCCAGACGGGCCGATGCGCCCCCCCATTGGCGGGCGTACCACGGCACGGCCCGTTCCAGGCCCGCCATCAGGTCGTAGGCGGGGGCATAGCCGAGCAGTTCGCGGGCCTTGCTGATATCGGCGAGCGAATCGCGGATATCACCGGGGCGTTCGGGGCCATGCCGGGGCTCGATGGCGCCCACGGCCGGGTCGATCCCGGCGAGCACCATACGCAGTCCCTGGGCCAGTTGGAGCAGCGTGGTGCGTGCCCCATAGGCCACGTTGAACACCTCGCCCTCGCAACGGGGATCGGTGGCATCGAGCGCGCGTAACACGGCCTGTGCCGCGTTGGCCACGTAGGTGAAATCGCGCGATTGCAGCCCGTCGCCATGGATCACCGGCGCCTCGTGGCGCAGCAGACTGCGGATGAACTTCGGGATGGCCGCGGCGTAGGGCCCCTCGGGATCCTGACGCTCGCCGAACACATTGAAGAAGCGCAGGCCGATGGTGGACATGCCGTGCAGGCGATGGTACAGGCGTGCATAGGCCTCGTTGCCCGCTTTGGTCACTGCATACGGCGACAACGGTTCGCCGATCACCTCCTCCCGCTTGGGCAGTTCCTTCGAATCGCCGTACACGCTGGAGCTCGATGCGTACACGAAACGCCGGACACCCTCGTTCCTGGCCGCTTCCAACACGTTGATGAAACCCGTGAGGTTGGTGGCGTGCGTGGCCAGCGGGTCGGCGATGGAGCGTGGCACGGAGCCGAGCGCCGCCAGGTGCACAACCCGGCCCACCCCCTCCATGGCGCGGCGGCAATCGTCGGCCGAGCGGATGTCGCCTTCCATCAAGGTGAAGTCGCTCCTCCCTTGCAACTGTGCGAGGTTGGCGGGCCTGCTGGTGGCGAAGTTGTCGAAGCAGCGCACCGGCGTGCCACGAGCCACCAGGGCATCGCACACGTGGCTTCCGATGAAACCCGCACCGCCTGTGACAAGGACGAGCGGTCGTGGTTGATCCGACATGGTGATGGGTGCGCGGCAAATGTACCGGGACACCCTGCAACACCCTTGCGGTGCAGGCGCTTTTTTCAACGATCACGCCTTCACCGCCACGCCGAACCAGATGGTGCGGCAGGTGGGCGGCACCAGGGGCGCGATCACCGCATCGACACGGGCGAGCAGGTCGCGCTGGCCCTCGCTGCGGCCCAGGTTGCCAGCAGCCCGGTGGTGTGCGCGTCCACCTTGGCGAAGGGGGCGAAGAGGTCGGCATCGGCCAACGGATCGAGGTAGCGCCAGTAATGGTCCCAGGCAACGAAGCGCCTGCGCAGCCAGCGGTGCAGGGCGGTGCCATGCAGGTTCTCGGCGAAGAGCAGCACACCGCCGGGCGTGAGCACACGATGCATCTCGCGCACGGCCTGCGCCTGGCGCTCCTTGGTACTGAGCGCGCCGAGCATGCTCTTGAACACCACCACATCGAAGCTGTTGTCGGGGAAGGGAATGGCCAGCGCATCGATGCTGGCGTAGGTGATGGAACGCTCGCGACCGAAGGTGCGGTGCAGCTCGCGCGCCTTATCGGTGGGCCCGCGCAGGTCGCTGCACACGGTGACGAAGCCGTGGTCGGCGAGCATCAGGCCGAGACCGCCATCGCGTTCGCCCAAGGCCAGCGCCTTGCGCCGTTCCTGCGGCAGCGCCAGCAACGTACGTTGCCACAGCGGATAGGCGCGCGACCAGGAACGCACTTCCCATTGGAAATAGTAGGGCAGACGATCCTTCCGCATGGGCGGGGGCAAAGGAACGGGGCGACAGGTCCCGCCCCTTTTGTGGAGCTTTGTTCTTCGGGGATCGTGCCCGACCAAGGGGGCCGGTCATGACCGGCCCTACTTGGCAACGGCGACGGAACGCTTCTCGCGGATCACGGTGATCTTCACCTGGCCGGGATAGGTCATTTCGTTCATGATGCGGTCGGCGATGCGCATGCTGAGCTCGTCGCTCTGTGCATCGCTGATCTTCTCGCTCTCGACCATCACGCGCAGCTCGCGGCCGGCCTGGATGGCGAAGGCCTTGGTGACGCCCTGAAAGCTCATGGCCAGGCTTTCCAGGTCCTTGAGGCGCTGGATGTAGGCCTCCACGGCTTCGCGGCGTGCGCCGGGACGTGCACCGCTGATGGCGTCGCAGGCCTGCACGATGGGCGAGAGCAGGGTGGTCATCTCGATCTCGTCGTGGTGGGCACCGATGGCGTTGCACACGTCGGGTTTCTCGCCGTACTTCTCGGCCAGCTTCATGCCCAGCAGGGCATGCGGCAGTTCGGGTTCCTCATCGGGCACCTTGCCGATGTCGTGCAGCAGTCCGGCGCGCTTGGCGGCCTTGGGGTTGAGGCCGAGCTCGGCGGCCATGATGGCGCTGAGGTTGGCCACCTCGCGGCTGTGCTGGAGCAGGTTCTGGCCGTAGCTGCTGCGGTACTTCATGCGGCCCACCATGCGAATGAGCTCGTTGTGCAGGCCGTGGATGCCCAGGTCGATGCAGGTGCGCTTGCCCACCTCCATGATCTCCTCCTCCAGGTGCTTCTTGGTCTTGGCCACGATCTCCTCGATGCGGGCCGGGTGGATGCGGCCGTCCTTCACGAGCTGGTGCAGTGCCAGGCGGGCCACCTCACGGCGCACGGCATCGAAGCAGCTCAGGATGATGGCGCCGGGGGTGTCGTCCACGATGATCTCCACCCCGGTCATCTCCTCCAGGGTGCGGATGTTGCGGCCCTCGCGACCGATCACGCGGCCCTTCACATCGTCGTTGTCGATGTGGAACACGCTCACACTGTTCTCGATGGCATGCTCGGTGGCCACGCGCTGGATGGTCTGGATCACGATGCGCTTGGCCTCCTTGTTGGCGTTGAGGCGGGCCTCCTCCTGCACGTCCTTGATGTGGGCCATGGCGGCGGTGCGGGCCTCGTCCTTCAGGCTTTCGACCAGCTGGCGTTTGGCCTCCTCGGCGTTCAGGCCGCTGATCTTCTCCAGGGCGTCCACCTGTTTGGCGTGCATCTTCTCCACCTCCTCACGGCGGCGCTCCACCCCCGCGAGCTTCTGCTCGAGCTCGGCCTTCAGGCGGTCGATCTGCTTTTCCTTGTTGGCCAGTTCCTGCTGCTGGCGGCTCAGTTGCTGCTCACGCTGCTTGGCCTTCTCCTGGCTCTGCTGCACGCTGCGCTCGCGCTCGCGCACCTCCTTCTCGTGCTGTTCCTTCAGCTGGAGGAACTTCTCCTTGGCCTGAACGATCTTCTCCTTCTTCAGCGCCTCGGCCTCGGCCTCGGCCTCCTTCAGGATGCCGAGGCTGCGCTTCTTCAGCGCGGCGTTGAGCGTGAGATAAACGACGATGCCCCCGGCCACGATCCCGGCCAGGAGCCCTACCACGATGCTTAGCATGTCCATTGGTCCACGTATGTTTTAGTGGACCATGCCGTGCTCCGGTGCCCGTTGGGAGCGAAGGTGTCAGACCCGCCGATCGGAGAGCAAACGTTCAATGGCCGTCAACATGTCGTCGGTGGCCGCCTCCTGCCGGGGAGCGCTGGTGTTCAGCGCGCGCACGGCCACCTCGAGGGAGGCCATGGCCAGCAGGTCCTGCTTGTCGGTCAGCGGGTAGCTGGCCTTCAAGCGTGCGATGCTCTCGTTGATCTCATTCACGGCCTTGCGCACGTTCTCTTCCTCCGCCACGTTGATCGTGAGCGGGTAGGCGCGGCCTGCGAGTTCCACATTGATCGATCGTTCGTCCATGGTCAGTGGTGATCGCTCCCCGCGCTGAGCAGCGCCAGGCATTGATCTATCTCTTGCACCAGTTCATCGATCTTTTCCTTCGTTCCCGTGGGGCCGGGTCCGCCATCGGCGGGCCTTGCCTTCCGGAGGACCTCGTTATCCCGTTCCAGCTCAGCCACACGCGCCTTCAGCACCTCGATGGACCGTTTGCCGTCGTTCAGCTCGGTCTCGAGTTCCGCCGCGCGTTGCCGAAGGACCTCGTGCTCCCGGATCAACCGGGCGACATGGTCGTGTATGGCGCGCAGGCGGGCTATTGTGGCAGGCATGGGCCGGACGGGAATACCGTGCATGGTCCGAGGTCAAAGATAGGGGGCCGGTCGGTCTTCGCACGCGATTTGTTTGCACCCCGGGGTGTTGATCCGCCCCCCGTCCCCCACCCTTCCAGCCCCTTGACCTCAGGTAGTTTCGCCGCTCGTCATCATGCACACGTCCCCCGCCCTTCCCCGCGCCCGTCGCGCCGCTCCCCTGCTCACCCTGGGGCTGTGGGCCGGCGCCCTGCACGCCCAGGAGAGCGCCCCACCCCGGTACATCAACCCGATGGACATCCCGCTGGAGCTCTCGGGCAACTTCATGGAGCCGCGCAGCAACCACTTCCACTCGGGGCTCGACATGCGCACGCAGGGGCGCGAGGGCATCCCCGTGAAGGCCGTGGCCGATGGCTGGGTGTCGCGCATCAAGATCAGTCCCTGGGGCTATGGCAAGGCGGTGTACATCGACCACGGCAACGGCCACACCTCGGTGTACGGCCACCTCTCGGCGCTGGTGGGCAACGTGGCCGAGGCCTGCCTCGACGCCCATTACCGCCACAAGGACTACAGCATCGACGTGACCTACGAGCGCGGCGCGGTGCCCGTGACGCAGGGCCAGGTGATCGCCCTGAGCGGCAACACCGGCGGCAGCGGCGGTCCGCACCTGCACTTCGAGATCCGCCGCACGGGCGACCAGCACGCGATCGATCCCGAGAGCGTGGGCTTCGCCCTGAAGGACAAGACGCCGCCCGAGATCATCGGCGTGCGCATCCACCCGCTCACCGACACCTCGTTGGTGGGGCCCTACCCCGCCAAGGCGCTGGGCCTGGCCGCGCAGGGTGGCGGCGGTCGCTACGCGCTGAAGCCCGAGGCGAAGCCGGCGGCCTACGGCACCGTGGGCCTCTCGCTGCACACGCTGGACCGCTACGACAACAGCAGTGCCCGCTTCGGGGTGCGCCACATCGAGCTGTTCGTGGACAGCGTGCCGGTGTTCAGCACGCACTTCACCGAGGTGGACTTCAACGCCAACCGCTACTGCAACGCGCACATGGAGTACGGGCTGTTCAAGGCGCAGAAGATGGAGTACCACCACTGCTTCCGCCTGCCCAACAACAAGCTGCGCATCTACGGCAGGGAGGAGGCGCAAGGCCGCATCGAACTGGCACCCGGCCAGGACCGCCACGTGCGCTTCGTGGTGACCGACGCCAACGGCAACCGCTCGGAACTGACCTTCATGCTGCACGGCGCCACCGCCGCCGAGGCCGCCACCTGGCCCGCGCCCGAACCCGACGGCAGTTTGTTCCGCTACGACGCCACCAACGTGCTGCAGGAGGAGGGCGTGCGCCTGACCATCCCGCCGCACATGCTCTACGACGATGTGTACGTGCGCTACCAGCGCCGCAAGGGGCCCGCCCGCGCGATCACACCGCTGCACGTGCTGCACGACCCGCTGACGCCGATCCACGGCAACTGCGAACTGGTGCTCGACCTGCCCGCCGACCTGCCCGAGCACCTGCGCAGCAAGGCGCTGATCGTGTCGATCGACGACGCCGGCAAGGTGAGCCCGGTGGGTGGCCGCCACGCCGACGGCAAGCTGATCGCCGATGTCCGCGCCTTCGGGGCCTACACCGCCATGGTGGATACGGTTCCACCGACGATCACCAACGTGGACCTGCGTACCGACATGAAGGGCCGCAAGAGCTTCAACCTGAAGATCGCCGACAACCTCTCGGGCATCAGCACCTGGCGCGGCACCATCGATGGCAAGTGGGTGCTGCTGGAGTACGAGCCCAAGACGAACACCATCACGCACCACTTCGACAAGCACACGAACGCGCCGGGCACGAAGAAGTTCGAGGTGGTGGTGACCGACGAACGGGGGAATACGGCGCGGTACTCTTCCACGTTCACGCATTGAGGGAACGTATGCCTTGCGCATACACCACATGTCCATGCGCGCAAAGACCATTGTTCTCCTGCTTCTGTTGCCGGTAACGGCTATCGCATACGTTGCCCTGCACAAGCCACCTGCCAAGGCAAACTTGGAACAGATGCTGCGGGAAGGCGATCTGGTGTTCCAGCACATCAACAGCCCGCAGAGCGCGGCGCTTGAACTGGCCACCGGCTCGTACTGGACCCATGTGGGCATCGCCTTCAAACAACAGGACCGCTGGATGGTGCTGGAGGCCGTGGGGCCTGTGAAGGCGACCCCGCTGAAGAACTGGCTGGCCCAGGGTGATGGCGGCCGTTGTGTGGCCAAACGCTGGAAGGAGCTGGATGCACAGGCATTGACCCGGCTACGCGCCTCGGCCGACCGCTTCATGGGCCTGCCCTACGATCTCGGCTTCCTGTGGAGCGACGAGCGGATCTACTGTTCCGAGCTGGTGTGGAAAATGTATCAGGAGGGGCTGGGCGTGCGGCTGTGCGAACCCAAGGCCATGCGCGAGCACGACCTGCAACACGACCTGGTGCGCCGTACCATGCTGGAACGATACGGCACAGCGGTCCCATGGGACGAACCGATGATCGCACCCGCCACCTTGTTCGACTGCCCACTGTTGCGTACGGTGGCCGAGGTGTAACGAGCGGCCGTAGTTTCGGCCCGATGCCGCAACCTGCTGCCTGGCCCTGTCTGCTTGTGCTCGCCCTATCTGGTTGCACGCTGCCCGATGCGCCGCACGTGCAGGTGATCGGTCACGGGGGCATGGGGGCCGACAGCGAATGGCCCATGAACAGCGGTCCCTCGTTGGCGGCTGCGCTGGCCGCGGGCGTGCACGGTGTGGAACTCGATGTGCAGCTCACGGCCGACAGCGTGCTGGTGGCCTACCACGATGAATTGCTCGACGGCAACTCGGCCTGCAGCGGCAAGGTGAACGCCCTGACCTGGGCCCAACTGCAACAATGCCCTGTGCTACAGGATGGCGCGACCTTTCCCTTCGTGCGCGTGGACGCCCTGCTGCTGGCCTATGCCGACACCCATCCCGATGCCACATTCACGCTCGACTGCAAGCTCTTCGCCGCGGGCGATTGGTGGACCTACCTGCAGACCTACGCCCGCGCCCTGGCACGCCTGAACGCGCGCTGGCCCGGCCGCCTCACCGCCGAATGCCAGGTGAACGACCTGCTGCGCCTTACGCAGGAGGAAGCGCCCGACCTCGCCCTCTTCCTCTACGGCACTGAGTCCGATGCAGCGATCCGTCGTGCGGCCACCTCGCACTACGCGGGCGTCACCATGCACCACGCGGCCATCAGGGCCGAAGAGGTGCGCATGGCCCAGGAGCTCGGCCTGCAAGTGGCCGTGTTCGGCGTGGGCGGATGGATCGGCCATTACCGCGCCCTGCGCAAAGGCGTGGACCGCCTGCAGACCGACGCGCCGCTGGAGGCGCTGGCGGGCATCGGCCGATGAGGGTACGCAGGCACCGGACAACGACCGGGGTGCTGGCGCGCGTCATTGCCCTGCCTCCACCACCCATGAAACCCTTCCTCACCCTCTCCCTCTGCGGCGCCACCCTCTGGGCCCACGCCCAGTCCGCCGCCATCGACCATTCCTTCCAAGCCGTGCCGCCCGAGGGCGTGGTGAACAAGGTGCTGGTGCTGCCCGATGACAAGATCCTGATCGGCGGTGCCTTCTACAACTACGCCGGCACCCAACGCCAGGGGCTGGTGCGCCTCCACGCCGATGGCAGCCTCGACACCGACTGGAACCCCGTGGGCTTCGGACTCGATGGCGTGATCCACGACATGGAGGTGCAGCCCGACGGCCGCATCGTCATCGGCGGGACCATCTCCAGCTACAACGGTGTGAGCTGCGGCAACCTCGCCCGCCTCCATCCCAATGGCACGCTGGACTACTCCTTCCACGTGCCCTTCGGCGCCATCAGCGACGCCGTGCTCCAACTCGAACTGCAGATGGACGGCAAGGTGGTGGCCGCCGGCGACTTCCAGCAATGCTACGGCATCGGCCAGCCCCACATCGCCCGCTTCAACTCCGACGGCTCGCTGGACACCACCTTCCTGGTGGGCGACGGCTTCTACGCCACCGTTCGCGGCCTCAAAGTGCTGCCCGACATGCGCATCATGGCCGTGGGCGATTTCATCCAGTACCAGCAGACGCCCTCCCGCTACATGGCCCGCCTGCACCCCGATGCCGAGTACGATCCCGCCTTCGTGGCCGACCCCGGCCTGGCCGGCACCCTCTGCCACGGCCGCGCCGTGGATGTGCAGCCCGACGGCCGCGTGCTGGTGGCCGGCGCATTCACCCACCACGCCGGCCAGGAAGCCAACGACCTGATCCGCCTCCTTCCCGACGGCTCGCGCGACCAGAGCTTCACCTCGCCCTTCTCGCCCTGGGCCAACGTGAACACCGTGGAGGTGCTGCCCGATGGCCGCATCCTCGCCGGCGGTGAGTTCACCAGCGGCTTCTACTGGCCCGCCGTGCCCGCGCCCGCACGCCTGGTGCGCCTCTTGCCCGATGGCAGCTGGGACGCCGCCTTCCCGCTGGGCACCGGCTTCACCGAGGGCAGCGGCGGCACCGCCTTCATCAAGGACGTCGCCCTGCAGTCCGACGGCCGGATCCTGGTGGGCGGACGGTTCGGCGCGTGCGATGGCGAAACGACTTACCGCAACCTCATCCGCCTGCTGCCCGAATTCTCCGTGGGCACGCCCACGCCCGCCCCGCCCGCCCCGCTCGACATCCGCTACGACCTCCTCACCGATGAAGTGGTGGTGGTCCTGCCGCAGGCCATGCCCCACGCCCGCCTGGCGCTGTACACCACCGCCGGCCAGTTGCTACACACCGAACAGCTGTGGGCCAGCACCGGCCACGTGCTGCGCTTCCGTCCCGATGTGCCGGCCGGCGTTTACCTGCTGCACGTGGCCCACGGCGACCAATCCCGCATCGGCAAAGTGCTGATCCCGCACTGAGGGTCGGCCTGCGCGCCCCGGGAACACTGGCTGTTGATCGGGAAGGCGGGGACGTGGGTATCGTCGGTCCATACCGGCCCGTGGCACCTCATCGGCCAATTGCGCCCGCACCTATATTTGCCCCGCATCCCGAGCGTTCCCCTGCGGAACCGCCAACCGAGCAACGACAGCCACGGTGGCCCAAACGATGCGGACCGGTCCCGGTCAAAAACTGTCGCGCCAGGACCTTCCGAGTTCGTTCGCAGTGACGCGCGTGGTGCGCCAAACACACCATGCCATGAGCTATACGGACGAACGACTGAAGCATTACAAGGAACACTTTGCCACCTTCAGCCTGGAACAGCTGGTCGAAGCCTTCAACCGCGAGGTGCGCGTGGGGCTTACCGGCGTCAGGGAGCAGGGCATCTACATCA
>Ga0207868_1000788_pt1 | contig 28339 bp, 28 predicted proteins | sample Passage237B_FD_187370 | JGI IMG/M metagenome (GOLD analysis project Ga0207868, IMG submission 187370) | Cellulose adapted compost microbial communities from Newby Island Compost Facility, Milpitas, CA, USA - Passage2 37B (SPAdes) (version 3) ... | reverse complement strand
CTCGATGGCACGTTGATCCCCGGGGCCGATGAGGCCTGTATCATCGCGGGTGGCGAAGGCACCTACACCGTGTTCGTGGACTACGGCAGCCCCTGCCAGGTGATCTCCGACCCGCACATCATCACCAGGATCGATGCCCCGACCGGGCGACGGCTGCAACGGGTGGCACCGAACCCCGCCACGGACCGGCTGCACATCACGCTTGCGGACAACGGAACACCCGTCGGAGCGTGGACCATCTCCGACCTGGGTGGGCGCACGGTGCTCCAAGGCAGCTTCACCGGCTCGTCGTGGATCGACATCAGCAGCCTGGCCAGCGGGACCTACACCCTGCGCTTGGCCGAGACCGAAACGGTGCCGTTGCGCTTCATCAAGAAGTAACCCGACTTAGCGGAAGAACTGCAGCACTTTGCTCCACAGCTTGCGCGTGACGAGCAAGGGCGGGGCCTTCAATCCGTTGATGCCCCAGGATCGACGCACCTCGCGGTTGGCCTTGAGGATGTGGCGCACGCTGCCGTTGCTCATGCCGCCCAGACGGAAACGCACCAGGTTCTCCGGCAGGTGCACCGCCGGCACCTTGTGCTTGTACAGGAAGCGCAGGAGGATCTCGTAATCCGCGCCGATCCGCAGGTCCAGATTGAAGTGGCCGTACCGGTCGTACACGCTCTTCCGGAAGAAGGTGGCCACGTGCGGCGGCATCCACCCCTTGCGGAAGTTCCCGCGCCGGTACGCGCCGCTGCGCCAGGTACGATGCACCTTGTGGATGTCGTGCTCGTCCACCATGAGGATGTCGCCGTACACGGCATCGGCGCCGGAACGTTCGAAGGCCTCCACCACCTGCGCGATCACCTGCGGGGTCATCAGCAGGTCGCCGGCGTTCACGAAGCCGATGATGTCACCTGTGGCACGCGCGAGGCCCTTGTTCATCGCATCGTAGATCCCGGTGTCGGGCTCGCTCACGAGCACGGCCAGCTGGTCACGATGCTGTTCGAGCAGGGCCACGGTGCCATCGGCACTGGCGCCGTCGATCACGATGTGCTCGATGTCGGGATGGGTCTGTTGGCGGATGCTCTCCAGCGTCCCCTCGATCACGGGAGCGACGTTGCGGCAGACCGTGATCAGCGAGACCTTCATCCGATCACGCGTTCACGCACCGGTTGTGCGGGATTGCCCTGGTAGATCGTGTAGGGCTCCAGGTCCTTGCTGGCCATGCTGCCCGCCGCCAGCACGCTGTGGCTCTTCATGGTGACGCCGAGCGTGACGATCGCGCCCGCTCCCACCCAGGAGCCGTCCTCCAGCACCACCGGCTTCGTGTAGGTGGGATAGTCCACCTTCTTGTAGTCGTGGCTGCCCTGGATGATCATGGCGCCCTGGCTGATCACCACGTTGTTGCCGATGGTGAGCGTATCCAGGTTGTCGAGCCACGCGCGCTGGCCGATCCAGCTGTGGTCGCCGATGGTGAGCTTCCACGGGAACTTGATGTTGACGCCCGGATGGATCACCACCCCCTTCCCCACCCGCGCCCCGAACAGGCGCAGCAGCGTGGGCTTGGGCGAGCGGAACGGGAAGCAGGGATTGATGAAGAAGAGCGCGTTGGTGAAGTACCAGAGGGTGCGCTTCACGATGCCGGCGCCCGGATCGAAGGACTTCGAATTGTCGAAGCGGGACAGGTCGACCTTGGCGCGTGTCATGGTTCGGGGTCGGCCAAATATATCCCCCGCCATCGCGGCACGTAATTTCGCCACATGGCGCCGCGCGACCGGTGCCGATCAACCCCACTCCCATGCACATGCTCCGCACGATCGCCGCCCTTGCCACGGCCAGTCTGCTCTTCACCGCCTGCCAGAACGACCCGAACGCCGATCCCCGCTACCGGCAGTTGCAGGAGGACACCGATCGCGCCCAAGCCTTGGTGGCCGAACGCGACTCCACGATCAACGCACTGTTCGAGACCTTCAACAAGATCAACGACAACCTGCGCGAGATCCGCGTGAAACAGGGCCAGCTCACCTCGCCGACCTCGGCCGAGGGCCAGGACATGGAGGAGCGGATCATGAGCGACATACGCGGGATCGATGAGCTGCTGGCCGAGAACCGTGAACTGATCGCACGCCTGCGCGACAAGGCGAAAAGCTCGGCCCAGGGCCTGAAAGCCTTGGAACAGACCGTGGCCGGACTGGAAGAGAGCATGGCCGAGAAGGACCGTGAGATCGAAACGCTGAAGGAGGAGCTCTCCAGCGCGAACAGCACCTTGGCCACCCTGATCGACATGTACCGCGACAAGTCGCAGCTGGCCGACATGCAGCGCACCGAGCTGAACACGGCCTATTACACCGTGGGCACCACCAAGGAACTCCGCGCAGCAGGCGTGCTCACCAAGGAAGGCGGCGTGGTCGGGATCGGTGGCACCAACAAGCTGAACATGGACGACCTGCCGAAGGACATGTTCCAGCGGATCGATGTGTGGCACACCCAGGAGATCGGTGGTCTTTCGGGCAAGCCGAAACTGGTGACCTCGCACCCCACGGGCAGCTACCACCTCGATGGCGGGAAGCTCGAGATCACCGACCCGAACGCCTTCTGGAGCGTATCGAAGTACCTGGTGATCGTGATCGACTGATCAGGCCCGACCACGGGCATCACGGCGCGTTCGTGCGGCCCGGCGCGTTGCTGCGCGAAGGCACCGGTGTTGGCGTCACCGGCTCGGCGGGCCGCTGTTGCGGCGGTGCTGAGGTCTTGCCGCAATGCTCACGCGCCAGACGCTCCACCTCATCGCCATGGGCCTGGGTGAAGCCCAGATCCAGCGCATTGCGGAAATGGGCGCAGGCCTGCTCGATCTCGCCGCTTTCCAGCGCGATCACCCCCAGGTTGCGCGCCACGTACGGATTGCCCGGCCTCTTCTTCCCCGCCAGGCGGATGTCGCGCAACGCCTTGTCCTTGTTGCCGAGCTTGTAGTACGACCAGCCGCGGTTGTTGAAGGCGTAGCTGTAGTTCGGGTCCAGCTTGATGGCGCGGTCGTAATCGGCAACCGCACTGCGATGGTCGCCGCGCAGGGCGTGCACGTAGAAGCCATGGCTGTTCCAGGCCACTGGGTCGCGCGGCGCCTTCTGCACGGCCAGGTCCAGATCGGCCATCGCGCCCGTGCTGTCGCCCAGCAGGGCACGACAGGCACCGCGCTCCAACAGCGCCGGCACGTGATCGGGATCGTCCTGCAACACCCGATCGAAATGCACGAAGGCCGACTGGTGGTTGCCCGCCGCCTTGTCGAGCAGGCCCAGGCGGTACCAGGTATCGTTGTTGTCGTTGGTGCCCACCGACAACTCCAGCCAGTGGCGCGCGCTATCGGGCGCCCCCAGCGCAGCCATGGCGATGCCGATCTGTCGCGCCGCCCATTTGCTGTACGGCTCGGGCAGGATGGCACGGGCCTCGTGTGCGTCGCGCATGGCCTTCTCGTATTCGCCAATGCGGTTGTAGCCCTCGGCGCGCAACACCTTGAACTCGTTCTTCGGTGCGGCCCCGGACAGGTGCTTCGTGCACCGGCGAATGCCCGCGTACACCCGCCCCTTGGCGTATTGCGCCTTCACCTGGTCCCATCCCGCTGGTTGGGCGTGAAGAAGACCGGACGACAACAGCAGCAGGAGCGCGATCAGGGAACGATGCATGGTGCGAAGTTACCCCGGCAGGGGGAGTAACTTCGCGGCGCCATCGGCATTCCTCCTGCATGCGCACCGAGTACCCTGCGAAAGTGCTGCTGGCCTGGGGTGAGGCCATCTCGGGACATGTCGGCCTGCGCGATTGGTTGATCACCAACGGTTACCCCGAGCTCGGCATCTTCACCTTCGCCCTGCGCCTGAAAAGGGACGCACGCGACTGGCTGATGAAGAACGGCCACCCGCATCTGATGGCCGTGATCACAGGCGTTGAAGGCGACCAAAAGGCCTTGGACTGGCTTGAACGGCACGGCATGACGGTGTTGAAGCAGCTCGCCCTGGCGGGGGATGGAAAGGACGAGGCCTTCGATTGGCTGATGGAACGTGGGCATCGTGAGCTGGCCCTGATCGGCAGGAAGATCTTCCACGTGAAGCGCGAGATCGACGAGGACCACAGCGATTACCACCGCTACGCCCAGGACTGAAGCAGGAAGGGGCGCGGTGTTCACCGCGCCCCTTCTTGTTCCTGAGGAGCAAGGATCACTTCACCACCAGGCGCTGCACCGACCGATCCCCGTTGGCACGGAGGATCGCGACGAAGTACAACCCCTTGTTCAGACCCGCGGTGTCGAAGGCGCCGGTGAGCACCGTGCGCCCGGGGGCCACGGTCAGGTCGCGCTGCAGCACCACGCGGCCGGTGGCATCGAGCACTTCCAGCCGGCGCGGCATGGCGCCTTCATCGAAGGCGATGTCCACAGGGCCGGTGGCGGGGTTCGGGTAGGCGCGGAAGACCACGTCCTCATAGGCCACGTCAGCGATACCGGTCTGGCCCTCGCCGAACATCCACTCGGTGCGGCGCGTCACGGCGGGGTTGCCCGTACCGATGGTGGTGGAATCGAGCACGAGCTTCAGGATCGGATGGCCGTGGATCCCGCTGTAGAAGTAGTGGATGTTCTCCACGCGGTGGATGTTGATGATGGCCGATTGGTCATCGGTGACCTTGCGCACCTTCACGCGCAGCACATTGCTGAGCACCGCGTTGGGCAGCTCGATGTCGCCGTAGCCATCAGCATGGCCGGTGACCGTGCCGGTGCGCACCGCCGCGAAGCCGCTCACCGTGAGGTTGGTCGAGAAGTCGTCCGTCCAGGTGTCGCCGTAGGTCAGGGGCAGTTTCAGTTCGAGCGGGGGGTCGTTGTAGGCGAACGTGGACCCCACCAGCGCAATGCGCTCGCCCACCAGTTCAAGCCCTTGGGCGTTCGTGCGCCAGAAGAGGGTGTCGGAACCGCCGTCGGTGCTGAGCACGGTGGCCGTGGGCACGGTGGCGGATGATGGGGTGGCCGAGGGGTTCAAATAGTAATAGATGCGGTTGCCCGAGGGAGGCAGCATCCAGAAGCCGTAGTCCTGGTCGGCCCCGGCCGGACCAGCCCAATCGAACGACGTGCCGGTGACAACCGGGTACTCCTGCCCGGCCGTGCCCACGGAGTTGGCCGTGGTGAGCGTGGGCTGCGCCAGCAGGGAGGTGCTTGCAAGGCCGAGGGTCGCGGCCAACGTAAGGTTCTTCATCATCGGTGCAGGTGAGGTTGGATCATGCAATGATAAGACAGGACCGAGGACCATCCCCCTGCCTGCATCACACGGTGCGTGCAGGAGCAAGCGCCGGATCTCGTCAATTTGCGGCCATTCCCGACCACCGATGAAGTACAGTGTGAGCGAGATCACCGAGGTCATCAGCCATCGCCGGACGATCTATCCGAAGGACTATTCCCCCCGCGAGGTGCACCGCGAAATGGTGGAGCGCATCCTGACCAATGGCACCTGGGCGCCCACCCACGGCATGACCCAGCCCTGGCGCTTCACCGTGTTCACCGGCGATGCCCGCAAGGAACTGTCCGACTTCCTCGGCGAGGAGTACCGCCGCACCACGCCTCCCGAGAAATTCCTGCAACGCAAGTACGACAACGTGACCCAGCGCGTGCTGCAGAGCAACGTGGTGGTGGCCATCGGCATGGTACGCGACCCGGCCCGCAAGATCAGCGAGCGCGACGAGCTCTTCGCCGTGGCCTGCGCCGTGCAGAACATGCACCTGACCTGCACCGCCTACGGCCTGGGCGCCTTCTGGGCCACCGGGGCCGCCATGACCGGCACGGGCATGCGCGACTTCCTCGGCCTTGGCGAGGATGGCCAGGCGCTAGGCCTGTTCCACATCGGCTACCCCGCCATCGAATGGCCCCGCGGCTACCGCAAGCCCCTGGACCAACTGGTGATCTGGCGTGGCTGAGGCGCATACCATCGCGGGCCGTTCCCCGTTGCATCCATCGCCCGGCGCTGAAAGCTGAGCATCTTTGAGGCCGACCCGTCGCATGGCCTTTCCACTGCACACATACCGCACCCTGCTCCTGGCGTTGGCCCTGCCCGCCCTGATCGATGCCGTGCAGGGCCAAGTGGGTGTGACCACCTTCGGCATACAGGCCAAACCGGTGATCCCCTTCCGCTTCTTCGACCCGCTCACCACGGCCGAACGACCGAACGTGCGCGGCGAGATCGAGCTGGACGGCGGCTTCGCCTTCGGCATGAGCGTGCGTGTGGGCATCACCAACGCCGTATCGCTGGAGACCGGCATCGGCCAGATCCAACGCCGCTACGACTTCCGACTGATGAACGACACGAGCGGCTATGTCGATGGTGATCAGGTGCGCTACGTGGGCTACGAGATCCCCATCACCGGCCTCGTGTACATCCGCCTGGGCGAACACACCTGGATGAACGCGGCGCTGGGTTTCTCGCTCGACATGTACCCGAGCGATGTGCAGCGCGATGTGGAACAGGGGCGCATCTACATCTTCCGGCAGAACTGGGCGCAGTTCGGCGTGATCGGCAACATGGGCGTGGAATACCGCACCCCGAAGTCGGGCACCTTCTACCTGGGCGCCACCTTCCACCGTCCGTTCAACGACATGGCCACAGCCGACCTGACCTATTACCAGCCGCACTCCTTCTTCCCCTACACCATGCGCACGGTGCTCGATGGCAGCTACCTCACGGCCGACCTGCGGTACTACTTCCACGAGGACCCCGACAAGCGGCACCGTCGGCGCACCATGCAATAGGCGCCCTCCGCTCGGCCGATCGCATCAGCGCTTGGCGATGCGGTGCACATGGCGACCGCCCGCGCCGGTGATCTCCACCAGATAGGCCCCTTCGGCCAGCGCACCGATGTCGGCGAACACGCGACCATCGGCAGGCAGGCGGCCGTCGTGCAGGCGCATGGCCTCGCGGCCCAGCGCATCGAGCAGGCGCACACGCACGGGACCGGTGATGTCGCGACCCATGTCGACCACCAGGATCGACGAGGTGGGGTTGGGATAGATGTCCACCGCCAACGTGGTCAGCTCTTCCACACCCGTGCCCACGCCCAGCACGCGGAACTTCCACCAACCCGCCGGTGCCACGATCGGTCGCACCTGCACCTTGCCGCTGTTCGCCTCGCCTTCGATGTAGTAGAACACATCGGTGCCCGCAGGCTGGGCGGGAATGCCCCCCGTCCAGTTGTTGCCTCCCTGGTGCGTCATGGGCACGGAAGAGAAACCCTGCGCGGTGTCGGTGGTCCAGAAGATGTTGGCCGCCGCGATGCCGCTGCGGTGGCGGATGTACGCATTCACCGTGTAGGGCGTCACCGTGTCATAGGTATCGTCCAGGGCCTGGTGCTTGATCAGCAGCGGATCGGCCACTCCGATGGCCTTGGTGATGCAGTGGATGGCGCCGCTCTGCTGGATGATGTTCTGTCCCGAGTCGTCGCAATCGATCCCCACCACCTTGTAGCCGGGCAACGCCTCGCGCAGGATCCGCAGGGCCGTGGTGTCGTACTCGGTGCGGTAGGTGGGCACCAGCACCGTGCCGTTGATGAACACGTTGTTGGTGTACGTGCGGTAGCTGCTGCTGGGCGGGAAGGCCCCTGCCGTGCTGGGCGGCATGGGGATGCGGATCACCTCGTAGGGCGTGCCGAACACGGAGTTGTAGTTGGCCACCACCGTCTGGATGTTGTTCTCGATCTGCGGGCCGTCGCTCTGGCCGGTGGGGAAGCGGCCCACGAGCAGCCGTTCCTCGTCGAGCAGCTTCATGTGCATGTCGATGTGGTGGATGCCGTCGTAGGGCAGTGTGGGCATCTTGATGTAGCGGCCCGGTGCGATGCCCATGAACCAATGCATCATGGAGTCCACCCCCGCGGCGTTGCGCACCGTCTGGTTGAAATCGCCATTGGGGCCGTTCTCGTCCAGTACCAGGTTGCTGCTGAAGGCGGTGCCGAAGCCGTCGGCCATGAAGTTGCCGCCGGTGTGCACCAGGTCGTAGGGCGCCTGCGTGGTGCTGTAGATCGGAATGCCCAGTGAACTGGCGATGGCATCGCTCAGCACATCGTCGGCCGGGCGCGGCCGGTTGTAGATCCAGTCCAGCAGCATCACCGTGTCCACCTCGTTGCGGTAGATCGTCTCCGGGCCGTAGTCACGCATCCAGATGCTGTTGAAGCCCGCCTGTAGAAAGGTGATGTTGGACAGGTCGGTGATCGGCCCGCCGTACTGCGCGTTCTGCAGGTAGGTAGTGACCTGCGACGGGTTGGAACACACGATGATCACCTGGCATTCCTCCTTGGCATGCCGCACGATCTGCTTGAGGATGCCGGTGAACGAGGTCCACGTGATCACGAGGGCCTGCACTTCCTCCCACTCGGCCATGGTGCGCACCGGGAAGGCCGGCGGCTGGCTGATGCCGCGCGTTGCGCCGGCCCGCGAGTCGCGGTAGGCCGGTATCAGCGGCACCTCCGCCCGATCGAGCGCATGCGGGAGCGTGGTGTGCTGGGCGAACGAAACGGCGGCGCACAGCGCCATGGCAAGGAAGAAGAGTGAACGCATGGGGTGGTCGTTGCCCGGCCAAATTACCGCGACGGCGTGAAAGAAGCGTACCCGGAGCCGATGGTGTAGCTCACATTGTGGTTCAGCCGGAACCGCTGCGTGGCATTGGTCCGAAGCATCAGGGCGTTGTTGTCCTGGGTGCCCAGATAGTTCGTGCCTGGGTTCGTGCCCAAGTTCCCTAATGTGTTCCAATCTTGGCCTTGGGAGACAGAAGTCACCATGGCCATCAACAGAAAAGACACTTTTCGTCTCATTGTTCTTGGATCTGCGCTCAAAGCACTCCTATTCCCTGACCCACTTCAACACTTGGCGCCCTTCATGCTGCATGATCACCAAGTACACCCCTTGGGCCATACCATTGGGCAGCGGGTAGTTTCCTCCTTCAGCACGCACCGGCCCGACGAGCCATTTACCCGTGCGATCGACCAAGCTGACGGTCACCGAACGATCCCCTTGCCAGTACAACACATCGTTATGTATGAACGCTGGCCTACTGGCTTGGATCATGTCGGCCAAACCGACCCCGGCCGGAAGCAATTCCACTTGGTCGATGTTGTAGTATCCAAGGTCCTCTCCCCCGAAGAATGGATCATAAGAACAGTCCATCTCGGTATCCATCCTCCTCAAAGGAGCCGATGTAAAGGAACCGCTCCCCTCCCATGGCCGTGAACGACCCGCTGACCACGGTCCATTCCATGGCCTCGAAATGACCATTGGCTGAGAAGATGATCTGTGGCACCACGGGAAGCTTGGCCCCGCTGGGTAAATGGATACTATCCGTGCTGAAATGGACCCCGAACGATGCCACTGCATACCTGGAGAACGTTGCACGAGCCATCCGCAAGGTCAGACCGTACTCTTGACCAGCGGTCAGTTCTTCGTGCAGGCGAATGGCGGCGTATTCCTTGGTGCCACCGACCATGGGGGAATTCGTGAACATGAAAAGGCCCGCATACCGCAGACCATCGGCCGGGTGGATCAAGCCGTCCTGGTCCACATCGACCCCACATGCGATGTCGGGATCGGACGTATACACATCCGGAGTGGCCAAGTTGGGAGAGAACCAAGGCCTTGCGAGGCCAAGCATCGGCTCATAGTCGTTCCCTTGGTGGAAATGACCACACGAACTGGTATCCTCGAAGCTCGGGTTGGGCACGAGGTTCTGGGCCGTCGCTGTCGCAGCGAGAGCAAGGGTCAAGGAAAGAAGGAGTGCTTTGCGCATGTTGTTCCTCCTTTTGTCCACTTGCTGTAAGGCCCGCATCCGGTAGGGCGTTCACCGGCGCGGCATCCCAATTTAAGACCGCTTTGGGGGCGCGTCGCGCTGCCTACTCCGCTTCAACAGCGCGTGTCGGTCATGCCACCCCGACCCGCAGTCGTACAAGATCCGGCCACGGGCCGGGGTCGTCGCAAGCGTTGTTTCCGGGCCAACGCTGCGGTCTGGTCGGTGCCGGTCCCCACCAAATTGTGGCACCACGCACAACAGGGAATAAGAGCGAGGGTTACCATGATGAGAGGCCACCCAACATGATCCATTGGGATAGGCCGAAGCTACCATTCGAGATAAGCGAAAACCAAATTTTCAAGGATATCCATATGCACCAAGGATCAACCGGTTCTCAACCAAGTGGCTCGCGGCAGTAACGCAGGGTCCACTTCCCACCTCCGCCATGTTACGGCGAGCAAAGCGCGAGACCTGCGAAGGTTTGAGGGCGCTCTTCGTCACCGGCCCAGCGGCCAAGCCTGGCACGCCCCCCTATTCGGGAGATCCTGTCCCGGACCGGGCCTCGGCGATGCCGGTGGTGGCACGTTTGTGCGCCTTCAGCCTGCTGTACATGGCCGTGACATCGCGCACGTAGTGGAACACCTGACTGCCCTTGCAATAGCCGTTCTTCATGCCGGGCTCCATGTAGTAGCGCGGCTTGGCCAGCAGCAGCACCGCGCGCTCCACGTTGTGTTCCCAGCGGGCGGGGTCCAGGCCCAGCCTTTCGGCCAGGCGTTGCGCGTCGATGATATGGCCGGGACCGGCGTTGTACGAGGCCAGCACGAAGCGGAGGCGCTGCTCACGGTCGGTCACCGCACGCATCCACATGGTATCGAGCTTGGCGATGTAGCGTGCCGCCGCGCGGATATGGTCGCTCACCACCGCCGTGGAATCGAGGCCCAGCTTGGCGCCGGTGCGCGGCATGATCTGCATGAGGCCCTGGGCCCCCTTGCTGGAGACCACCGTGGTATCGAAGCGCGACTCCTTGTAGGCCATCACGGCGAGCAGCTCCCAACCCCAGCGCGCCACGTGGGCGTGCCGCTGGAAGACCTCGTCGAAGGGGGAAATACTGTCGCCCTTGATCGGCATGTTCCGCGCCTTCAATGCCCCGGGCCCCTTGATGCTCCACTCGTAGGCCGCGATGAATTGCCGCCTGGCCTCCTTCTCGTCGGCATCCTCCAGCCAGGTGTTCAAGGCGCCGAGCAGGGCCGGCGCATTGCGGCGCACCACGAAACAGAGCGGACGTGCCTCGCCCAAGGGGCCGGTGAACTCGAGCACCGGGAAACGGTCGGCCTCGTAGGCGGCGCGGGCATCGGTCACGATGGCGGCATGGTGGCGGCCCATCACCACCGACATGAGCTGCTCCTCGGGCAGTACGGCTGGATCCACGTGGATGCGTGTGTTGTGCCCCAACGCCTCGTCGAAGGCATAATCACTGCCGACAAAGGGCGACCAGAGACTGAGCTCCACCGTGTCCGATGCAGCGGCCTTCAGTACGGGAGTGCCCGGTGCCACCGGGACCGGGTCCTCACGCAGCACGGCGAGCATGGGACGCACATAGCGGTATGGCTCGGAGAAACGCACCCATTGGCGCTGCTCCGGCCGTGGTGTCCATTGTGCGGCGATGAGGTCGCCCTCGCCACGCTGCAGGGCCATGAGCATGGAGTCGGGGTGGTGCATCGGCGTGAAGGTGACGTGCAGACCGGCCTTGCCCGCGAAACGGCGCAGCAGGTCGTACTCCAGCCCGGAAACGGCCTTGGGCCGGACCTCCCAGGTCAGGGGATCCTCGATCACCAACACGCGCAGGGTGTCGCTGGCGATCGTGTCCAGGTCGCGCTCCACCAGCGGATCGCTCCAGGCCACCTTCACTTCTTCAGGGACCGGACCACCATCGAGCAGGCCGTGGCCCACGCCGGCACCCACCACGAGCAGTGGGATCCCCCAGGTGATCATGCGGCGCTGCTGCATCATGCTCCCACGTGTTGTTCCATATCGGCCATGAACCAGGCGAACTCGGCCCGGAAGGCCTCTTCATGCTCGACCAACAATCGCTCGGCTCCCACCATGGCCCCGCCTTCGGGCACACGGCGTGCCAGGCCGGCCAGCGCACGACCGATGCCATCTATCGTGGCGTACGACGACAGCCAGTCGCCCTGCACCATGTAGCCGAGCATGTGACGTACCGGCTCGGGCATCAGGTCCTGGTGATATTGCAGCAGTGCGTACATGCGCTGCGCGAACTCCGGGAGAGGCTCGTTCCGCCAACGCGACGGATCGGTGGCCAGCAGGTGGTCGTAGAACAGGTCCATGACCACGCCCGAATAGCGTCCGGCATGTGTACGTAAACGAGCGCGTCCGGTTCGCTGGGCGGGATGTTCGTCGGTGTAGGAATCGATGGCGCGGTGCAGCCGGATGCCCTGCTCCAAGGCGGGCGGGAAGCGCGAGAGGTCCCTCCCCTTCACCTTGTCGGCCATGAAATTGCCGACGATAACCAACGGTTCGTCGCCCGATAGGTACAAATGGCCGAGGAAATTCATGTCGCGCAGGGACGGCGCGAAGGTACCGCCCGCCTCCCGAGATGGGTCGGCATGGGCCCGCACATGGCGCGAACGGCCCCGGGCATTTTTCTCCACATACCTGTCGGCGGGTGACACCGACATCAGGACCACAGGCCCGCGATCGCCGCCGCTCGTGTGATCGTCGGTGCCCGGCTTTCGCGCGCAGGTAACTTGGTCGCCCGAACAATGCGCCCCTCCCCCGTCCGATCCCATTTCCTGTTCCGGGCGAACCACTCGTACTGGGCCACCCAGTTGGTCGGGTGGGGCACGTTCACGGGCTTGTTCCTGGTGTGGAACTACGTGAACGATACACTGAGCAACGAGGTGTTGAAGCTGCTGCTGCTCGTGTTCCTCACAGGCATCGCGACAAGCCATCTGTTGCGCGCGATCATCCTGCGGTACGATTGGCTGCCCGGCGACCTTGGCTTCGTGCTGCCACGGCTCGTGCTCGCTTCGTTGCTGCTGGGGATCGTGGCCTTCTTCGCGCTCGGCAGCGTGCACGACGCATGGCTCACCGACATGCCTCCGCTGCTGCGCGTGTCCGCTTCGGAGCTGTTCGCCCGCGTCCTCAACTGGACCCTGCTTCTCTTCCTCTGGTCCTTGTGCTACATGGCCCACAACTACTTCGTGCGCCACCGTCGCGAGGAGATCCGCAACCTGCGCCTGGAGACGGCCAACCGCGAGAACCAATTGAACAACCTGCGGGCCCAGATGAACCCGCACTTCATGTTCAACGCGCTGAACGGCATCCGGGCCCTGATCGACGAGGACCCCGAGCAGGCCAAACGCGCCATCACGCAGCTCAGCGCGATCCTGCGCAATGCCATGAGCACCGTGAAAAGGAAGGTGGTACCGCTGGGCGAGGAGATCGACATCGTGAAGGCCTACCTCGCGTTGGAAGCGATGCGCTACGAGGAACGCCTGCGCACGCAGTTCGATGTGGACCCCTCCCTGGAGCGTGAACCGGTGCCGCCCATGGTACTGCAGACCCTGGTGGAGAACGCCGTGCGCCACGGCATCGCCACGTTGCCCGGTGGCGGCGATGTGCTGATCGAGGTGCGACGCGACAAGGGCGACCTGCTGCTGTGCGTGCGCAACAGCGGGCACTACGCACCGTCGAACGGCCCCAGGCCCGCACGCGAAGGAGGCATCGGCCTGCGCAACACGCGCAAACGATTGGAGATGCTCTACGGCGGTGCCGGAGGGCTCTCCATCAGCAACCGAGACGGCATGGTGGTGACCGAAGTGCGGATACCCGCCAGCGCCGGAACACGAACGAACACCAACATCAGTACCGGACCATGAAAGCCCTGATCATCGACGACGAACGGCTGGCCCGCAAGGAACTCATGAGCCTGCTGGAGAAGCACGACGGTATCCAGGTGGTGGGCGAAGCGGCCAATGCCGACGAGGCCGAGGCCATGATCGCCGAGAAACGCCCCGACCTGATCTTCCTGGACATCAACATGCCAGGTCGCACAGGCTTCGAACTGCTCGAAGCGCTCGACCACGCTCCGCAGGTGATCTTCGTCACGGCCTACGATGAGCACGCCCTCAAGGCCTTCGAGGTGAACGCGCTCGACTACCTGCTGAAACCCATCGACCCCGCCCGCCTCGACGCCGCCATCGGCAAGATCGACACGAAGCGCGAAAACGATGTGCCGCAACGCGACGTGCTGAAGGAGAACGACCAGATCTTCCTCAAGGACGGCGAGAAGTGCTGGTTCGTGACCCTGAAGGACGTGCGCTACTTCGAGAGCGAGGGCAACTATGTGCGTGTGCGCTTCAACGACCAGAAACCGCTCGTGCTGCGCTCGCTGAACAAGCTCGAGGAGAAGCTCGATCCGATGACCTTCTTCCGCGCCAACCGCAAGCACATCGTGAACCTGCGCTGGGTGGACAAGATCGAGCCCTGGTTCAGCGGCGGCCTGATGGTGAGGCTGAAGTCGGCTGCCAATGCCAAGCCCGGTCAGGAGCCCGAGCAGATCGAGGTATCGCGTCGACAGGCGGCGCGCTTCAAGGAGTTGCTGAGCCTGTAGGGGAAGGGCGCGGCACCCGACACGCACCCGGTGGTGCGTCGCATCGCGGAAAGATGGACGGGCGCTCCGCGGTACCCGGTGCGGATCACCTGCTGCCATCGAGGCCCATCCTGCGCAACCGCGAGGCCAGCGTGGTGGGCGGTATGCCCAGCAGCGCCGCCGCACCGTCGCGGCCCGACACGCGTCCGCCGCAGGCCTCCAGTGCCCGGCGGATGTTCGCGTCCCACAGGGCGTTCATCTCGGCCTCGAAGGCCCCAACCCCGTGGAGTACATCCTGCACGGCCTGGCCGACTGCATGACCACGACCATGGTGCTGCACGCCGCGGCCCACGGCATCGAGCTGGAGTCGGTGGAGTCGTGCCTCAAGGGCGATCTCGACGTGCGCGGCTTCCTGGGCCTCGATCCCACGGTGCGCAACGGCTACCAGTTCATCACGGTGGAGTTCACCATCAAGGGGAACATCACCGAGGAGCAGCGCAAGCAGCTGATGGCCTTCACCAGCATGTCGCCGGTGTTCGACATCGTCACCAACAAGGTGCCGGTTATCGTGGCCCTCAAGCCGGCCTGCGGCCACGGTGCCTGAAAAAGGAAGGGGCCCCGGTCACCGGGGCCCCTTCTCCTATTCGGCGGGTCACAGGCCCATCTTCTTGCGGATGGCGGCCGGCACCGCGTCCTTGTGCACCATGAAGGCGGTCATCTTGTAGGCCGCGTAGGCCTTGCTCATGTACAGGTAGCCCTGCTGCTGGTTGCTCAGGCCCCAGCTGTTCTTCACGATGTACCACTCGGTGCCGTTCTGGTCGGTGGCGATGCCGGTGATGTGCATCCCGTGGTCGTCGGTGGTGCTGAAGTTGTCGAAGGCGCGCTGGCGCATCTCGTTGGTGATGGCGGGCTCGGGCTGGGGGCCTTTGAACAGGGCGGCCTTCTGCTCGGCGGTGAGCTCGGCGGCCGGGGTGGCGCTCACGAAGGCCACGCCGTTCTTCCAGCTGAAGGTGGGTTCGCTCACGTCACCGCCCCAGCTGATGCTGTACCCGTTGCGCAGGGCATTGTCCATGATGGGGATGATGTCCTCCACGGGGATGTTCCACGCCTGCTCCAGCGCCCAGTTGTCGGGCACCATCAAGGTCCCCTTGGTGTAGAAGGGAATGTCCGTCACGCTCTGGAACTCCACATAGTCGGCCGGGTCCACCTTCACCACCTCCTTCGCGAAGCTCTGCGGCGTGTACTTCCTGCCCTTGTACGTGAAGGTCTCCGGCACCTGGCCCAGGTAGGTGTCGAGCACGGCGTTCACCGCCTCGCGCCACACGGGGGTGAGGGTGCCTTTGTTGGGTGCCTTCACCACCGCATCGAGCATGCCCTGGATCACGGCCTGCATCTCGCCGAACTGGTTGCGGGTGGTGCCGTAGTTCAGGCCGGTGTACACCTCATAGGGCACGATGCCGTACTTGGCGTACATGTTGATCACATCGTGGGCGATGCCGCCGTCGCCGTAGTTCAGCGAGCCGTGCATGCGCACATAGTTCAACGCCTTCTCCTCGTAGCTCTTGCGGGCGATGTAGATCTTACTGAGATGGATCTCCGGTCCGCCCTTGCGGATCATCTCGGATTCGAGGAAGGACCCCGTGGCGTAGCTCCAGCAGGTGCCCGAGCTGCCCTGGTCCTCCACCGGCGTGCCCGGCGTGGTGAGCAACGGGGTGAAGCGGAAGCCGGTGGTGTCGGCGCTGTTGAGGCTGATCTTCCGGATGAGGTCGTCCTGGGCCGGGGCCACCAGGGCCGCCCCCACGAACGCGAGCAGGATGAACGATCGACGCATGGAATTTTCGGGATGTGCGGCAAAGAAAGGCGAAGCGGGCGAGGCCGGGGACGAATGGTGACGGAACGCTGCGCCCGGGATGAACGGCCCAGCCCATTGGTCCACCAGGCCACCGATGCCTTAACAAGAATTCGCAGCACTCCATTCCCGTGAAATAGTTTCAACTGAAACGGTTTCGCCCGACCTTTGCGCCCCCGTACGGTGGTACGGCGACCAACGATGCCCGTGTCCGGCCCTTCCATCGGTTTCTGGTGCTCCGTGGCGGCGCAGCATTATTACCAGCGCCTCAAGGAGAAGCTGGCGCATCTGGACATTCCGGAGTGCTTCATCGCGCTGGTGACCATCCACGAGCACAACGGCAAGCTCAGCCAACAGGAGCTGGCCGACAAGCTGCACCTGGACAAGGTGACCATGACGCGGACCCTGGACCTGATGGACCGCGGCGGCTACATCGAGCGCTGCGACTGCGCGGGCGACCGGCGCAAGCACCTGGTGCGCACCACGCCCAAGGCCGACCAGGCGGTGAAGGACATCCGCAAGGCCTACCGCGCACTGAACCGGGAGGCACTCCAAGGGCTCAGCGCCGAGGAGCGGGAAAATTTCCAACGCCACCTGGCCACCGTGGCGGAGAATTTGCGGCCCGCCACCGGCAAGCTGGCCCGCCCCCCCAAACGCATCCGATCATGATGAACGACACCCCCATTGGTGCCCTGGCCCTGACCCTGCTGCTGGCCGCCTGCGGCAGCGGCGGTGATGAACAGAAAGCCGCCGGCGGCCCGCCGCCCGCCATGGCCGTGCAGGTGCACGTGCTGCAGGGCCGTCCGCTGGAGAACGCCTTCTCCACCACCGGCACCCTGCTGCCCAACGAAGAGGTGGAGCTGCGCAGCGAGGTGAGCGGCCGCGTGACGCACATCGGCTTCCAGGAAGGCACGCGCGTGAGCGCCGGCCAGGTGCTAGTGCGCATCAACGACGACGACCTGCAGGCCCAGCTGCGCAAGGCCGAAGCCGCGCTGAAGGTGGCCCGCGACAGCGAGGAGCGCCAGAAGCAATTGCTCGACGTGGAGGGCGTGAGCCGCGAGGTGTACGACGCCACCGTGTCGCAGCGCATCGGCATGGAGGCCGACGTGGACCACCTGCGCGCCCAGATCGCCAAGACCACCATCCGCGCGCCGTTCAGCGGCTCCATCGGGTTGCGCAGCATCAGCGAGGGCGGCTACGTCTCCCCCACCGCGCTCATCGCCCGGCTCACCCAGACCGACCCGATGAAGCTGGACTTCACCGTGCCCGAACGCTACGGCCGCCAGATGCGTCCCGGCACCCAGGTGGCCTTCAGCCTGGAGGGCGACACCACGCACTACACCGCCGAGGTGTACGCCGTGGAGCCCAGCGTGGACGCCACCACGCGCACGGTGCGGGTGCGCGCCCGCAGCGCCAACAAGGAAGGCCGACTGATGCCCGGCGCCTTCGCCAAGGTCGACGTGAAGCTGGAGACCATCGCCGACGCGCTCACCATCCCCGCCGAGGCGCTGATCCCCGACATCCAGGGCCAGAAGGTGATGGTGATGAAAGGCGGCAAGGCCCAGAGCGTACGGGTGGACATCGGCATCCGCACCGAGAACGAGGTGCAGCTGATCAGCAATGTGCAGCCGGGGGATACGGTGATAACGAGCGCACTGCTGGCGGTGAGGGATGGGATGGCGGTAAGGCCAGCGGAGAGGAAGGGGACAGCTAAACAGTGACTGGCATGCACCGGACCACGTTCAAACTCACCCAAATGGACTGCCCTTTACGTGTCGCAACTGGACACGACCACGTTCCACCACGGTACCAAGACCATACGAAGGCCTGGTGGCGGACTTCCCTTATCGAAAATGGAAGCTATAAAAGAGTGTGCCCATGACGAAGCGGTCATCCAATATGAGATCATCCGCCCCCAATTTGGCCGATATTCCCTGCAAATCGGTTGATAAACGTACTCCCCAAGATCGGGCGGTCCGGGGGGTGGGTTGTGCGTAGCAGGCGAGTTCAGTGATGATGCCTGTTTTGAAGAGTCCCCCGAACGCCGCCTTGTTCATGATGTAGAACTCATCCCCCCTCGCGGCGCGCCCTTGCTCGGCAAGCAGCGAGAACCGTACACCTACGGACAACAGAAGCTGTTCCCGTTGAGACCGGTCGTTCATTCGCAGCAATGGAAAGAGCAGCGGTACTTGGATGAACCCATCGTAATGCGACGTGTCATCCACGAAACCGCTGCGAACGTACGTGTACTCCAGTCCAGCCTTCAGCTTGTGGCCTTTGCCTCCTATCCACAAGAATGAAAGACCCGATTCAGTACTTTGGCCGTACAAAGGGGAAACAGGTATGCCAGCAGGCCGGGCTGTGTACATGGACAACCCGATGGAACCTCCAAAATGGACGCGGCACGTATCATCGGTGACCTGACCCGTTGCTATTGACCCGCCCAAGGCCGCCAACCCACAGAGAACTACGCGGCGAAGCATCGTTCATGGCTATTGTCGAAAGCACGTAATCAATCCTTCGCTGAACACCCGGCCGCAGTAGCTGCACCAGCGGCCACACCAACCACAGGATTGCCTCCCGAGATCAATTCGCCCACCACAAAGCCTCCGACAAATCCGGCCAGATCACGCAATCCCCTTACCCACCAAGGTGCTGCGGCTGGCGGCGGGTCGTCACCTTGGCCCCAAGGGCTGTTCGGATTGCGCAAGCCAGCGTACCAATATGGCGCACTGCTGATCCCGACCATGGCGGCACCGAATACCAAGGCCTTTTGGTTGAAGGATAGGCCCGGTTCCTCATGTACCTTTTGTTGAATATCAAAAAGGTCGGAACCTACCTTGTTGGGATCCTTCGCGTTAAGGAATTTGCCGTTAATCTCTATAAGAAAATCGTACTGCTTTTGAACTATTTGTCGCTCACTCAGCAACTCACTGAAGTACGGCTTCATGTCATTATTCGCAGCCATGACCTTGAGGATGTTCCTCTCGACGTCGTCGAATGGAATTACATCAGGTTTCCCAAGATTATTGGAAGCGTAATAAAGCTCTATGCGAGCCTTTGCCGTGGCATACACTTCACGGTCGGTGTACTTGGGGAATGAAGGCAGCTTCGTCACATCGTCCATGATCCGGTTGTGCATCGGGCCTACAAAGGAGGTTTCAATGAGCTGGTTCATGGTTGCTGTTGTGTTTGTTATCGCGCGAGTGGGCGTTAAGCTATACATGCTTTCATGTGAGTAGTTGAGTAATATTTATGAACAACTGTTCATATCCCGCCAGCCCAATCCCTCTGCGGCCATGAAGGACCCATTTTTCATCCACTCCGACCGCTACGCGATGTACAAGCCGTCGAACCCGGATCTTTATCCCCCCAACAATACCCAAATGATGGCGGCAACTGTTCATGGGTGTCCCCTCCTTCGTCGGGGTGAGAGAGTGAGAGGGTGCGAGAGCGACTTCCTACTCTTGCACCCTCGCACCCTCTCGCTCTTGAACCCTCGCACGGCACTCATCGCATGAACATCAGCTCCCTCAGCATCAACCGCCCCGTGCTGGCCACGGTGATCTCGATCTTCCTCGTGCTGTTCGGTGTGATCGGCTTCACCTTCCTCGGCGTGCGTGAATACCCCAGCGTGGACCCGCCGGTGATCACGGTGACCACCAACTACGTGGGCGCCAACGCGGACATCATCGAGAAGCAGATCACCGAGATCCTGGAGGAGAGCATCAACGGGATCGCGGGCATCACCAGCCTCACCAGCGTGAGCGCCGACGGCCGCAGTACGGTGACGGTGGAGTTCGACCTGGACATGGACCTGGAGGCCGCGGCCAACGACGTGCGCGACCGCGTGAGCCAGGCCGTGCGCAACCTACCGGCCGACGCCGACCCGCCCATCGTGGTGAAGAGCAACGCCGACAGCAACCCGATCCTGAGCATGACCATGCAGAGCGATCAGCGCTCGATGCTGGAGCTCAGCGAGATCGCCAACAACAACTTCAAGGAGCGGCTGCAGACCATCCCCGGGGTGAGCGAGATCCGCATCTGGGGCGAGAAGAAGTACAGCATGAAGCTGCAGCTCGACCCGGTGAAGATGGCCGGCTACCGGATCACGCCCAGCGATGTGCGCGCCGCGCTGGACCGCGAGAACGTGGAGCTGCCCAGCGGCCGCATCGAGGGCTACCGCACCGAGCTCACCATCCGCACCATGGGCCGGCTGGAGACGCCCGAGCAGTTCAATGACCTGATCCTGCGCGAGGAGAACGGCGTGGTGGTGCGCCTGCGCGATGTGGGCCGCGCCGAGCTGATGCCCGAGAACGAACGCAGCTTGTTGCGCGGAAACGGTGCCATACCCCAGGTGGGCATCGCCGTGACACCCCAGCCCGGCAGCAACTACATCGCGATCGCCGACGAGTTCCACAAGCGCTTCGAGCAGATCAAGAAGGACCTGCCCGACGACCTGCGCTACACCCTGGCGATGGACACCACCGTGGGCATCCGCAAGGCCATCATGGAGGTGGAGGAGACCATCGCCATCGCCTTCCTGCTGGTGGTGCTCATCATCTTCATCTTCCTCCGCGACTGGCGCACCACATTGATCCCCGTGCTGGCGATCCCCATCTCCTTGATCGGCGCCTTCTTCATCATGTACATCGCGGGCTTCAGCATCAACATCCTCACGCTGCTCGCCGTGCTGCTGGCCACGGGCATCGTGGTGGACGACGCCATCGTGGTGCTGGAGAACATCTACAGCAAGATCGAGAAGGGCATGGACCCGATCCAGGCGGGCCACGAGGGCAGCAAGGAGATCGCCTTCGCCATCATCAGCATCACCATCACCCTGATGGCGGTGTTCCTGCCCGTGATCTTCCTCAGCGGCTTGACCGGCCGCCTCTTCCGCGAGTTCGGTGTGGTGGTGGCGGGCGCCGTGGGCATCAGCGCCCTGGTGAGCCTCACCCTCACCCCCATGCTCAGCGCCCACTGGCTGCGGCACAACACCAACCCCAGCCGCTTCTTCCAAGTGACCGAGCGCTGGTTCAACGCCATGACCGACGGCTACAACCGCTCGCTGAAGCGCTACATGCGCGTGCGGTGGGTGAGCATCCCGATCATGATCGCCAGTGCCCTGATCATCGTGGGCGTGGGCAGCCAGCTCCAAAGCGAACTGGCGCCCATGGAGGACAAGAGCCGCTTCATGATCCAGAGCACGGCGCCCGAAGGCACCAGCTTCGAGGTGATGAACGATTACCTCACGGACATCATCCACATGGTGGACACCCTGCCCGAACGCCAGGCGCTGATCAGCGTGACGGCGCCCGGTTTCGGCACGGCCAGCAGCACCAACACCGGTTTCGTGCGCGTGACGCTGGTGGAGCCCGAGAAGCGCTCCCGCACGCAGGACGAGATCGCCAAGCAGATCATGGCCCAACTGGCGCCGTACAACCTGGCCCGCAGCTTCGTGATCCAGGAGCCCACCATCGGCGGGTCGCGCTTCACCAGCCTGCCCGTGCAGTACGTGATCCAGGCCCCCTCGTTCGAGAAGCTGCGCGAGGTGATCCCCGCCTTCATGGAGAAGGTCAACGCCGACAAGACCTTCCGCGTGGCCGACCTGAACCTGAAATTCAACAAGCCCGAGCTGAACGTGGAGATCGACCGCGACCGCGCGCGCGCCATGGGCGTGGACATGCGCGACATCGCCGAGACCCTGCAGCTCTACTTCAGCGGTCAGCGCTACGGCTACTTCATCTACAAGGGCAAACAATACCAGGTGATCGGTCAGGCCACCCGCGCGGACCGCGATGCACCCGTTGACCTGAGCAGCGCCTTCGTGCGGAACAAGAAGGGCGAGCTGATCCAGCTGGCCAACCTGGTGCGCATGAGCGACCGCAGCACCCCGCCGCAGCTCTTCCGCTACAACCGCTACGTGAGCGCCACCGTGAGCGCCGACCCCGCCGAGGGCTACACCATCGGCGACGGCATCGCCGCCATGGACCGCATCGCCGACGAGGTGCTCGACGACAGCTTCTACACCACGCTGGCCGGCGTGAGCAAGGAGTTCGCCGAGAGCGGCAGCAGCATGGCCTTCGCGTTCATCCTCGCGCTGTTGCTGGTGTTCCTGATCCTCGCGGCCCAGTTCGAGAGCTGGATCGACCCGCTGGTGGTGATGTTCACCGTGCCCCTGGCCCTCGCCGGTGCGGTGTTGAGCCTCTGGCTCTTCGGCCACACATTGAACATCTTCAGCAACATCGGCATCATCGTGCTGATCGGCCTGGTGACCAAGAACGGCATCCTCATCGTGGAGTTCGCCAACCAGCGCAAGGAGCATGGGCTGAAGAAGATCGACGCCGTGATCGATGCCGCCACGCAGCGCCTGCGCCCGATCCTGATGACCACCCTGGCCATGGCCTTGGGCGCGCTGCCCATCGCACTGGGCCTGGGCGCCGCCGCCAAGAGCCGGATCCCCATGGGCATCGTGATCATCGGCGGTCTGATGTTCTCGCTGATCCTCACCCTGTACGTGGTGCCCGGGTTGTATTCGTACCTGTCGCGTGAACGAAAGGAGCACGCGGACCATCCATCCGCCCCCCACTGACCATGCACCGTACCACGATGAAACACACCATCACTTTGGTCCTGTTGCTGGTCTGCGCCGTGGTCGTCGCCCAGCCCCTCACGCCCGAGCAGGCCGTGGCCATCGCCCTGGAGCACAACCACGGCATCCGCCTGGCGAAGCTCGATGCGCGCACCGCCGAGCTGCTGAACAACGCGGGCAACGCGGGCATGCTGCCCACCCTGGACGCGAACGGCTTCTACAGCATCGACAACAGCAGCACCAAGCAGACCTTCTTCAGCGGCGAGGTGCGCGAGGCCGACAACGCCGACAGCCGCGTGCTGGACGGCGCGCTGGCCCTGAACTGGACCGTGTTCGACGGCCTGGCGATGTTCGCCGCCAAGGACCGCCTGGAAGCCCTGGAGCAGATCGGCAGGACCGAGCTGCGGCAACAGATGGAAGCCACCGTGTACGAGGTGCTCACCGGCTACTACCTCACCGTGCAGCTGGCCAGCGCCGTGCGCGTGCAGGAGGAAGGGCTGCGCACCTCGCGCGAACGCCTGAAGATCGTGGAGACCGGCCAGCGTGTGGGTTCGAGCAGCGGGCTGCAGGTCGTGCAGGCCAGGCTCGACCTCAGCGCCGACAGCGCCGCCCTGCTCGACCTGATGCAGCAGCGCACCATGGCCTTGAACCGCTTGAACACCCTGCTGGGCCGTGCGCCCGATACGCCGCTGGAAGTGGCCGGCAGCATCGCCCCCGCCGAGGACCTCGACCTGGACGCCGTGCAGCGCGATGCCCGTGCGGGGAACACCGCCTTGCAGCAGGCCCGTCAGCAACAACTGCTCGCCGACCTCAGCGTGAAGCAGCTGCGGGGCGCGCTCTTCCCCCGCATCGATGTCTACGGCAACTATGGCTACACGCGCAGCACCAGCGCGGTGGGCTTCCTGCAGAGCAACACCCAGCTGGGTCCCGACTACGGCGTGCGCGTGAGTGTGCCGCTGTTCCGCGGCTTGCAGGCCAACCGCGCCGTGCAGGTGGCCCGGATCACGCGCGAGCAGGCCGCCATCGGCACCGAGCTGGCGCAGCTGCAACTGGAACAGCAGGTGCTCGACGGCTGGACCGCCTACACCACCGCCCGCCAACGCGTGGCCTTGGAAGAAGCCAACCTCGCCGGCATCCGCAAGCAGGTGGACGTGGCGCTGGAGAGCTACCGCGTGGGCATGATCACGGCCGTGGAGCTGCGCGATGTGCAGCAAAGCCTGATCGATGCGGAGAACCGCCTGTTGATGGCCCAGTTCGAGGCCAAGGCCGCCGAGCTGCAGCTGAAGTGGCTGGCGGGAAGGCTGGTGTAAGGGCTACACGAACGTCCCACTGATCCCTGGTCCGCTGCGGCGCAGGATCGGCCGGGCTACTCCACCACCACCGGTAATGTGCGACGCATGCCGACCGTGGAGCATTGCAGCAGGTACATGCCCGGAACGGTGGCAGGCAGTTCGATCCGCAGGGCCTCGTCCTGCAGCAGGCTGCTCCCGGCCGCCACCACACGTCCGTCGGTTTGCAACAGGCGCCAATCAACACGTGCATGGCCCACGCCCGGCATGCGCACCCAAACCTGGTCGTGGGCGGGGTTCGGGTGCAACGACCACGACGGCGGGCGCACCTCGTCGATCCCGTTCCAACTGCAATCGCCCTTCAGGCCATCGAACATCTGCTTCACCGCGAACAACGCGGGGAACGCACAATCGCCATGCTCCATGTTCCCCATGTCCACCACTTCGACGTGCGTGGCGCCGTTGGCGTGCATGGCGTCACGCGCCACCAGCGAATTGCCTGGGAACACATGGCTGTCGCCATTGCAGTAGTACATGCGCATCGGCGCGGTGGGTGCCCAATCGTACAGGTCGTTGTCGCGCAAGGCAAGGCGCATGGGATGATCGGGGTCGTTCATGAACGCCTGCAGTACGGAGTCCTGGAGGATCTGGCTGGGCACCTCAGGCATCACCGCATCCACCACGCCGGAGCCGTTGTTGCCTTGGAACAGGGGCGGCAGCAAGGTGGCCCAGGGCTCCTTGATCACCTCGCCCACATCGGTGTAGAGCCAGGGGTACACGTGGCCATAAGCGAAGATGATGTAGGGCAGATAATACGGGGCCGGGTACGGATCGGGGCTCACCATCACGGCCGCCTGCACGCCGCTCACGTCGTAGGGCCCGCTGCACGGGGCACTGGCCGTGATGTTGAACTCGTCGGGAAACTCCTCCTGGATCATCTTGTGCGTGGCCATGCACGCGTGGCCGCCCTGCGAGTAGCCGGTAAGGAAGACCTGGCCGTTGAGCGCGATGCCCTTCTGCGCACAGAGCTCGCGCGTGGCCCGCAGCATGTCGATGCTGGCCGTGGCCTCGGACCGAGCGTGGACGTAAGGATGCGGACCGGGGCCATCGCCCAGGCCGAGGTAGTCGGGCAGGGCCGCGACATAGCCCGTGCCGCCGAGGAAATATCCCACCCGCGATTCATTGCTCAGGCGCGAAGGCACATCGGACCGGTTCAGGATGGTGCCGTGCATGTAGGCCGCGATCGGGTGGTAGCATTCCTCACCTATCGGCAGCACGGCCGCGCCGCTCGCGATGGTGGGTTGCCCGTGGGCGTCGACGGTGTTGTAGATCACCCGGTACACCTCGATATCGAAAGAGGCGCCGCCGACCCCCTGCCCCAGCAATTCTGCGACGGTCATGGTCTCGATCAACGAATCGCTGACCAGCACCTGGCCACGGAGCGGAGACGCAGCGATGGAACAAACGAGCAGAAAGAGCGTGGCAATGTGTTTCATGGTGGAGGTGTGCACCGGTCGGGTGACGGGTTCAATATATCCTCAACTTCCGAAAACGCGACATGCGGGCGCACGGCCCCACGTGATCACCGATCGCCCACCGAAGCGGCGAGCATCTGCCACAACGTGCCCTCGGGCGGCGGTGCATCGATGCGGACCTCTCGCCCTGTTGCCGGATGCGTGAAAGCGATGGACCGGGCATGCAGGCCGATGCTGCGATCGGGCGCACCGCGTCGGGCACCGTACTTCACATCGTCCTTGATGGAGAAACCCGCCAACGACAATTGCGCGCGGATCTGGTGGAAGGCACCTCCCTGGGGCCGCACCTCCACCAAAGTGTAGCGGTCGCCATGGGCCAGTGGTCGAACAACGGAGCGCACCTCCCTGCCCTGTCCCGAAGCAGCCTGCCGGGAGCGCCTGGCCTGTGGATCATGTCGCAGGCGGTGCACCAATTCACCCTCCAGTTCCATCCGCCCCTGCACCAAGGCCCAATAGACCTTTTGCACGGCGCCATTGCGGAACAACTCGTTCATCGCGGCCAGCGTGGCCGGGTCCAAGGCGAAGAGCATAACGCCGCTCACCGGTCGGTCCAGGCGATGTGGCGGCTCGATGTAGTCCACCTCCAACTGCTGCCGGAGCAGGGTGCGCAGGTCGGGATCACCCGTGGTATCGGGAAGCACGGGAACGCCCGCAGGCTTCCACACGGCGCATAGGGTGGCGTCGCGCTGAAGAAGGGTGAGGGCTGGAGGCTGGGTGGGCAAGGAAGAGGTGAAATGTGGTGAAAGAGGTGGAAAGTGTGGAAAAGTATGAAGGGTGATAAAGGGCGAAGGCTGAAGGCCCGGGTTCCGAGCTTCAAGGATCATGCTCCAAGCCCAATTCGCAACGTCACCCCGAACGCAGTGAAGTGGAACACCACCGCGAGCCGTCAGTGCGAGGCGCTGCGAGCAAAGCGAAGCAGAACCGGCAACTCCGCCCCCCGGGCTCAATACTGCTCGTCCTTGCTGGGGAAATCGCGCGAGCGCACATCGCGCACGTAGCTCTCCACGGCATTGGTGATCACACCGTGCAGGTCGGCGTAGCGGCGCAGGAAGCGCGGGTTGAACTCCTTGGTGATGCCCAGCATGTCGTGGAGCACGAGCACCTGACCATCCACACCGCCACCCGCGCCGATGCCGATCACGGGGATGGAGACGCTCGCGGCCACTTCCTCGGCCAGCTTGGCGGGGATCTTCTCCAGCACGATGGCGAAGCAGCCGGCCTCTTCGAGCAACTTGGCATCCTCGCGCAGGCGCTGGGCCTCGGCCTCCTCCTTGGCCCGCACCACGTAGGTGCCGAACTTGTAGATGCTCTGCGGCGTGAGGCCGAGGTGGCCCATCACGGGGATGCCCGCAGTGAGGATGCGTTCGATGGAACCGAGCACCTCGCGACCGCCTTCGAGCTTCACGGCATGGGCGCCGCTCTCCTTCATGATGCGGATGGCGGAGTTGAGCGCCCCCTTGGTATTGCCTTGGTAGGTACCGAAGGGCAGGTCGACCACCACCAGAGCGCGCTGCACCCCGCGTACCACGCTGCTGGCATGGTAGATCATTTGATCCAGGGTGATGGGCAGAGTGGTCTCGTGGCCGGCCATCACGTTGCTGGCACTGTCACCCACGAGGATCACGTCCACGCCCGCGCCATCCACCAGCCGGGCCAGCGAATAGTCGTAGGCGGTGAGCATGGAGATCCGGACCCCGCCGGCCTTCATTTCCTGCAGGGTATGCGTGGTCACACGCTTCACATCCTTCAATTGTGTGCTCATGGTGGGAAAGCCTCGCGGCGGGTCCAAAGCTACTTCCCCACCACGGTCGGGAAAACCACCGCTGCCCGCCCCGGCACCTCCTTTACCACCACCCATCCCACCGTTGGCCGGATAACGCCGGCCGCAACTCCCCCTCCCCTATCTTTGGCCACCCCGCAAGGAAGCCCTGATGCGACGTATCCTTCCCCTATTCGCCGTTGTCGGCCTGCTGGCCGGTTGCAGCACCGACCTGGAGATCAACGCCCCCTACAAGGACATCCCGGTGATCTACGGGCTGTTGAACCCGTGTGACAGCATCCACTTCGTCCGGATCAACAAAGCCTTCCTGGGCGAGGGCGATGCCTACCAGTACGCGGCCATCCCCGATTCCAACGAGTACGACCCGGAGGTGATCACAAAAAGGATGGTGTATGAGATCGTGAACGGCAACCGGGTCGACTCATTCCCCTTGCGCGACACCATCGTGGAACGCGAACCTGGTATCTTCCATACCACTCAACGGGTCTATTACTTCACGAGAACCACTCCTCCGGTCGTGGTCGGGGCCGAGCCACATGCCTTCAAGGTATACCTCGACCAAAACGCCCGGTACGAACTTTACTTGGTGATCAATGGGAAGGAATTGCGGGCCGTGACCAACATCGTGAACGATTTCCAAGTTCAATCCGCGGACGCTTCGCCCAACGTGGGCATCAACTTCGTGAACAACAACGGCTACATCGACTATGAATTGAACTGGACCACGGGCATCGACGGAAAGCGCACGGAAGTTTCGTACCGCTTCAACTACGATGAGGTCCGGGGCTCCGACACCGTCCGAAAGAGCGTTACCCGGCGCATCGGCAAAGTGATCGCCGCCAACCCTGACGCCGGCAACGAAAGCCAATCCCTGCTCATCGGAGGAGAGGCCTTCTTCAGCGG
>Ga0207868_1000786_pt1 | contig 28344 bp, 25 predicted proteins | sample Passage237B_FD_187370 | JGI IMG/M metagenome (GOLD analysis project Ga0207868, IMG submission 187370) | Cellulose adapted compost microbial communities from Newby Island Compost Facility, Milpitas, CA, USA - Passage2 37B (SPAdes) (version 3) ... | reverse complement strand
AGATCACCATCCTGATCGCACACCGGTTGTCGACCATCATGCATGCCGACAACATCATCGTGCTGGAAAAAGGCAAGGTTGCCGAGACCGGCACACATGATGAACTAGTGGCTGCGAAAGGCTTGTACTACGCCATGTGGCGGCAGCAAATCGGTGAGCGGCGGTAGCCCCCCCTATTCCAGTCCCAGATTAAATGTTTTCCGCAATACATCCAACGATGGATTTTTGGCGGCCATGGCCTGGTATTTCTCCTGGGCCGTGTAGGGTTTGCGCACCGTGTCGTTAGTTACCTGGATGGGTACAAGGTCAACGGCGAAATTCCGCAATTTCATCCGCAGGTCGTTGAGTATGTCGATCTTCGATGTGTTCAATAAATCCTGCTGGATGGAATTTTCCACGACTACCCCAATCCGGAAACCGTCCATCAGCTTGGGTGGGTTGGCAGTCATCAAGGTAAACAGGTTAATCTTATTGGCCGCCTTCAGCGTATCGGCAAACGCGTGCCATTGGCTCAGCAAGTCGTCGTGGCTGAACGGTTCACGTTCCTCCCCGCTCAGTAACACCGGCTCTTCGGGCTGCGCGGCTTCTTGCTTATCGTCAAAAATCTTGCCCAGGTCGGGAATCTCATTACGGAGTTTCACCTCGCCCCATCCGCTGGAAGCGGGGGTTGGTGGTTGGGGATTGGTGACCGGTGGTTGGTGACTGGTGACTGGTGACTGGTGGTCGGTGGTCGGTGGTCGGTGGTCGGTGGTCGGTTGGTCCGACTCCCTAGCGACAACGACATGTTGGGCCGAGTTTCCTACGGAATCGGATACCGTACCGGATTGCGCAGCGGCGTTGGCCGGCATTACCGGCTCACTGCGCTTTTTTTTTTCGGCCGCTTCTGTTTGCAGCTGCGCCATGCCGTTTTTTGCCACCTGGACGGCGACGGCGATATGGCACATCTTCAGTAATGCCAGCTCAACCTGCAGTCGTTGATTCTTACTGGTGCGGTAGTTGATTTCGCACTGGTTGGCAATGCTGAGTGCAGAAAGCAGCAGGCCCGCAGAAACTTGCTGGGATTGCTGCAAATAGCGCGTACGGATAGTATCGCTGGTATCCAGCAATTTGAGCGTGGCAGGTTCCTTGGCAACCAGGAGGTCCCGGAAATGAGCGGCCAATCCACTGATGAAATGGCTACCGTCGAATCCATGAGCTAAAATCTCATCGAGGATAAGCAACGCCGAGGGGGCGTCTTCCGCTATGATGGCATCGGTCAGCCGGAAATAATAGTCGTAATCGAGGATATTGAGGTTGTCGATAACGGCCTGGTAAGTCACCTCCTTATTGGAGAAGCTCACGATCTGATCGAACATCGATAGCGCATCGCGCAATCCACCATCGGCTTTCTGGGCAATGACATGCAACCCGTCGGCATCATAAGTAATCCCTTCCTTGTCCGCGATATCAGCCAAGTGGTTGGCCATGTCCGTCACCTTGATGCGGTTGAAGTCAAAGATCTGGCATCGGGAAAGGATGGTGGGCAGAATCTTGTGCTTTTCGGTTGTAGCCAAGATGAAAATCGCATAGGTTGGCGGCTCCTCTAGCGTCTTCAAAAACGCATTGAAGGCCTGCTGAGACAACATATGGACTTCATCGATAATGTATATCTTGTATTTGCCCGTCTGCGGCGGTATACGTACTTGGTCGATCAGGTTACGGATATCATCCACCGAGTTATTGGACGCAGCGTCCAGTTCGTGTATGCTGAATGAGTTGCCGTTCTGGAAAGAAATGCAGTTGTCGCATTGGCCACAAGCTTCGATATCGTCCCGCAAGTGCGCACAGTTGATTGTCTTGGCCAAAATGCGAGCACAGGTCGTCTTGCCGACACCCCGTGGACCACAGAATAGAAACGCTTGGGCAAGCTGCTTATTTTTAATGGCATTTTTGAGGGTAACGGTGATATGCTGCTGGCCAACCACCGAATCAAAGGTGGTTGGGCGGTATTTACGGGCCGAAACGATAAAATTATCCATCGGTACGAAGGTAAGGATTTCGGGCGAAACTAGCTAACGGCAAAAGTAGGCGCAGCATTCGTTTTTCCAAAACTATTACGGATCGTTGGATATTTATATTAAGTTTGCTTGCAAAGAAATTCGAAATGGATGTTTACGGAATCAAAAACTGCAACACAGTAAAAAAGGCCCTTCAATGGCTGGATGAAAACAAGATTTCCTACACGTTTCACGATTTTAAAAAGGAAGGCATTTCGCTAGACAAGCTCAAAGCTTGGGAACAGCAAATAGGATGGGAAACGCTGGTCAATAAAAAAGGCACCACGTGGCGGAAGCTTTCGCCGTTGGAGCAAAGTACCGTCGTGGATGCTGCTTCGGCGAACCGCGTGATGCAGGCCAACACCAGCATCATCAAGCGACCCGTGATAGAAAGCCCCAAAGGCCTTATCGTGGGTTTTGACGAGTCGGCATACACCGCCAAACTGAAAGGCTAATTGCAATACCAAACACTACACATATGAATAAATCGACATTATCATGCATCGTCGGCATCGCATTGCTGATTGGGTCAATGCCATCGAACGCACAATCCCAAATCACCGAGAGCAAATACGACTATAAAGAAGCTTTTAACCCCTTTTTTTACACCACCAACGGCAATGAATATCGATCGGCAAGTGGGATGCCCGGTCCAAAATACTGGCAGAACGCGGTCGATTATAAAATCAGTGCGCGGTTGAACGACCAAACCAACGAAATCACGGCAACGGTTACATTGGATTACACCAATAATAGTCCGGATGAATTGGATTTCCTTTGGCTACAGCTCGACCAAAATATGTTTTCGCAGGAAGGTCGCGGCCATTTGATTGTACCGCTCACCAAAAGCCGTTATGGCGACGCCCGGTCGGATTTCGATGGCGGCTACGACATCAAATCCGTCAAATTCGGCAACGGCAACGCTGCCGAACACCTCATCACCGATACACGCATGCAGGTATTCCTTCCCGAACCATTGGCACCGAACGGCGGAAAAACGACCATTACCATTGACTATTCCTATACCGTGCCTACGCATGGTGCAGACAGGACCGGTGTACTGGAAACCCAGAACGGCAAGATTTTCGCCATAGCGCAATGGTTCCCGCGGATGGCGGTTTATGACGACATCCTCGGCTGGAACGTGCATCCCTACACCGGGCCAGGCGAGTTTTACCTCGAATTCGGCAACTACGACATCGCTATCACTGCTCCGGCCAACCACATCGTGGTCATGGGTGGGGAGTTGCTTAATCCGCATGAGGTATATACCTCCGAACAGGCAAAGCGGCTCGAGCAAGCGAAGAAAAGCGATAAAACCGTCGTCATCCGTTCGGCCGAGGAAGTAACCCAACCCCACTCGCGCCCGCAGGGCAAAAAGGAATTGACCTGGAAGTTCAGGCTAGAAAATGCCCACGACGTAGCGTGGGCCTCCTCTCCCGCATTCATGGTGGATGGAGCGAAAATCAATCTACCGAGCGGGAAATCATCCTTTGCCCTTTCGGCTTATCCGGTAGAAAGCCATGGCGGCAATGCCTGGGAGCGTTCCACCGAATATACCAAAGCTTCCATCGAATTCTATTCGGGTTACCTGATGGAATATCCCTATCCCGTAGCCGTCAATGTCGCCGCGGATATCGGCGGAATGGAATACCCTGCTATCGTCTTCTGCAGTTATAAGGCTAAGGCTGCGGGTCTGTGGGGCGTGACCGACCATGAATTCGGGCACATCTGGTTTCCGATGATTGTGGGCAGCAACGAGCGGCTCCATGCATGGATGGACGAAGGTTTCAATACCTTCATCAACGACTTATCCACCGAAGCATTCAACGGCGGCGAATACCACCGTCCCATGGGAGATGCCAATCGGTTGGCCCAAGCGCTGACACGGCCCGACCTGGAACCGGTGATGAGCACTCCCCAGAATATGCAGGAGCGCAATATCGGTACCCTTGCCTACCGGAAACCGGGCTTTGGCCTCACACTCCTCCGAAATGAAATCCTGGGGCCCGAACGTTTCGACCGTGCCTTTAGGGCCTATCTCCACCGTTGGGCGTATAAGCATCCCACGCCGGATGATTTTTTCCGTACCATGGAGAACGTAGCGGGCGAAAACCTCAACTGGTTCTGGCGGGGATGGTTTAAATACAACTGGCGGTTCGATCAAGGCATCGTCATGGTCATAAACGATGCCAGTGACCCGAAGAACCGGGGGATAATTACGGTGGAAAACTTCGAAAAGCTACCGATGCCCGTAGTGGTAGACATCACGACGAAAAGTGGCAAGGTCCACCGCGTGAAGCTGCCGGTGGAAATCTGGGAGCGTAACAGCCAATGGACATTCAAAGCCCCAACCGACGAAGAAATAATCGCCGTACAATTGGATCCGGATAGGGTTTATCCCGACCACAACCCGGACAACAACCGTTGGGAGGCGACGACAAACTAACAGCGCATGCAGCACCACGGATTAATCATACGGTCTAGGACAAAGCCGCTCTTCCGGATAAAGCTGCTCTTCGTGGTGCTGCATGCTATCTTCATGCTATCAACTGGCACCTCCCTTGCCCGTATCGCGCAGCAGGACACGGTACTCGCCGGATATGTGCTTGAACTGGATAGCGGCGAGCCCCTGCAATATGTGGAGGTCAAAAACCTGAAAACAGGCGTGCGTGCAGAGAGTTCGAAAGATGGCAAATTCACGATAGCCGTCAATAAAAACGAACGGCTGCAATTTGAATATCCCGGATACCGCACGGATACCCTGGTAGTCATCGAATTTGACGTCAAGCGGGTGTACATGACGCCTGATGGAAGTGCCATCCAAATCGACGAAGTGCAGATACACGCGATGACGGACAGCCGGCTGGCTACGGAAATCAAGCGCGCAAAAGAAGAAGGCCAGTTTACCGAAGTTTCACAACACCGTGGCGGAGTACGCATTTCGCCGTCGAGGTGGTTCGGCAAGGATGCACGTCAGGCACGACAACGCTACGAATTGCTCCTCGCTGAGCAGGAGCGTCGCAAAATCGACGCCCGCTTTACCCGCGAAGCTATCATGGCCATCACGCCACTGACGGGCAATGAACTTGAACTGTACATGACCAAATACCGCCCTACCGTCGAATTCCTTTCCACTGCTGACGAATCCGACCTGCGACTTTACATCATGGACACCTATACCCAATTCAAGGAATTGACCCCTGAACAGCGGGCGGAAATAAAAGCTCCGAAACGGGATGAGAACCCTTAGCTCTTAGCTTGACGTTGCGCCTCGGTCTACCCTGAAAGACACCTTGCAGATCGCACCGTAGGAAGTTATCTCACCGTCCTTCACGTGCACCTTGAAGTCCTTTACGTAAACGGAATCGATATTGTCTACGGTAGCCGATACTTCTTTTACGGCGCTTCGAACGGCATCGTCGAAACTGGAGTTGGATGAGGCGATGACTTCAATTACTTTTACAATAGCCATAATGTTTGAGGATTTTATGTTACCATTTGCTGTATTTGGGATAACAGCACAATCTTCTTTTTGTTTTTCCAACCGGTCTGTATCGCTACGGGATTAAATGTGGCCTCGTCATCACGCTAGTTTCGGATGTTCTGGAAATAATCTGTTGTATTTCAAAAATTTCGTATCTTTATGCCATGACTACGCTGACACTTGAGATACCGGAATCCCTGGATAAGGACAGGGAAGACACCGTCCGTTTCCTTGCAGCGAAGCTGTATGAATCGGGCAAACTGTCGCTTGGGCAGGCCGCTCAGGTAGCTGGCATGAAGAAATGGGATTTCGCCGAGATTCTTGGAAACTATGGTGTGGATTACATCCAATACACCTATGATGACGTGGTAGCTGATGTCGAGCGGATCTCCAACCGTTAGTACGGTCATCACGGACGCCAGTTGCTTCATCCTGCTGGATAAAATCGATGGCCTTTTCATCCTTGAATCCCTGTATTCATTTGTCGTTACTACACCAGAAATTGCCGCCGAATATGGCAAACGCCTTCCTATTTGGGTGGAAGTACGCGCCGTACGGAACCGGGAGTTGCTATACGATTATGCCGAGCGGGTGGACATCGGCGAGGCCAGCGCCATCGCTTTGGCTTCCGAAGTCCCTTCCCCGCTGCTGATTCTTGACGACCTGCGTGGGCGGAAGCTGGCCGACCGGCTCCGCCTGAATTACACTGGTACCGTGGGTATCCTTGTCCTTGCCCGGAAACGGGGCATCATCAATGGTCTGCGTTCACACTTCGACCGCATCCGTGCCACAAACTTCCGCGTCCCCGAACGGTTGCTAAAGGCCCTTGAGGAGACATACGACCAGTAATCTTGATCTCGTTCGGAGGATGCTCAAGCAAGCCTGGCGGCTTATGGCAGATTGGCTGCGGCCCACCGCCCCGCACACGTGACTGCAGCCATCTGTGGGTGGGGAGCTTACAACCAGCATAGCACGGCACTTTGTGCCTGTGCTTTTTTCATTTATCGGGCACACTCAAGCGAGCTTGGTATACCCTATAAATGAAAAAAACCCGCTTTCGCGGGGTGCTATGCTGGTTGGTGCGGAAGAGCAGATTCGAACTGCCACGCCCGTAAGGCGCCACCCCCTCAAGATGGTGCGTCTACCAATTTCGCCACTTCCGCAGGGATTACGGCGGCAAAGGTAAGTTAATTTTTTTCTTTATTCAAGCTTTTTTCGACCAAAGTCGACGTGTGGTTTTTATCGATCAAGGTTTGTATGATACCATCTACCAGCCCCACCCGTGGTACAATGATTTGCCGCAGGTGGCCATACTTCATCAACGTAAGGAAAATCTCACAAGCGGGGATGATGACGTCCGCGCGATCGTTGTCCAAACCCAGCACATTGATGCGGTCTTTCAGTGAGAAGGAATTGAGGTATTCGTACAACGATTTCAGCTTGGCGTAGGAGATGGGTTTGTCTGACTTGTCATTGGCGAGCCGCGACAGCTTATTGATGTTGCCGCCAGTCCCGATACCATAGACGGTTTTGAACATCCGCGTGTGGCTTTTTACCCATGCCTTCATTTCTTCCCAAGTCTCCTCTTTATCCTGATTGTCCAGTATGCGGATGGTACCTATGTTGAACGATGCAGACGCAACCAGCTTGGTATCGGCGAATACCGACAATTCCGTGCTACCTCCTCCGACATCGATATACAGGTACGTCTTTTTGTTGCCGAGGTGTTGTTCGATATGGCTATTGTAGATGATCCTGGCCTCCTCGCCCCCGTCGATGATCCGAAGATCGATACCCACGGCTTCTATTTCCTGGGCCAATGCTCTTCCATTCTTGGCCTCCCGCATAGCCGATGTGGCACAGGCCATATATTCGCTGACTTTATACACATCCATCAGGTTGCGGAACGCCGACATCGTCTTGACCAGATCCGCAGCCTTGGGCGCCGATATCCGGCGATCGATAAACGCATCGTCGCCGAGGCGCAGCGGCACGCGTACCAAGGTGTTCTTCTTGAATGAAATGATATCGTTGTTCTGGATGATATCGGCTATTAGGAGCCTAACTGCGTTCGATCCGATGTCTATTGCTGCGTACCTCACGTTTATTGGGATTTATATTTCAAGTAATTGTAAATGTCTTCCTGTGACCGGTGCCTGATTTTACTCTTGGCACCGATGTATCGATTGCTGTTCAGCTGATTGATTTCCCGGGCTTTGGTATTGTCTCGAAGCTGGATATCGATGATGTCCCGGATTTCCTTCCGGATGCGGGCATCGACAACGGGGAAGGCTACCTCCACCCTGCGGTCGATATTGCGCGTCATCAAATCGGCAGACGACAGGTAAATCAATTCGTCCCCGCCGTTACCGAATATCCATACGCGGGCATGTTCTAGATAACGATCTACGATGCTTCTCACTGTAATGCGCTCGCTGAACCCGGCTTGCCCCGGCACAAGGCAGCACATACCGCGCACGATGAGCTGTATCGTCACCCCTGCGTTGTTGGCTTCATAGAGTTTTTCGATCATTTCCTCATCCGAAAGGCTATTCATTTTCAGTATCATGTAACCTTTCTTCCCCGACTTTGCCACCTCGATTTCGTTCGAAATGAGTTGATACACCCGCTGGCGCGTCTCCAGCGGTGACGTGATGATGGTCTTATAGCCACGGTGGAATACTTGCTTCTCCAACCCTTTGAAGAGACGTTTCAGATCTTTGGTAATCAATGGATTAACGGTAAACAGGCTATGGTCGCAATAAAGTTTGGCCGTTTTCTCGTTGAAATTTCCCGTAGCCAGGTTCGCATAGTACACCAACCCCTGTTTCTCGCGGCGTGCAATAAGGCAAATCTTGGCATGCACCTTATACTGCACCACGCCGATGTTCACATTCACGCCGCCATCCACCAGCCTATTGCGCCAGTAGATATTCGCTTCTTCATCGAAACGGGCCTTCAATTCGAGCAGGCAATTGACCCGTTTTCCGTTTTGTGCAGCGTTGATCAGCGCATTGATGACACTGGAATTCTCGGCTAGGCGATACAGGCAGATATCGATTTCCTTGACCTTGGGGTCTATCGCGGCCTCCCGGAGGAAATGGACGATGTAGTCGAAGGATTGATAGGGCAGGCTGATCAGGTAGTCGCGCTGCGCCATCTGGCTGAATATGCTCCGGCCTAAATCCAGGTTAGGAACCCGCAATTGGGGCATGGGCGGATATTCCAGCGACGGTCCGCCGACATTGGGGAATGCAACGAAATCCTTGAAATTGTGGTACCGCCCACCGGGTATCAACGCCTCGGAATCCAGTTGCATCCGCGACACTAAATAATTGAGTGCATCAAGCGGGATATCACTGTCGTATAGCAGCCGCATAGGCCTCCCTTTGTCGCGCCGCTGCAGGCTTTGCAGCAGTGCATCCACAAATTTCTCGCTTACATTGGCGTCGATGTCGAGTTCCGCGTCTCGTGTAAGCTGGATGCTATAAGCTTCCACGGTGTCATACTCGAAGATGAAAAAGAGGTCATCCAAACAATACCGGATGATGTCGTCCAACAAGATGATGAACTTAAGCCCCCTGTTTTCAGGCAAAATCAGGAACCTCGACATGATTGCGGTGGGAATTTCCACCAATGCATACCTGGTTTTCTTACGGAAGGTCAATTTGACGATGAAGTAAATATGCCGGTCCTGGAGTTCGGGCAGCGGCTTGGCGGAGTCTTCCCCCTCCAACATGATGGGCACAAGGGTAGGCAATACCTGCCGCCTGAAATACTCGCGCACATAGACACCGCGCGCGACATTCAACTGCTGTTCGTTGATGATGAAAATCTTCTGTGCCTCGAGTTCCCTGATGATTTCCTGTTCATAAAGGTAGTCAAAGCGCTTCTCGAGCCTGACCACGATGTTCTTGATTTCATTCAGGATTTTCTTCGGGTTGAAACCGAGCATGGTCTTGGTCTTGTTGTTGATGTCCACGAGGCGATTGAGCGTGGCCACCCGTACCCGGTAAAATTCATCTAGATTGGAGGAAAATATCGCCAAGAACCGAAGCCGCTCTATCAGTGGGACGGTCTTGTCCGCAGCTTCTTGCAGCACGCGCTCGTTGAAAAACAACCAGCTTATTTCACGGTTTATAAGAGGGAACTTGCGCTTCACAACTGTTAACATACGGCCGTCTTAAGTTATTCGGCCAATAATAACAATGCAAAGTTTTGTTAACGTTAATCGTATGTTAATTCACGATTACCAAACATCGTATTGAAGAGGCTGAACAATTACGACGACAAGATATAGAGCGATTTATCCATACCGCTAGCCGTTCCATACAGGCTGCTCGAGGATTTCCATTTGCCATAGGATTTCTTCCTGTTTCACGGGAAAAGGCTCGTCCTTTCGTATCTGGGCATACACCGCATTGAACAAATCGTTGTAGTCGCCCTTTAAGGCTTCCCGATAGCGCATTTCCCTATCCCCGTTTGGCTTCACGAGTGTGATCAGTCCTTCCTTCCCCGGTGGCTCAATCCCATACGCTGGATCCTTTGGCAGTATCCCGGCCTGCAGTTGGTCTTCCTGTACATCTGCCCTTACCTTCTGGAATGAACCTTTGGTGCCGTGGAGGACGTAAGCGGGAAGCGGGTTGGCGACCAGCAGGCTGGCATGGATGAAAACCGTGAATCCCTTCGGATACGAGAGCACCAACGTGGCAAAATCATCCACCTCGGAACCCGGCCGATGGGTGGAAAGTATTTTCAGGCTTTTCTCCGGCTTGCCGAACAAGCTGATGACTTGATCGAGCAAATGCGGGCCAAGGTCATACAGCACGCCACTGGCAGGAATCCGACGCTCCTTGAAGGTCTTCGGGCTCTTCTCGGGGCGATAGCGATCAAACCGTGCATGCAGCTCGATCAGTTCCCCCAACGTTTCCCTTTCCACGACACGCTTAAGTAATTTAAAGTCGCTGTCCAACCTGCGGTTTTGGAATACCATCACATGCCTGCCCACTTCCTTAGCCAAATCGAACAGGCGCCTTGCGTCCTTGCTGCTGGGGGCAAACGGCTTTTCCACCAGGATATGTTTGCCCGCTTCCAGCGCTTTCGTCGCATAGTCTACGTGGGTATCGTTCGGTGTATTGATAATCACAAGTTCAATGACGTCGTCATCCAGCAACTCCGCCACCGAATCGTAGCTGATGATGTTGGGATACCGTTGCTGCGCACGCTTTTCATGGCGTTCCACGATGGCCCGCAACTCAAAGCGGGTCTTCTGATGGATGAACGGCGCATGAAATACCCTTCCGGACATCCCATATGACAATATACCTGTGACGATGCTTTTCTTGGCCATGGCGATGAGTATCAATGGTGGGCATGGTGGTCTTCCGAACCGCCGGCTGAGGCAAACAACTCCTTCACCGCCGGAAGCTTCTCTTTGGCATACCCTTTCAATACCTTGGATGTATTCCGATCGATACGGCCCAATTGCTCCAGTATGGCACCCTGCTCGTGCTGCACATGCTCGATATAGGCTGCGCTGTCGAAATTCCCCAGGCTATCCACGTCGAAATGATGCGGCACGGCAAATGCAAGTGTCTTTGCATCAGGCAAAAGGACATAAAAATCCGTGGCCAACGCTACCAGCTCGGGGATGGCCGATTCATAGGTCTCGATAACCTGTCCCGCCAACTCCTTAGCCTCCGGCGAAGCCTGTGTTAATCGCACATGCTTGGCCAGTTCGGTCTCGTATACTGCTTTGGCATATACCGTTTTGAAGAATGTGAACCCTTCCGTATCGACCCGCGTTGCATTGCCGAATAGGATGTCCCTGCTTACCGGCTCACCCGCGTGCCTGGTGCATGATCCCAACGCAACAACGGCCAGCGAGGCCGCAGCAAAAGAAATAAACTTGAATTTCATCATCGATTCGTTTAATGCAACAAACTTAGCTAAAAATGTGGTGCCTATCAATACTTTTGTCATATCGATTACCTGTCAGGCCAGGTTCCTTCCGGCATTGACCACGCCGTAAACGGTTCGGGTGACTAACTTCGCAAATACTTCGCTATCCTGTTCTCCCAGTTGGCCGCTTTGAAGCTTCTTGATGGCGTAATGTTGGATAATCAGCAGCGGCAGTACAATTTTCTCTCGCATGGCAATCGATTCACGTTCGACCGGATAGTTCTCCATCAGCACCCTGCTCCCACTGAGTTTCAGTATATACGCCTTGGTACGCTCGTATTCATCGCGCATTTTCTTCCAGAACGCCCCAAAGACTTCGTCCTCCTGGATGTGGGAAGTCAAATCGAAATTCGACTTCGACATGGACATCGCGCAATTGTCGATGATGGTTTTGAACATCCCTGACGTTTCGTAAAGCTCCTGGACCTGCTCCCAATTGCCCATTTCCTCTACATGCTTGAGGGCCGATCCGACGCCATAAAATCCGGGGATGTTCTGCTTCAGTTGGCTCCACGAAGTGACGAAACTAATCGCCCGGAGGTCTTCCAAGCGCAGTTCCTTATCTGAGTTTCGCTTGACCGGTCGGCTACTGATGTTGATCTGGGACAGGAATTTCAACGGGCTGAAACGCTCGAGGTATTTCAGGAACAACGGGTCATGCCGCAATTCCAAAAACCGTTCGTGGCTGATATGCGCCATGTGTTCGATCAGCTGCTTTTTTTCAGCCGACAGCGTATCGCCTTCCTTCTGCCCGATATGCGATGTAAGCCCTGCGTGCAGCAACTGCTCGATGTTGTAGTTTGCTGTGTCCAGCGAACCATACTGGCTGCTGATGGTCTGCCCCTGTATGGTCAGTTGGATATGGTCATTGGCGATTTCCTTGCCCATAGACGCATAGAAGCGTTGGGTTTTGCCGCCGCCACGGGCAGGTGGGCCACCCCTTCCGTCGAAAAACACCAAATCAACATCGTATTGGCGGGCGATGGCAGTTAACTCGATTTTAGCGTGATAAATCGACCAGTTGGCCATCAGGTAGCCCCCATCCTTGGTACTGTCCGAAAATCCGAGCATGATGGTTTGCTTATTCCCGCGGCGCTTGAGGTGTGCCTGATAATGGGGGTGCGTATACAACGCTTCCATCACCGACGCAGCACGAGTAAGGTCGTCAACGGTTTCAAATAGCGGCACGAAATCGATGTGCAACGATGCTGTCTGCCATCCGCTCCAAAGGAACAATTCCATCAGCTCCAGGATATCGGAGGCCTGCTGGCAATTGCTGATGATGAACCGTTGGGCGGCACGTTCCCCGCCCGATCGCTGGATATCCTTGATCAACCGGATAACGCCGAGCGTATCAGCGACCAATGCAGGGGCATCACCACCGCAAGACAGGTCATGTGCTTCGAACTTAAGTGCCTGCTGCTTGCCCTCTTCATCCAGTTGGGCGAAATCGCTGTCGATGCCAATCGTATCGGCATAGCCTTCGCGCAGGTAAGCATGGGTTTGCCTGATAACGCTGCTGTCCTGCCGGATATCCAAGGTCGCAAAAAAACAACCGAACGTCTTTACTTTGCGAAGCAAATCGTCTACCAGTTCAACGAATAAACCGTCGTGGTAATCAATCAGCACCCGCTTGATTTCCTTCAAGTTGTGTATGATGACCGATTTTTCGTTTTCCGGGTTTTCGGACGGATTGAAGCTGTTTTCGTAGAACAGGTCCTGCAGGACATCCATGTATTTCTCCACCCCTTTGAAGGTAATCCGCCGCTTAAGCATCCGGTAATCGCGGTAGTAGCAGCGGAACAGGATGGTGCGGAGCAACAGCGCCACACGCTTGGTACTGTCTACCGTCACGTTGGGGTTGCCGTCCCGATCGCCCCCGGGCCAGAATCCCAACTCCACCAGCTGCTTGTTCTCATCCGCAGGCAGATCAAACTCATCATCGATCTTGGCCTGGATAGCCGATACCGCCGGATAAAACACATTTTCCAGAAACCACGCCAAGCTGATGGCTTCATCCACCGGCGTCGGCTTGTTCTTCTTCATGAAAGGCGTCTTTCCCAATTGCTGCAGCAGCAGGTGGATATTGTTGATGTCGTTGCGTTTCAGCGCCTCGGTCAAGTCCGTGATGATGGCCAGTACGGGGCCGGGATAGAACTGCGTTGGATGTGCCGTCAGCACCAAGCGCAGCGAAAAATCATTCAGTTTCGCAAGCAACTTATTCCGTAGCTCTTTGTTGCTTTCCGTTTGCTTGAAAACGGAGTCCAATAAACCCGCCTCATCCGACCGACCCGTCTTCCGGAAAGCAGCATCTTCGACCGCATCAAACAGCACCACCTGCCGCTCGATGTATTGGATGATCCGGAACAGCAAATCGATGCGATCCGCCTCCCGAACATACTGCTCATACTGCCCAAAAAAACTCTCAATAATCGCTTCGGGATCAAGCCTTTCGGCGACACCCCGTTCGCAATGCGTAGTAAAAAAGGGCAATAGCGTACCCGTATGCTTTACCTGATAAAACGGCAGTGTCATGAACAGGCTGTTGAACAACTCGAAACGCGTGAGCACTTCGTTTTCAAAGACCGCTTGTTTTTTACTTAACTTCATCCAATGGAAATTAATGCAACTGTTCTATTTATATTGGATAACTAAAACCGTCAAATATATAGATATTTCTTTAAGAAACGCTTATTTTATTGTAATTATAGCAAAAATTCGCTTAAAAAATTAGAAATAAAACAATATCAGATTACACCGTTGTCTACTGCGAATCGATAGAGCGAGATTTTCGAATCGTCGAGTCCCAGTTTCTTGACGATATTGCGCCGGTGGGTCTGAACCGTAAATGTGGAAAGGCATAGTTTGTCGGCAATTTCCTTCGAACTGAAATCGTTGCAGACCATGCGGATTATTTCCACTTCGCGTTTGGTCAATTTATATTTCTTGAGGAATTCGTCGAAGTACGAGAAATCGTTCCCCGCGGCCTGTTCCACTTGGGAAAAATCAGGGAATACCGGTTCGCCGGAAATCGCGCGTTGGATATTCCTGACCAAATGGTAAAGATCTTCGGATTTCACCAAATAGCCAGCGGCACCAGCCTCCTTACATTGCTGTGCAAGCTGCGGAGACAGGTAGCTGGTGATGACGATGACCTTGAGGGGCAACTGCAGTTCCTTGAACCTCTCCAATGCCTGCAGCCCATCGGTATTCGGCATATTGAGGTCGAGAAGCAGGATATCGGCATTGGCCAATGCCGGGGATTGGAGCAACGATCTGCCGTCGTTGAACGTGGCAATCACGTTAAACTGCTCGTGCTTGCCCAACACATCCTGTATACCCTGTACAACCACCGGGTGGTCGTCAGCTATGATAACGCGTGTCTTCATGGTAGTAGGTGAACCAGCATGCTGAGGTTATATCAGTATGAGGTCACAATACTACCATTTTTTTGGGGATAACACAACGGGCATGCGCCGTGTTTTTCAAAATCGAACACCTACTGCCAATCCCGACCGTATTCCTGCCCAAGGTCCCTTCATATCGAGGCGGGCGCCATTGGCATCCACATATGCTTCCGTTTTGACCATCGGGATTTCCAACCCCTCGAGTTCCTCACGCAGTGCCGACTGTTCCTCCGGACCCAAAGGGGTTGTTCCGCTGAGCTTACCTTTTGATGAGCCGTATGCCGGCCCCAGGATCCACCAGTCCAGGTATACCCAACGGCCGATACGCCATTGGGCGCCGAAAAGGACCCCGCCGGTGAATCCGTTGATGCGTCCATCGAGCGCCACGGTTTTTGTTTCCTCGTGATAGCTTCCTTCTCCGTTTTCCAACTCCACGGTGTATTCAAATTGATCGAATCCCAAACTATACGTGCTATAGCGGGCGTACGGCGCGATATAAAAGCCACGTGGCCCATCATGCTTGCCGAAATAAAAGCGGGGTTCCAGCGTGAAGGCCTGGTTGCTCACCCGGATATTTTGCAGTTCATTGAATGTTTCTTCGTCGTCGATATAAGACTCAAAGGCATTCAGCATCGGGAACGCACCCTTTGGAATCATCCGTAGGCCCACCGCTACGGATATCTTGCGTGCAACCAACCGCTCGTACTGTAGGGAGATATTCCGGAAAGGCAATGCCAGCAGATTGATTTTGGCGACGTTCATGTCGTAATCGGTTCCCTGCGTGGCGTAGTGCTGCGTTTGCTGTGCATGAACTCCTTGGGGCACGATAGCTACCAAGAATGACAATACACATATGATCAAAAATGTTGTCTTCATCGGGTAAAATTCGGGATAATGATGGAATTTTAGCTAATCAGGCAATAAAAAACATAAAAGAAAAGGTAGCGCTTTGCAAGCGCTAACCTTTCAATTTGGTTCAGGAAATGCTAAAGGTATGACTTCATCCGAGCCGGTATGCTGCTGAACGGCAACGGTTGCCATTTCAAGTAATTCAATGTTTCTTTCCGTGACACCATCGTCCATTTGCTTGGCTGCTTTGCCCAATTGGGCAAACATCGATGCCAACTGTTCCCATTGATAAACCATGTTTGCAGGCATCAATAAAATTGCAAACCCAACTTGATTTGGAACAGCCCCATCGGGAATTTTTCTTTGGTCGAATATTCGGTATACTCCCCGGTTTCCTCGTTGTACTCATCGACATAAGCATCATATTTAAATGCGCCGGATTCGTAGCCTGCCGTCAGCGTCACCTTCTTGTACCGTAGGTTAATCCCTACATCGCTTTTCAACCCAAACAATACCGTCTCCAAATCTTCCATATCCGTCAGCGATGTCAGCACCGTAGGCGCGAGCTTTACAAACGCATCGGTATAAAAATCACCCAACGGGTTGAACGAAATAACAGGGCCGAGCTTGACACCCACGGTGGTGAAATCCGTCATTTCGGAATAACCGGGATCATCGGGATCATTCCATTTTATGGGATTGTAACCGAGCGAAAGAAAGCTGGCGTCAAGCCCTACCTTGAAAAGATCTGCAACGGGTTCCGAATGCAGAAAAAAATACCTGCCCAATTCGAAGTTCAATCCCGTGGGCGCATCGTACTCGTCCAAGAGGCCACCGTCATTCAACTGCTTCACGAAATCGTTGTTCAGGAAACTCGCCCCCACGCGCAAATAGAATTTCCCGAAATCCGATCCCTGGTAGTAACCCTGCCCCACCACCGAGGCTTGCTGTGCCTGCGATAGAAACCCTACGCCAAGCAAAAGGCTGGCGATGACACCAAATCTGATAATTTTCATGGTTGATAAATTATGTGGTATAAGCTGATTAGTTAACGCTCAAGCGACTCTGTAAATCCGGGATGACATTTTCGTACGTACGCAGTATACGGTCCCACCTGCGGAACGACTCATCGGCATTCACACTGGTCCCCGGAGGCGCGATTTCAGACACCAATTTGGCCTTGTATTCCAACGGGTCTGTATTGCTGGTTTTGACAATCAGCCGTGTCCGCACCACACCCGAATTGAATGCTTTGGCAGACCATGCCGTAGCCATGTATCCTGTCGACTTGTCCATGATGGCAATGACATCGAATGAGCCCGTCACGATGCGGTTCAGTAATATCCAGGATTCATCCGTGTTTCTGGATGGCCGGATATCGATATCTTGGTTGGCCAAATTCGTCACAAAGGAGTTTTCGTAGGCTTCGTCTTTTGTCAGTTGGACGAAATCGGTCTTGGGAATGATGTTGACCCCATTGTTTTCATAGTTGCGGATTTCGGTCACGAAGCCGACTTTTTCAACCCGCACGTTCACGGTAGCGTATTTCGGTATCTTGATTTTGGCGGGAGAGGTTACCTGATTGCCGTCCACAAACATACTTGCGCCGCTTTCCGTACTGATGGTAATGGTCCTGTCCTTGGCCTTTTGGGCGTAGCCTGGCAGCGATGCGGCCATTAACCCGATTGCTGCGACAGTGATGGCTGTAAGTAGATTTCTAATCTTCATTGGTCATTTACTGTTGATTGAGTTTTACAAAAAATTTATCGGCAAACCTAGCGATGCGAAAACTCTTATCAAATACTCAATAGTGAGTATTTTTTATCTGGCAGCATGCCAATCGTTATCACAATCCTTTTGCGTACCTTTGCGGTTACCATCCGTCTAAGCATGAACAGGGCGAAGGAAATCCAGAATTTTTTTTACAGCCAGTACTTTGCCGATGGCCTACGCATCACGTTCGGCACGGTAGTACCTGCACTTATCTTTTCGTTGCTTGGCAATCTCCAGGTGGGCATCATCATCTCACTGGGTGCCATGGTCGTGGGACTGTCGGATACGCCAGGCCCATTAAACCACCGCAGGAACGGGATGCTAATCTGCACGGTGGTCGTGCTGGTCTCGGCATTGGTCACGAACGTCGTCAATGGGATGCCTGCATTGCTTACGTTGGTCATTGTGGCGCTCAGCTTCTTCTTCTCCATGTTTGCCGTGTACGGTGCTCGCGCATCATCCATAGGCACGATGGGTATCTTGGTCATGGTGCTTAATATCGACGGTGCCGATGACACCTACTGGCATGTAATCGCGCATTTGTCCTACATCTTGGTGGGCTGTATCTGGTATATGCTCTTGAGTCTGTCACTGCACCAGGTCCGGCCGTATCGACAAGCACAGCAGGAATTGGCCGAATCGATTCAAAATGTAGCGGATTACATCCGAATCAAAGCCAATTTCTACACCACTAGATCGGACACCGAGAAGAATTACCGCAATCTCATCGAGCAGCAGATCATCGTGAGTGAGCATCAGGACAACGTGCGCGATCAGCTATTCAGGAGCAAGAAAATCATCAAAGACACCACCAAGCTCGGGCGGTTGCTCATCCTGATTTTCACGGATATCGTTGATCTGTTCGAGCAAAGCATGGCCACCCATTATGATTATGATTCCATCAGGGAACAATTCGGCCATACCGGCGTGCTCCAGCATTTCCACCTGACTATCCGGAGGATAAGCAACGAACTGGATCATCTTGCCTACCAGCTCAACGCCAACAAACAGCCCAAGGCCCTCTATCATTTCAGCAACGACCTTGAGCGGATACGCAGTGCCATCGATCAGGTGGAAAAGACCCATCAAATCAATACGCTGGCACTAAAGAAAATCCTGATCAATGTCCGCAACTTGATCCAACGGATCAACAACATCTACGGTTATTTCAACTTGGAGCCCCGAAACTCATTCCGCAAGGAGGAGACGGACCATAGCCGGTTCATCGAACACAAAGAAATAGATTTCAAGCAATTGCGGGAAAACCTGACCTTAAAATCAACGCTGTTTAGACATGCTGTACGGATGGCGGTGGTCATGGGCTTCGGATACACGCTTTCCCTAGCCATCAACGTGGGCATGCACAGCTACTGGATCCTACTGACCATCATGGTTATCCTGAAGCCCGGTTTCAGCCTGACCAAACAACGGAATTTCCAACGGCTGATCGGCACGGTCATCGGCGGCATAGGCGGGGCACTTATACTCATGGTGGTCACCGACGAAACGTCGCTTTTCATCCTGTTGCTGCTTTTCATGGTGGCCACCTACAGCTTGATTCGCATCAACTATATCGTGAGTGTGATGTTCATGACGCCCTATATCCTGATCATGTTCAGTTTCCTCGACATGAACACGCTGTCGATCCTCAGGGAGCGCATTGTCGATACACTGATTGGATCGGGCCTCGCTTTTTTTTCCAATTACATCATATTGCCCAATTGGGAGCGCATGCAGGTACACCACACCATGCGCAAACTGCTCATAGCCAACTACCGCTATATCGCGCAAGCACTGAAAATCATTGCCGGCCAACCGCTCAGCTTGACCGACTACAAGCTCGCCCGGAAGGAGGTATACATCACCACCGCCAACATGGGATCGGCATTCCAGCGGATGATCACCGAACCCAAAAGCAAGCAGAAGGATGCGAAAGAAATCAACAAATTCGTGGTGTTCAACCACATCCTCTCGTCCTATTCGGTCACGCTGCTGAACAACGTAAAGGGCGCTGACTACGCGTCGCTTACCGGAGAACACGTGAAGGTCATCCGGAAAACCCTATTCCTGCTTGCCCAGACAATCAGGCTCTTTGAACCCGAAGAGGGGGAAGAAGAATTCCGCGAAATCGAAGTAGATACTCCGGCAGACATCGATGCCAACAATATCGACTCGGAGGAGTCCAAGCTGATTACCGACCAGCTTCATTTTCTCAACCGGATTACAGTCGACCTGCACAAGACCTGTGAGCGGCTGATGCAACGGCAACTTCCGGGGTAAGTTTTGTTTTGGTCCGTGCGATAAGTATCTTTGCCCTACATGGAAAACCCATTAGCGCATTACGACCTACTAATTATCGGCGGCGGTCCCATCGGGTTGGCCTGCGGCATCGCCGCCCAGGAATCCGGATTGAGTTACCTGATCGTGGAAAGAGGTTGCTTGGTCAATTCACTGTATCGCTATCCGCAGAACATGACTTTCTTTTCGACATCCGAACGCCTGGAAATAGGGGGTGTGCCGTTCGTGTCGACCAATCCAAAGCCCCGGCGCGCCGAGGCCCTCGAATATTACCGGCGCATCCAGCAGAAATTCGCGCTGAACATCCAGTTGTTCGAAGAAGTGCTGGAGGTCAATCGGCTGGAGCCCGGATTTGAGATTATCACGTCCAAATCAGCCTATACCGCTGGCTATGTGGTGGTCGCCACCGGGTTTTACGACATCCCTTGCAAGCTGGACATCCAAGGGGAAGACCTGCCCAAGGTGAGCCATTATTACAACGACCCCCACTATTATGCGGGCCAGAAGGTAATCGTAGTAGGTGCCAGCAACTCTTCCGTGGACGCGGCATTGGAAACCTATCGCAAAGGAGCGGACGTCACACTCGTGGTCCGTGGCGAAGGCATCGGGCCGCGGGTGAAATACTGGGTGCGCCCGGACATCGAAAACCGTATCGCCAACGGCGAAGTACGCGCCTTGTTCAACAGCAAACTTACCGAAATCCGGCCCACGGAAGTGGATATCCTCACGCCTGACGGTCCCATTACCGTCGAAAACGACTTCGTACTGGCATTGACCGGTTACCAACCCGATTTTGCTTTTTTGGAGAAGATAGGCGTCAAGCTGGCTGACGACCCCTCGCGGGAACCGCTACACGACCCCAAAACCATGGAAACCAATGTACCTGGCCTTTTCCTTGCCGGAGTGGTATGCGGAGGCATGAATACCCACCTGTGGTTCATTGAAAACTCCCGCGAACATGCCCGGCAAATCGTCAAGCACATTTTAGAAGTCCGGAGTCCGGAGTCCTGACTTCCTACTTCCTCAGCCCGTTCAAAAATACAGTGGCCATTTTTTTCTGGAGGTTCAGGATTCGGTCAAATTCCTCTTTTGTGGGAAACAACAGTCCTTTTACATCTTTCAATATGCTGAATCGCATACCCACCAAGGCGAACAGCATGATTTCTGCCGCCTCTTGGATATCTTCCATATGCAACTGACCGGTATCGACGCCTTTTTGAAGAATCGTCCGTATGATGCTTATCTCTTTATCCTTGGATTCCTCCATCACACACGCCATCTCGTCAGGCATCTGCTGCACGGCGGATATCGAATATTCCAGCAGGTTGTAATACTTCATGATAAACTCGATACGCTTGTCCAATACAAACATCATGGCCTCGTGGCAATCCGCAAAACGGGGCAGCGCGGCCTCCATCTCTTCAAATGATTGGTTGACCACATGCTCCAGTACAGCCGCATACAACGCATTTTTATCGGGAAAGTAGTAGTATAGCAGCGCCTTGGAAAAAGAAAGGTCCTGCGCGATTTCGGACATGGTGGTCTTGGCAAGGCCGAAATGGGCAAAACGCCGCGTAGCAGCTTCTAATATCTGTGTGCGCTTCTTATCTGCATTAATCATACAATACAAACGAATTAATTGTGCTGTCAGGTCAATCGCTTATCTTTGGTCACTAAAGATAATGCTAAAGGTAAGAAAAATAGTTGAATAATTGAAACTATCGGTCAAGGTTATGGGGCTTTCGGTCATGGAGCATTTCCCGCTGCAACCGTACAACACATTCGGGGTAGCGGCATTTGCGCGCCAATACGTGGAAATTAATACGGAAGAAGAACTCTTCCAGTTGTTCGGCCAGCAAGCGGCCATCACACAGCAGCCCATTCTCCTATTGGGAGGTGGCAGCAATATCCTGTTCACCAAGGATTTCGATGGACTTGTTATCCGGATGAACATTCAGGGAATCAGCCATACCGTTTCTGGGACGGACGTCACCGTGGTGGCTGGTGCCGGTGTGGTGTGGAATGACTTGGTATGGTATTGTGTCGACCGTGGTTTCGCCGGTATCGAAAACCTGGCACTCATTCCCGGCACCGTGGGTGCAGCCCCTATCCAAAACATTGGAGCCTATGGTGTAGAACTTAAGGATGTTTTCCTGCGCTGTCGTGCATTCGATACACAACGTGGGGAAATTTCCACATTCGACAAAGAAGCTTGCCGGTTTTCCTACCGCGATAGTATCTTCAAAAATGAAGCAAAAGGCCGCTACATCATCACCCAAGTGGCGCTTCGTTTATCGCTCGTGCCCGCCATCAACACATCTTACGGCGCTATCAACAGCGAATTAGCCAAGCGGAATATCGCAACACCCACCATAAAGGATATCGCCGAAGTGGTATCCACCATCCGTACCGAAAAGCTGCCCGATCCCTCAACCATCGGCAATTCAGGCAGTTTCTTCAAAAACCCCATCGTATCCGTACAGTATTTGAAGCAGTTGCAGTCTACTTTACCGGACATGGATTTTGTCTATTATCCCGTAGACGAAGGGCATGTCAAAATCGCTGCCGGATGGCTTATTGAACAGTGCGGTTGGAAAGGGAAACGGGTTGGTGACGCCGGCACGTGGAAGAATCAGGCCTTGGTATTGGTAAACCACAAAAATGCCTCTGGATTAGCTATTTACAATCTCTCCGAGCAGATTATACACGATGTGATGGAGAAATTCGGCATCCGATTGGAACGCGAAGTAAATATCCTATGAAATAATTAAAAATTTATGGTAAATTAGCTTGGCGGTTCGTAGCTCACTATCTTTTTAGCACGATACTTGCAGTAACCAAAGCGGCACTAATAAACCGAAGTAAAACGTCAGGTTTTCTCGAATAGGCGCAGCGATAGCCTATTTTGGTATCATAAAATTGTTTAACACGGAGATTCAGGCCCTAACCTGAAACCCCTTAAACCGTAAGAAGATGACGAGATTTGAGTTTAACACGTTAGTGGTGCAGCATACCGAGTCATTGAGAGGGTATGCCCTGCATTTTACCCGTGACAATGAGGATGCGAACGACCTTGTTCAGGACACGATGCTCAAGGCAGTGACCTACCACGGCAAGTTCAGGGAAGGCACGAACCTAAAAGGATGGTTATACACCATCATGAAGAACACCTTCATCAATAATTACCGACGCTTCGTCAAAACGAATTCCCTGGTGTCCCAGTCCGAGGAAATCTCCAGCGCACACTTGGCACATAGCGCCACCGCGAATGCGGGAGAAAGCAAATTCGTAATGGAGGACATCAAGGAGGCCATGGCCGCATTGTCCGATGATTACTACGTACCGTTCAGCATGTATTTCGAGGGCTATAAATACCACGAGATTTCGGAACACCTGCGGATTCCAATCGGTACGGTCAAAACACGCATACACGTAGCCCGGCGTACCATGAAAAAGACCTTGAATGCATATAAATATGAGCGGTCATAACCTGTCTCATGAACTTCCTTCGTATTCAAAATCACAGTTGGCGTTGAGAAACGGTCAGGACAGGCCGGAAATTTGGGTGGCCTATGGGGGTTACATCTACGATGTTTCCAAGAGCCGTCTTTGGTTCAGGGGCATGCATTACGAACATTGGGCCGGCCAGGACCTCACCGAAGAACTGGTCGATGCACCGCATTCCGATGACGTGTTTTCACGGTTCGAAGTCGTCGGTACGCTACGCTGAATCCGCGCTAGTCCCCTATCTCGAATTTACTGAGTTCGGTAAAGCGACTAATCCGCTGGCTGATTAGCTGGCTGTCCAATTCCACCAAACGTTCGGTACCGAATTTTTCCACACAGAAAGATGCCAGTGCGGATCCGAAAATCACTGCATTTTTCATGTTGTGGAAGGTAACCGTCCCCACCTTAGCCAGATAACCAATGAACCCACCGGCAAACGCATCACCGGCGCCGGTCGGGTCATAGACCTCTGCCAAGGGAAGCGCAGGTGCCGAAAAAATGCGGCCATCACCGAATAACAAGGCCCCATGTTCTCCCTTTTTGATAATGAGGTATCTGGGACCGAGTTGCAAGATCTTATCCGCTGCTTTCACCAACGAATATTCACCGGACAACTGCCTTGCTTCCGCATCATTGATGGTGAGTACATCCACCCGCTTCAATACCTCCATCAAATCGCTCCATGCGGTATCCATCCAGAAATTCATCGTATCGAGTACCACGAGCCTCGGTTTCCGCTGCAACCGACCGAGCGTCGTCAGCTGGACCTGCGGCGTCAGGTTGCCCAAAAGCAAATATTGGCAATCCTGATAGCTGTCGGGAATAATCGGATCGAAATCTGCCAAGACATTAAGTTCCGTAACCAAGGTATCCCTGCTATTCATATCATTGTGGTATTTGCCCGACCAAAAGAAGGACTTCTCCCCTTTTTTGACCTGTACTCCCTCCAAATCCATACCCTTCGATTTCAATAGGGCCAGGTTCTCTTCGCCGAAATCTTCGCCGACCACGCCAATCAGTTTTACCTGATTGTATAAATAGGCGGCCGCCAGCCCAGCAAAGGTGGCAGCGCCCCCAACAATCTTGTCCGTTTTTCCAAAAGGTGTTTCTATCGCGTCGTAAGCAATCGTACCGATAATGACTAAACTCATCGTTGTTTCAAATTTGGGCGTAAAGGTATAAATATAAAAGCGCCGCAGAAAGCTTTCGAGGTGCTTTTGGAAAAATGTAATATCCATCACTTGTGGTATCCGAATTTCATTGTAAGTTTGTGGCACCATGGTCAATCGGCTAGTCGCTATATTGCTTATCTGTGCCCTCGTCGTGGACAACCTGTCCCGCATATTGGTCACCGCAGCCTTTGAGCTCAACCAGCAATACATTGCCGAATACTTCTGCATAAACAAAGATAAGCCGCTCCTCCATTGCGACGGGAAATGTTTCCTGGCCAAGAAGTTGAAGGAAACGGAAGAGAAGGAAAAAAAGACCGAAAAGGAATTACAGAAAGTCAGCTATCAACCGGCTTTTATCACTGAAAAGACTTCGTTGGCTTTCCTTCCCGTTCCCGATGACATCGATCAACCGACGGAATTCTCCTTCGCATTACCCACTCGAACCCTGGAGATATTCCGCCCGCCGCGGGCGTAAATTGCCTTCCAAAAAGTTGAGTATAACTCAGCTTATTCGCTTTTTCCGAGATTTTTAACAACGGAGTCTGCACCAGTCCAACCCACTGAAAATGGGCAACGATGCTGGCTTCGAAGGCAATTGAAAAATTATTGGTTTACAAATGAATCTATATCGCTTTTTTAGTATAGTCCTCTTTTTCTGGGCATGCACCTCCCTGGTAAGCGCACAGGACATTTCGCTGAGCGGGCATCTGTACGACAGCCAAACCCGCCAGCCCTTGGGTGGAGTAAACATCCACGACCACACCGGAAAGCTGATCGGGCAATCCGGTGACAACGGGTACTTCCAAGTCAACAAACCGCAGGTGGACAGCCTGCTCACTTTCGTATTGATCGGATACAAAAGCCAACACGTGATTGTCCGGCCCGGCCGGAATGACCTGAACATCCAACTGGAGGCCGATCCCATCCGGCTGGATGAGGTACGCGTGGGACTGAATAACCGGGCAAACCGCGAAACGCCAGGCTCCGTTGCACTGCTGACGACCGATGATATCCAACGGGGAAATGGCCTGTCGCTGCAGGCGGCACTCAATGCCGTCCCGGGCGTGCGGATGGACCAGAGTACGCTGGCCGATTCGCGTATCTCCATCCGTGGCAATGGTGTCCGGGCCCCTTGGGGTATCCGGGCCGTAAAGGTTTACGTCAACGATATCCCGGTGACCGAAACCGACGGCACCACGCGTATCGAAGCGCTTGATGTCAATGGCATCGGCCGGGCTGAAATCATCAAGGGGCCGGCTTCCAGCATCTACGGTGCTGGGGCAGCTGGGGTCATCAACTTCCAATTGCAGCGGGCACCTTATGGCGAACACAGCGTAGCACTATCCGGCTTGACCGGGGGCTATGGCCTGAGCCGATTGGCAACCGCATTCCGCTCCGGCGGCGACAAAGTGAACAGTTATGTCGCTTACGGCTGGCAGGAATATGGAGGCTTCCGCAACCATAGCGGCGACATGCGGCGTTTCATCACTGGGAATTTCCAGTTTTTTCCCAACGACAGGCAAATCATCACGCTGCTGCTGAACCGCAGCACGCAACACTCGCAGATACCGGGGTCACTGACTAGCGATCAGGTAGCCGCCAATCCCATGCAGGCCAATGTGGCGAACCTCGACAAAGCTGCCGGGCGGTACCAGAACTGGACCCGTGTGGGCATCGGACAGCAATACCGATTCAACGACAACCTCACGAACAGCACCAGCATCTTCACCTATTTCTATGACATCAACCATCCCCTGCCATTTGCCTATATCCGGAATTACTACCAAAGCTATGGTGGGCGGACCCGTTTTACCTACAATCCCGGATTCAGCATATTGCCAACGGTATTCACCATCGGCGCCGAATTCAACCAAGGGATGACAAAAGGCACCCAATATGGCAATAACCAAGGAATCGAAGGTGCGCTTTCAGCGAATATCGACTATCAAAACACCTTGTATTCCCTGTTCTACCAATCGGAAACCTCGCTTACAACACGTACGATACTCACGCTCGGCCTCGGTTTCAACGGCCTGCAATACCTGATCAGCGACTACCTGGTGCCTGACAGGAGCGGTGTCAAGCGGTTCGACCCACAAGCGACGCCACGAATTGCACTGAGCCATACATTCCATGACGCCTTGACGCTACACGCCAGCGTCAGCACCGGGTTTACCCCACCGACCACCTCGGAAATCAAGAACGCGGATGGTTCCGTCAATACCGGCCTGCAGGCGGAGGATGCCATCAACTACGAAATCAATGCAAAAGGCAGCCTATTGGGTTCGCGACTGAGCTATGACCTGGCGCTCTTTCGGATGGATATGAGCGGTGAATTGATTGCGCAGACCGTCCAACAGGGGATCACGATCTACAACAATTCAGGCAAAACGCTTCACCATGGCGCCGAGCTGGCGCTCTCCTGGCAGGCACTGGAAACCGAAGATGATCGCTGGGTATGCAAATTGCGGCCATATGCCGCAGTGACTTACTCCGACTTTTCATTTGTGGATTATAAAATCCGGGATGCAGACCATACGGTCACTGCTACCTACGATGGCCACGAACTGACAGGCATCGCACCGTGGGTAATCAATGCCGGAGTAGATATCGATACCAAATCCGGTATCTATGCCAACTGCAATTACCTTTATAACGACCACCTGCCCTTAGACGATGCCAATACCGCGTACAACCCGTCCTATCACCTGTTAAATGCTAAAATCGGTTATACCCATTTCATCCGCAAACGGATCAAGGCCGAAATCTATGGTGGAATGGACAATTTGCTGAATCAGCAGTACAGTTCGTTCGTGTCGTTGAATGCCGCTGGATTCGGAGGCGGACAACCTCCCTTCTTTAATCCATCGCCAGGCAGGAATGCTTATGGCGGTATTAATCTCAGTTATCGATTTAAGTAATGAAGACAACAAGTTGGATAGGCGTGACCGTGCTATTGGCACAATTGGCTGCCTGCACCGTCCCGAAAGAAGAAGCCGGTGAGATAAGGCTGCTTGACCGGCATAACCGGTCCGCTGTCGGCCCGTATTTTGCTTATGACACCGCAGGGGTACCCGTACTTTGCTGGACGGAAAAAGGAGCGGCCGACAGCACATACCGCCTCGCGTTTTCTAGCTATGATCCCGTCTCCGGTTCGTTTGGCCAGCCCCGTGTGGTCACAGGGTCCGAGGGAATCAGTACCTCAGCGGAAAGCATGGGCAAAATCGCGTTCAAGGACGACGGCACCATCGTTGCCGTCTTTGCAAAGCCTTTCGCCAACGAGAAAAATCCTTTTGCTGGCGCCATTTATTACAGTATCTCGAAAGACCAAGGTACTTCCTGGAGTCCCGCACGCTTTCTGCATACCGACACGGCCCACCACTACGGCCGTCAGTTTTTTGACTTAGCTACCTTGGGCAACGGCGAAGTGGGAGCGGTATGGCTCGACGGCAGGGACTCAACCATCGAAGGGTCCACGCTCTTTTTTGCAGCGACCATACCCGATGGCGGTTTTGGGTCGGAAACCGTCGTCCATCGAGGCACTTGCGAATGCTGCCGTACGGATTTGCTGGTCGACGATGCAGGACACCTGCATGTGGCCTACCGGAGCCTGATGTATCCGGCAGCGCTGGTCGGCGACCAGGTCCGCGACATGGCCTACGTGCATTCGGAAGACCATGGGCAATCGTTCAGCGCCGAGCAGCCCATCAGCGCCGACCATTGGGCCATACGGGCCTGCCCGCATACCGGACCCTCCCTGGCGGTCACCGCGAATCGGCTTCATGCGGTGTGGTTTACGGCAGGCGGAGGGACAGGGCTTTATTACGCAAATAGCTCGCCGGACACACGCCGTT
>Ga0207868_1000785_pt1 | contig 28352 bp, 28 predicted proteins | sample Passage237B_FD_187370 | JGI IMG/M metagenome (GOLD analysis project Ga0207868, IMG submission 187370) | Cellulose adapted compost microbial communities from Newby Island Compost Facility, Milpitas, CA, USA - Passage2 37B (SPAdes) (version 3) ... | reverse complement strand
CACAAAAAGACTTAAAATAAAAAGACAGCAACAGTCTGGGAAAAATCATCTTAAAAAAAAGACTACCCTTTTGGCAAGAGTAGTCTAGACTTGTGTTTCAACTAAACATTATTAATTACTCGTTGAAACATAACTGGTTGAAAGACTATGCAAAGATAGTACTTTAAACGGTTACCACTATACCGTAAAATGGTATTTATTCTGATTTTCTGATAGTTTTCAATTCACTCATTAGTAATCATGAAATTTAAGATGTACCAGATATCAAAACTTTATCTCGCTGCTGGTAAAGACACTTAAAAAGAATGGGCATCCATGTTCTTTTCATCCCCAGCCTAATCTATTGCTCCCATTTCCCAGGAATGTCTGATGCGCCAATAAAATTTTCCAGATTTTTTTAATAGGTATTTAGAGTTAGATAAAAAAATAAGCAAGAGCTGAAGTTTACGTAGTCTGTGCGACCTTACTTGCTGCTCTTGCTTTCTATGTAGCGAGGGGGGGAGTTGAACCCCCGACCTTTGGGTTATGAATCCAACGCTCTAACCACCTGAGCTACCTCGCCGTTCCAAATCGGAGTGCAAATGTAACAAACTCATTTGGCAAAAAGCAAGTTTTTATCAAATCTTTTTTATCTTGCTTCCCAATTTTAGTCAATAATCCTTGAGAATCTTTTTATTATGGAAAACAAATTCAAATACACTGCGGAGTTTGAGATCAATGCATCCTCTAAATTGATCTTTCCTTACCTAAGCACTGCCACAGGACTTAAAACCTGGTTTGCAGATAAAGTCTTATCCGAAGATGAAAAACTTTATAATTTTATTTGGGACGGAAGGCTACAAAAAGCACGTAAAGTAGCACAGAAAACAAACCACTATGTAAAATTTGAATTTGCTCCGGAAGAACCGACCTTGGTAAAGGATAACTCCTATCTTGAATTTTCACTCCAGGAAAATGAAATCACTCAAACATCTTTTCTGAAGGTTGTGGATTATTCTGAAAATGATAGCAATGACCTCCAGGAAATGTGGAAAGGACTTATTGAAACGCTTAAAGAAAAAGTAGGCGCATAAAACATACAAGGTGTAAAGAGAATTACTTGCCCTCTCTTTACACCCTGCCTTTCAACCAGCACAACTGGTTACTTATGCTTTATTTTAGCAAGTAATTCTTTGTATTCTTTTTTATCCGGTGCATTAAAAAACAGCTTCTCCTCTTCTACTCTTATCGTATCTGTAAATCCAAGCTGTATTGCTCTTTTCAGACTTGTATGCGCAAGGTTCCAATTACCTGTGGCAGCATATACTTTGGCATGCAGATAAGCATGCTCTGAATTTTTAGGTTCTATAAGCTCATAGATTTTCAGTAGTTTAAGTGCCTTATCAAAATCAGATTGCTGAATAGCGGCATTAGCAACTGTAAAGGCCGCAAGCCCAAGAAAACCCTGTATTCTTTTATACATATTTCTCTCTTCCGGAGAAAGTGTAGACTTCTTTGCTGATGCCTGTATTGTAGCATAGGTATTTTTCCACCAGTCTAAATCTTCTTTTTCAAATGCTGCCCAATACTTCCTGGTCAACTCGCCTTCTTTCTCCTGAATGATTGTTATCTCTGACAACCTTGCCTTTACAGACTCTGTATTGTACAATGCATTCCCTTCTGATTTAAACGAATCAACAGAAGTCAGCTCTTTTAACACACTAATCCATTTTTTACAAGCCAGAAGCGCTTCGTATGGCTCATTTTTTTTCTTTTTCTGAAGCACTTCATTCATACCTGCTTTGGCTAGTGAATCAATAAGCGAGGTATTTTTAGGAATCAGATTTTTCTTCATGGCACTCATTAAATGCCATAGATAGGCTGCTTCCATTTCCTTTAACGCAGGCCAATCATGTCCACCTTTAACTTCCTTAATATAGTGTGTCATTCCGGAGTTATTCATGGACCAGTCCAGCTGCCTCAATTCATTCAGATTAAAATCCTCTTCCCCAACAATACCATAGAAATCAAATGGATAACCAATATTGGTGGATTTTCCGGGAAAGCCTCCTCCGCAGGCAATCACGCCTCTGATTTCATCACCCGAAATAGCCATACCGCTTGCAACTCTTGCACCACCAGAAAAACCAGAGGTATACATTCTTTTTTTATCGATGGCCAATCGTGCTTTGCAATCGTTCATCATCTTCTGTATCTGAGGCTGGATTTTATCCCAGGCAAGACCGTTCTTAGAATTATAAGATCCGACAAGGACCAACTCATAACGTTCTGCAAGCGACTGATACTTTTCCACCGGCAACTGACCATTCCCCTTGGGATCAAACAGGTACACAACAGGATACTTCTTTAAAGTATTATAGGTTTTAGGAAGATAAAGACTATAAACCACCTGAGAGTCTCCCAATGCTTTAACCGTCTGAATACTACCTGGCGTAAAGGTCACTTCTGGTTTTATGGGAGCCGAACGAATGGTATCTTCAGCCGTTTCACTTTGTACAACCTCATGAACTTCCTCTTTAACTTTAACTTCCTCCTTTCTTTCCGCTTTCTTGTCATCACATCCGAAGGTGATCAGCAGTAAAATAAAAACTACCTGGGATATCTTTTTTGAAGTCATGTTCAAAGAATTCTTTTGATTTTATTCAATACAAACTTAAACATAAATCAAAAAAATCCAGTTGCCTGAAACAGGAGGTTTTATCCTTTTACAAAAGCATTATTTTCTACACCTTACCTGGAAAGAACAAGGAATTGTGGACTTCTGAAACTGCTCAACAGAAAAAAATATAGCTCAGAATTTAAAAAAAACTTAATTATCAACCTGTTAAAAATAAAAAATCAGAGTAAATAGCTTGATTTACTCTGACTCCAAGAATAACTATTCTTTCAAAAACTTAAATTTTTTGACTAGACTTAATAAGCTCAATAAATTCAGCAGAAGGCTTAAACTTTGGAGCATAGTGCTCATCAATAATCACTGCAGTGTTTTTGGATATATTTCTACCAATTTTTTTTGCCTTTTTCTTGATGATAAAATTACCAAATCCTCTGAAAGAGATTTCATTACCCTTTGCCATTGAATCCTTGATAACAGAGAATAAAGTCTCTACCACCTGGGTAACTTCTGCCTTATCCTGTCCTGTTTTGTCAGCAATTCCTGAAATAATTTCTGCTTTAGTCATATTAATAGTAAATTTTTTCTGCTCGAATTATTACGTAAAACAATAAAATATAGTGCAAATAAGGAAACAGAAGTAAGTTTTTTGCCATATTTACTGAATCTAAAATCAATGCTTTAGATTTCCTTATCTACGATTTACCATATATTTATAATAAAACGGCATTTTCTATAAACTGTTACATATCAATCCAATAATTCCAAAAATAAATGTTTAAACAGGTATTTTTTAACTATTTAAACGCCTAAAAAAATACTTATCGTTGATTGTCAACCGTTTCAAATTTCAACAGGTATTATTTTAATTTTGTCCTTATTTTTTTCATATAATGGATTTAATTTTGGCGCTCGAATGTTTATCGAAGGAAAAAAATTTAGTATTTGAGCTTTACTCCAATTCTGCCTCATGAAATTCTGAAACAAATAAAAACTGGTAAACTGAATCTTTTTTAGTCGTATTTCATTTAATTAACCAAGCTAAACAGGCTTTGTAAACTTTATGTGGTCTAAACTTTCATCCATTATTATTAAAAATAGGGCTTGGCTTCTCCTTTTTACAGTATCATTTACTGTATTTATGGGATACCAGGCAAAAAATATTGAAATCACCTATGATTTTATAAAAGTCGTTCCCGATGATGACCCGGAATTACTTTATTTCAAGGAATTCCAAAAAACATTTGGGGAAGACGGTAATATACTTGCTATTGGTTTAAAAAATGACGATCTCTATAAATACGAGACATTTGCCAAATACCAGCAACTAGCCAAAGACATTTCCAAAGTTGAAGGGGTAACCGGAGTAATCGGTTTACCGGAACTAATTAATTTCAATAAAGATACAGCTAACAAAAAGTTTGAACTGGTTCCGGTTTTCCCTACTACTGTATCCAGCCAGGCAGAACTAGACTCATTACTTAAGGTTGCCGAAGGTGTAAAAGTGTACGAAAACCTGATGTACAACAAGGAAACAGGTGCTACGCTTCTTGCTGTTACCATAGATAAAGATTATCTGAATTCGGCTAAAAGAACCATTGTTGCGAACAATATTCTGAATCTGACTGAAAAATTTTCAGGGGAAACTAATATTAAAATGCATTACGCCGGCTTGCCTTATATCCGGTCTATTATGGTGAGCAAGGTAAAAGATGAATTAAATCTGTTCCTGGCTCTTGCAGTACTGGTGACCTGTATATTCCTCTTTCTGTTCTTCAGGTCATTCTTTGCCGTATTTTTTACTTTCCTGGTTATACTAATTACTGTCCTCTGGACACTCGGCTTCATTGTCGTCCTGGGGTATAAAATAACCCTCCTCACGGGCATGTTGCCGGCTCTTATTATTATTATCAGTATTCCTAACTGTATTTATATGTATAATAAATACCACCAGGAGTTCCGGAAACATGGTAATAAGATTAAAGCAATCAGCAGAATTATAGAAAAAGTCGGGTTCCTGACTTTCATGACCAACATTAATACCGCAGTAGGTTTCTTCGTATTATTGTTTACGGATATTACAATCATCCAGGAGTTTGGTATGGTTGCGGGTATTGTCAGTGTGGCAACCTTTATCATTACACTTATTGTAATACCATCACTGCTATTGATTCTTCCCAAACCAAACAAGAAACAGCTTAAACACCTTGATTTCAAGCTATTCAGGCAAATCAACCATTTCCTTGAAGGACTGGTAATGAACAAAAGGAAATGGATCTACATAGGAACGATGGTGTTTATTGCGGTCTCTGTATGGGGAATTAATCAGATCACGGCAATTTCCTATATGGTGGACGATCTTCCTGAAGAAAGTCATGTAAAAACGGACCTGGTATTTTTTGAGGAAAACTTTAAAGGGGTGATGCCGCTGGAAATTGTAGTGGATCTTGGAAAGAAAAATGGCGTTAAAAGCCTTTCTAACCTTCAGAAACTGGAAGAGCTGGAAACATTCCTGAAAGAACAGGAATACATATCTCCTCCTCTGTCGGTCCTTAACGTAGTAAAAGCTGCTGTGCAGGCTTTCTATAATGGAGATCCGGAACATTACAGACTGCCGACCAACCGTGAAGCTCCTTTTATTACCAAATACCTTGGAAAGAACTCTTCGGGCAACACCTTAAACTCGTTTGTTGACTCAACAGGTCAATATGTGCGCTTCACCTGTAAGGTGGCAGATATTGGTACCACCAATATGAATAGCCTGATTAAGGATAAAGTTCAGAGCAAGGCTGATGAAATCTTTGCCGACAAACATTTCAAAACGAATATTACAGGTACAACCCTGCTCTTCCTTAAAGGGAATGAATACCTGATCAATGACCTGCAGGACAGCTTGATTATGGCATTTATTCTGATCTCTCTGATGATGGCCTTTATCTTTACAGACATCAGAATGATCATCATTTCTCTAATACCGAACATTGTTCCGATCATCATCACTGCAGGTATAATGGGCATCTTCGGTATTACCTTAAAACCAAGTACCGCGTTGATATTCAGTATTGCATTTGGTATATCCATTGATAGTACCATCCACTACCTGAGTAAGTTTAAGCAGGAGCTGAAAAACTTAGGAGGGAATGTCTTCGCTGCAGTCATTAAAAGTCTGGAAGAAACAGGTGTGAGTATGATCTACACCTCCATGGTACTGTTCGGAGGATTTGTAATTTTCTCATTCTCTCAATTCGGAGGAACCATAGCACTTGGAGTGCTTACTTCCATTACCTTGTTCTTTGCAATGCTTACAAACCTTATATTGCTTCCGGCGTTGCTCATTACCTTTGTAAGTCCGAATCAAAAGAAAGAAAAGAAAGAGATGAAAGGACTTAAACTAATAAAAAAACTGAGAGCCAGACGCCTTCAGAAAAAAGTCGAAAATGATGAGGAGACCAAACAAGCCGTTTAAAAAATAAGTTATACAGGAGCCGGAATGCCGGCTCTTTGTTATTCTACAGGAATCCGACTTTTTCAAATGCATAAACACTCGCATCATCATCACCATCATGGTCATTCTCACCACCACCATCATCATGATTCCGAAGGTGGATTAAAAGTGGCGTTTTTTATCAATCTGCTGTTCACGCTGATAGAGCTTGCAGGTGGAATCTACACCAACAGTATTGCCATTATCTCTGATGCCATACACGATTTCGGAGATTCTTTTTCATTGGGCCTGTCATGGTATTTTGAAAAAATTTCAAAGAAAAAAAGAACACCCTCTTTTTCTTTCGGATATAAAAGGTTTTCCTTATTGGCAGCTCTGATCAATGCGACCATTCTGATGGTAAGCTCGGTTTTTATCATCTATAAAGCTTCAGAACGCATTGTTCATCCTGAAGAGGTAAATGCAAACGGCATGCTTATCCTGGCCATTCTGGGAGTACTTTTCAACGGATTCGCATTCCTGAAACTCAGCAATGGCACAAGTATGAACGAACGTGTCATAAGACTCCACATTATTGAAGACATTCTGGGATGGATTGCTGTATTGATTGGCAGTATTCTTTTACAGTTCTGGAACATCCCCATTCTTGACCCATTATTATCTATCGGAATATCAGGCTTTATCGCCTTTAATGCATTTAAAAATTTAAAAGGAACGCTTCGCATTCTGCTTCAGGCTGTTCCTGATGATAAAAAAATGGATGAGATCCATGCTATTCTGTTAAGCTTTCAGGATATAAAAGGTGTTCACGACCTGCATGTATGGGGTCTGAATGAAACCTACGTGATTCTCACTGTGCACCTTATCGTAGCCCCGGAGAAAACCATCAATGACCTTTCCCATTTAAAAGAGGCCATAAAACTTAGACTGTCCAACTATGGAATCGAGCATACGACCATTGAGTTTGAATCAGCTGATGAAAAATGTAACCTTGAAAATTGTTAATTTTTTGAGTTAAAAGTCGATACATTTTCCGTCTTCCGCTTTTTCACCTTTGATATCAGAATATCTTGCAAGACTTTCTGTTCCAAAGTGCGTTAAAAGCAGGCGTTTTGCTTTAAGGTTCTTCTGCTCCGCCTCTATTTTCTTATAATTTAGGTGGGTTAAGGATTCTTTCTCATAAAAATTGCACTCACAGATAAAGAGATCCGCATTGTCTGCAATGGTATACAACTGGTCGGTCCAGCCTGTATCACCGGAATATCCCAGAACTTTACCATCCTTTTCAATTCTTAAGCCATGTGGATTCACCAGAGTTTTATGGCTTACTTCAAAGAAGTTCATTTTGAATCCTTCTACCTCAAGTGTTTCCTTTTGGGAATAGTGAATAAAGCGGATATCCAGCTTCTGAAACATGGCTACGGCATCCGGATACAACAGGGCCGAAATTTCTCTAATCCTCCTTTCTCCATCGGGAGGTGTAACGATTGTTAAAGGCCTCTTTCTTTTATCAGCTTTATAGGCTTCCAGCAGGAAAAACGGAATACCGGCAATATGATCTCCATGCAGGTGAGAAATAACAATAAGATCGACTGCCATAGGATCCAAATGACATTTTCTAATCGCAGCAATCGATGTGGGGCCGCAATCAAGCAACATTCTTTTGCCCCCCCACTCCACATAATAACAGGAATTGTATCTACCCTGACTACAAAAGGCATTTCCGCTTCCTACTACCGTTAATCTACTCGTTTCCACTTAACTCAGTTTATCAGATAATTATATATAATCCCACAGCTTTACTGCACTATTTCTATTATTAGCTGCAATAAGAGCTTTTAACACTTCTCTTTATGTGATGTTGTACCTGAGTATTGATTCCATTTCCTGCTCCAAATCCATACCATGAAGCCAAGCTGAGATAAACCTCATTTTTTTATCATTCTTTTTCTTTCCCCTCCAGCTCTCTGTACTATCCTGTCCAACTACACTGAGATAAAAAAATGAAATTGCTACTGCTGATAATAAATATACCCTCATATAAAAATTAAAAATGGGCGTACCAGATAGTCCACCCATGTCTTAATTAGTTTTTCTTATAATATTTCATGGCTTCAGGCAAAGCCTTTTGAATCTTTTGAATTCTTTGCTCGTCTGACGGGTGAGTGGACAAAAGCTGTGGAGTCTTTGCTCCTCCTTGCGCTTTCATACGCTGCCAGAAATCAATGGCTTTGGACGGATCGTAACCGGCAATTGCCATAAAAATTAATCCCAGATGATCGGCTTCTGTTTCATGCAAACGGCTGTAAGGCAACAAGACAGCAACCTGACTACCCGTATTGTACACAGTATTAAAAAGTGCCTTGGTTTCTGCAGGCTTGCTGGCCAGTGCAACGTTTAATGCTGCTCCACCCATCTGGGTGATCAGTTCCTGACTCATCCGCTCCGAACCATGTTCTGCAATGGCATGGGCAATCTCATGTCCAAGTACCACTGCCAACCCTGTTTCATCCTGCGTAACAGGCAGGATTCCGGTATAAACCACCACTTTACCGCCAGGCATACACCAGGCGTTTACTGTAGGATCTTCAACAAGGTTAAATTCCCACTGAAAACCCTTAAGCTTTGAACTTAAATTGTTCTGAGCCATGTACTGCTCTACTGCCCTCTGTATATTTCCACCAACTTTCTTTACCAGAGCAACCTTTTCGGCATCAGATGACAGTTTACTTTCTCCTAAAAACTCTTTGTAACTGGTGTAACTCATTGACTGCATTTCTGATGCAGGTATAAAATCCAGCTGCCTTCTACCGGTAACAGGTACTTTCTGACATTGCAGCAAGCTTAAACTTAAAAGCGCCCCCAGTACTATTTTCGATTTCATAAGAAATTTCTAAACTAAATTTTCCCCAATACGTGTAAACAAATTTACCAATAGTAGCGATGGAATTAAACTAACTTATCCAATTAATTTTACATGGCAACAGAATTCACATAATAGGATTTTACCAAGATCGCTTTTAACTTCCACTAATTCTTATACATTTGTATCAGAATTAATCTTTAACCTAATCTATTAAGCATGAGGACAATATTATTATTAATTCTAATGGCCGTTGTGCCGGTAATAACCTTTGCCCAATCCTTTCCAACTGATCCGGAAACCAAAAAATATACCTTCCAGGAAACAGTAAACGTGGATACCTTATCAAAAGAGCTGATCTATGAACGCTCCAAAGAATGGATGGGAAAGTTCTATAACAGTACAAGTCTTGATTTTGACGATCAGGAAACAGGAAAAATCAGCAAAAATGCGACGTTTAATGTTACCATCACCTATGACTTTAAATACAAAACCGATTATGTGTTAACGTATAACATCAGCATTTTTCAGAAACCCGGTAAATACAAATACATCATTACGGATTTCATGATCTACGACAGCAAAAACGGAGCTAAAACAGCCCAGTCGCTTGAATCTTTCTATACCAAAATGAGATCCCAGAATAAAGCCGATTTTGTCAATAAGGTCAATACTGAAGTAAACAAAACGATTGATAACCTGAAGTCTTACATGATAACAGGACAAAAGAAAAACGAAGAAGACTGGTAGAAATCAGTCTTCTTTTTTTTGTGCCAGTTCTTTGAGCAAAGCCACTTTCTCTACATAGGCTCGGGGATTTGTTTTGCGTTCCAGCCCGGAAGCCACCATCGTTCGTACTGTCCCATAAATAGAACGTTCTCCCCAGGGTCTGTCGTGCAGCCCAAATATCCATCCTACATTGGCATACGATACCGGATCTCTTCCATCCAGAAAATATTTATTATTGAGGTAAATCAAATTATTATATGCCTTTTCAGGAGTAGCTGACCATTCCAGTATTTTTTTACCCCAATACATCCGCATGTAGTTATGCATAAATCCTGTTACCTTCATTTCATCCATTGCTGCATTCCAATACGGATCATGCGTAACTGAAGCTTCCAGTTGTTTCAGCGTATATCTGTGAGGGCGTTTGTCCAACACATGCTGCGCAAGAGTTGTTCTGGCCCACTCTGGAAGTGTGCTGTACTGATCATAGTCAGGAGTATAATACACGAAGTTGATAGACAGTTCTCTCCGTACCAGTAGTTCCTCAACGTAAGCCTCCACACTTTCCCTTGCAGTAATATTCTTCTGTATTTCCAGTAATATTTCCAAAGGACTGATCTGTCCAAAATGGAGGTACATACTCATGTAAGAAATATCATCCCTGTACGAATGGTTTCTATTGATAACATAATAGGAAAGTTTATTGGATATAAAATCCCTCAAGCGCTTCCGGGCTTCTGTAGGGCCTCCTTTAAAAAAACGATCAACCTTACCGACACTGACATCAAGTTTCAACGAAGCAACCAGCGCATCGATATTTTCAAGCGATATAACATCAGGGAATTGCAGACTAAGTGAAGAATGGTTCAATACAACGGTGCCGGAAGGAACGATAAAGAGCGGTGCATGCATCCATATTTTTCGTCGGATGGTTCTTGCAGCATATTCTGCTTTAGAACTTGTAACTTCAACCGGAACCACTACATCCGATTCCACCTGAACAACTCTGCAGGAAACATTGTCGGCTAGTTTTATCCTCCATATTCTTTGATGCCTGAGGTATCCCCTGTCACAAAATACGAGTGCTGCGTCTTCTGATAACGCTTGTGCTACTTCATACGGAACACCTTTTTTAACAATAAGCTTAATGCCTCTTGCAGCTAAAAGCTGTTGTGTATCCCTGAGTCCTTCCAGCATAAAGTAATAATGCCGAACATTCGCCTCCGGATAATTATCCATTAAGCCAAAAACCACTACCAACGGTAACTCTAATTGATTTGCCTTCAGAGCTGCATACTCTAGCGCATGATTATAGTCTGCTCGTTGCGACTGCTGCATCCAATACAAGACATATTTTCCCGTTTCCGATACAGGCTTGTCATTTAACAACCGGACACGTTCCTTTTCTACGTTTATGCTCTCCACTGTATGGGTGCTTTGGTGTAAAGGCTAGTAATGAATTTCAAATGAGGTATAATCACCCAATGGAATTTCTTCTGTTTTAACAGATGTAACATGCGCCATAATAGGCCCGCGGTGGCACCATTTTAAAAACTTTTCCAGCTGCTCTTCATCTCCCATGGCCTCTATTAATACATCTCCATTCGGAAGATTTTTGGTAAATCCTGCCAGGTTATGTGCCATAGCCTCTGATCGGGCCGAAGCTCTGAAAAAAACACCCTGAACTTTCCCTGATACAACGATCCTAAGGTTTTTCATAAAATTTCATCAAGCGTTTTTTGATATACTTGAAACATTTCCTCGCTGAAACAAACAAAAATAACTTTTTCAGGAAAATTGTTTTGAGCCAGAAATTCTATAGTGGTTTTGAGAGCGATTTCGGTAGCCTGCTCAAAAGGATATCTGTATATCCCCGTACTGATCGCAGGAAAGGCCACAGAACGACAATGATTCTTAACTGCTAATGCAAGGGAATTTAAATAGCAGTTTTTAAGTAAGGTCGGTTCATTATGCGTCCCTCCATTCCAGACAGGTCCCACGGTATGAATAACAAACTTAGCTGGCAGCTTATATCCTTTTGTAATCTTCGCCTCACCTGTTTTACAGCCGTGCAGCAATCTGCATTCCTGCACCAGCTCTTTACCAGCTGCTCTGTGAATGGCACCATCTACCCCTCCGCCTCCCAGAAGCGATGAATTGGCAGCATTAACAATTACATCCACATGAACAGTGGTAATGTCTCCTTTAATTATTTCTATTCTTTCTTTGATCATAAAAACTAAAAACCGATGGATGTGCTTCTCGAAAATTTAAGAAAAAATTCAGCCGGAATAAACAATGTGTATAGAATAAAGAATAAAAGGAGGCAGGGTATTACCCTCCTCCCTTATCTGAATTTAATATCAATCATTCTATGTGCATTTTCCTGGGGTGACTTTATAGGCAGAAGAATATTTAATTCTTCATTTTCATAAACAGCTTCAATGTTTTCGATGTCTACAAATGAGGGGACCTCAAACGTCCTTATAAATACTGGTAGCTTAATCAGATCTTCATCTTCAAAATCATCGAATCCTTCCAGTACTGTATACACCGTTAACTGATTATAGTCAAGCATTATATGAAATGCCTCTGCAGGCATGGAAGGAGACTTGATCGTGATAACAAAATTGTAATCAGATCTGCTGAATTCAAAAGATGTCATGCTGGTTCCTCCATTTGCAGTATTCAGGTAATCTGTCTGTTTTAACAACCCCCTAAGTAGTTCTCTGTTTTCCAGTAGATTCATAGTCTATCCTCTCTTTTTATCTAAACAAGAATTGATAGCATTAAATATCATTTCCGCTGAATTCTTTTAAACCTCGAAAGATGCCTAATTGGGAACTATTTTAAAACAAAGAGAATTCCTGAAAGTTCTCCTTAGGACACTCTATATCAATAAAAAAATGAAAGAAACCATAGAATTAGTTTCAGCTATTAATCACCTATTAAAAATATTAAACGACCGGTTAGCCATTTTCGAAGAAATAAACAAGCTAACCAATTATAAGGCCTTTAAAGATTATGCTTACCAGGTTTCCATCCAAAGCAAAGCATTTCAAAAAGATCTGGAAAAATACTCAGATGAAACAGCAGACGAGGCTGGCACAAGTTTTCTGGGCAATTCCAAGAAACTATGGTTAAAACTAAAAGAGAACTTTACCGATTTCAGTTTGGACTCTATACTGGAGGAAGCCATTAAAGCAGAAAAGTCAACCCTTAAAGCGTATGATGATGTACTAAACCTTCCCTTACCAGCAGACCTCAAAAAAATAATTTCAGAACAATCTCTTCAAATTGAAAAGAAATACAACCTGTTAATTCTACTGGATAAAGACTATTCTTCGGATACAGATTTGTTCTGACTTCTAAACTATTGGGGAACATTTTTGGGACTATCAAGTTCTTTCATTTAATTAGCCAACTATTTAAGGGCATCCATTAAATGAATCCATTGCACTTTTTTCTGATTTTTGTATTCCTTCTTCAAATACATACCAGCGTTTGTCAATCCAATGATAGTGTAGCTGACAGCACTAAAATGGAGGAAATAAAAGGTTCCCTAAATAAAAAATGGTACAAATCCAGAGTTTTTAAAGCCGCCATTGCGCCCACCGTTCTCATTGGGCTGGGTGTCTCCACCATTCAGAATCATGGTATTTATAGCAGTTATGATGCCCGGAACGACATGCAGAGATTATTTCCTTCCTTTCGTACCCGAATCGATGACTATCTTATTTTTGCTCCCTATGCAGAGCTGGCGGTGTTAAATTTATTAAAAGTCAACTGTCAGAATGATTTCACCAATACAGCACTACTGATTATAAAAACTGAAATCATCGTCAATGCCCTTACTTTTTCCATAAAATACATTACCAACATTCAGCGTCCGGACAGTTCCGATTTCAGATCTTTTCCCTCAGGTCATACCGCCCAGGCATTTGCGGCAGCTGCCATTGTTCACAAAGAGTTTAGGTATAAAAGCCAGTGGTACGGGGTAGGTGCCTATACCATAGCTACAGCAGTAGGATTTTTCCGAATGGCCAACAATAAACACTGGCTATCCGATGTACTCGCAGGGGCAGGTTTTGGAATTCTTTCTGCACAGATAGCGTATTTGACACATCAATACAAGTGGGGTAGAAAAACTCAGTGTTTTTTACCGACCTATAACAATGGATCCCTGGGGATAATCTACCAGGCAGCCTTTTAACTATCCTTGTATTTCTCTTTATAAAAATCTTCCATCTTCATCGCATACTTGGAATATTTTATGGAGTAGCCGTATTTCTTAGCATACACATGTGTAAACTCCGCCCCGAAAAATAAGATAAGAGAAGAATAAGATATCCAGATCATTATCAGGATCAAAGAACCTGCAGCCCCATAGGCGGAAGCAGGATTCATATGAACAAAATAAAATCCCATGGCAAGCTTGCCTACCACAAACAAAAAGGAAGTTAAGGCTGCACCAAACCAAACACTGCCCCAGGCTATTTTCACATCTGGAAGATACTTATAAATAATGGCAAACAATAAGGTTATAATCCCAAAAGACACCAGAAAATTCAATATGAAAAACCAGGATATGAGCTGATAAGGAAATAGTTCGGTAAGCCAGGCACTAATAGCATTTAGCACAGTGGATATGAGTATAAATACAAAAATCAGCACCCCAATAAAAACTATTATAGCAAAAGAAGTCAACCTGCTTATGATATATCTCAGGATTCCGCTTTTGGGATTTACCCGTACTTCCCATACCTTATTGATTGATTTCTGAAGAGCAATAAATACCCCCGTGGCTCCGAAAATCAGGGTTCCCCACCCCATAAAGGCAGCAAATCTTGAACTGGATTTAAGGCTGGCATTGGCAACGATTCCCTGTATAATACTTCCCGCCTCTTCGCCCAACACACTTCCAATTTCCAGTGCAATTTTGCCCTCCACAGCTTCCTTTCCGAAAATAACTCCGGCAATGTTTATTACTATAATCAATAAGGCCGGCAGGGAAAGAATTGCATAATAGGCAACAGATGCACTCATCTCAAATGGGTCATCCTTAATCCATTCTTTATAAGTTTGAGAAAACAAATAAAAAATATCTTTTGTAAGGGATTTAAACTTCATTGGAATATTAACTGACAAGAAAAATAAAAAAAATCCAACACAAAAATAAGCTTGTTAGTAAAGAAAAAAAGAGTAGGATATTTTCCTACTCTGTCAATTCTTCTTCTTTTTCCTCTTGTTCATCTACATTCTCCTCTGCCAAAACGCCTTCCGCATCTTTAATATTAATTTCTTTTAGAAGCTCTTCTTCCAACATAGAAGCCCAGGTGTTCAGATATAAAATCACATCCTCTCTTTTATCTCTTTTCAGATAAACATTCTCTCCCATTCTCATCAGTATCCTTCTGTCTGTGAGGTTTTCAAGATTCGCAAAATCATCCAGAGAAAGACCGGCATCCAGCATTACCGCAATCACTTCATCTATTTCATAGCCACTTTCTTTTCTGTATAAACGAGATAGCATGTCCCAGTCACCGTGCTTCTTTATGCCAAACTTCGTAATTTGCTTTTTATCTAACCCTGTGAGAATCTGAGCTAAATTACCACAGTTGCATGATCCAATATCTTTCCAGTTATAGTTGCTTTTATTTCCAATCTGTTTTGCTGCAGTCCTAAGGGCTTCGATTAATCTTAAACTAGGTCTAGCCATAACTTTAATGTTTTTAATGGAACATCTGATTATATAAATAAGCAATTTTTTCTTATTTATGTTTCAGTTAAAAACTAGCCGTCCTAAGACCTTTCTTTATTAATCGAGCGACTGCATCAATTGGCAGAAGTAGCTGGTTTTAAGTTCAATATACTAAGAACCTTCTCCTCCGTAAGGGGTTTCACAAAATAATTACTTACACCGAACTCCCTTTTTAATCGTTCTTCATCCCTTGGATTATTCGACGAAGACAGAACCGCAATTTTAACTTTATCCTTGTTTTCAAAAATTAGCTTTTCAAAGGACTCCAAAAACTCATAACCATCTATTACAGGCATGTTCAGGTCAAGTAAAATAAGTTCCGGACAAATGCCCGTTTCATCATAGGTAGTAATAAATTTTAATCCATCGATGCCATTTTTTACGACTTTAATTTCGCTCGCAATGCCCATCCTTTTCAATAAAGTCTCGTTGATAAAATTGCTTATTTCATCGTCATCGATTAGTAAGATGCAATTAATTTTTTTCATACATTTAAAAAAAGTAGTATAGATAATTGTTTTGTGGTTAAAAGGTTTGAATGAATTAATGAAAGCGACAAATAAAAGTTCTACGGCAAGAACCGTTATAAATACCTTAACCTTATATAGTTCATAATTTTAGAGAAAAATACAGAGAATGATTGAAGTCTCAAAAAAAACTTCTGTTCCAGGCCAAAAAATCATCATAGGGAATCTCTTTTTAAACCTTTTTTTAGGATGGATTAAACTTATTACTGGAATATTTGGACATTCCTTTGCGTTAATTGCAGATTCTGTTGAATCTTTTTCGGACGTCATTAGCTCCCTGATTCTTTTCATCGGTTTGAAAATTTCAATCAAAGAGCGTGACGAAAACCATCCGTACGGTCACGGAAAAGCCGAGCCCATTGCTTCCATAGTACTCACCTTTATGCTGTTTGGAGCCGCGCTGTATATAATCATTCAAAGCATCCATAATATTCGCACCCCTCATCAGGTTCCGGCTCCTTTTACACTGCTTTTATTAGGGGGAATAATCCTTGTAAAAGAATTGCAATTCCGATTGATCCACAAAGCCGGAGATACCCATCAAAGCTCGGCAATGAAAGCTGAGGCCTGGCATCATAGAAGCGATGCATTTTCCTCTCTGGCAGCTTTTGTGGGAATTACAATAGCAATTATCGGAGGGGATGGTTATGAAAGTGCGGACGACTGGGCAGCCTTAGCGGCTTCCGGCCTGGTCCTATATAATGCCTGGTCCATTATGAAAACTGCCCTAAACGAACTCATGGATATCGCCCCCAATCCTGCTATTGCCGAACAGGTAAAAGACGTTGCCCGAAAAGTTCCAGGAGTAGTAGAGCTGGAAAAATGCCTCGTTAGAAAAATGGGCTTTGACTATTATGTAGACCTTCACGTAATGGTAGACGGGGCTATTTCCGTAAAAGAAGGGCATAAACTTGCTCACGATGTTAAAAACCAGCTTCTAAAAGACCTCCCCCAGGTAAAAGACGTGCTTATTCACATAGAACCAGCTAATTAAAAGTTGTAAGTGATAAGTTTTAAGTTGTAAGAAATGAAAGTTGAAAGCTGAAATTATAAAGCCTAAAGTTGACAGGGCAAGGATTTTAGGATTTTAAAAGGTGTATCCTTGGGGACTTCTGAAAATAGTTTTTTTCTTAAACCTTACACTTAAAACTTACATAAGCCGGCAAAGAGGGAATGCCGGCTTATCAGAGGGTATTGGTGGGAATAAGCTAATTGCTTATTAGAACTACAAAGTAACTTCAGAATTCTGTAGCAATTTTGAACATTTACGAAGCGCCCAAGCCCTTTTTCACAGTATGAAAAGATAAACATCATTTTTTTAGGGATAAAAAGCCTAATCTTTTTATCTTTGCTGTTTATTTTAGTGAAATGGAATTAAATGCATTGACAGCAATCTCGCCTATTGATGGCAGATACAGAAATCAGGTTAAAAATCTAGCTCCTTATTATTCGGAATTCGGCTTAATTAAGTACAGAATTCAGGTTGAAATAGAGTACTTTATTGCTTTGGCAGAGTTACCTCTTCCTGGCCTTGAGTCTTTTAACAAAGGATTGTACCCTTCGTTGAGAAATATCTACCTGAATTTTACTGAAAAACAGGCACTGGAAGTAAAGGAAATCGAGAAAACAACCAACCACGATGTCAAGGCAGTTGAGTATTTTATTAAAGCTGCTTTTGAAAGCTTAAATATTTCTCCATACAGCGAATTCATCCACTTCGGCTTAACTTCTCAGGATATCAACAATACAGCTATTCCAATGCTGTTAAAAGATTCCGTTCAGGATGATATTTTACCTTTAGTTTACCTGCTTCAAAATTCCCTGATCAGGCTTGCAAAAGAATGGAAAGGCATTGCCATGCTTGCCAAAACACATGGTCAACCTGCTTCCCCTACCACGCTTGGTAAAGAGCTAATGGTATTTGTTGAAAGAATCAACAATCAGCTGGAATTATTAAAGAACATCCCCTATTCAGGTAAATTTGGAGGCGCTACCGGAAACTTCAATGCACATTTTGCTGCATATCCGGATATCGACTGGGTGCATTTCGCCAATAACTTCCTGAATACTCAACTGGGACTACACAGAAGTCAGTTCACGACTCAGATTGAACATTACGATAATCTGGCAGCTCTGTTCGATAATCTAAAAAGAATCAATACGATCCTGATCGACCTGGACAGAGATATGTGGCAGTACATCTCCATGGAGTATTTTAAACAAAAAATCAAGGAAGGTGAAATTGGCTCTTCGGCCATGCCACATAAAGTTAACCCAATAGATTTTGAAAATTCTGAGGGTAACCTGGGAATTGCCAATGCCATATTAGAACACCTGTCCTCCAAACTTCCAATATCAAGATTACAAAGAGATCTTACAGACTCTACTGTCCTGAGAAATATTGGAGTGCCCATTGCACATATGTACATAGCAATCAAGTCTCTACTAAAAGGACTTGAAAAAATTGAGCTTAACAAAGCAGCAATCGACAGGGATCTTGAAAACAATTGGGTGGTTATTGCAGAAGGTATTCAGACAATATTAAGAAGAGTCGGCTATCCTAAACCTTATGAGGCCCTGAAAGACCTTACCAGACAAAACAAAAAAATAACCAAAGATACGTTTGAAGCATTCATTGATACGCTCAATGTTTCCGATACAGTAAAAGCAGAGTTAAAAGAACTTACTCCATATACCTATACCGGAATTCCGTTTGAGTATTAATTTGCAGCATTCATTAAACTGGTAGAGCAGACACTATTCTGCTTCTACCAGTTTCTTTTTTCCAAGGAGATATTCATTTTCCACCTTTTTAATTTTTACGTCTCCTTCTTTATGCAGTAAGTACACGTCTACTTCATTGTTTTCATTTCGTCTTATCTGAATCACTACTCTGGCATTATTCACCATTAAATTTTTGATCGTAAGTTCACTGATAAATGATGGTAAAGTAGGATGAACAAAATAGATTGTATTTTCCTTCGCATTAATTTCTATCCCCAAAGAGGCCTGTAGAATAAAGTAAACGGAAGTCACTGCCCATGCCTGAGGCGAACAGGCCACCGGGTAAGCGGTAGGACCTACATTTTTTCTCTTTTTAAAGCCACAAAACAATTCCGGCAGTCGTTGCAGCTCCACAAAAGTTGTTACATCAAACAGTCCTTTCAGCACCTTATGCACTTCTTCATAACAGCCGTATCTGTACAAACCATAAGCAATCAAGGAATTGTCGTGTGGCCAGACAGACCCGTTATGATAAGACATGGGATTGTATCGGACTTCATCTGTAGCAATCGTCCTTATACCCCATCCGGAAAACATCTTGTCACTTAATAGTGTTAAGGCCAGTTGTTCGGCATGCTCACTTTTGGCAATACCGGAGAAAAGACAATGCCCTGCATTACTGGACACTATATCACACGGATTTTTTTGTCCATCCAGGGCTATGTAATAACACTTCTTCTCTTCAGACCAGAATGCCTGTGCAAATTTTTCTTTTAACTCATTTGCCTGACGGCTCAATTCTTCCGCCCTTTCCTCCATTCCCAGTTCACGTGCGATTTTACTAGCGCTAAGCTTGGCATCGTACACATACCCCTGTACTTCACACAGGGCTATTGGTCCTTTCGCCAGCTTTCCATTGGAATAAAATATGGAATCGTGCGAATCTTTCCATCCCTGGTTGTTTAGTCCGGTTTCGGCTTTTTTCTGATATTCTACAAATCCATCCCCGTCTATGTCTCCATACGTGTCTATCCACTTCAGGGCTGCTTCAATATTGGGCCAGATATGCCTCAATGTTTCAAGATCGTTGGTTCTCTGAAGGTATGCTCCGGCAAGCGCTATGAAAAGCGGAGTGGCGTCAATGGTTCCGTAATAGAGTTTAAAGGGAATTTCCCCAAGCTCCGCCATTTCACCATTTCGTTTCTCATGAAAAATTTTCCCGGGCTCTGCATCCTGAAAACTATTTTCCTCTGTAGCCTGTGTCGCCGCCAGGTACTTCAGTACTCCTTTCGTTAGTTCAGGATTCAGCCACAGACACTGCCAGGCTGTTATTATACCATCTCTTCCAAAAGGAGTGCTGTACCATGGAATTCCTGCATAAGGATAAATGCCGTATTCCGTACTGGAAACCATTGTAATCAAATCGGACTTTGACCGTTGCAACCATGCGTTGAACTGTTCATTAGAACTTAGTATTTCACAGGATTCCTGATTTATCTTTTCCAGAGTTTTTACCACCTGATTACAGGCATCTTCATACTTCAGCACCTGAGTCTCTTTTTTTCCAATTTCACAGGCCACTGCAAAGGAAATGTAATCACAGGACTTAGGCGCCAGCTGTATTTTGTAGAAGGCCTTTTTATTCTCCATCGAATTGGGAGCTTTCTCAAACTTAATTCTTGTTTTGCGCTGAATAGAGTCTAAGCCTTTATAGGTAAAAATAATCTGATCATCAAGATATTTCGGAGGGCTCTTTCTTCCTGCCTTTTTTCTGGTTAATCCCCTTACTTCAAAGATGTCTTTGAAATCCGAATCAAAACTCAGCGATAGGTTAAATGCCAGAGGTTCCATTCCAAAATTGGATAACCGTATCCTTTCGTAACACACGTTGTTGTAGACGAACTTTGATCTGAGAATATGCAAAGACCCTTTCTCTGCAATAGACCCATTTTTATTTAAATAATCGGAATTGGTAAGGTCCACTGTCATCAGCTCATTTTCCTCTTTCATACTTGAACTTAAGAGTAAAGGTCTGTTGCCTTCAACAAGCATCTCCAGCTTACTCAGAAATCTTGTACCTTCACAAAACAGTCCCTGTGCTCCGTGGCCAATCGGAATCACGTCTCCATACCGATCAAAAACCCCAAACATATCTTCATGCTTGAGCACCATAATTCTGTCGTCGGCAAGGGATGAAGATGCAAGAATAAAATATTGATTTTTATACTTGATATAACTTCCCATTCCTAAACATTTTTATAGACAAAATTGATATTGGATAAACTTTTAGTTTTTATCATCTGATCGTATAATTCGACATAATCCATGGTCATTCGTTCAGCAGTAAACCGTTTATCAAAACAAGCCCGAACCTTTGCCCGGTCAAATTTCCGAATCTCGTCAATACTGCATAAAGCTTCTTCCATACTTTCCACAATTCTGCCGGAAACGCCATCTTCTAAAACTTCCGGAACGCTTCCGTTTCTCCAGGCTATTACAGGTGTTCCACAGGCAATTGATTCTATCATCACCAAGCCAAAAGGTTCTGGCCAGTCAATCAGAAAAACAAGTGCTATGGCATTTTCCAGAAATTCCTGTTTTTCCTTTTCACTTACCTCGCCAATGTATTCCACCAACGGGTGATTTAGCAGAGGCTTAACCACATTCTCAAAATATTCCAGATCTTTGGTGTCAACTTTGGCGGCAAGTTTTATCGGTATACCTGCTTCAATAGCCAGTTGTATTGCTCGTTCCGGCCTCTTCTCTGGTGAAAAGCGTCCCAGAAACGCCAGGTATTTGCCTTCTCGGGTAGTGCCTTTATATAAATCTGATGGAAGCCCGTGGTAAACGGTATCGATCCAGTTTGCCTCAGGAAGTGGCTTACGCTGAAAATCAGAAATGGAAACTACCGGTATTTCTTTGTATTCTTTGTAGAGTGGTATCAAATCGGTTATATCAAGTCGTCCGTGTAATGTGCTGATATGTGGCACCAGCATTCTCCTTGAAAGAGGATAATGCAGATAATCAATGTGAAAATGTATAATATCAAAGTTATCAACTTCTCTTAATACCATTTCCATTAGTGTAAAATGGTGTGCCAGCGGATCCATACACTCACTATCCAGCCTTAATGCTTTACTACAGGGGGCAACCAGTCTTGCTTTTGTTTCGGAATCTCCGGATGCAAACAATGTTACCTCATGTCCCTGCTTTACCAGTTCTTCTGTCAGATAAGAAACAATTCGTTCAGTCCCTCCATATAATTTAGGTGGTACGCTTTCAAAAAGCGGACTCACTTGTGCTATCCTCATAGTTTATCTATCATCTTACTATTAGATTAACTTTGGGCCATTTCGAAAGTTTTTCTTTTCATTTTTCTTAGGATAAAGGACAAAATATCAGCTATCTTTGGAGGTAATTAGGTGTTCATTGTAAATGAAAAAGTTAATAAGTCTTGTCATCCGAAAAGTACCAAGAAAATATCTACAGATTGTAAGTCCTCTCGCGCTTAAAGTTATTGCACTTTTTTATGCAGGGAATAACGTAGAATGTCCGATTTCAGGAAAAACTTACAGAAAGTTTCTGCCATACGGAAGAATTCCCAGACCTAATGCGCTTGCTCCCGACAGCCTTTCTCTTGAAAGACACCGCTTAATGTGGCTTTACCTGAAAGAAAAAACCAATTTCTTTACCGCAAACTTAAAAGTATTACATATTGCGCCGGAGCACTGCTTTATCCATCGTTTTGAAGCACTGAAAAATCTTGACTATATAACGGCAGACCTGGAATCTCCATTGGCTAAGGTAAAAATGGATATCCACCAGATTCCGTTTGATGACAATACCTTTGATGTGGCATTTTGCAACCACGTAATGGAGCATGTGGATGATGATATTAAAGCCATGAGCGAAATCCACCGGGTACTGAAACCAGGCGGCTGGGCGATCATTCAATCACCTCTTGATCTTACAAGAGAAACAACCTTTGAAGATTTTTCCATAACCGATCCAGCTGACCGCGAAAGAATATTCGGACAAAACGATCATGTAAGGGTATATGGTAAAGACTATAAAAAACGTCTTGAACAAGGTGGATTTACTGTGATCGAGGACGATTATGTAAAACAGCTTCCGGCTGAAACAGTAGAACGCTATGCACTGCCTAAAGAAGAAATTATTTACCTCTGTAAAAAAGAGGTTTAATGTTTCGACTTAAAAAGTTCTCTTTTTAGTTCTGTTAAGAAACCTATTCCATAGCCCGTAAGCTGTGTAAAGACTGCTGCAACACTGAGAAAGCCAATTTTTAAACTGTTATTTTTTACCGATGCATCTATCAGGATTAGTAATGAATACAATACTACTATTCCTGCACACAAATAAAACAACGTACAGCTAAACATCGGTGATAATAATGTAAAAGCACAAAACAATGTAAAGGCCGCAGGCATAAAATGAATCGGCTTTAATTCCGAAGGAAAAAACCTGTATATATTGATACGTGCTCTGCCGAAAAAATGAAGCTGCTTAAAAAACTGGGCAAAGTTGGTTCTTCTTTTATGGTACACAAAAGCATTTTCAATAAGCCCGGATTTAAAACCACTCTTTAGTATTCTAATACTAAATTCTATATCCTCTCCCATCCTTGTGATAATATATCCCCGGGTTTTCTCAAAAACTTTTCGTGAAATTCCCATATTAAAACTTCTTGGATGAAAGACTCCTACTCTTTTTTTATTGCCTCTTATCCCACCTGTGGTAAAGAGGGAGGTCATGGAGTAACTGATTGCTTTCTGTACATCTGTGAAGGATGGGTGACTTTTATCCGGCCCGCCATAAGCGTCCAGATAATTAGCATTTAAAGCCTTTTCCAGTTCCTCAAAATAATTATCAGGAATGATACAATCGGAATCAAACACAACAAAATAATCGCCCTTTGCCCTTTCATAACCAAAGTTTCTGGAGAAACCCTGCCCTGTATTTTCCTTATAATAATAGGTAACATCCAATTGGGCTTTAAAAGAGTTGACAATGTCTTCACATTTAATGGAAGACCCATCCTCCACTATTACCACATCAAAATTTTTGTAAGTCTGCCTGGTGAGACTTTCAAGAAGTTCTTTGATTTCATCAGGACGATTGTAGATGGGAATTACTACCGAATACCTTCTCATGCAAGATCACCGACTTTATCCAGAACAATATAATCCGACTTTTTGTGAGAGTTCATGGTAAGTATTTCCCCGATAAATCCGGCTAAAAATAATTGTACACCAATAATGATTGCCACCAATGCCAGATAAAACCAGGTATTGTTAACAACATCCCTCCCTTTAATGCCCATGGAAATGTTGTAGATTTTATCAGCGATCAGATATATCGTAGTGAAAAATCCAAAGATAAATGACAAGGTGCCCAATGAACCAAAAAAGTGCATAGGTCTCTTCTTAAACTTCGTAACAAAGGTGATTGACAGCAAATCTAAAAAACCATATAAGAAGCGTTCAAGACCAAACTTCGTTGTACCGTATTTTCTGGCCTGATGCTGCACCACCTTTTCCCCTATTTTTCCAAAACCATTTCGTTTCGCTATAACAGGAATGTACCGGTGCATTTCCCCATAAATCTCCACGTTTTTTATCACCTGATACTTGTATGCTTTCAGACCACAGTTAAAATCATGAAGTTTAATTCCGGAAATACTACTGGTAACACCGTTAAACAATTTGGTAGGAATAGTTTTGGAAAGAGGATCAAACCGTTTCTTTTTCCAGCCGGAAACCAGGTCGTATCCCTGATTTTTGATCATGTCATACAGCTCAGGTATTTCGTCCGGACTATCCTGTAAATCCGCATCCATGGTAATCACCACTTCTCCTTTGGCTGCATGAAACCCTCTGTTTAACGCTGCACTTTTCCCATAGTTACGACTAAACCGAATCCCTTTAATATTGGAGTTTTCCTTATTTAACGTTTCAATGACCTCCCAGGAACCATCTGTACTACCATCGTCCACCAGAATAACTTCATACGTGAAATGATTCTGATCCATTACTCTTTTAATCCATTGAGTAAGCTCAGGCAAAGATTCTGCCTCATTTAATAAAGGTACAACTACAGATATGTCCGGTTTAGAAGCTCCCATTTTAGTTATTTATAAAATACATTCCTTTGTTTACAACAGCCAGAGGCTTACCCTTGAACTTCCATCCAAGGAAAGGTGTATTTTTGGATTTAGATTTTATATCGCTTTGGGTAAATTCCCATTCGTATTCAGAATCAAATACTGTGATTTCAGCCAGCTCTCCTTCTTTTATCACTGGCTGTGGTAATCCTAGAATTCTACGAGGAGCAAAGCAGATTTTATCAATTAATGTTTCAAGAGAAAGGTCTCTTTTTATCGTATTTATAATAGGGAATACTGTTTCCAAGCCAATCATTCCAAATTCGGCAAGGTCAAATTCCAGATTCTTACTTTCCTCATCCTGAGGATTGTGATCGGAAACAATCGCATCGATTACCCCCTCTTTCAGGTACTCCCAAAACGTATCTATATCTTCCTTAGACCTCAACGGAGGATTTACTTTTAAATTCGTATCAAAAGAAGTCAACAACGTATCATCCAGGGCAAGATTATAGGCGGTGATATCCGCTGTTACCTTTAAGCCCTCCTGCTTTGCTTCTTTGATAAGTTGCAGGGAACGGGGGCTGCTCACATGAGAAAAATGTATTTTCCCTCCTGTATACCTTAAAATCCGGAGATCTCTTTCAACGATGATTTCCTCCGCCAATTTGGGTAATCCCTTTAACCCCAGCAGCGTACTGGTAACCCCTTCATTCATCTGTCCATGAATGGACACGTATTTATCTTCTGCATGCACCAGCAATAATCCGTCAAACGCCTGTAAATACTGAAGGGTTTTCAATAGCACGTCCGAATGCCATATAGGTTTGTTTCCATCAGAGAACGCTATTGCACCAGCTTTATGCAAATCTATCATTTCCGTTATTTCTTCCCCTTTATTGTCTAACGTAACTGCAGCAACGGGATATACAGAAGTGATCTTATTGGCGGATCTGTTGGAAATGTATTCTACCAGATCTTTTGTTTGCAGCACCGGCTTGGTATTCGGCATACAGACGATACCGGTAAAACCACCGGAAGCAGCAGCTCTGGTAGCAGAATGAATATCTTCTTTGTGTTCGCTTCCAGGGTCCTTTATAGAAGCCCTTAAATCAAACCATCCTGGTGAAACTTTTAAATTGGGGCTTTCAAGTACGATATCAGCAGTCTCTTCAAAATCTCCAATCTTCTCAATTTTACCGTCTACAATAACTATATTCTTTTTCTGAAAATTATAAGGTGAATTTTTATCTATTATTTCAGCAGATTTTAAGAGAATTTTCATTTTAAAAGAAGCGAATCAATAAAATTTCTGTAAGTAAAAACAACAGGCACAAAATTAAACAATATTTCCAAAGAGGCCTTCCCTGATCTTCATTTTTAAAATCTTTAAGAAAAGAATCTGTCGATTCCAAAGGAAGAATTTTAATATTGGGATGTCTGGCCTGAATTGACTTCAATTCGTCTAAGGAATAAAAGTTCATCAGAGATTCCTTTTTACCGTAGTTGAGGGCTATTATTCGTTCTGTCTGCCCCTGATTATTTACCAGCGAATAAAAACCCGGTCCCATTTCCCTTTCTGGTATTTCAACCATAAGTTGTTTTCCTAGGATTCTCTGATCCGGAATAAACTTAACGCCATTACCTTCAAGAGAAAAGATAGTAGTACTGCGGGGATCGGCTAATTCAACGGTAAAGGTTTTATCCTGAAAACTATAACCTAACTTTTCATAGGATGAAAAACTGTCAAATCCAATTTTATACAGCACAGGCACAAATAAGGCATGTCTTGGGAAATTGGTATATCCGGAAGTAAAAGGTGCAGCAAATAAAAAGACCTTGCCATTATCTGCGGAAAACTCTGACAAAAAAGACCTTCCGTTTTTATACTTCAACAGGCCATTGGATTGATTCCTGGAATACAAAATAGGGAAAGCATAAGGCATCGAGATTGAATTATCTTTCTTCTCAAAAATATTCTTGAAGAATGGATTGTTAAAATCAGGAGCCACAAGCGTATATAGGCCTTTTTCACTTAATGTATCTGTTGCATAAGGTTCTACCTGAGCAATGTTCAGACTTTTTAAGAATCCATTCAGATTATTCAGATCAGTACTACCTGAAGGAACATAAACAAGAGACCCGCCCTTTTTCACATATTCCGCAAGGGATTCGGAAAGGGAAGCTGGCAATGTCTTTACGCTATTAATAACTATTAAATTTGAAACAGGAATGGATGAATAATCAAGACTACCAGAAGTAGCAGAAGTAACAACAAAAATATCCTCATTGCTAAACAAATTCCTTAAATAACCACTATTACCATCGTCCACCAGCAATACCTTCACTTTGGGACTTGGATTAATTGTAAAATAATAGTGATTGTCAAAGAAAATCGGGCTGTCATCAATTGACAGAACACATTTCTTAACTGAATTACCACTCACATTAAAGGGAATTTTCACCACTACAGACGTGGCATTGTCTATTTCTGCCATTGCTGAACTTACCTGTATCCCGTCAATAGTCAGCTTAAGGTTCACTTCCTTGTGATCATCAGTTCCATTATAATTTAGCTTTACATTCAGCTCATTATTCTGATTCACCTTCACATAAGGTGTGGCAAGCCAAACGGAGTCTATAAAAACATTGGAAACATTTTTATTCTGCACAGGAATCCAGTAATAAGAAGCAGAAGAATCCAAAACCAAATTATCAAGATCACCGATGGTTGACTTCTGAAAATCCGAAAACCAGTAATATTTTTTTACCTCGCTATGATCCAGCTCCTTTAAATTATTAAATCTGTTATTGACTTCATCTCCGCTGCGATATTCATTCGAAAATCTGATCTCAGAGAGTCGTTCGATAAACCGGTCTTTATTTCGTTTGAATAAGTCTTTGCCTTCAAAGTTATTTGTAAGCAAAGTATAATTGGCCGAAGCCGGATTTTGCTCTACAAGAGAACTCAACGATTTGGTTACAACATCCAGTGCTTTACCATCTTCCAGCTCATTTTCCATGCTATAGGAATTATCCAGATACACGCCAATGGTCCCCTGAGAAACCGCTGCGGTTTTGTTTCCTTGTAGTATAGGTTGCGCAAATGCCAGAACAAGGAAAATAATAAACAAGATTCTGCTTAAAAGAATAAGGAGCTGCTTTAATTTAAACCTCGTTGAGGTAGCTTCCTTTACCACCTCTAAAAAAGAGACGTTGGTAAACAGTACCTTAACAGGACGTTGAAAATTAAAGAGATGTATAACAATCGGAATTGCAATGGCCGATAATGCTATTAAAAAAGAAGGATATAGAAAGTTCATTAATACAATAAATGAAATCTGGTTTCAGAGCTGTAATATAAAAATTAAATTATCAATTTGGATCTACGAATAGAATCAAATGTAAATTAATTCTCAAACGATAACACTTAAAAAATAATTATAGCTATCAATTGTTGCGTAGATAAAAAAAAAGCTCTGATAGTAATTATCAGAGCTTAGAATGATAAGGTTGGCGACTACCTACTCTCCCGGGTGTTATCCCAGTACCATCAGCGCCACGGGGC
>Ga0207868_1000781_pt1 | contig 28418 bp, 29 predicted proteins | sample Passage237B_FD_187370 | JGI IMG/M metagenome (GOLD analysis project Ga0207868, IMG submission 187370) | Cellulose adapted compost microbial communities from Newby Island Compost Facility, Milpitas, CA, USA - Passage2 37B (SPAdes) (version 3) ... | reverse complement strand
CCAAGACCGGCCCCGCCATAGGCTTCCGGCATGGCAATGCCGAGCCAGCCGCCGCCTGCAATATCCGCAACAAAATCATCGGGAAAGCCGCCCTCGCGGTCGCGCTTCAGCCAATAGGCATCGTCATACTTCGCGCAGATACGGGCGACCGCCTCGCGGATTGCCTCCTGTTCCTCGCTGAACCGGAAATCCACTTATCCCCCCTGTGTCATTTCATGTTCTGATACCTGAGGCTATAACCTAGCCGGGCAGCGCGCTGCGATACAGCATGCGAAACAATAGCGGAAAGAAGAATGCCGGGACTTTATTTCGAAGAGTTCGAAGAAGGACAGATTTTCAGGCACCCGATCAGGCGCACCGTCACCGAGACGGATAATGTCCTCTTTTCCACAATGACGATGAACCCGGCCGCCCTTCATCTCGACCATCATTATGCCGAGACGGAAACGGAGTTCAGCAAGCCGCTGGTGAACAGCCTTTTCACCCTCGGCCTGATGATCGGCATTTCGGTGCATGACACAACGCTTGGCACCACCATCGCCAATCTCGGCATGACGGACATCACCTTTCCAAAGCCGGTCTTTCATGGTGACACGCTGCGCATTGAAACGCGCGTCGTCTCGAAGCGCCGCTCCCGCTCTCGCCCCAAGGCCGGCATCGTCACTTTCGAGCACAAGGCCTTCAACCAGCGTGATGAGGAAGTCGCCATCTGCACGCGGCAGGCTTTCATGCATGCGAAGAATGCGGAGGATTGACGGATGCGCTCGTTCCTCTTCGTTCCTGCCGACAGCGAAAAGAAATTGTCGAAAGCCGCAAGCTGTGGCGCAGATGCGCTGATCCTCGACCTTGAGGATTCCGTTGCCCTCTCCGCGAAGGAAGCAGCGCGCAATGCCGCCGCCGCCTATCTCAAGACGGCGGATCGCTCAGGCCCGCGCCTGATCGTGCGGATAAACGCGCTCGACACGCCCTTTTGGGAAAAGGATCTCGAAACAGTCATTCCCGCCATGCCCGACCTCATCATGATCCCGAAAACACTTTCCGGTGCATGTGTGAAGAAGGTCGGTGATCGCATCGACCATATGGGCGGCGCGAAACATATCGGCCTTGGCTGCGTCGCCACCGAAACGGCAGCCTCACTCTTCACGCTCCACACCTATGCAGGCGCACACAAGCGGCTTTCCTTCCTCACCTGGGGGGCAGAAGACCTCGCCGCCTCACTTGGTGCGCGCGATAACAAGGATGAGAACGGTAACTATACCGGCCCCTACCAGCTCGCCCGAACATTGACACTGCTTGGCGCCGTTGCAGCAGAAGTGCAGCCGGTGGACAGCATCTGGAAAGATTTCCGCGACGAGAAAGGCCTTGAGGCAGAAGCCCGCGCCGCGATCCGCGACGGCTTCACCGGCAAGATGGCCATTCACCCGGCGCAGGTCCCGATCATCAACGAAGTGTTCACGCCGAGCGAGAACGACCTCGCCCATGCGCGAGCCGTCATTGCCGCCTTTGAACAGGCGGGAGATGTCGGCGTCATCGCGCTTGATGGTGTGATGCTCGACATTCCGCATCTGAAACAGGCGCGCGCCCTTCTCGCCCGCGCCGGAGAGTAAAGCAGAGATTATGAGACCCGCAGTCTTTCTCGGCCTGCCGCTTGGCAAGGCCTTCGAACAGAAACTCGCTCCCCGCTACACCATCCTCACCGACCCCGCCCGAAAGGGCGAAGCGGAAGCGCTCGTCACCATCGGCGCTGTCGAGATGGGTGCCGAGTTTTTCGACACCATGCCGAAGCTGAAACTCGTTTGCTGCTTCGGCTCGGGCTATGAAGGCGTGGATATCGAAGCCGCTACGGCGCGTGGCATCAAGGTCGCAAACACGGTCGGCGCGAATGCCGCAACCGTCGCCGATCTCGCCATTGCCCTTCTGCTTGCCTCTGTCCGTCAGGTTGTGGCGGCCGACCGCCTCACCCGCGCAGGCAAGTGGCGCGGAGACAATCCGGCACCGCTTCTCTTTCTGCGCGGCCTTACCGGTCGCAAGGTGGGCATTGTCGGTCTAGGCGCCATCGGCATGAAGATCGCAAAGCGGCTCGAAGGTTTCGAAACCGAGATTGCCTATCACGGCCGCTCCGAAAAGCGGGGCGTGCCCTATCGCTATTTCCCCGATGTGCTGAGCCTCGCCACATGGGCCGACACGCTGATCCTCGCCCATCGCGCGGACGAGACGAACCGGCACATGATCAATGCCGACGTGCTGGCCGCCCTTGGCGCGAAAGGCCATGTCATCAACATCTCGCGCGGCTCCGCCATCGACGAAGATGCACTGATTGATGCCTTGAAGAACGGCACCATTGCAGGCGCAGGTCTGGACGTTTTCGAAAACGAACCGGAACCGCGCACCGACCTCATCACCCTGCCCAATGTGGTTGTGACGCCGCATATCGGCGGAGGCTCATCTGAAGCGATCGAGGCAATGGGTGATGCGGTGATTGCCAATCTCGACGCCTTTTTCGACGGCAAACCGCTTCCGAACCCCGTCACAGCCTGACTCACACAAAAATAGACTTTGGTCTAATTTTTGTTGCTCCCGCCTCCCCAGGGCGCGTAATGTGCCAGACATAGAGCTATCGTGAGGGAGGATAGAGGATGCACGATCTCGTCATTCGCGGCGGTCTGGTTGTAGACGGCACAGGCGCCAAAGGCCGCACAGCCGACATCGCCATCGACAACGGCCTTGTTACAGAAGTCGGCAAGATCACAGCGAAGGGCACGCGCGAGATCGACGCGACCGGCCTTGTCGTCACGCCGGGCTGGGTAGATATCCATACCCATTATGATGGCCAGGTGACATGGGACCCGCTGCTCTCACCTTCCTGCTGGCATGGGGTCACGACCGTCGTGATGGGCAATTGCGGCGTCGGATTTGCCCCCGCCCGCCCCGACAAGCATGACTGGCTGATCGAACTGATGGAGGGCGTCGAGGATATTCCCGGCTCCGCCCTTGCCGAAGGCATCAAATGGGACTGGGAAACCTTCCCCGAGTATATGGACAGCCTCGACAGGCAGTCCCGCGTGCTCGACGTGGCGACGCAGGTGCCGCATGGCTCCGTCCGCGCCTATGTGATGGGCGAGCGCGGCGCGCGCAACGAGGCGGCGACCGAAGAAGACATTGTGAAGATGGCCGAGATCGTGCGCGAAGGCATCGCGGCGGGCGCGCTTGGCTTCTCCACCTCGCGCACCATGCTGCATCTTTCGAAAGACGGCGAGCCGGTGCCCGGCACCTTCGCCAACAAGGCAGAACTGATGGGCATTGGCCGCGCGCTTGGTCAGGCAGGCCACGGCGTCTTTGAAATGGCGTCCGACATGACCCCGGCGGAAGAAGAGTTCATCTGGATGAAGGAGCTTTCCGCCGAAACCGGGTTGCCCGTCACCTATGCGCTTCTCCAGTCACCGGTGGAACCGGAAAAGTGGCGCGACATGCTCCGCCTGACAGATGACGCCCGCAAGCAGGGCGCGAATGTCACGGCGCAGATCGCCTGCCGCCCGACAGGTATGGTGCTTGGCTGGCAGAGCACGCTGCATCCCTTCATCGCAACGCCCGCCTACAAGGAAATTGCCGATCTGCCTTTTGCAGAGCGTCTTGCGCGCCTGAAAGACCCGGAAGTGCGCCGCCAGATTGTTGAGCACAAGCCGCGCGAGCGCTCGCCGCTCAGCCAGATTCTGACGCAGGGCTTTGACCGCATGTTCCGTCTCGAAAAGGACGGCAAGCTCGACTACGAACCGCGTGCGGAAGACAGCGTGGCCGCTCTCGCCGCGCGTGAAGGCCGCTCACCCGCCGAGATCGTCTATGACATGCTCATGGAGAAAGACGGGCGCGGCTATATCTATTTGCCGATGCTCAACTATGCGCTCTTCAACTTCGATCATATCGAAGAGATGATGCATCACCCGGCAACGGTTCTGAGCCTTTCGGATGGCGGCGCCCATTGCGGCGTGATCTGCGACGCGAGCTTCCCCACCTATATGCTGACGCATTGGGTGCGCGACCGTGACCGCGGCCCGCGCCTGCCGCTCGAAAAAGTCGTCCGTATGCAGACGCATGACACGGCGCGCCTCTACGGCCTCAATGATCGAGGCGTGATCGCACCGGGCATGAAGGCCGACATCAACGTCATCGACTTCGACAAGCTGCGCATCCTTGCACCGGAAATGGTGTTCGACCTGCCGGCAGATGGCCGCCGCATGATCCAGCGTGCCGAAGGCTACCGCGCCACCATCGTCAGCGGTGTCGTGACCTTTGAAAATGGCGAGGCGACGGGCGAAATGCCGGGCCGCCTCATCCGTGGCCCGCAGCGCCAGCGTCAAACCGTGGCAGCGGCCGAATAAGGCTCAGAAAAAACGGATAGCAAGCCCGAGCAAGGCAGCAACGCCAAGCACGGGCACCATCCCCGCCTTGAACCTCAGCACGGCGACAAGCGCGCCGATGCTGAGGGCAAGCGCCCGAAGATCAAGCGTCGCAAGGTCGGGCGACCAGAGCCGCAGCACCGAGACATGCAGCTCCTCTACCTCTGCGAAAAGGACATGCAGTCCGAACCAGATGGAGAGATTGAGGACCACCCCCACCACCGCCGCCGTCACGGCCGCGAACATGGCGTTGAGACTTTCAACCCGCCGCAGCCGCTCAATGTAAGGCGCGCCGAGAAATATCCACAGGAAGCACGGCGCAAACGTGACCCACGTCGTCACCACCGCTCCGGCCATGCCTGACATCAGCGGATCAAGACCAGACGCCTCGCGGAAGGCGCCGAGATAGCCCACAAATTGCAACACGAGAATGAGCGGCCCCGGCGTTGTCTCAGCAAGGCCAAGCCCGTCCAGCATCTCGCCCGCAGAGAGCCAGCCGTAATTCTGCACGGCCTCCTGCGCGACATAGGCGAGCACCGCATAGGCGCCGCCGAAACTCGCAACCGCCATCTGCGAGAAGAAAATGGCCTGCTGCGCCAAGACATGGCTGCCACCAAGAAAGAAGATGAGGGCAGCCACCGGCCCGAGCCAGAGGATGAGGCCGACGGCAAGCGTGATGAAGGATTGCCACGCCATTCCCCACTTGGTGGGCAGGACGGTGCGATCCGTGAGCGGCTCCCCCGTCAGGTCAGCCGCTGGCGGAGAAATCCACCCGCCCCGCGCGCCGAGAAAACCGAAAAGCGCCGCACCCGCCACCACCAGCGGAAAGGGAATGTCAAAAAAGAAAATCGCAACGAAGGCCACCGCCGCCACGCCATAAAGCGCGCGTGTCTTCATCACCCGGCTGCCAATACGAATCAACGCCTCGATGACAATGGCAAAGACCGCCGCCTTGATGCCGAAGAACAGTGCCTCGATCAGCGCAAGCTCCGCATAGGCGGCGTAAAGAACGCTGAGAACGAGCATCACCAGAAAGCCGGGCAGGACGAACAGAAGCCCCGCCACAAAGCCGCCCCGCAGCCCATGCAGCAGCCAGCCGGAATAGGTCGCAAGTTGCTGCGCCTCCGGCCCCGGCAGCAACATGCAGAAATTGAGCGCATGGAGAAATTGCGGCTCGCTGAGCCACTTCTTCTCCTCCACAAGAATCCGGTGCATCAGCGCGATCTGGCCAGCCGGGCCGCCAAAGCTCAGAAAACCGATCTTCAGCCAGACGAGAAAGGCCTCGCGAAAGGAAACACCGCTCGTTCCGCTCATATCGTTAATTCGCTCATCATGGCTTCCGATTCGGACGGTTGAGTGCCGAACTTACCCTGCAAACAGGAAAGCTGCATGGGATGAACATGCTTGCGGCACCGAGGAGCATTGACGCACCCTTCCCCTCTGTGCAGGTTGGGCGCCCCATAGTGGAGCCGGAAGATATGGCAAGAAGCGCACAGACCCCCCCGACCATTCCCGACAACATCCCTGAACGATACCGGGATGTCCTGACCCTCATGAATGAGGGCAAGAAGCAACAGGCGGAAACACGTTGTCGGGAGCTGCTTGCCCAGACCCCCACTGACCCGGACATGATGGCGCTGCTGGCCTCGCTGGTGGTAGAGCGCGGTGCCTTCGCAGAAGCCGAAGCCCTGCTCGGCCAGGCTCTCAAGCTCGCGCCCCAGCAATCCACGACCTGGGTGAATATGGGTCGCCTGCTGCAGCAGATGCGGCGCTGGGGCGAAGCCGTGACGCATTATGAACATGCGGCCAATCTTTTCCCCGGCCATCCGCAAATCGCGATGACACTCGGCCAGCTCTATCAGCGGATGAACCGTTTTGCAGAAGCGGAAGCGCAATACCGCACCGTCATCGAGAAAGCGCCGAACGCACCTGCCTATGTGCAGCTCGGCATGGCGCTACTCCGACAGGAGCGCGTGGATGAGGCCGTTGCCGCCTTCGAAACCGCCATCTCCATCAATCCGAAACTCGGCGCTGCCTATGGTAATCTCGGCAATGCGGAACAGAAGCGCGGCAATCTGGAAGCAGCAGCAGCAGCCTATGAGCGCGCAGCCGCGCTCAATCCCAATGATATTCTCTCCTATGTGAGTTTCGGCATGGCGCGCCTGAAACTCGGATTTGCGCGCGAGGCGAGCGAAATTTTCGAACGTGCGCTGGCAAGGCATGGTTCGGAGCGCCGCGCCGCGGCGTGGCTCCCTTTTGCGCGAGCGCAGGAATTTGGCGAAATGCCGACAGGTTACCGCGCCGAACTTGCAAGCCTCGTCACCCGCACCACGCTGACGCCGCCGGAAGGCTACGCCGATATGGCATCTTTCAATGCTGCCCTCGCCGCCGCGCTTGACGAGACACCCGATCTCGTTTGGGAGCCGACCGGCAAGGCGACCCGCAAGGGCGCGCAGACAGGCTTGCTGCTCGACAATCCGCGCGAGCCCTTCATCTCATTCGAGAAAGTGCTTCGCCGCGCCATTGATGCGCATTTCGACGGCATCCGCCCGGAGCCGAAACATCCCTATCGCGGACAGGTGCCGAAAACCTATCACATTGATATGTGGGGCACGCTTCTTTCCGAAGGCGGTCACCAGCATTCACATATCCATGTCGGTGGCTGGATGAGTGGCGTCTATTACGTCGCACTGCCGCCGACGCTCGGCAAGGGCGAGAATGAGCGCGATGGCTGGATCGAGTTCGGCCATCCGCCGCCGGAGTTCGACGCGAAGTTCGAGCCGCAGACGGTTTCCTATGAACCGCGCGAGGGAGATGCCTTCTTCTTCCCGTCCTATCTCTTCCACCGCACCCTGCCCTTCTCGGGCGAGAAGCGGCGCATCAGCATCGCCTTTGATGTGAAGCCGACAAGCTGGCGCTAACCGGGCCGCTTCATGGTGAAGACCTCGTCCACGACCGCATAGTCGTGATAGCCGAGCCGCGCGATGGGCTTCATCGCCGCGACATCGACTATGCCTTCCCGGATGAAGCGATCATCAATGTGAACGCCTAGCACCTCGCCGAGAACGAGATAGTAACTCTGCCGCCCGTCGCGCCCCTTCAGCGGCAGGGTCTGCAACCATACACACTCGAAATGAACCGGCGCATGTTTGACGCGCAGCGGCGCAACAAGCCGCGACGGTTCCGTTTCAAGCCCGGCCAGCGCAAACTCATCCACCTGCGGCCCCACCATCGTCGATGATGCATTCATCGCGTCGCGCTGGTCCCATGTCGCCAGATTGCAGACAAACTCGCCCTGCTCTTCCGCATTGATGAGACTGTCCTTCTTGTCGGCGCTTGCAAACGCAACGATGTGCGGATCAGTCGAAATCGCGTTGAAGAAACTGTAAGGCGCGAGATTGGGAACGCCATCGCGGCTCACCGTGGAAATCCAGCCGATGGGGCGCGGCACGACAAGCGCCTTGAACGGATCATGCCTCAACCCGTGATCATTGCGCGCGGCATCATAGAACATCGCTTGCCCGCCTTTCCTGTTCACCAAGCCTGTCAAAGAGGGCTGGCAGAAGCGCGACATTATCGATCACATGATCTGTGAGCGGCGCAAGATCATCCTGCCCGCTTGATCCCGTGAGAACGCCAATGTAAAGCCCCGCGCCTGCCCTGAGACCCATATCAAAATCATGAGCATTGTCACCGATCACTGCAATGTCGGAAGGCCGAAGTTGCACCGCCGAGCAAAAGGCGAGTGCCATGCCCGGCCCCGGCTTTGGCCCGTGGCCGCTGTCATAGCCGGCAACGAAATCGACCAGCGGCGATAGGCCGAACCGCTCCACCGTTTCAAGCGCGGAGGCTTCCACATCATTCGTCGCAATGCCAATGACATGGCCCCGCTCCCGAAGCTCCGAGAAAAGTGCGGCGAGATCTGTCACTGGAACGGAGCGCGCCGGTCCCTCTATCGCAAAATGCGTGTCGAGTGCGGTGACCAGCGCCTCGCGCCCGAAGTTCTCCAGATAAGGCAGCCAGGCATCAGCTAGCTCATATGTATCGCCCGCCGCCCCGATGCTCCCCGGGAGGAAACGCCCCGCCGCCTCATCATGGCCGATGGCGCGCAAAAGCGAACACACAAGCTCCTCGCGCCCTTTCGCCAGATCTTCTGCAAGCGCCCTAAGCAACGGCGGCCATGTCAGATGGAAGTCGAACAGTGTGCCGTCCTTGTCAAAAAGCAGGCCTTTAGGCGGCACTCTGATCACCCTTTTTCCAATTGTTCCGTTTCAGCACAATTCCGGGCATAATGGGCGCGGAGGCCGAAAACAGGAAGAAGCATATGCGAAAGTTCAAGATCATCGTCGCCATTGCCCTTGCCGCTCTCAGCATCGGCCTGACCGCCGCCATCTATCTGCAAAACCCCGGCGCCTCTTTGGCGGTCGGCCTTCTGCTCCTTATGGTCCTCATCTCGTTCCTTTATGACCACCGGCAGGCCATTTTCTCGAAGCCGACCGACATCACGATCAAGCTGGCCGATGAAAAGACATCGCTTGGGGTAGCACAGGCAGCGGCCCTGACCCGGCTTGCGGAAGGCGAGATACGCGGCACACCGAATTACAGTGGCAGCTAGGCCTTACTTCGGCGACCATTCAGACGTGATTTCGGAAAGATCCGGGCGCGGACGTTCATCCTTGGGCACGCTCTCGCTGCCAAAATAGAGATATCCCGCAACCCGCTCGTTCTCGCCAAGGCCCAGAACGCGGTTCACTTCCTCACTATAGGCATACCATTCGGTGAGCCACTGCGCGCCGAAGCCAAGGGCCGTCGCCGCAACCAGCATGTTCTGACAGACAGCGCCGACCGAAAGCGTCTGCTCCCATTCGGGTATCTTGATGCCCGGCATCACCCGCGAAATGACAGCGACGACCACGGGCGCGCGCATGAAGCGGCCTGCCTCGAAAGTAATCTGGTCTTCCGTCGCGCGCGGCTCTGCACTTGCAAAGAGACGCGCAAGCTCCGCCCCGAAAGCAGCCCGTGCTTCCCCCCTGAAAATGATGAAGCGCCAGGGCGCGAGCTTCCCGTGATCCGGCACGCGGGCCCCCGCTCTGAGGATCGTTTCAAGTTCCCCGGCGTCCGGCCCCGGCTCCACCATGGTAAGCGCCTTTGCGGAACGGCGTGTCAGAAGCAGATCAATCGTCTCAGGTGAACGGGGCAATTTCTTTCCTCATGTTCAAAAACAGTCGGCGGCGTCACACGCCTAGTTAAGCCTCACGCTTTACTTGGGCAAGCCCACCCGCCACCATATCCCGGAGGGCTGAGGGGACATTCACAGTGAGACTGGCCACAACATGCCGCCTGTTCATTCTGGCGGGGGTGATGATTTTGTCGTTTGGCGACGGAACGGCGCTGGCAGGCGGCTGGCCGCTCGAGCCGGGCACAGGCGAAATCATCGTAAGCGTATCGCGCATGACGGCAGGCGAACGCTATGACCAGAATGGCAACAAGATCTGGAAGAGCCGCTACACCAAGCATGAAATATCGCCCTATGGCGAATATGGCCTGACGAAAAACCTCACCCTGATTGGCGAGGCGGCATGGTCGCGCGAAACGACCGACTTTTTCGGCCTCACCTTTGAAGATCGCGGCGTCTCGCGCGTGAAGGCAGGCGCGCGCTACGCGGTCGGCTCATGGAATGGCACGCTTTTCTCCGTGCATTCTCTCGCGGTTCTTTTCCTCGACGATCAGGGAAATGATCCCGCCGCGACCAAACGGAACGATATCGACACCGACCTTGCGCTTGTCCTCGCGCGCAATGACGAGCTTTTCGGCCTGCCTATTTTCAGTGTGCAGGAACTCGGCTGGATCGCGCGCAACAGCGGCCGGCCCGATCAGATCCGCGCGGACATAACGCTCGGCACGAAACCCTGGCCCGGTGCGATGCTACTCGCAAAAAGCTTCAACAGCGCCGCCACGCGCGACACCTCAGCAGGCGACCTCTATCGCGCGAGCAAGATCGCCTTCTCTGTCGTGCTCGACCTGCCAGCGGAATTTGGTCCCGGCTGGGCTTTTGAAGCGGGAACGGAAAGGACGATTTCCGGGCGAAGCACGGTGGACGAACGCACATGGCGTGCGGCGCTCTGGTATCGCTTCTGAGGTAGATAGCGCAGAAGCGTCATTCGCTCGCGATGACGTATTTGAATCTTACTCCCCGATCGACGCGTAGTCGCTTTCCTTTCCGAAAAACACAGCCGCAACATCAATATCGGGCGGCATATCCCATCCCGACCCCTTCGCGCCTGCCTGCAGCTCGGCAAGAGAAAAGCCCATCTTCACGTCATAAGTGCGGTCGATCTGGTTTCTGAGCCGTGCCTCTGCGTGATACCAGGCGGTTTTCACCGCATCATCGGAACAGGTCGCAAGCTCCTTCGGATCCCGTGCGCCCCAGCGCCGCTCGGGGCAGTGATACGGATCAAAAGAAAAATCAAAGACGCGCGCCCGCGCCTCCTCAAATGTCAGGGGGCGGACGCTTCCATCGCTGGCCGCATAGGAAACATGACAGGCTTCTGCCTCCTCACGATAGGCAGCGCCCAGATCACGGAGAATATCCGTACCTTTATACTCAAGCTTCGGATCGTTCGCTTCCGCCATGTCGATGAAGCGGGCGATCCTCTCCCGCATCTCGACGAAGGAAGCCTTCAGCCGCGCATCCCGCGAGGGTGTCGAATAGGTCTCCCAGTCGCCATGCGTGCCATAGATGTTGTCCGGCAGGCGAGCTGGCTGCGGCCGCTTGTTGATGCCCGCCTTTACGGCAACATCAACTGCCTGAGCGCGATAATGGAGATCATCGCAAAGCTCGCGCACCATCAGCCGCGTTTCGAAGATCGGATCATAACCGACATCCCCCTTGGCCAGCACGGCACGGACATAGTCGTAGTAATCCAGCACCTCACCCTTGTGGGCGAAACGGGCGGACTGCCACTGTTTTGCGCGCGGCATTTCGGTGCCGAAGAACTGCTCGTCCGACCAGTCCGCAATCTCGCTGTCACGCGCGAGAACCACGCGCCCGCCATGCCATGTGCCATCCGCTTCTTGCGTCGCGCCGACAAGTTTCATCGGCCGCCAGTTCTTGAAGCCCGCGCCCATCGGCGGAGAGGCGCGCACAAAGCGCTTGCCATAGGAACCGCGTGTCAGCGTGTTGTCGGGATGCGTGTCAATGAAGCGGATGCGACCATCCTCATCAACGCTATAGACCACGGCCACATGACCATTCGGATCATAGATCACCGTACCAGGGCGGATGGAGCCACGGTCAATCTTCACCGGGTAGAAATCGAAAAGCTCGCCGCCCGTCAGATCAGGCGCAAAGCGATACATCGCGCTCGACACCACATTATTGATCGCATTGAGCACGCTGCGCGCATTGGGGAAAGCGCCCGGTACTGCCGGAACAACATCGACGCGCTTGTAGGCGTAGTTGCCATAGCGCGAATAGCGCAGGTCAGTCGAGCGGCCAACCGGCGCAACGCCGCTCACATAGGAAAACGGCAGACCATTCTTCCACGCGAAATAGGCACGCAATGCATAAGGCAGGTCCGCGCAATCGGCATAGAAGAACATGCCCTTCGGGTCGGAGGCGCGGTAGATGTTCCACGGCCCCTTGAGACATTCATCAAAGGTCCGGCAGTTGCTTTCGCCAATCGCCGTGACGAACTCGCCAAAGGCGCGCTCATCGCTCGCCGTCCATTCAGTGCGCGTCACACGCCAGCGAAAGCCCTCTGGCACGGGCATGGCGGCATTGTCAGAAACCTCTGCCCCGCTCACCACCGGTGCCATCTCGGCCGCGGGAACAGAGCGCGTTTCGGCTGATGCCCCGCCCGCCGCACAGGCGAGAAACATAGCCGCCACACCACTGAGAACGCCCCAACGCGCCATTGCCAAACCTCCGCTCTAAGGGAGCATGAGTTAACTACAAACGTGCGAAAGCCGCACTCTGCTATATTTTTAGACTTGACTTAATTAAGCTATTTAGAAAATAATGAGCCATGGAAAGCTTCACCGCCCTCGCCGACCCGACAAGGCGGCAAATCGTCGAAATGCTCGCGTCAGGCGAACGCCCCGCAGGTGAGATTGCGCGCCGCTTCGATATGAGCGCACCGGCCGTCTCGCAGCATCTGAAAGTGCTGCGGGAGGCGCGCCTCGTCCGCGTGCGGGTGGATGCGCAGCGGCGCATCTATTCGCTGGATGCCGAGGGTTTTGCGGAAGCGGAGAACTGGTTCGCCACGATCCGCCGCTTCTGGGGGCCGAAGCTCGATGCGCTGGAAAGCGCCCTGAACGCAGCAGCCGAGAGGGACCGTGAAAATGAGCGATGACAAAGCCTGGGGCGAACTGATCGACAGCAGCACCGTCCGTTTCGAGCGCCTGTTACCCGGCCCGATCGAGCGCGTCTGGTCCTACCTCACCGATGCTGAACTGCGCGGCACATGGTTTGCCGCCGGACCGATGGAGCCGCGCGTCGGCGGCGCCATGACCATCGTCTTCCACAACAACAATCTCGGGCCGAACCCGGCGCCGCCGCCGGAACGCTTCAAGCAATATGGCGGCCCCTTCGACAGCAAGCATGTGGTGACAATCTGGGAGCCGCCTCATCGCCTCGGCTTCACATGGGATGACGACATGAACCCTGCGGGCTGCGTCGTCGAAATCGAGCTTGCGATGCAAGGCGACAAGGTGCGCCTTACCCTCACCCATCGCCGTCTTGCCCGCATCGAGGATGCCATTGACGTCTCCGGCGGCTGGCACACGCATCTCCTGATGCTGGCCGAACAGCTCGAAGGCAACCCGACAACATCGTTCTGGGCTGCCTTTGACGGTATCGAAGATGAGTATCGGCGGCGATATACGGGCGGCTGAGGACAAGCCTCAGTCGCACCTCATCATCTCAGATCAGGCGGCGTCGCTTCCTGCCGAAGCGAAGCGATGACATCGGAAAGCGCCATCGTCTTCTGCTCCTGAGAACCGAGGCGGCGCACGGAGAGCGTGTTCTCTTCCGCCTCGCGCTTGCCCGCAACGAGGATCGCCGGCACCTTGCCCACGGAATGTTCGCGCACCTTGTAGTTGATCTTCTCATTGCGAAGATCAAGCTCCACGCGAAGCCCGGCAGCGCGCAGTTCCTCCGCCACCTTCTGCGCATAGTCATCGGCATCGGAAGTGATCGTAGCAACCACCGCCTGCACCGGCGCAAGCCAGAGCGGGAAACGGCCTTCATAATGCTCGATCAAGATGCCGATGAAGCGTTCCAGCGAGCCCAGGATCGCACGATGTAGCATGACCGGGCGATGCTTCTGCCCGTCTTCGCCGATATAGCTCGCATCGAGACGTTCCGGCAGATTGAAGTCGAGCTGCAACGTGCCGAGCTGCCATGAGCGGCCAATCGCATCCTTCAGATGAAACTCAAGCTTCGGGCCATAAAAGGCACCCTCGCCCGGCGCGAGCGTATATTCGCGGCCAATATCATTGAGCGCCTCTTCCAGCGCCTTCTCCGCGCGGTCCCATGTTTCATCGGAGCCGACACGCTGTTCCGGGCGCAGCGCAAGCCGCACCTTGAGGTCGGTGAAGCCCATATCGTCATAGACGCTTTCAAGGAGCGAAACGAAAGCTGACGTTTCGTCCTTGATCTGGTCTTCCGTGCAGAAGATATGCGCATCATCCTGCGTCATCTGGCGCACACGCATCAGCCCGTGCAACGCGCCATGCGCCTCGTTGCGATGGCAGCAGCCAAACTCCGCCATGCGCAGCGGCAGATCGCGGTAGGACTTCACGCCCTGTCGGAAAATCTGCACATGCGCCGGGCAGTTCATCGGCTTGATCGCCATGAGCTTCGCCTTGCCGGACAGCACGGGCGCATCTTCATCCGTGCCGGGCACTTCATCGGGTACCACGAACATGTTCTCGCGATATTTGCCCCAATGGCCGGACTGTTCCCAGAACTTCGAGTCGAGAAGCTGCGGCGTGCGCACCTCCACATAGCCGGACGCATCAATCCGCCTACGAACATATTGTTCAAGCGCCTGCCAGATGCGCCAGCCCTTCGGATGCCAGAAAACGGAACCCTGCGCCTCTTCCTGCAAATGGAAGAGATCCATCTCGCGGCCGATCTTGCGGTGGTCGCGGCGCTCCGCCTCTTCCACCATCGTCAGATAGGCCTTGAGGTCCGCTTCCGTCGCCCAGCAGGTGCCATAGATGCGCTGAAGCATCTCGTTGCGGCTGTCGCCGCGCCAATAGGCACCCGCAAGCTTCGTCAGCTTGAAAGCCTTGCCGAGCTTGCCCGTGGAGGGAAGATGCGGACCACGGCACAGGTCGAGCCAGTCGCCCTGCCGATAGACCGAGACTTCCTCGCCTGCCGGAATGCTCTCGATGATCTCCGCCTTGTAGTGCTCGCCGATCTTTTTGAAATAGGCAATGGCCTCGTCACGGCCCCAGACTTCGCGCGTGATCTTCTCGTTGCGATCCACAATCTCGCGCATCTTCGCTTCGATCTTCTCAAGGTCTTCCGCCTTGAAAGGCTCGGCGCGGGCGAAGTCGTAATAGAAGCCGTTTTCAATCACCGGCCCGATCGTCACCTGCGTGCCGGGGAAAAGCTCCTGCACGGCTTCCGCCATCACATGCGCGCAGTCATGGCGCAGGATTTCAAGCCCGTCATCCGTCTGCGGCGTCACGATCTCGACAATCGCATCCCGGTCGATGACCGTGGAAAGGTCTTTCACCTTGCCGTCGATCTTGATCGCCAGCGCCTTCTTGGCGAGCGACTTCGCAATGCTTTCGGCAAAGGCAAATCCGTCTATCGGGCCTTCCACCTGGCGAACGGAACCGTCGGGCAGTTTCAGATTGATCATTTTTTCTTCTCTCAATGCGTTCCGTGCGTATGCGCCTTGTGGTCCGGCATCCGCCAGCGGCCATGACGCCAGGGCGCCCAGAATGGCTGCGGTTCAAGCGTTTCCGGCACCGGATCGAATCCGTGGCTTCCCCAAGGGTTGCAGCGGACGATCCGTGACAGGCCGAGCCAGCCCCCGCGCCACGGCCCATGCCGCTCGATCGCCTGCACCGTATAGTCCGAGCAGGTCGGCAGATGGCGGCATTTTGGCCCGATCAGCGGTGATATGAACCACTGATAGAGCCGGATAAGGCCGCGCATCGCGAGCGAAAAGGGGTCGCGCCGCATGAGGTTAACCCGTTTCAAATCACACGCACTTGTTAGCTTTTAATCGGAAGCGGCACAACAGAGGGCGGGGATAGCCTACCCCGCCTTACCGGAGGCCGCCGATCAGTCAATTTCAGGAGAACAGCCACCCGGACGGATCGCAGGGGCGGCCAGGCCCGTCGCTCAGGCGGACGGGCCGGTGCTAGTGAGGGTGCCGGTCTGCGGCGCAGTACCACTCCCTTCACCCTTATCCCGGGCTCTGGCGCGGGCGGCTTCGACCGCCTCTTCCACCGCGTCGAACACAAGAAGCGTCGAGGCATGGCGGGCCTTGTATTCCCGCACAGGCTCCAGCACCTCGAGGTCTTTCCACTTGCCGCCATAGGCCTCGCGCGGCGGCTCGCCATTTTCCTTGAGCATGGCGCGCATGGCGGCGGCGATGTCATGCAACTCACTGACGGTCGAGCCAATCACATTCCGCGCCATGATGGAGGAGGACGCCTGCCCCAGCGCACATGCTTTCACGTCGGCACCATAGGCGACGACCGTGTCACCATCGAGCTTTACATCCACCGTCACCTTCGAGCCGCAAAGCTTGGAAACCGCCGTGGCCGAGGCATCAGGCGCGTCCAGCCGCTCGCCATGCGGAATATCCGATGCGAGTGCGAGAATGCGCTTGTTGTAAATCTCGTTGAGCATCTGCCTTCAGCCTAGCCCGCCACTCTCCAGCTTGTGCCTTGCGGCCCATCCTCGATCTGAATGCCCATTGCCGCAAGTTCGTCGCGGATACGGTCTGCTTCCGCGAAGTTCTTTTCCTTGCGGGCGGCATTGCGCGCCTCGATCATCCGTTCGATCTCTTCGCCATCTATATGGGAAGCCGCCCCACCGCCTGCAAACCAGGCTTCGGGGTCCATTTCCAGAATGCCGAGAATACGGCCTGCGCCGATCAGTTCAGCCTTGAGAAGCGCCCTTGTGCCGGGGTCGGTCTCCGTATTGGCGCGTTTGGCAATGGCAAAAAGCTCCGCCAGCGCCTTGGGTGTGTTGAGATCGTCAAGAAGCGCCTCAATAAAGGCGTCAGGCGCGGCGTCACTGGTCGGCTCAGACTTCACATCGGCAAGGCTGCGCAGGGCGCCATAAAGCCGGTCGAGCATCCGGCGCGACTGGGCAAGCCCTTCCGCCGTCCAGTCGAGAGGCTGGCGGTAATGGCCGTTCAGCAGCGCAAGGCGGATCGCCTCGCCGGGCGCCTGCGCAATGAGATCATGCACCAGCAGCACATTGCCGAGGGACTTCGACATCTTCTCGGATTCAATGTTCACAAAGCCATTATGCATCCAGAAGCGCGCAAGCGGCGCACCGCCATGCGAGCAGGCAGATTGCGCGACTTCGTTTTCATGATGCGGGAACTGAAGATCGATGCCGCCGCCATGAATATCGATCGTCTCGCCCAGATGCTTTTCGATCATGGCCGAGCATTCGATATGCCAGCCGGGGCGGCCCCGGCCCCAGGGGCTGTGCCAGCCCGGCTGGTCCGGCGTGGAAGGCTTCCACAGCACGAAGTCCGCCGGGTCTTTCTTGTAGGGCGCCACTTCAACGCGCGCGCCCGCCACCATCTCGTCACGGTCGCGGCCGGAAAGACGGCCATAGGCGGAATAGCTCGGTACATTGAAGAGAACATGGCCATCCGCCGCATAGGCATGGCCCGCCTCGATCAACCGCTCCATCATCGCGATCATCTCGGCGATGGTTTCCGTCGCCTTCGGCTCGATATCAGGCGGAAGCACGCCGAGCGTGGCCATATCCTTGCGGTAGATATCGGCATATTTCTCCGTGATAGCGGAGATAGCGACGCCCTGCTCCTTCGCAGCCGCAATGATCTTGTCTTCAATATCGGTGATGTTGCGCGCATAGACGACATGCGGATAGAGCCGCCGCAGCAGACGCGCCAGCAAATCGAACACGACCGCCGGCCGCGCATTGCCGATATGGGCGTAGTTGTAAACGGTCGGCCCGCAGACATACATCGTCACGCGGTTCGGGTCGGAAGGCTCGAATACTTCCTTCTTGCGCGTTAGCGAATTGTAGAGCCAGAGCGTGCGGTTCTTCAGCGGAGTGTTCATCGGATCAGGCCATTCGGGGTCGTGGCTGGGAGCTGCGGTCTGTACGGCCCGCCACTTGGCAGGCCTTCAGATGGCGGTGGAGGATTTGCGCGTCCTGGTAGTTGCGCACCGGCCCGCCTGCCGACACGAAGTCAGGCAGTGAGATGGCTGGCAGCCTGTGATTCTGCGCATCGTCACCGTGAAATCCTCCGGCAGACCGAGGAGGCCCGTTCGCATTCTGTTAGCGAAGGGGATGGTGAGTGGCAAGGCTTAACAATTAACCAATGGCCCCTTTTCCGCTGCGTTCCGGGGAAAAACCCGCCTTGCTTTGCGGGATTGTCATATTCCCGCACCCTTGATAGCCCGTTTCCGCAACGCTATATGCATCCTTAGAACGATGTCACATCAGCTACAGCATGGCATAAGACCCCGTGCTTGATGGGCAAGACGGGCAGTTCCCCTTTCGGAGCTTCCCGTTGACTTGAACCGGACGAAGCCTTCGGGCGGATGCCGGGAAACCCCTAACGAGATTGGTCGAATGGACATGAATGCTGCAGTTGATGGGCTTCGCGCCCGGAGCGAAGACGAGCGTCTGGTGGAAGTGAAGAGGCCTTCTCGCGAGGAAGCCGAAGCCGCCGTGCGGACGCTGATCGCCTGGGCCGGAGACAACCCGGAACGCGAAGGCCTGATCGACACACCCGGCCGCGTCGTGCGCGCCTATGAAGAGTTCTTCGAGGGGTACAATATTGACCCCTTCAAGGAGCTCACCCGCACCTTCGAGGAAGTCGAAGGCTATCAGGACATGGTGATGCTGCGCGACATCAACATCGAGTCGCATTGCGAGCATCACATGGTCGCCATTCTTGGCCGCGCCCATATCGCCTATGTGCCGACGCGCAAGGTGGTCGGCATTTCCAAGCTTGCCCGCGTGATCGAGATTTTCGCGCGCCGCCTGCAGACGCAGGAAACCATGACTGCGCAGATCGCCGACACGATCAACGCGGCGCTTCAGCCGCAGGGCGTCGCCATCCTCATCGAGGCGAAGCATCAGTGCATGACGACGCGCGGCATCAAGAAGCCGGACGTCGCCACCATCACCACGCAGTTCACCGGCGTTTTCCGCGACGACCCGCGCATGGAAGCCCGGTTCATGCAGATGATCCGCGGTTACTGATCGTCAGAAGCCTCAAGGCTTTGACAAAAAGCCCCGCCTTCATCTGAATGGCGGGGCTTTTTATTTCTCCCGCTTCGCAAGACCCCTTCCAAGGATTGAATGTTATGAGCGGCAAATCCCTTTTCGCCCCGCGCGGCACGAAACAGGAAATCGAGGAAGGCACGGCCTTCACGCCGAAATTCGACGAGAACGGGCTTATCACCGCTGTCACTACCGATGCAAAGACGGGTGAGCTTCTCATGGTCGCCTGGATGAATGAGGAGGCGCTTGCCCGCACCATCGAAACCGGCGAGGCATGGTACTGGAGCCGATCGCGCGGCGAGCTATGGCACAAGGGCGATACGAGCGGGCAAATCCAGACCGTCATCGAACTCCGCACGGACTGCGATCAGGATACGGTCTGGCTCAAGGTGGAAGTCGCAGGCGATGGCGGCTGCTGCCATGTCGGCTACCGCTCCTGCTTCTACCGCCGTGTGTCTGACGGTGACGAGGCCTCAGGCAATCTCCCGAAGCTTGAGCCGACCAGCGCCCGGAAATTGTCACATGACCGGCATTGACCGCGCATAAATTCGGTCACATTTCAGGCTCATAGAAAGGGCTGCGCTGCCTTTCCGGCGCGGCTCCCGTTCCTTTGATTACCGAAACGCTTGAAGCAGGTTCACATGTCTCGTCCAAAAATCGGCATCGCGCTCGGCGCCGGCGTGGCGCGCGGCTGGACCCATATCGGTGTTCTGAAGGCGCTGTCCCGCGCCGGCATTGAGGCGGACATCATCGCGGGCACATCCATCGGCGCGCTGGTGGGCGGATGCCTCGCGGCGGGAAAACTCGAACCGCTGGAAGACTTCGCGCGCTCGCTCACGCGCCGCCGCATGATCGGCCTGCTTGATCTGCGCTTCCGCTCCTCGGGCCTGATCGGTGACTCCAAGCTTGTGGAGTTGATGCACGAACATCTCACCGATATCCGCATCGAGGATCTGGACCGGACCTTTGTCGGCGTGGCAACAGAACTCACCACCGGCCACGAGCTCTGGCTCCACAAGGGCAGCCTCATCAATTCCGTCCGCGCCTCTTATGCGCTGCCGGGCGTGTTCTCTCCCGTCGCGATTGACGGGCGATGGCTGATTGACGGAGCGCTGGTCAATCCTGTGCCCGTGTCGGTTGCCCGCGCGCTTGGTGCGCGTGTGCTGATCGCCGTCAATCTCAGCAATGATCCCTTCGACCCCGCCATGCGGCGGCGCGCCAAGGAGGCAACAGCCTTCCCCGGCTATCTGCCCGGCATCGCCCCTTCCCTGCCCGACGACGACATCTTTCGCGAGATTGAAAGGGAGATGGACGAGCAGGAAGCGCTGGAAGAAGCGACAGAAGAAATTCTCGCAGAAACCGCGCCCGGTCCCGATGAGGTGGGTGGTGAGGTGGACGTTCCCGTCACCGAGCGCATTCTCTCCACCTTCAAGGGATTGCGCTGGCGGCGCAGCCCGGAAAAGGAACTCATGCGCCGCGTCATCGGCAGCCGTCAGCGCGAACCGGGCATTGCGAATGTAATGCTTGCCTCGCTCAACATCGTGCAGGATCGGCTCGCCCGGATGCGCATGGCAGGCGACCCGCCCGACATTCTGATCGCGCCGAAGGTTGGCCATCGCAGCCTGCTCGATTTCGACAAGGCGGATGAACTGATCCGCCTTGGCGAAGAGGCAGCCGAAGAAGCCATTCCCCAGATCAGGGAAACGATCGAAATCGTCAGCTAGGCGCGCGCCCTATCCGTTGGCGATGTAAAGGCGGAGCGCCTCCGTCTCCATCACGGTTTCGGCGATGCGATGCTTCACCACGTCACCGATGGAAACGATGCCGACAAGCTCGCCCTTCTCCATCACCGGCAGGTGACGGAAACGGCCCTCGGTCATCATATCCATCACCTCATCGACGGAATCATTGAGACCGCAGCTCACGACGCGCGAGGTCATCACCTCATGCACCGGCGCCTTCAGCGCCTCGCCGCCCGTGCGCGCCACCGCCTTGACGATATCGCGCTCGGAAATGATGCCGAGCACGGAGCGGTTTTCCATCACCAGCACGGCACCGATGCGCCGTTCCGCCAGCAGCATGGCCACATCGGAAAGAGTGACGGCAGGACCTACCGTGACGACATCTGAGCCCTTGGCTTTCAAGATCGTGGCGACGTTCATGGCGTCATCCTCCTGTGTGCGGTTTTCAAACCTGCCCCGCCGCCCCACGGGCTTTCCAGACCGCTGGTTGGAGCCCTGCCGAAAGCATGCGACATTCCGCCGCACAAGGCAAGGATAGGTGCAAAATGCAGGAATCAGCGTTTTCCATTGCCGACCCTGCCCTCGCTTTGACAACGCAGGAGACGTGTCGATAGTTTTCTTCTGCCTTGGTTGAGTCCCAATTCTCCCTCTTAATTTCGCACCTAAACCGAAGAAACGACTCACCTCATGTGGCAACGCGCCTATCTCCGAAAACTGAAAGCCGATATCGACCTCTGGATCGAGCGCGGCTGGGTCACGCCTGCCAATGCGGAAGCGATCCTCGCTTCGGCAACACAGCGGCCGACCACACGGCGGATGCCCGTCATCCTCGCCATTCTCGGTGCCGTGCTGATCGGCTTTGCGGCAATGAGCTTTGTCGCCGCAAACTGGAACGAGATTTCGAAGCTCACCAAACTCGTCACGGTCTTCGCCGCCTTGTGGGCTGCGTGGTTCGCGGCCATCGCGCTGCATAAGCGCGGGCATGAAGCCTATGCGCAGGCAGCGGTACTTGTGGGGCTGGGCCTTTTTGGTGCGGGCATTATGCTGATCGCCCAGATCTATCACATCGTGACAGATGACCCGGGTGGCATCCTTGCCTGGTGCATTGCTTCCCTTGCCGCCGCGGCTCTCCTTCCCTCCCGCCCGGCCCTCGCGCTCGCCATTCTCCTTTCCGTCATCTGGAGCGTCTTCGCCCTGCAGATGGATGAGAGCACACCACACTGGGGCTTCTGGATCATCTGGGCGATCTCCGCCTTTCTCGCGCTTCGTTTCGCCTGGGCACCCGGCTTTCATCTGGTATTGATTGCCGCCTTCATCTGGCAGGCAGCAACCGCCATGGCGGGTGCCTTCAACATGGAAGACGGCTGGCATCTTGTCGTCTTCACTCTCGAAGCGCTCTGCATCTGGCTTGCGGCCATTTTCTTCTCGTCACGCGGCGCTCGTTTTGCATCCACCGCGCAAGCCTATGGCATCACGCTCACCTTCGCGCTTTTCTGGTTCTTCCAGAACAGCCCTGATATCGCGGCTGAGGATGGTTCCGGCTTCACGCTTTTTGCCTGCCTTCTCTTTGCTGCCCTTCTGGCCGTGCTCGGCGCGGCAGCGGTGAGCAAGCGCCTCATCGAAGCACGCCACCTCGCCGGCATCGGCGCCCTCGCCATTGCCTCTGTCGCCTATCCCTTCATTGAAGGGGCGGCTCCCCATCTCGTGCCCTGGATATATGCAGCACTTTTCCTGGTGCTCTCTGCCTGGCTCGTGTCATGGGGGACGGCAAATGAGTCCCGCTTTGCCGTGAATGCAGGCTTCATTGCTTTCGGTGTTGAAGTCCTGTGGCTCTATTTCGAAACGCTGAACACGTTGCTCGACACGGCCATCTTCTTCGCGCTGGGCGGCATATTGCTTATCGCAGGCGCCTTCGTGATGGAGCGGATGCGCCGCCGACTTGTGAAGCAGACGGAAGGAGCCGCGTCATGACCCGCTTCGCCCTCACCGTCTTCGCCCTCCTTGTCGGCCAGTCGCTGTTTCTCGGTGCGATGGTCTGGGACCGTGTCTCGCTGCTCCGCTCCGACACCGTCGTCACGCTGGAGACAAGACCCATCGACCCGCGCGATCTCTTTCGCGGCCATTATGTCATTCTGAATTATACGATCTCGACCATCACCCTTGATGAAATCGACGGGGATGACGATTTCGCGCATGGCGATACGATCTATGTCGAACTTGCGCGGCAGGAGCCTGTTGCGCAGCCCGTAGCCGTATGGCGCGAACACCGCGAGGTTGACCCCGGCCACGCCCTTATTCGCGGGCGCGTGAGCTTTATCAGAACCATGCCGGAAGACCTGATGGTGCCGGAAGATACCGGTCGCGGGCCGCTCGCGGAATGTCCGGGCTGCAATGTGGTTTCGGTTGATTACGGCATCGAAAGCTACTTCGTGCCGGAAGGCGAAGGCCGTGAGCTGGAACACAGCCGCAATGAAGGGCGCATCACCGTGGATGTGGCGCTTGATGGCAACGGCACCGCTGCCATCAAGCAACTTCGTCTCGACGGTGAACCCGTCTATGAGGAACCGCTCTTCTAGCTCGCGTTCCGCCAGTTCCCATGGAAGCCGAAAGGCACACGGGCAGGAAGCTCTACCCGCGCAATCGGCCCCTTCGACACATCATCCGTATCAAGAACGATGAAATCGCTGATATTGCGGCTCGTGTCATAAACCAGCGAGACGAGATAGCCATCGCCCTCGTTCGCCCCGTTCTTGCGAGGCACGAAAACCGGCTCATGCACATAGCAGCCCTTGCCCGGCTCCCACTCGGAGCGCTTGCCGGTCTGAACGTCGATATGCACCAGCGTATCGAAGGATGATCCCGGCGCTTCATTGGGCCGCTTCATCGCCGCGTAATAGCCGTGGCGATAGCCATGCCCCGCAAAGCGCTCGTCAAGGCGCGGGAACTCGCCGCCAAGGTCGGTCAGCAGTTCTTCCGTATAGCTGTCTGAATTGCTGTCGAGATCAAACGTCCAGCGCACCAGCAGCGCCGCTTCGTCCGTAAGCGAGGCAGGCGGCCGTGTCCCGTCCGCATCCGGGAAGAGCGGCACGCGCGTATATTTCATCATGTCCGCATAAACGCGCGTGCGCCCGCCCTCATGGCTCGTCCACGCATTCATCGGGTGATAGACATAGCAGGGATCGCCCTTGAACCATCGGATCGTATCCACACTCGCATTCCGCGCCATGATGCCGATATGCGTACCCGCCTTCGGGTCCCACGCAATGGTCGGTCCGCCCTTCATGATGCGTTCCACATCGATCGTCGCCGGGAAGATCGGAAAGATCACATGCTCATCCGTGGTGATGAAGTCATGCACCATGCTGGCGTAAGGCGCCTTGAAAAGATCGCTGCGGGTGAGTTTCCCCTGCGCATCCACCACCTGATAGGAAATGTCAGGGCTGGCCGGACCTGCAGCCATGTAGCCGAAGAAAAGCATCTCGCCCGTCTTCGGATCGAACTTCGGATGCGCGGTCATCGGGCCAGTATATTTGCCCTCGAAGGTCCACGAGCCTTGCGTCTCCAGCGTGTCGCCATCCATCGCGACCGGCGAGTTGCCCTCGTCCAGCGCGAGCAGCTTGCCCGCATGCCAGACAATGTTGGTATTCGCCACATTGCGCTTCACCTTCTCCGTGCCCGGCAGGGGCGCATCGCCAAAGCCAGTGGAAATGCGGCGCTCTCCCGCCTCGCGCTGGAGCTTGTATTGCTCCGTCCGCACCCAGCGGTTGCGATAGCTTGCCTTGCCGTTCTCCACATGGATCGCGTGGACCATGCCCTCGCCCAGAAACCAGTGATGCTGCTCGCCCAGCGGCGGAAACATCGGGTTCGGACCGTTGCGATAGAGCGTGCCGACAAGATCACGCGGCAATTCGCCATGCACGATGAGGTCCGGCGCATCGCACTCGGCCTGCACGGGCGCAAAATTGTGCTGAAGGAACGGATTGTTCGGATAAGGGCGTGACATTATGGGGCGTCTCCCGAAAACAGCCTTAGTTATTATAACAGCGTTATGCTTGCGTTATAGTTAGGGCTGGACAGGAGGTCAAGCCTGTTCGATAGAAGACCCATGAGTACTGAAATGAGCACCTCTTCAGCCGGCAGCCGCCGCGACGCCCAGCGCAAGGCGCTGCTTGATGCCGCGAGCGAAATGCTGATGCATGGCGGCCCCGAAGCCATCTCGCTGCGCAAGCTGGCCGCGAAAGTCGGCACATCGACAATGGCTGTCTATACGTCCTTTGGCGGCAAGGACGGGCTTATCACCGCGCTTTTCGAGGAAGCATTCGATCGGCTGACAGTGGCGCAGCAGGCAGCCGAACGCCCTGCCGAACCGCTTCTCTGGCTTGCAAATCTTTCGCGCGCCTATCGCGATTTCGCCCTCGGCAACCCGTCCTATTACGCGCTGATGATCAGCGCGACATTGCCGGTGCCCGCCTCAATCCGTCACAAGGAGCCGACAGCAGACGAGCCGACGGCGCGCACGATTGCGAGCCACCCCTCCTATCAGAACCTGCTGGACGCGGTGAATGCATGCATGGCCGAAGGCAGCATGCCGCGAGACGCGAACCCGACCGTTCTCGCCGATGCGCTCTGGGCCACGGTTCACGGGCTTTGCAGCCTGGAGCTTGCGGGCTTCCATGAAAGCGCCGAAGAGGCCGCAGAGCGTTTCAGCGTAACGACAGGCGCGGTGCTGCGCGGCCTGCTGACGCCTGAAGGTCTCAAAAAATACGAGAGCTTCACTCAGGCGACGTGACGGACGGGAAACGTCCCAGCGGGAACGGCTTTTCCTCGCGCGCGAAAATCAGGAAGGCAAGGCACTCCCAGATATACTGGATGAGGTTGCGGCTGAATTTGCGCAATTCCTCATTCTTCTCGCCCGTGAGGAAAACCACCACAAACTGAACGACGGCGAGAAAGATCGCGACTGAAAAGGCGATATGGCCGAGAAACCAGAACGCGACCATGTAAAGCAGCCGGATGCCAAGTTCCTTGCGCGCGGACGACACGTCGCTTCCTGCTTCATGGCCTGAAGGGTTGGCGGAACCAGTCGATGTATCGCTCATGCCTGTTTCTCCTGCGGATAAGGGCCTGTTGCGAATGTGGTTTATGCCAGCGCCAATTCAATGAGCCACCGGCTTAAAATCCGTCGCGCCCATGCGGGTCTTTTTCCAGCCACTCGCCATAGCCGACATTCCCCGGCCCGCCAGAGGGCGAAAGGCGCAGCGGATCGAAAAAGCCGAAAATGAAAAGCCCCATCAGGAAGCCGCCGAGATGCGCTTCCCATGCAACCTGCTCCGCGCCAAGTGCGCTGCCAAGCGCCGTGGAACCAAAGAGAAAATTCACCCCCACCCACACGACCACGAAGATGAGCGTGCGCCTGTCACGCAGCGCCCCGAATATGCTGGCCCGCCTGCGCGGGGCATAGGGATTTCCTGCGCCTCGCCCGCCCAGCGCGCCGAGCGGCCCGCCGGAAAGAAACACGAAACGCGCCGCTCCCCCCATCAGCCCGGAGATCGCAGCCGAAGCTCCCACCACGGGTATGTCCGATCCCGGATAAAGATAGACATGAAGGAAGGCACCCGCCGCGCCGCAAAGAAAATAGAAAAGGAAGAAACGCCCGGCCCCGAACCGCACCGCCAAAGGCGAACCGAAGGCGAGCAGCCACACGCTGTTGACGACGAGATGCTCCAGCCCGCCATGCAGGAATGTGTAGGTAACGGGCGTCCAGAACACCGGCCCCGCCCCGCCAGGCAGAAGATGCGCGATAGCGCTTCCCTCCGGCAGATAGCGCGACGGAAAAAGCGCGAAATGGAGAAGCACCTGCTCCTGCATCTCCCAGTCAAGACTGCTGACCAGAAGATACACACCGACAATCGCCATCAGCAGCAGAAGCACGGGGCGCGGCACATTGAAGGCGGGTGGCTCGCGCCGCTCCACCGGGCCGTTCGTCACAGGGTCAGCCATTTTTCAGCGCCGCCTCGACCAGCGGCAGCCGGTCATTCCCGAAATACATATCCGTCTCGTTGACAAACATGGTGGGTGAACCGAAACCGCCCCGCGCAATCACTTCTTCCGTGTTTGCCCTGAGCCGCCCTTTCACATCCTCATCCTTGATGCGCGCGCTGACCTTGTTCCAGTCGAGCCCCACCCCCATGCATATCTCCTCCAGCACCGATGGCTGGCTGATGTCCTTCAGTTCGCCCCAATAGGCGCGGAAGGTCGCCCAGGCAAAGGCGGGCAGCTTCCCTTCATCCTGCGCAACAATGGCGGCGCGCATTGCATCGACCGCGCGCACGGGGAAAACCGGCGGCTTGCCGATCTCGATGCCGCAATAGCGCGCCCAGTCTTTCAGATCCTTGTTGTAATAGCGGCTCTTGACCGGATGCGGGTTGGCGCGCGCCTCATAAACGCTTTCGTTAACTGCGTTGAAGATGCCGCCCACGAGAACGGGCTTCCAGATGATCTCCGCCCCTGTCCGTGCGACCAGATCCTCGATCCGGCTGAAGGCGAGATAGGTCCAGGGGCTGGAACAATCAAAGAAGAATTCGAGCTTTGCCAAGGTCGGGCTCCGCATCCTGCTGCCATTAACGATATGGCGCGGAGTGTCGCCCGCGTGAGCAGAGGCCGCAACCCGCTTCCGCAAGATGCTGTCGCATGGCGGCACAGCGACACCCGCACCAAATCGGGACGTGGCACGTCCCGGCGCGTGTCCCCCGTCCCGCCGCCCCTGCCGCTCCGACGAGAGAAAGCCGTCAACCTCAGAAAAATGGCGGATTCCTGCGGTTCTTAATGAGACCTTACCGCTGGCATACCGGTTGCAAACACCCGGTCATCCGATGCCTCGGCGGCACGGTGGCAGAATCGAAAAAAAATGATCGCCAGCACGACCGCCGAAAGCAGACCATCAGGAGGCCAAAGTGTTCAATACGGTTGTGTCGATTGCGACGAAGAAGGGATTGCCCAAGCGGACGCTGGGGGCGCTTGCGGTAGCATTCGCGCTTACAGGCTGCGTCAGTGCCAATGCGGGCTCCGATGGCCGCTACACAACGCCGATTGGCAATGCGCCGGTCATCAACAACGAAACCCCCTATTCAAACGCCCTGCGCTGCCTCGCGCGCCATGTTCCGGCAAGCACGACGGCAACGCGCATCGCTGTCGGCAATATCCGCGACTATACGGGCAAAGCGGAAGCCGATGGCTCGGGCATGAAGATCACGCAGGGCGCCTCGCTCATGGCGATGTCCGCGCTTGGCAAGGCCGGTGTGCCGCTCGTCGAACGCTATGACACCTCGATCACCGAGCTTGAGCTGAAATATACGAACAACAAGCTGATCGGCGATGGCGGCCCGGAAGAGGACTACCGCAAGATCTATGCGGGCGAAATCCGCGGCTCCGACTACTACATTGTCGGCGGCATCACCGAACTCAACTTCAACATCCATTCGGGCGGCCTCAATGCGGGCTTTGCCGAAGGCGGCGACATGGGCGCGGCGGCGAATGCCTCTGCCTCGACCTATGTGATGAATGTCGGCCTCGACCTGCGCCTCGTGAACAGCCGCACGCTCGAAGTGGTGGACTTTGTCTCTTACCAGAAGCAGATCGTCGGCCGCGAAATCAAGGCAGGCGTGTTCGACTTCTTCGGCGGCAATCTCTTCTCGCTCGGCGCTGGTTCGAGCGCTCAGGAGCCGATCCAGCTTGCCGTGCGCTCCGTCATCGAGCGCGCCGTCCTGAAGATGCTTGTGCCCCTTTACGGTGTGAACCCGACGGATTGCGCCC
>Ga0207868_1000778_pt1 | contig 28493 bp, 26 predicted proteins | sample Passage237B_FD_187370 | JGI IMG/M metagenome (GOLD analysis project Ga0207868, IMG submission 187370) | Cellulose adapted compost microbial communities from Newby Island Compost Facility, Milpitas, CA, USA - Passage2 37B (SPAdes) (version 3) ... | reverse complement strand
CGAGGATTTCGCGGCGGCGGAGCCAATCTGGCGGAATTTTGAGGCGCAGGCCGCTGGCACGGCCTTTCAGAGCTTTGACTGGCTTTCCATCTGGCACCGACATGTCGGGCAGGCTGCAGGGATCGAGCCTGCCATTGCGGTGGTGTCGCGGCAGGGTGAGACGCTGTTGCTTGCCCCTTTCGGCATTGAACGCAAGCTCGGGCTACGGCGACTGATCTGGCTCGGCGGAAAGCTTGCCGACTACAAGGCGCCGCTTCTCGCGCGGGATTTCAGCACCCATGTCTCCGAACGCGAATTTCCCGCGCTGTGGCACCAGCTTCGTGCGGCGCTGCCACCGCATGATCTTGTGATGCTGGAAGACCAGCCCGTATCGCTCGGGACGCCCGAGCATCCGATTGCCAATCCGTTCGCTGCGCTCACCAGCGATGAAGCGCCGGATGTGGCCTATGTGTTCGATCTGCCCGCAGATTTTGAGAGCTTCTCCAAACGCTATCGCCCGGAGACGCGGCGCGCTGACCGTGCCAAATGGCGAAAGCTCACGGCGGAGGGAGAAGTGACGTTTCGCTTTGCGACCTCGCCGGAAGAGCGATGCGAGATGACGGAACGCGTCCTCGCGCGCAAGGCAGCGCAGCTTGCGGCGCAGGGCATTTCCTCCATCTTCACCGATCCCCGGCATCTCGCGGCGTGGCGCGAGCTTGCCATGCTGCCGGAAGATCGCCGGCTGCTGGAAGTGGCGGAACTGCGGCTCAATGGCGAATTCCTGTCGGGCAGCGTGGGCCATTATCGAAACGGGCGCAGCACGCTGATGGTGCATACTTACGACCCGGCGCGGCTTCCCAAACTCTCGCCGGGCCGGCTTCACTTACTGCGACTCATTCAGTCGAGCATCGAGCGCGGCGTCGGCGTTTATGATCTTTCAGTGGGCTATCTGCCTTACAAGGAAAGCTTCTGCGACCAGCCTACCGAGATGCGCAACCTGATCACCGCCACATCGCCACTCGGCCTGCCTGCGGCACCTGCGTTGCGCGCCGGGCAGGCGCTCAAGCGTTTCGTGAAGAATGACGAACGCCTGATGTCTGCTGTCCAGACGCTTCGCGGCTTGCGCGCCAAGAAGTGATACTCATATTGCCAATTTAATGGGCGTCGGCTGGTCTCTTCTTTTTACACGGGGCGTCAGGAGGGGCGCTGATCCCAGGGCTCCAGTACGCCCGCAATACGGCGCGGCATGGGCGCATCAAGCTGCGCAATGGTGGCTGCTGAAATCTCCTCATGGGTCAGCCAGCGGGAGGTATCCTTCTCGCGCATGAAGCCGAGGATTACCTGCGCATAGATGATATCCGGCTGATGGGCGAGGGCATCGGCGCGGAGCGTGGCGATGGAGGCCTGTCCTTCTGTTCCTGTGAGGGTGGAGCGGCTGCCCATCACTTCCACGAGAAGCCCTTTCGGCGCGATGAAGGCATCAAGCGCGGCGCGCAACAGTTCCGCGCGGGGGCGTATCCATGTCAGGGCGAGATCGAAAGGCGCGTAAGGCTCAAGCGCATCGAGAAAGGAAGGCGCGTCCTCATAGGATAGAGCGAGCCTCTTCAGCTTTCCGTCAAGCGCCGCATCACCGAAAGAGAACTGATCCGCGTTGCGCGAGGTGAGGATCACGCTGTCTGCCCGTTCCGCTACATGGCGCGCAGCGGCCGCGAGCATCCCCGTCGCGCCGATGAGGAGCGCGCGTGTCACGGCTTCCCGCGCGTGCCGGGCACGCGGGCGAAAACGTAATCCGTTGCCCGGTCCGTATAGGGCCGGAAGAAGCTGTAGAGCTTGTGGAAGACCGGCGTGCCGAGCATGAGGGCTGCCACCACGAAGACGACAAAGCCGCCGCCCACCGCCGCATCCGTCAGCCAGTGCGCGCCTGCTGCCATGCGCGGCAGCGAGAAGATGATGGTGAGCAGCGCCGCAATCACGCCCACGCGCCAGCCATAGGCAAGCCACCAGCTCAGCGTAAGCAGCATGGCAACGGTTGCATGGTCACCGGGAAAGCTGCTGCCGGAACCTTCCTTGGCGCGCGACCAGGACACATAGTCCGCGATGGAGTGCACATTATCGAGCACCAGAGTGGGGGAGAGGCGCGGAAACTCGATCAGTTCCCGCTGCAATGCGACTACAATGGCAAGAAGAACGATCGTCGCCGCCCCGAAGGCGAGCCCGTGCCGGAAACCGGGCATTCCGTCCCGCGTGATGACGATGAGATAGAAGCCCGCCAGCACGAAGGCTGAGAACACGTCGAACAGGCGGTCGCCCGTCAGCGCCCAGAAGGCAGCGGGACCATAGCCCCAAGTGACGGTCTCATTCAGCGCACGGAAGACAACAAGATCAAGCGCATCCCACCACTCGCGCGTCGCCGGCATAAGCCACGACGCCCCGAGCAGCAACGCCGCCGCTGTCCAGATAGCAAGATGACGGAAATCCCAGCGGTTCTCAAATATGCCGGTCCCACGATCAGGCATTGCGGTGAAGTCTCCCTGTCAGAATTGCGACAGGAATATAACCGCTATCTGCCCTTTTTCCCCGGATATTTTCTCGCTCTCGTTCCCGGCCTGCCGCTGGTGGAGCGGCCTTTTGGTTTTGTCGTGCGGGCGACGCTTTCTTCCACGGCTGACTGGCGGGCCATCGGGTCGTCGGCGATGGCGAGTTCGGTGGCTTCGAGGCGTTTGATTTCGTCGCGGAGGCGGGCGGCGGTTTCGAATTCGAGGTCGGCGGCGGCTTCCTTCATGCGGGCTTCGAGGTCCGCAATATGGGCGCGGAGATTGTGGCCGATGAAGCTGTCATTTGCTTCGCCCGTATCCACGCGCACGTGGTCGCGCTCATAGACACTTTCGAGAATGTCGCCGATGTTGCGGCGGATGCTTTCCGGCGTGATGCCGTGTGCCTCATTATAGGCTTTCTGCTTTTCGCGGCGGCGCGCGGTTTCGGCCATGGCGCGTTCCAGCGAGCCGGTGATGTTGTCGGCATAGAGAATGACGCGACCATCCACATTTCGCGCGGCGCGGCCAATGGTCTGGATGAGCGAGGTTTCCGAGCGCAGGAAGCCTTCCTTGTCCGCATCCAGAATGGCGACCAGCGCACATTCGGGAATGTCGAGACCTTCGCGCAGCAGGTTGATGCCGATCAGCACATCGAAGGCGCCGAGCCGCAGATCGCGGATGATCTCGATGCGCTCCAGCGTGTCGATGTCCGAATGCATGTAGCGCACGCGGATGCCCTGCTCATGCATATATTCGGTGAGGTCTTCGGCCATGCGCTTTGTCAGCGTGGTGACAAGCACGCGCTGGCCCTTCGCCGCTACCTCGTGACATTCGGCGACGAGATCGTCCACCTGCGTTGCGACGGGCCGGACGATGGTGGGCGGATCGATGAGGCCTGTCGGGCGAATGACCTGTTCGACGAAGACGCCGCCTGTCTGCTCCATCTCCCACGGGCCAGGCGTTGCAGAGACGAAAATGGATTGCGGGCGCATCGCATTCCATTCCTCGAAGCGCATGGGCCGGTTGTCCACGCAGGAAGGCAGGCGGAAGCCATATTCGGCCAGCGTTGACTTGCGCCGATAGTCGCCCCGGAACATGCCGCCGATCTGCGGGATCGTGACATGGCTTTCATCCGCAAAGACAAGCGCATTGTCAGGCAGATATTCAAACAAAGTTGGCGGCGGCTCGCCGGGCTTGCGGCCCGTGAGATAGCGCGAATAGTTTTCGATGCCCGCGCAGCTTCCCGTTGCCTCCATCATTTCGAGGTCGAACTGGGTGCGCTGTTCAAGGCGCTGCGCTTCCAGCAGCTTGCCCTGTCCCTTCAGCTCCTGCAGGCGCACCTGAAGATCATGCTTGATCTCTTCCATCGCCTGATTGAGCGTCGGGCGCGGCGTGACATAGTGCGAATTGGCGTAGAGCTTCACTTCCCTGAAGCTGTCGGTTTTCTGGCCCGTCAGCGGATCGAACTCCGCGATTTCCTCGACCTCATCCCCGAAGAGAGAGATGCGCCAGGCGCGGTCTTCATAGTGGGCGGGAAAGATTTCGACAGTATCGCCGCGCACGCGGAACGTACCGCGGCCAAAGGCCTGGTCGTTGCGTTTGTATTGCAGCGCCACGAGGTCGGCGAGAAGCTGCTTGCGGTCGAGCCGCTCTCCCACCTTCACCGAGAAGGTCATGGCCGAATAGGTTTCGACCGAACCGATACCATAGATACAGGAAACGGAAGCAACGATGATGACATCATCGCGCTCGAGCAGCGCGCGCGTGGCGGCGTGGCGCATCCTGTCGATCTGCTCGTTGATCGAGCTTTCCTTTTCTATGTAGGTGTCGGTGCGCGGGACATAGGCTTCCGGCTGGTAGTAGTCGTAGTAGGAGACGAAATACTCCACCGCGTTTTCAGGAAAGAAGCTCTTGAACTCGCCATAGAGCTGCGCGGCGAGCGTCTTGTTCGGGGCGAGGATCAGGGCAGGGCGCTGGGTGCGGTAGATGACCTGCGCCATTGTGTAGGTCTTGCCCGAGCCGGTGACGCCCAGCAGCACCTGATCGCGCTCGCCTTTTTCAATGCCATCCACCAGTTCGGCGATGGCGGTGGGCTGGTCGCCGGCCGGCTCATATTCCGAGACGAGCTTGAAGCGGACGCCGCCTTCCGACTTTTCCGGGCGCACGGGGCGATGCGGCTCAAAGAGCGGCCAGTTTGCCGGGTCGCCCTGCAGGGCACCTGCCCATGTGTCACGATCCGCCAGCAGTCCGCCTTGCGGCACAAAGCTTGCGCCGGGTGCCTCTGCCAGTCCGGCAGGCAGCGGGCGTTCCGCTCCCCGGCCAAATGATTTGAACTTGTCTCTCGCCATGGCCTCAATATGGCCCGACTTACCCGCCGTTCAAAGGGGGCTTCCGTCGCTCCTGCCGGGGAATGGCAAGAGGATGCAGCGTCAGCGGGGCGTTTCTTCGCTTGGCCGAACGGGCGCGGGTTCCTGCCATTCCGGCACTTCTTCATATTGCTCGGTCGGTGAGGCGGTTCCGTCGCCGCCTGTCTGAGCCTTGTTCAGCCCGAAATGGGGAAAGCCGAAAAAGGAGAGGTAGATGATCGCAAAGAGAATCACGACACCCGCAAGGCCAGCGCTCAGCACATAGCGAACACCGAGGCCGGTTTCGCCCTGTCGTGCCTCATCCGTCTCTTTTTCGGGGCCGGTCATTTGCGTCTCCTCTGATCAATACCCTCCTGTTGTGAGGTAGTTCCAAGTGTCGCTGCGGCAAGGCGCAATCGCTCACTTTCCATATTGAGGCCCTTCTGCAATTCTCTCCGCATGAGTGAACAGCCTGAAACCATGGCGCCGGAAGCGGCACGCGCCGAAACGAGCGCGCATTGGACGATCTTTCTGCCTGCCCTTGCGGTCGCCGTCACATGGGGGATCGTCTATTTCTGGTCGGGCTGGATGGAGCCGCCGCTGCTGGTCGTCGCGCGGATTGCTCTTGTCATCGAGGGCGTGGTCGTGCCGCTGCTTCTGCTTCATGCCTTCATGCGCGCGCGTGCGCTGCGCGTGAGGGTGGGTGAGGGGGCGCTCAAGGCCGTGTCGGGTTTTCCGATGCGGCGCAGGCTTGAGCTTTCGCTGGGCGATATTGCCGTGGCTCAGGTGCGGCGACCTGCCACGCAGCGGTGGTTTGGTGGAGGAGCGCTTGCCATCATCACGCGGCAGGGCGCGCGGCATCTGATTGCCGATCTGGCCGAGCCGGAGAAGGTGGCTGCCGCCATCAATAATGCAATTCGGAGGAACAGCGGCGCATGAGCCAGATGATCGAGTTTGACGAAGCGGCCGCGCGTGCGGTTGAGGCGATGTATCTGACGCCGGATGTGGTGGCGCAGCGCGCCCGCGTGCTTGATCTCCTCGCGCCGAGGCCGGGGGAGCATATTCTCGATATCGGCTCCGGGCCGGGATTGCTGGCGGAGGATCTTGCGCGTCTTGTGGGCACGAGCGGCCGGGTGGTCGGGCTTGATATGGCACCTGCCATGGTGATGATGACGCGCACGCGGCTTGCTGCCATGCCGCAGGGGGAGTGTGTGGCGGGCGAGGCGACGAAGCTCGATTTTCCTGATGGCTCGTTTGACGCGGCGGTCTCCACGCAGGTCTATGAGTATGTGCCGGACATGCCGCGCGCCCTTGCCGAACTGTTTCGCGTTCTGAAGCCGGGTGGCCGGGCGCTGATCCTTGATACGGACTGGCGCAGCGTCGTCTGGCATTCTTCCGATGAAGCGCGCATGGCGCGCATTCTCGATTGCTGGGACGGTCATCTCGCCGACCCGCATCTGCCCGCGAAGCTTGGGCCCTTGCTCACCAAGGCGGGATTTCATGTGCGCCGTGTGGAGATCGTGCCCATGCTGGCTTCGACCTGGCAGCCTGTTTCCTATGCGGCGGGCATCATGCGCGCCATTCACAATTATGCGCGCGCGAATGGGGCTGCGAAGGGCATCGCCGCGGCGGATGTTCAGGCCTGGTATGATGATCAGCTAAGGCTTGTGGAACGCGGCGCGTTTTTCTTCAGCGTCAATCGTTACGCTTTTGTCGTTACGCGCTAGCTATTTTCCTCGACGCCGAAAAGGGCCAGATAGGCATCGATGCAGCGGTGGATTTTTTCGTCTGTGTCCGGCGGTAGCGTATAGGACGCGTCGAAAAGGGCAGGCCACACGAACAGCTCTTTGAGCGCCCCGCTGCCGATACGGACGCCGAATTCCGTATCATGCGGTTTCAGCAGCTTGTTGCGCACCATTTCGTCAATCACTGCGCGCAGCTTTTCATGGCGGCGGGTGCTGAGAAGATCATACATCTCGCTCGCCAGTTTTGGGGCGCCGGGCACTTCCGCGATGACAATGCGCATCAGCGCATTGGCGTGATTGTCGAACTGGGTGGACAGGTATCCGCGCGCGACTTTGTAGAGAATGTCGCGGGCTGTGTCGCCCTGCGAGATCAGGGACTCATAGTCGACCGTCTCGCGGGCCACGTCCTTTACAACGGCCGCGAAGAGTTCTTCCTTCGACGAGAAATGCTTGTACAGCGTGGCGGTGGATACATCAGCATCGCGGGCAATGTCGGCCATGCCTGCGCGTGTGTAGCCGTGAGTCAGAAATATCTCTTGTGCGGCTCGAATGATGGCCGCCTGTTTCTCATTGCTGATCTTGCGACGGTGCGCTTCAATTCCCACTTGTATCCTTCTCCGGGCGTCTCGTGCTCACCTCTGTTCCATAGATTGCCAGATAGGTATCTACACACAATTCCAGATTCTTCTTCATGTCGTCGGTTCTGGAGAATTCCTGCGAGAACAGCGCAGGCCAGACGATGTACTCCTTCAGCATGCCTCCCAGATGACGCACACCATCGGCGGTGTGGTGCGGCTTGAGATCGCCGCGCGCCACGAGCGCGTCAGCAACCTTTTGCAAATAGGCATAGGCACGCACGATACCATCCTGATAGACGGTCTTTGCGAGATGCGGCGCGGTCGGCACTTCTGCAATGACCATGCGGAACAATTTGTTCATCTGGCCTTCAATCTGCTGTGCCGCGTAGGCATCTGCCAGCATCATGAAAAATTCCCGCGCTGTGAGTCCGTCAATGTCTGACGGTAGCGCAACACCAAGGCGCAAATAGGTGTCTTCGACAATGGCAGCGAAGAGATCATCCTTCGAGGAGAAGTGCTTGTAGAGGGTTGCCGTGGAGACGTCAGCGTCTCTTGCAATGTCGGCCATTGCGGCGCGGCTGTAGCCATTCTTGAGAAAATGATCTCGCGCGGCCTGCAGGATGGCCTTCCTTTTGGCCTCACTTACGGAACGTCTATAGCTTGACAAGCCCAAGTTAACTTTACCCTCAGAGTGCATGCCGTCTTTGCACAGATTATTATCTTCAATCAATACGTCGAAGATTTTCAGTTTGGTCAAGAACAATCAGGAAAATGGCTATCTTGCTATATAGTCTATTATTTCAGGTTGCAGTTGGGAATGAATGTCAGTCTCGCATCTGTTCTTGGAACTCAAATCAAGTCATCCACGATCGTTGCAAAAACGACGTAGCGGAGAGGCCCGGTTTGTGTGGAGTTAAAAGGATAACAAGTTACAAGAGCAAGTCCGCCTGCAGCGCGGGGATTAATGTGTGAATTATCTGAATAAACAACGCGGCTCTGCCGAACTCTATAAGTATGCTTTGTTCCATCCATCGTCGTAATGATGACGCGCTCGTCATTTTTGATGTCACGCAGAATTGAGAAATGCGTGTCGCGATGTGCGGCGATAACGGGCGTTCCGCCGCGACCGGGAAGCGGTGAGTCAGTGAGATGACCCGGCCCAAAAGCAAGCGCTTCGCCGCTGCTGTTTGACAGAACAATTTGGCTCACGCCGAGTGACGGGAACTCTAGTTTCGCAACCGGCCAGGCATCCGCCCAGTACCAGGCTTTATGAGGCTTTCCGTCTTCAAGCGTTTTTGTCCAGGCGCGTTCCAGAAGAACCTGTGCGAGTTCTGCCTTTGCCTTGATGTAGAGGCCGTGTCCGAGTTGCCATGTGCCGAAGGCTGAAAGGAGAAAAAGCGCGGCGGCCCCGAGAAGGGCCACCGCTTTTTTCGCTGAAGGCAGAGACATCGCCTTTCCCACCTCACGCTTTTGCGCGCCGCCGCTGCACCCACCAGAAAAGCGCGAGGGAGGCGGCGATCAGAAGCGCGACAAGCCCGTTGCGGATCAACGCCGGTGCATCGGTCGCGGTCTGGGGGAGGGCAATGCCGGTTGCTGCCATGTCGGCTGCAGGTGCAGGGGCTACGGCCAGGGCAAGCCGGGGCGATGCCGCCGCAAAACGCGCGGGGACTGCCTGTCCCGTTGCCGGACCAAACACCTTTTCATATTCCCACCCTTCCGGCAGGTTCACGGGCATATCCTTCCGGGTCAGTCTTTCGCTGTCGGGACGCGACGGCGTGATGTCGATTGCCACAAGGCTGGTGCGACGGCTGACAAGGTGATGCTCGAGCGCGACTTGCAGAATCTCGTCATCATGCAGGTTCCAGTTGCCGGCAATGCGGGCATCCGCTTCAAGCTGTTCGATCTTGCGACGCGCCCAGAGTTTGCCGATGCCGGGGCGTGTTTCGCCCGCGCTGATCGGCATGTTCACCTTCCACGGCTTGCCGGCGACCTCACCTTGCAGGGTGAGGGTTCCTTTTGCTTCTGCCATGCGCGCGGAGAGGATGATCGGTTCGCCCTTGTAGAGATCGGGGATCGGGTTCGGCCAGCTCTCGGTCTTGCGTCCATCCGGCCATGTCGCGGTGATGTTTGTCATGATCGGGCTTTCGAGTTTCTCGAAAAGCTCGCTCATGCGTGCCGTTACCTGCTCCTCGGAGCCGATATGGGTGAAGGTGCCCCGGCCAGCCTCTGCCGCGCGCGCCATGAAGTAGCTGTTGGGGGCAGAGCCGATGCCAACGGTAAAGAGCCGCGACCGGCCGAGACCGGATGTGATCTCGGTGAAAAGCTCGCGCTCGTTCGAAATCGCGCCGTCGGTGAGGAAGACGATCTGGCGCACGCGCGAGCTGTCCTTCGCGTTCCGGTCCTGCAAGGCGGCGCGGAGCGCGGGCAGCATTTCCGTGCCGCCCTCTGCTTCGAGGCTTCTCACAAACTTCCGCGCCACATCGAGGTTCTCACCATGGGCGGGGACGGCGGACGGGAAGAGCATCTCCATCGAGTGATCAAAGCGGATCACGTTGAACGTATCGCGGGGCGTGAGCCGGTCGAGGGCGAAGAGAAGGCTTTCCTTTGCCTGCACCATGGAGGGGCCGGCCATAGAACCTGAATTGTCGATGACGAGAATCGCTTCGCGCGGCTTTGCTTCCGGCAGCACATCTCCGGAGGGCGGCGCAAGCATGACGAGAAGATAATCCTCGTCTCCCACGCGCTCCTTGAAGAGGGCCGCTGTCGGCGCCTTCATGCTGGCGGGTTTCCAGACCAGCTCGAAATCCTTGTTGGCGGGCACGACATCCTTTGCAAGATGGATGTTTGCCTTGCGCGCGTCATCACTATTGCGCGTGAGGGTGATGGCGTGGTGTGAACTCACTACATCGCCAAGCGGGAAGCCCACATCCAGCGTGACGGAAAGGCTCACGGGGTTGAGAGGGCCGTCATCGGGATGCTGCACAGGGGGCTGTTCGAGATGGTCCTTCGGCTCTTGCGGAATGACCGTTCCCCAGCCGCCTTCGCCCGGCGTGAAATCCACAAGCTGCGGATCGACATTTCGCGGTGTGTAGCGAGGCGCAACCACCATCGGGAAGCGCAGCGAAAAGGCTTCGCTATCGCGGCGCACCGTCTGCTGATATTCGATCTGGATGATGATGGTTTCCTTCGGTCCGATATTCGCGACCGAGTTGGTGAAAACATTGGGACGCTGCTGTTCGACAAGGCTCGCCTTCTGGCCATTGTCCCGCGCTTCCTCATAGGCGCGGCGCGCTTCTTCCTTCTCCTTGATCTGCCCTTCGATGACGCGCTCACCGATGACCATTTTCAGCGTATCAACAGCGGAGTCTTCCGGCAGCGGAAAGACATATTTGCCTTCGACCCAGCCATCGCCCGGGTTGATGAAATGCTGCGTCACACGGGTGCGGGCGATTAGGCCCGTGACATCGATCTTCACATCCGTTGCGAGCAGCGGGGCGGGCACATATTTGCCGGGCTCGGTTGAGTGGAGCAGCAATGTTCCGCTCTCCACATCGTCCAGCCGCATGAGGCCATCTGTCGTGTTTGCCCGCGCCTGCTGCGCAAGCGTGGCGACAATCAGGAGGCTGAGGCTCGCAAGGATCGCCAGAACGGCGAGCGGATGGGACCAGCGGCGCGGATGATGCGCGAAGCTGAGATGGCGTGAGAGATCGGACATTTTGCTTTCCCCGCATATGGCATATCCGGACCTGACCCTTTCCGGACGGAATGAGCGTGTGGGGCAAATGAGGCCAAAGCTGCGGCCAAAGGGGACCGGAACCGACCCTTTTCAGGGCGTTTTTGTGTCATGGGGATTCACACAGGCGGCCTCAGCCGAAGGTCGGGGAGCGCGCATCCCGCAAAATCTGGGCGAGTTTCCTCGTTCCCCTGGCAATCGCTCTTTCGGGGATGGAGGCATAGCCCATGTAAAGGCCGGGGCGGCCGGACGTGAGACGATAGGTGGAAAGCGCACCGACATGGATGCCGCCCGCCGCAGCAGCGGTGGCGAGTGCCTTGTCATCTGCCTGATCGGGCAGGTAGGCCGAAAGCTGCAAGCCGCCTTCGCCCGGTGCGGCGCGGAGATAGGGCGCAAGTTCGTTCTCGAGTGCGTGGAGCAGAGAGGCGCGTCGTTCCGCGTAGCGCCCTCTCATGCGCCGGATATGGCCGCCGAAATGCCCTTCGCCGATGAAATCAGCAAGGGCCGCCTGCATGGCAGGAGGAGGCACATGGCCGCTGATGCGGATGGCGGTGGCGAAGGCATCGACCAGGCTTTCCGGCACGATGAGATAACCGATCTTCAGCGCCGGGAAGAGCGTCTTTGCGAAGGTACCCATATAGATGACGCTTCCCCCGCGCGGGTCGAGGCCTTGCAGCGAGGGGATGGGGCGGCCCTGATAGCGATATTCGCTGTCATAGTCGTCTTCGAGAATCCACGAGCCGCTTTGCCTCGCGTGGTCGAGAAGGGCGAGGCGGCGGGGCAGAGACAGCGTTGCGCCGAGCGGAAACTGGTGCGAGGGCGTGACATAGACAAGCTTTGGCTGCTTCTCGCGGCGAATGCCTTCTGCCACATCAATCCCTTCTTCATCGACCGGCACGGGAATGATTTTGGCGCCAGCCGCCGACAGTGCGCCGCGGGCGCCGAGATAGCCCGGATCTTCGAGCCAGACGGGATCGCCCGGATCGAGCAGCATCCGCGTCGTCAGGTCGAGAGCCGCCTGCGCGCCGACCGTCACGATCACCTGATCGGCGGTGCAGACGACGCCGCGCGACGCGCCGACATAGGCGGCAATCGCCTCGCGCAAGGCGGGTTCGCCTTGACCTGTTTCATAGCCGAACACGGGCTGCCGGGTGTCGCGGCTGTGGCGCGCGAGAAGGCGGCTCCAGACAAGGGCCGGAAATTCGTCAATGGCGGGCAGGCCGGTCTGGAAGGGCTGACCATCACCGCGCATATAGGTAGCAACAGAGCGACGTGTCGCGGAAAGTGCCTCTCCGCGCTGCGACAGGCGGCGGGGCGCTTGCGCCACGGACTTCGGCTTTTCCCTGTGCAGCAGCTTTCGTTCCGGCTGAAAGAGCGTGTCCGGTAATGTGGCTGCGACAACGGTGCCTGCGCCCACGCGTCCCTCGAGATAACCTTCTGCGGTGAGCTGTTCATAGGCGGCAAGAACGGTGTTGCGACCGACGCGAAGCTCACCCGCAAAGCTGCGGGAAGAAGGGAGCCGGATGCCGGGATGCAGACGGCCTTCCAGAATGGCGCTACGCAGCGCCTCATAAAGCTGGCGGTAGAGCGGTGTGGCGCTCGTCTCGTCCAGTGCGATGGTGCCGAGCGGCAAAGGGGTCGAGTGCATGTTCATCCGTTTTACCCTGCGCATGTTGGCTCCATTCTATTTCCAAGAATGGTCCTTTTGACAGGGCCAATTCGGGCAAATAGTCGGGCCGCATTTCAGCGAGCGGGGACAGGCCCATGCGTGACTATCAGACTTCAAAGAGCTACCGGGTGCGGCAGGCGCCCAAGCGCGCCAGCTATGACCGGGCGCTCGTCCATTCCATTCTGGATGAGGGATATGTCGCCCACATCGCCTTCGTGGTGGACGGGCTGCCTGTTGCCCTTCCCATGTTCTATGTGCGGGACGGGGAAAGCGTCCTGTTGCATGGCTCACGCAAGAGCCGGTTGGTGAAGCATCTCGTTGGTGGGGCGCCTTTTTGCCTGACCGTCACACATCTCGACGGGCTGGTGCTTGCGCGCTCTGCCTTTCACCACTCGATGAACTATCGCTCCGTCATGGTGCATGGACGGGCTGAACGGGTGACGGGCGAGGAAAAGACCCGCGCCATGGCGCTCATCACCGCACGGGTGCGGCAGGGCCGGCCTTCCGGCGAGCGGCCCGCCAATGAGCAGGAGGCGAAGGCAACGGAAATGCTGCGCCTGCCGCTTGTCGAGGTCGCGGCGAAGGTTCGTGCAGGTGGTCCGCTTGATGATGAAGCGGATATGGCGCTACCGGTCTGGGCGGGTGTCATTCCCATGCAGCTTGTCTTTGGCGAGCCGGTGCGCGACGTGGCTTCCGTGCCTGTGGCAGTGGCCTAGGATTTCGCGGCGCGCCTTCTTGTCGCGGCTCTTGTTCTTTGGCACGGGCGGGCTTAGGTTGCGCCCGATCTTTCACCCGCTTGGGTAATGCGCCCGCCAACAGGAGGCTTGTCATGGGCTTTATTTCAGACGCGCTTAACCGCATCCAGCCGTCGGCAACCATTGCCGCCACGCAGAAAGCGCGCGACCTGAAAGCCCTCGGCCGCGATGTGATCTCGCTTGCGGCCGGCGAGCCTGACTTCGACACGCCCGAGAACATCAAGGAAGCCGCTATCCGCGCTATCCGCGAAGGCAAGACGAAGTACACGGCTGTCGATGGCATTCCGGAACTCAAGGAAGCGATCTGCGCGAAGTTCAAGCGCGAGAACAATATCGACTACAAGCCGAGCCAGGCTTTCGTTGCGCCGGGCGGCAAGCCGATCATCTTCAATGCGATGGTCGCCACGCTGAACCCCGGAGACGAAGTCATCATCCCGGCGCCTTACTGGGTGTCCTATCCCGATATCGTGGCGCTTTGCGGCGGCACGCCGGTGGCGGTCGAGACGCGGCTTGAAGACGGCTTCAAGCTGCAGCCCGAGGCGCTGGAAAAGGCGATCACACCCAAGACCAAATGGGTCATCTTCAACTCGCCCTCGAACCCGTCGGGTGCTGCCTACACGGCTGCGGAACTGAAGAAGCTCACCGATGTGCTGATGAAGCATGAGCATGTGTGGATTCTCAGCGACGATATGTATGAGCATCTCACTTATGACGGCTTCAAATTCGCAACACCGGTCGAGGTGGAGCCGGGTCTTTATGACCGCACGCTCACCATGAACGGTGTGTCGAAAGCCTATGCGATGACGGGCTGGCGTATCGGCTATTGCGCCGGGCCGGAGCAGCTCATCAAGGCGATGACAAAGGTGCAGAGCCAGTCCACCTCGAACCCGACCTCAATCAGCCAGTGGGCAGCGGTCGAGGCGCTGAACGGGCCGCAGGATTTCATTCCTCAGCGCGCGGAAGCATTCAAGGCACGGCGCGACCTTGTCGTCTCCATGCTCAATCAGGCGAAGGGTCTGAAATGCCCGACGCCCGAGGGTGCCTTCTATGTCTATCCGTCCTGCGAAGGCTGCATCGGCAAGACAACGCCGGATGGCAAGGTGATCAAGAGCGACGAAGACTTCGCGCTCGCGCTGATCGAGGCGGAAGGCATTTCCGTTGTGCATGGCGCGGCATTCGGTCTCTCGCCCTTCTTCCGCATCTCCTATGCGACATCCACAGAAGAGCTGACGGATGCCTGCCAGCGCATCCAGCGCTTCTGCGCCAGCCTGCGCTGAGCCACCATCACCGAAACGAAAAGGCCCCGTCTTGCGGGGCCTTTTTTGTGTCTCAGACCTGATAGCCGAGGCTTCGCAGATGTTGCTGGAGCGAGGCGATGCGGGTCTGGTCAGAGGGATGCGTGGACATGAATTCGGGCGGCGGGGCCTTGCTGCCGCGCTGGGCTGTCATGTTCTGCCAGAAGCGGAGCGATTGGCGCGGGTCGAACCCGGCTTTGTGCATATAGGTGACGCCGAGGCGGTCCGCTTCGAGTTCGTGCGTGCGGGAGTAGGGGAGCAGGATGCCGAACTGCACACCGGCACCGAGCACCGCTGCGATCTGGCTTGCGCCGGTCACATCGCCGGACTGGAGGGCGACCTGCGCCGCCTGCATGCCAACGCCTGCGGCGACCTGCTGGCTGTAGCGTTCAGCGGAATGGCGGGCGGCGACATGCGCGATTTCATGGCCTAGTACGGTGGCGAGCTGGTCGTCATTTTCCATGCGCTTGAAGATGCCCTCATAGAAGCCGACCTTTCCCCCCGGCAGCACGAAGGCGTTTGCCTCCTCACCCTGAAAGACCGTGTATTCCCAGGACTGGTTCTGGAGGCCTGCCGCCTGCACAAGTTTCGGCCCGACGCTCTGGAGCCTGCGCTTCAACGTCGCATTGGACGAAACTTTTTGCTGCTGACGGATTTGATTCCACGCAGAGGCGGAAAGTTGTGTCATCTGGGCTTCGGAGACGAGCAGCAATTGCTGTCTGCCGAGGGCCTGATTCTGGACGCAGCCGCCCAGCGCCACAATATAGCCAGCAGCGAGGCCTTTAATGAGCTGACGGCGGCTAAGTTCAACAGGCTTTCGGTCGAGAAACTGGATCGGCGAGTTCATTTCTGGTTCCACCCTCGAAGTTTTTCCCAGTTTAGGACAGCTTCGGCGCCACGGTAAGGGGATCGGGAGAACGGCGCGGTTTTATATTAGAATTGTTCTAATGTATATTGCATTCTGTTGAATATTGGTCTATATGAATCGCAGACAACAAAGGAGGTGTGTCGTGAAAGTTGATACAGGCATCGCAGCGGATGACAGAAGCGAAATAGCCGAAGGGCTTGCACGCGTGCTGGCCGACACCTACACGCTGTATCTCAAGACGCACAATTACCACTGGAACGTGACGGGGCCGCATTTCGCAGCGCTGCACGCCATGTTCGAAGAGCAGTATCGCGAACTCTGGGCGGCGACCGACCAGATTGCAGAACGCATTCGTGCGCTTGGCCAATATGCGCCGGGCACCTACGCGGAATATGCCAAGCTGACTTCGATCCAGGAAGATAATGGCGTGCCGAGCGCCGAGCAGATGCTGAAGAATCTCGTGAAGGGGCATGAGCAGGTCGTGAAGACCGCGCGCGATCTCTTCAAGCTCGCCTCGGAAGCGGATGATGAAGTGACGGCGGACCTCATGGTCCAGCGCATGGATGCGAGCGAAAAGACCGCGTGGATGCTCCGTGCTTCGGTTGCGTAATCCGTAGCAGCTATCCGCGACCGGAAACTTACGGTCATCAAAAGTGAAGACAAAAGCGCCATGAACGCGGCTATAACGCGCTCATGGCGTTTCCTTTTTCTCCCTCCCTGGTAATCTTCGACTGCGACGGCGTGCTGGTGGATACCGAGCCGGTTGCAAACCGCCTTCTCGTTCGCCTGCTGGCGGATGAGGGGTTCCATCTCACTTACGAAGAATGTCGCCGCCTTTTCGTGGGCCGCACGATGCAGGCAGTGCAGGATCATGTTGAAGCCGCCCTGAAGCGGCCGCTCGGCGTGGATTGGCCAACTTATGTGCGTGACCGCACGCTTGACGCCTTTGCCGAAGGTATCGAGCCTGTCGCCGGTGCGGGGGAGGTGCTGCACGGATTGAAGATGCGCGGTCTCCCTTTCTGCGTCGCTTCATCCGGCAAGTTCGAGAAAATGCGTTTCACGCTCGGCGCGACCGGGCTGTTGCCGCTGGTCGAACATGTGCTTTTCAGCGCGGAAGAGGTGGCGCATGGCAAACCGGCGCCGGATCTCTTCCTTCATGCGGCCGCCCGCATGGGGCATGAGCCGCACAGCTGCCTCGTGATCGAGGACAGTGTTCCCGGCGTGCAGGCGGCGGTGGCAGCCGGCATGAAGGTGATCGGCTATGCGGGCGATCCGCATACGGATGGTGAGGCGCTGAAAAGAGAAGGCGCCCATGTCATTTCTGACTTGAGCGCCCTGATGGATATGATCGGAAGCTGACGGATCAGGCAGTTGCTGCCTCAGGCGCCTTCGCCTCTTCGGCTTCCTGCGCGGCGAGGTAGCGTTCCGCTTCAAGTGCTGCCTGACAGCCCATGCCTGCCGCTGTCACAGCCTGACGATAGACATCATCCGTCACGTCGCCTGCTGCGAACACACCCGGAATATTGGTGCGCGGCGTGCCCGGCACCGTCTTCAGATAGCCGCCTTCCTTTGTCTCGAGCTGGCCGATGAAAAGTTCGGTCGCAGGTGCATGGCCGATGGCGATGAAGATGCCGTGGGCCGGAATCTCGCGGACTTCGCCGGTCTTGAGGTTCTTCACCTTCGCGCCGGTCACGCTGCGCGGCTCTTCCGTGCCGACGATTTCCTCGATCACCGAATCCCAGATCACTTCGATCTTCGGATTCTTGAAGAGGCGATCCTGCATGATTTTCTCGGCGCGGAAGCTGTCGCGGCGATGAATGACCGTTACCTTCGACGCAAAGTTGGTGAGGAACAGTGCTTCCTCGACGGCGGTGTTGCCGCCGCCAACCAGCAGCACTTCCTTGCCGCGATAGAAGAAGCCGTCACAGGTGGCGCAAGCCGATACGCCAAAGCCCTGGAAATGCTGCTCGGAGGGCAGGCCAAGCCACTTCGCCTGAGCGCCCGTTGCGATGATGAGGGCGTCGGCGGTGTACAGCGTGCCGCTGTCACCCTTCAGCTCGAAGGGGCGGGTTTTCAGATTGGCGGACACGATGGTGTCGGAAATGATTTCCGTGCCCATGTGGCGCGCCTGGGCTTCCATCTGCTCCATGAGCCAGGGGCCCTGGATTGCTTCTGCGAAGCCCGGATAGTTTTCCACATCCGTTGTGATGGTGAGCTGGCCGCCCGGCTGGATGCCCTGAATGACGACGGGCTCAAGCATGGCGCGCGCAGCATAGATCGCAGCGGTGTAGCCAGCGGCGCCTGCGCCAATGATGAGGACTTTTGCGTGTTTCTTTTCGGACATTGTGCTTCGGCCTTGCTCTTGAACGGGGCGGGGAGAGGTAGGGGAGGCAGGCCCCGCTGTCCCTTCAACCATATAGGGACGGGCGGGGCCTGCCAAAAGCCTTAAAGGGCTTCGGCGTGGGCGCCGAGATACTTGGCGACGCCTTCGGCATCCGCCTTCATGCCTTCCTCACCCTTCTGCCAGCCGGCCGGGCACACTTCGCCATGCTCTTCATGGAACTGGAGGGCATCGACCATGCGCAGCGCTTCATCGGCGTTGCGGCCGAGCGGCAGGTCGTTCACGAGCTGGTGACGGACCACGCCTTCGCGGTCGATCAGGAAGGTACCGCGAAGCGCCACACCGTCCTTCTCGATCAGCACGTCATAGTCGCGCGCGATCTGCTTGGTCAGGTCGGCCACCATCGGGAACTTCACGGGGCCAAGGCCGCCTTCATTCGGGGGCGTGTTGCGCCATGCGGCATGGGTGTACTGGCTGTCCACGCTCACCGCGATGACCTTCACATTCAGTTCCTCGAATTTCGGCACGCGGTTCGAATAGGCGAGGATTTCCGAGGGGCAGACAAAGGTGAAGTCGAGCGGGTAGAAGAAAACGAGGCCGTAGGAGCCATTGAGATACGAGCGGAGGTTGAAATCCTCCACGATCTCGCCATCTGGCAGAACGGCAGCAGCGGTGAAGTCGGGGGCCTGTTTGCCTACGAGTACGGCCATACGGGGAAACTCCTTTGAAACTGTGAGGTTTGAACAACCGGACGGTGTTCCGGTGTTTCCCGTTATTTAGACGCATTCTAATCTTTGTTCAAGGTCGAATGCTGCGCTGCGACATTTTGGCAGGGAGTTTTCACCTGTCGGCAGAAACTGGCACGTGTCCCCTGGGAAAGAAATTCGTTCGCGGGCGCATGGGGTTTCATAAGCTGATTCGTGATGATCCAACTTGAATGAAACCCTTTCGGCTGAAACCATGCCTCTCAACTAATTCTCCTGCCGAAATGCGGCGGGAATCTCGAATTGAGGGGGATGAAGTCGGACGTGTATTCTGAGCACTCTTGTCATTCGATGAAACATCTCTCGGAAGGCTGAGATGGTCTCCTCTGCAAGTGGGCGCAAAGATGCGTGGACGGAAGAGCAGACCCGGCTTGCATTCTACCTTTACTGCCAAATGCCGTTCGGCAAGATGCATTCACGCAATCCAGAGATTATCGAACTCGCAAATAAGATTGGACGTTCTCCGTCTGCAGTTGCGATGAAGCTCATCAACTTCGCGAGTCTCGACCCTGATATCACCACCACTGGTAGGGTGGGGCTGCGCAACGCGTCAGCCACAGACAAGAAAGTATGGGAAGAGTTTCACGACGATTGGGAAGCACTTGCTGAGCATTGTGAGGGTCTTCTCGTATCGAAAAACCCTGAGCGGAATATCGTAAATCAGGCCATGTCATTTGCCGAGCCAGACCCCGCTACGTTCGTGGGCGCGGATAGGCAAGCTATGGTGAATGTACGAATTAAGCAGAGCTTTTTTAGGCGGTCAGTTCTTGCGAACTACGGAAGCAAGTGCTGCATGAGCGGGATGTCAGCTCCGCAGCTTATTGTCGCTAGCCACATCGTTCCTTGGGCCAAAGATGCGCGAAATCGATTGAACCCTCGCAACGGCCTCTGTTTGTCATCCATTCACGACAAGGCGTTCGACAGCGGGTTGATTACCGTTACGCCGGAGATGCGGATTGAAGTTTCTGGAGAACTTCGACGGCGGGCGTCAGAAGGCCAGATTAGTGCTGCGTTGGCAGCGCTGCAGGGAGAAAAAATCAAACTTCCGGCACGTTTTTGTCCAGATCGTGATTTTCTCTATTGGCACAATAGGAATGTTTTTGTCGGGACGTGAACGTCATGCGCCAAATTGTTTTTTCCTACCTGTATCGTGACGCCTCCAATTACAAATCGTGGGGTGGCGTTGTTCTGAATACAGAACGATCAATCGCATCTGTTGATGAGATTTCTTGCAGGTGGGAAGGCCGAAATTTCTACGCCGCGCGTCTTGGTGTGAAAGATTTGAGGGCCGATCTGTGGCGTTGGACGGCAGGGTTGCCTAATGAAGACGATCACGATCTGCACGAAGTAGGAAGCATCGCTTCCGCCGCTGCTGATGATCTCCGCGATCTACCATTTGCTGGCCCTCTCGACGCGTTTCTTGAGAAACTGGAATATGCGAGCGCCATAGATGAGCCGTTAGAGTCTTGAAGATGGTTTGAACCTATGACCGATTAAGGAGCAAAACTCCGTAATCGGTCATGAGATTCTCAGAACCCGAACATGTGGTCGAGGCAGAAGCTCTTGTCGCCGTTCACGAGGCCGTGGAAGCCGAAGAGGCGGCAGGTGGTGTCGCGGATGATGACGTAGCCGCTGCCTCCCATGCGCTCGCGTTCTTCTGCGGTGAAGGTTTCCGACAGGCGCCAGTGATACGAGCCGCCACAGGCAATCTCGATCTTCTTTTCGGCGACCGGCTTTCCTTCTGCGTCATGCAGGATGAGCAGGGTGGAGCTTTTCGGGTGCCATTCGGTCGAGGCCGGATAGATGAGGTGACAGAGAGTATCGAGTGCGCCCTCTTCAAGCGCCGGTCCCGCGATGCGCAGGAAGAGGCGCGTCGTCAGCCCCGGCGGCTTGTTGGTGTAACTCTGCGGCTCGTCCTTGTAGATGACGGCGGTGTTGTAGATATGGGCGCCGAAGATTGTTTCCGCGCGGTGGCCGCTTGATTTCTGCTCGAAGCGGCCGAGTGCGTGCAGCCAGCCATTGGCCTCGCCGCCTTCACGGAAGTCGTAGAGAAATTCGACATGGCCATAACCGGAGGGAAGCTTCACCGCTTCCGCCTTCATCCATGCCTCGATATCGACTTCAACGCTGTCGCGGCGCTGAATGCGGCCGAGATATTTCACGGAGACGGTTTCGCCGCTCGCGTCGATCATCTCCGCACGGAGCGGCATTTCCATTTCGTCACGCGCCATGGGTGTCGGCAGCATGACGGTTTCGAACTGGTCGCGCGGCAGGATGGGCAGCGGCATGATGTAGCCCTTGCCCATATATTTGCCGAGCGTCTGGATTTCCGGGTTCGGCTTGAGATCGGTGCGTTCCACATTTGCATGGGCGATGCGTCGCTGGCCGCCATTGCGGATCACTTCATAGCGGGGGCGCACGAAATAGCGACCGGCCACCACTTCGATCTGGTCGGGCCATTTCGCATCCGGCAGCAGGCTTTCAACCGGAATGCCGCGCGTGCCGAAAGGCGGGATCTCGTCCTCGTACCAGGCCGTATCCTGCGCGCCCATTATGTTGAGGCCAACCGTGCGCGGCGGGATAGGCATGGGATGCGAGTTCTGCACGAAAAGCGTCACGCGCTCATCGGCTTCACCTGCGGGCATACCCGCATAGAAATCAGCCGGCCAGGCATTCGCATCATGGCTGCAGGAAAGGGCAAGCCCGTTCTCGCCATACATGTCGAGCGCATATTTCACTACATCATGGCCCTTGATGCGGATGGCATGGATGAAAAGAGAGCCGGTGAAATCATCAAGGCCGAAGCGTTCGCGCACTTCCGCACTGTCGATGATGAAAGGCGCGCCGGGGGCGGGAAGCGTTTCTCGCCATTCGGCGAGCTGCTTGCCCGTTTCGTCAAAAAGGCAGAGCCAGAGTTCCGGGTTCTCCGCGCCATGCAGCGCCCAGTAATTTGCACTGGCAACGCGGGTATGGATGCCGTCCTGCCCGTTTGCGCCGCGCTTCTCGCGCATCAGCGCGAAATTGGTCGCGAAGTTGAGCGGGTCGAGATAGTTCGCCTTGTTGGTCAGCATGTCATCCGGCAGGCGGATATCATCAAGCGTCGCGATGCGCGCGCCTTCCGGGAACACATGTTTGATCGAGGGAAGCGTCTTTCCCGCGTCGAAGGTGAGAACGAGGACAGCCTTTGCGCCGCTCGCCTTCATCTCGTTCACGGGCTTTGCCTGATGGCCGAGGAATGTGCCGCCCAGATCTTCGATGCGCTGAACGAAATAGCCTGCAATGTCGAGGCGAGCGAGATCGTAATAGGCGTGGAAATTGCCGATCGTGCCCGAAGGATCATAGACCGCGACGGGGCCGGCCTTTGCGAGATCGGCAATCAGCGCATCACCCTTCGGCGCTGTCAGCGGATGGCCGAGTGCCTTGAAGAGCGTGGTGCCGCCTGCATTGTTGCCGGGGCGCCAGCCATGAGAAAGATCGGCGTTCTTGAAGGTCTCGATCTGGAGCGTCATCACTTCTTGTCCCGGCTTCTTTTCGGTTGAGCCTAGTAGGTTTCGGATGCGGCTTCACGCGCCGCGCGGGAACCGAAGGGATTGAGCTTCTTCAGAGTGGCAGTGAAGCGGTGACGGCGCTGTTCATGGGCGACCACTTCTTCATCCGTGACCCAGTTCATCTGAATTGCTCGACGCTGGCCTTCAAAGGGCTCATGCCCGTGCCATGAATTGTCCGACCGGCGGAACACGAGAAGCGTGCCGCCATTGGGCGACACTTCTTCCGCCGCATCATTGAGATCGGTGCCCGAACGCAGAATGCGCAACCGCCCGCCGCCTGCTTCCCAATCCTGATTGAGATAGAGCAGCACGGTGATGATCTTCGATTTCGTGTCCGTGTGGATCTTGCCATTGGTGCGCGAGCAATAGCCGCGCACGGTAAACATGGTCGGGCGGTCGGAGAGGTCGAGGCCGAACTTCTCTTCGACGGCGGCGCGGAACTCCGGGCCGTTCATCTCTTCGAGAAGCTGTTCGAAGGCGCCCCGGATATCGAGTTCGCTCGGCGGGATCGAGCCGGTGGACTGGATGTCCGGAAAATCTGCGATCACATCATCCAGCGCCTTGCCCGAGACGAAGGCGGGAACCACGAAATAGTCGTAGGGGTCCGTCTTCAGCGGGGTCGCGCGCAGTGCTTCGAGATTGATCAGGCTCATGGTGCCGTTGTTCCGTCCGTTTCGCCCGTCATGGGCGGTTCATTCCCGTGTGAATGATGATGTGGAGCTTACCGCGCCCTTCGCAATGACCCAAATGTCGCGGCAACGAATTGACGCACCCGGTTAACCCTTTTCGGTCCTTGCCAGTTCGGCCTGTCTTGCCGGGTAGCGGCGGGCGATCTCCGCCGCAATCTGCTCCGTGGCATTTAGGGGTTCATAGACCCAGTTTTCAAGCTTTCCGCTGAAACGCCGCGCGGCACCTGTCGCATACATCGTATCGAGGAAGCGGCGAAACTTCGGCGATCCTCCCTCCAGTTCGATCACATGAACGGGCTTTCCGGTGAAGGCTGCCTCACCGACCATGTTCACGGAATCGCAGGTGACAATGAGCGCATCGGCAAGGCCGAGAAAACCGAAATAGGGGTTGTCGCCGGACCCGTCCCAGATGATCGCGTTCTTGTTTTTCAGGGCTTCTTTCAAAATCGCGGTCTGTTTCTCGCCGGTGCGGCGCGACGGCGTGACCATGAGGCCGGCTCCTTCATCCGCAATACGGGCAAGCTGTTCGGCGAGTTTGGCGGCGACCGTTTCCGTTAGCTGGTACACGGCATTCGTGCCGCCAATCAGCACCGCGACACGGGGGCGGGGGAGGTGGGCAACCTGCGGCGCAATGCGTTCGGCTTCCCGTTCCAGCCTTTCCCTTGTCAGCCGGTGAGGGGAAACAGGGGTGGAAAGCACATTCGGGCCGGTCAGCAGGTCATGGTCTGGCGCCCAGACGAAATCGAAATTGGCGGGATCGATACGCGGATTTTGCAGGATGACGGTGAAGGAGCGACCGCCGGATTCCCGTCGAATCATCCGCGCATAAGGGATCGACTGGCGGCCCGAGGCGATGAGAATGTCCGGCCAGGGGGGGCTTATATCAGGTTGCGGCTGGGCGGGGCCGCGCGGGGCGAGCCATTTATAGGGCGCGCGCGGAGCCACCCGCTTCACGATGGGGGTGAGGCCCAACGCCTCGGCCACGCCGATTGCCTGCGTTTCAAATCCCGCCATGCCATTGGTCAGGACCCAGCAAGTGAGATCCGGCGGGATTTCGGTCATAATCATGCGCTGTCCGGTAATATTATTGCTGAAACGCGGCGCCTGTCAGAGTAAGTAAAACGCGAAAGGCCGCAAGTCACGCGGAATACGGCTAAAGGCGTGCGGCGCGAAGGGGAGTGCCATGAAGCGGGCGAAGCTCGACCATATTGATCTGCGGATACTTGCCGAATTGCAGGCCGATGGCCGGATCACGAATGTCGATCTGGCGTCGCGCGTCGGCATCTCCGCGCCCCCCTGCCTGCGCCGTGTGCGGGCGCTGGAGGCGGCGGGCTTCATCAAGGGCTATCACGCAGATGTGGACGGGCGCGCGCTCGGCTTCGAGGTGACGGTCTTTGCCATGGTGGGGCTTCACAGCCAGGCGGAAGCAGACCTCAAGGCGTTCGAAGCAGTAGTTGCGACATGGCCGCTTGTGCGCGAATGCCACATGCTGAATGGCGAGATCGATTTCATTCTGAAATGCGTCGCGCCGGACCTCTCCACCTTCCAGAGCTTCCTCACGGAAAAGCTTACGCCCGCGCCGAACGTTGCGAGTGTGCGCACATCACTCACTATCCGCCGCTCAAAGCATGAGCCGGGTGTGCCGGTGGAGATGCTGGAAGAAGAGTAGGGAGGTGCGGTTCAGATGAACCGCACTTTCACGATCTCGTAGCTCTTGCCGCCGCCCGGCGTCACGACTTCGACGCTGTCGCCTGCGCTCTTGCCGATCAGCGCGCGGGCGATGGGGGAGGTGATGGAGACGCGGCCCTTTTTCACATCGGCTTCGATTTCGCCGACGATCTTGTAGGTCACTTCTTCTTCCGTGTCCTCGTCGATGAGGTCAACCGTCGCGCCGAACTTCACCGTGTCGCCGGAAAGCTTCGAGACATCGATGATTTCCGCGCGCGAAATCTTGTCCTCAAGTTCAGCCACACGGCTTTCATTAAGGCCCTGCTGCTCCTTGGCGGCGTGATATTCGGCGTTTTCACTGAGATCGCCATGCGCGCGGGCCTCGGCAATCGCTTTGATGATGCGCGGCCGCTCTACGGACTTCAGAAACCTGATTTCTTCTTCCAGGGCCGTATATCCCTCGGAAGTCATTGGAATCTTTTCCATTTCGCTCGACGGTCTTTCTTGCCTTCGGTTGAACAAAATCCCGCCAGGGCTCCGCGAGGAACCTGAAAGGCGGGACTGTGGTCCGATTGTGAGTGAGGGAAGCGGCGGGCGTCAAATGCGATTTTCGCCAGCCGCTTCGCTTGGCCTAACTATAGGACTGAAGAGAGGCGACTTCCAACTGTCCTTTGCGGACGGCTTCAATGCCTTCCACGGCCGCACGGGCGCCCGCAAGCGTGGTGTAATAGGGCACCTTCATCATCAGTGCCGCGCGGCGCAGCGACATCGAATCGGCAAGCGCCTGCGCGCCTTCCGTCGTGTTGAAGACGAGGGCGACCTCGCCATTCTTGATCGCATCCACAATATGCGGGCGGCCTTCAAGCACCTTGTTGATGGTGCCGACCTCAAGCCCCTGTTCGGCGAGATAGCGCTGCGTGCCGCCGGTGGCGATGAGCTTGAAGCCCATATCGAGAAGCTTGCGCGCGGGCGCAACGATTTTTGCCTTGTCGCTGTCCTTCACCGACACAAAGACCGTACCTTCCACCGGCACCTTGCTGCCGCCGCCAAGCTGGCTCTTTGCGAAAGCGGCCGCGAAGCTGCGGTCAAGGCCCATGACTTCGCCGGTGGAGCGCATTTCCGGGCCAAGGATCGTGTCTACGCCGGGGAAGCGCGCGAAGGGGAAGACGGCTTCCTTCACCGCCACACGGCCATGCGCATCGGGCTTCAGGTTGAAGCTGGAAAGCTTCTCCCCTGCCATCACCTTCGCGGCGATCTTCGCCACCGGCTCGCCGATGACCTTCGCAACGAAGGGCACGGTGCGCGAGGCGCGCGGGTTCACTTCAAGCACATAGATCGTGCCGTCCTGAACTGCGTATTGCACGTTCATCAGTCCGCCGACATTGAGTGCGAGCGCCATCTCACGTGTCTGGCGTTCGATCTCGGCAACGGTTTCGGCAGGCAGGGAGTAGGGCGGGAGCGAGCAGGCGCTGTCACCGGAGTGAACGCCCGCTTCCTCGATATGCTCCATGATGCCGCAGATCACGACATCCTTGCCGTCGCAAAGCGCGTCCACGTCCACTTCGATTGCGTCACGCAGATAATAGTCGATCAGCACGGGGCTTTTGCCTGACACGATCACCGCTTCATTGATGTAGCGGTCGAGATGGTTTGCATCGCGCACGATTTCCATGCCGCGCCCGCCCAGCACATAGGAGGGGCGAATGACGACGGGATAGCCGATCTTCTCGGCAATCGCCTTGGCTTCAGCGGCCGAGCGGGCAATGCCGTTCGGCGGCTGCTTGAGGCCGAGCTTTTCGAGCAGCGCCTTGAAGCGGTCGCGATCTTCGGCAAGGTCGATCGCGTCGGGCGATGTGCCGAGGATCGGTACATTTGCGCGTTCAAGATCGTTTGCGAGTTTGAGCGGCGTCTGGCCGCCGAACTGCACGATGACGCCCGCAAGCGTGCCCTTCGAGCGTTCGAGATCGATCAGCTCCAGCACATCTTCGGTGGTGAGCGGTTCGAAATAAAGACGGTCGGAGGTGTCGTAGTCGGTGGAGACTGTTTCCGGGTTGCAGTTCACCATGATGCTTTCGATGCCGATTTCCTCGAGCGCGAAGGCGGCATGGCAACAGCAATAGTCGAACTCAATACCCTGACCGATGCGGTTCGGACCGCCGCCAAGAATGATCGCCTTCTTGCGGTCGGAGGGGTCGGCTTCGCAATCGGCATTGCCTGCGAAATCCGTTTCATAGGTCGAGTACATATAGGGCGTGAGGCTTTCGAACTCCGCCGCGCAGGTGTCGATGCGTTTATAGACGGGGCGCACGCCAAGCTCGCGGCGCGCCTTGCGCACGGATTCCTCATCCATGCCGCAAAGTTCCGCAAGGCGGGCATCCGAGAAGCCGCGTGCTTTCAGCGCGCGCATTTCCGCTTTTGTTTTGGGCAGGCCGTTCTTGCGTACGGCTTCTTCCGCATCCACGATTTCTTGAAGCTGTTCAATGAACCAGGGATCGTAGGAGCAGGAAGCGCGGACCTGTTCGTGATCGACGCCGAGGCGCAGCGCCTGCGCGATGACGAGCAGGCGGTCAGGCGTCGGGCGGCCAAGGGCGGCGCGGATCGCATTCTTGTCGTCGCCTTCGCCCATGCCGGGCACGGTGACTTCATTGAGGCCGGTGAGGCCCGTTTCCATGGAGCGCAGCGCTTTCTGCAGGCTCTCCTGGAATGTGCGGCCAATGGCCATCGCTTCGCCGACCGATTTCATGGCGGTGCCGAGAAGACGTTCGGCACCTGCGAACTTCTCGAAGGCAAAGCGCGGGATCTTTGTCACGACATAGTCAATCGTCGGCTCGAAGCTTGCCGGCGTGACCTTCGTAATGTCGTTCTGCAATTCGTCCAGCGTGTAGCCGACGGCAAGCTTTGCCGCGACTTTCGCAATCGGGAAGCCCGTGGCCTTGGAGGCGAGCGCAGAGGAGCGCGACACGCGCGGGTTCATTTCGATGACGACGAGGCGGCCATCTTTCGGGTTCACGGCGAATTGCACGTTCGAGCCGCCCGTCTCCACGCCGATCTCGCGCAGCACCGCGATGGAGGCGTTGCGCATCACCTGATATTCCTTGTCGGTGAGCGTCATCGCAGGCGCGATGGTGATCGAGTCACCCGTATGCACGCCCATCGGGTCCACATTTTCGATGGAGCAAATGATGATGCAGTTATCCGCGCGGTCGCGGACGACTTCCATCTCATATTCCTTCCAGCCGAGAACGCTTTCCTCAACCAGCACTTCATTGACGGGGCTTGCATCGAGACCGCTTTCAACGATCTCGGAAAACTCCTGTCTGTTGTAAGCGATGCCGCCGCCCGTGCCGCCCATGGTGAAGGAGGGGCGGATGATGGCGGGCAGGCCGACATATTCAAGTGCTTCGAGCGCCTCTTCCATATTGTGCGCCACGCGCGAGCGCGGGCTTTCAAGGCCGATGCGATCCATCGCATCGCGGAAGAGCTGGCGGTCTTCGGCCATCTCGATCGCTTCGCGCTTCGCGCCGATCATCTCGACGCCGAACTTGTCGAGCACACCCATATCGGCAAGGGCGAGCGCGGTGTTGAGTGCGGTCTGGCCGCCCATGGTGGGCAGCAGCGCATCCGGGCGCTCTTTCTCGATGATCTTCGCAACGATCTCCGGGGTGATCGGCTCGATATAGGTCGCGTCCGCCAGCTCCGGGTCCGTCATGATCGTCGCCGGATTGGAGTTCACCAGAATGATCCGGTAGCCCTCTTCCTTCAGCGCCTTGCAGGCCTGCGTGCCGGAATAGTCGAACTCGCAAGCCTGACCAATGATGATCGGCCCTGCGCCGATGATCATGATGCTTTTTATGTCTGTACGTTTGGGCATGGCTATCGGTTACCGGCTGAAGGAATAGAAAGAAGAAGCTGACCAACAACGTCATGGCCCGGCTTGTCCGGGCCATCCACGTCCTTATTCGAGGCCGCTGCGCTCGCCATT
>Ga0207868_1000775_pt1 | contig 28556 bp, 15 predicted proteins | sample Passage237B_FD_187370 | JGI IMG/M metagenome (GOLD analysis project Ga0207868, IMG submission 187370) | Cellulose adapted compost microbial communities from Newby Island Compost Facility, Milpitas, CA, USA - Passage2 37B (SPAdes) (version 3) ... | reverse complement strand
AAGAGATCGGGGAGGGGCCGCCGGCCCCTCCGCCATTTCCGGCGTCTGTCGCCGTTTGAATCTGCTGTCTTCCTGCTATAAAAATAGGGCACACACCCTAGCGCTCCGGCGTGATGCAACCGCCGCGGCGCGGGGGTAGAATGTGTGAAAAGATGCAGGGAGAAGCTCAGTGGGAGAAAGCATGAGGTCCCTCGTCGAGGGAACGGAAGTGAAGTCACGTTCCATCCATGTCGCCATTCTCGGCGCGGGTGCAGCGGGCCTTGCCATGGCGATCCGCCTGCAAAAGGCGGGTATTCCGTTCACCATCTACGAGAAGGCCGGCAGCGTCGGCGGAACCTGGCGGGACAATACCTATCCGGGTTCAGGCTGCGACGTGCCCTCCATGCTCTATTCCTATTCCTTCGAACCGAACCCGAACTGGAGCCGGAAGTTTGCGCCCCAGCCGGAGATCGTCGCCTATTTTGAAGGCGTCGCGCGCAAATATGGCCTGCTGCCGCATATACGTTTCAACACGGAAATCGTGGAAGCGCATTTCGACGAAGCGGAAGGGCTGTGGCATATCCGTGCCGCCGACGGCGCTGCGTTCAGCGCGCAGGTGCTTGTGTCAGGCGTTGGCCAGCTGAACCGCCCTGCCTATCCGAAGATTGAGGGGCTGGAGAGCTTCAAGGGGGCGGCGTTTCATTCCGCGCGCTGGAACCATGATATTGATCTTGCCGGCAAGCGCGTCGGCGTGATCGGCAATGGCGCGAGCGCTATCCAGTTCGTGCCGGAGATCGCGCCGAAAGCGGGGCATCTCACCATTTTCCAGCGCACGCCGAACTGGTGCGTGCCGAAGGCAGATCGTCCTTTCCGGGAATGGGAGAAGAAGCTCTACCGTGCCATGCCTGTGCTGGCACGGCTGCAACGCTGGTGGACCTGGCTGATGCTGGAGCGGAACTATCTCGCCTTTGTGCAGGGAAGCTTCTTCGGCAAGCTTTTTGAGAAGGCGGCGCTCAAGGAAATCGAGACACATATCAAGGACCCGGAGCTTCGCGCGAAACTCATTCCTGACTATCCGGCCGGCTGTAAGCGCATTCTGCTGACGAATGACTGGTATCCCGCCCTTGCGCGGGACAATGTATCGGTCGAAACAAGCCATATCGCACGGGTAACGGAGGACGCGATCATCACCGAGGATGGCGTGTCGCATCCGGTCGATGTCATCATCTATGCGACGGGCTTTGAATCGACTGACTTCCTTGCGCCGATGAAAATTACCGGGCGGGGCAATGCCGATCTCAATGCCGTATGGGCGCGCGGTGCAGAGGCACATCGCGGCGTGACTGTGGCGGGCTTTCCGAACTTTTTCATGCTCTATGGGCCGAACACCAATCTCGGCCACAACTCGATCATCTTCATGATCGAGTGTCAGGTGAACTATGTCGGCCAGTGCATCGAAGCACTGGCAAGCAGCCGCCTGCGCTACATGGATGTGAAGCCCGCCGCGATGGAAAGCTTTAACCGCGAGCTGCAACAGGACATGCAGAAAACCGTCTGGGCCGCAGGCTGCTCAAGCTGGTACAAGACGGCGGACGGCAAGGTGACAAATAACTGGTCGAGCTTCACCGCCAAATATTGGTGGCAGATGCGCCATCCCGATTTCAACGAATATGCGCTGGTGGGCGGGTGAGGCGAGGCGGCTCAGGCCGCCGCTTTCCGTTCTTCAATCTCCCGCAGCAAGGCGCGATTGTGCTTGTGATTTGAGCAGAAGGCCGTGACCTTGCCGATAATCGGGCCGCCGCCAAGCGTGAGGTCGCCGACGAGATCAAGGATGCGATGCCGGAGGAATTCGTCTGGCGTCTGAAGTCCTTCTTTGTTCAGAACACGATCCTTGTACATCAGCAGTGCATTGCTAAGCGAGGCACCACGCACGAGCGGGATAAGGCGGAGCTTGCCGAGTATGAGGGCGGGCCAGATTACCGAGAGAATGCCGTAGGTGCGGGCGAAACAGATTTCATCGCGGAAGCGGCGCGGTGTCATGTCGCCTGACCAGTGCTGCGTGTTCCAATAAGGAAGCTCCAGTGCATAGTCTATGGCGAAGGTGTGGTAAGGCTCGATGGCAAGAGATATCCGGTTATCTGTGAGGGTAATCGGTGCTTCGATCCGACGAAAATTTCTCTGCGCATCCTGTACATCGATCCCGCCTTTCTCTATCGCCTCAATGATGGGGCGGGCACTGCCATCAAGGATTGGTACTTCCTGACCGTCCATCTCGACAATGGCGTTGTCGATCTCAAGCGCAAAGAACGATGCCATGAGATGCTCTATGGTCTGGAACTTCGCGCCATTTTCTGCGCCCAGCATTGTGCAGCGGGGAAAGTCAACGCAGTGCCGCCAGTCTGCTTGCAATTCTGCGCTTCGCCCGCGCTTGTCTGCTCGGCGGAAGCGAATGCCCGTTCCTGCAGGCGCGGGATAGATGGTGACATTCGTATTGCGGCCAGTGTGAAGGCCGATCCCGCTAAAATGCGCAGGCTTCTTCAGTGTGGCCTGTTTTTCCCGGAACCCTTCGGGAGCGCTCTGCATCCCGTCACCCCATATATCGACTGAATATGCTTCGTATCGAGAAGTCTGTAATCTATACGAAATCTGCCGCGGGGTCTGCTTGCTTCGAGGGCTTCTTTCACTGGTTACGCTGATTCCGCCTCATGTCCTTCCTTATCCGGCTCACTGAAAAACTTGAAGATGTTGGACGTCTGATTGCCTCTCGCGGCAGCCACATTGCGGCGCTGGAAGCATTTTACAGCGCGCATACGGGTGCGGTTGAGCCATCACCCATCGGTGTTTTCAAGGACGGATTCCCTAAAGCCCGGCCCGGTCTCGTTTCCATTGTGATATTGACGCTCAACGGAGCCGAGCTTCTGACCTCTCTTTTTCGCTCCTTCCGGCAGCATAATTCATGGCCGGATATCGAGTTCATCGTCGTGGATCATGGCGGCGATGCGGAAACGAAGCGCGTGCTGACGGAGGAGAAGACCCACTTCACTATTCGTCACCTGATACCCGGCCGTAATTTCAGCTTTGCCTTTTCATGCAACCGGGCAGCACAGCTTGCGCGCGGGGAAACGCTCATCTTTCTCAACAATGATATCGAGTTCACGGAAGATGTTATCCCCGGCATGGTCGCGGCGGTGCAGGCAACGGGCGGGCTTGCCGGGCTGAAGCTCTGGCCGATATCGACCGAAGGCAAGCTCGCCAGGGAACCTCAGATTGGTATCCGCTTTCGCTGGAACCTGCAGCAGAAATGGACGGTGCCCTATGAGGTCCTGCCGCGCGCGGGCGACGAACTGCGCGCAACGCATCCTGCTGCCATGCCGTCTGTCACGGCGGCGATCCTTGCCTGCCCGCGCGACCGCTTCCTTGCGTTGGGCGGCTTTTTTGAAGACTACCTCTATGCCTATGAGGATGTGGATTTTGATTTGAAGGCCGCTTGCGCGGGCATGAAATCGGTGTCGCTCAACCACATGTCCGCGCGGCACATCGTCGGCGCGACGCGCTTTCTCCGGGCGCGGTGGCGCCGCCGCAAGCGCTGGCATCGATATAATCTTGCCGTCTTCCGCAAGCGGTGTGGCTATCTCTGCCGCCGCCTCGCCTGGGCAGGGCTGTTTGGCGGTGAAGGCTTTGATTGGGGGCGACTGCCGACAGTAGCCGTTATCGGCCCGGGAAGCGGAGAGTTGCCGCCACCGGAACGACATGCCGTCGCCTTTGTACGGGAAGTGAAGGACGGTTTCTTCGGCTGCGATCTCTATGGCTATGACCTCGTCATTTCCCGTGATCCCGCTTTTGACTTCACACGCGCGCGAAATCTCAGCGCAATGGCCGTGCGTATTGGTCTCGCACAGGACGCCGAGGGATGGGAAACGTATGCCGACACATATGATCTGATCGTCGCGGAGACGGAAGAACTCGCCGCCTCTCTCGCCTCCCGTCTCGACAGGCCGGTAGCTGTGTGGCGCAGAGAGGATGGCTGGAGCGGGCTTTTCCGTCGCGTTGCACGCTGGGTGCTGGATACGCACCGCGTGGCGATCATCGGCGGCGCGGAGGAAGAACAGCAACGCCTCGCCGCGGCATTGCGGCGCCGGGGCATGTCCGTGCGATCAGAACGGGCAGAAGGTTATCCATCGCACCTCGCCATACGCGATGATTTCGCCATCTGGCTTGAGCCGATTGAAGCAGATAACCTGCCACCCGATACTTGTCACATCATCGCACATAAGAGGGCTGATAAAGCCGGGTGGCGCGGCGACATATATGCAGGCGGCGCGCGAGACAATTTTGCTGCATGGCTGGAATTGCTTGTGCAGGAAGTTGAGGATTACCATAAGCAGCGCATGGCGGGGCCGATAGACGCGCCTCTGGAAAGCGTTACGCTTCAGGATGATTCCTGGGCTTCCGCTTTCTGGGGGCAGAAAGCGGACCCGACTGAGTGGCTTATCGCGCAGCCATGAAAGATAATCTGTACCCGTATGAACGGGTCATTTGCGGGCTGGGATAATGGACGTTCGAATTGGTGTGGCGACCGACCGGGATGCTGTCATCCGCTATCTGTTGATGGCGGGTGAGGGGCTGTTCGAACATCTCTTCGAAGATGTCTATCCGGGCCTCACCACCACCGATGCGCTGGGCGTTGCCGTGGGGGATGCGGATAGCCCCTATCATTTCGAGAATGCCTATCTCGTGGAAAATGAGGGGGAGGTAACGGGGTGTCTGATCGCCTTTCCGGCCGAGCAGATCGGACTGCCTGAAATCGCCTATAGCGTCATTCCGCGCGACCGGCTTGATCCCGTTCTTCCGCTTTTCACAACGCATGTGCCAAACAGTTTCTACATCAATACGCTCGCCGTGGATGAGGCTGCGCGCGGGCAGGGCGTGGGCGGGTTGCTGCTCGACTTTGCGGCCGAACTAGCCATGAGCACAGGGCGTGACAGCCTGACGCTCCATGCCTGGGGCGACAATGCACCAGCCCTCAGCCTCTACCGGGCCAAAGGCTTTGAGTGCGTGGAGAGGTTTTCGATACCGGCTTCGCCCTGGCTCCGCCACACAGGGCCGATGCTTTTGTTGCAACGTCCGCTCGGCTGACATGGCAAAGCTTTCTCCCCACGTGGTGCTGATTACAGGTGCAAGCGACGGCATCGGTGCGGCGCTCGCGCGGGAATATGCGGCACCCGGTGTAACGCTCGGGCTTCTCGGTCGAAACGAGGAGCGGCTGGCGGGCGTGGCCGAAGATTGCCGCGCGGCGGGAGCAACGGTTGAAACGCTAATTGCAGATGTGGCGACGCACGAAGCGGAAGCAGCCATTCTGAGCTTCGATCACCGGCACAAGATTGACCTGCTGCTCGCCTGTGCAGGGGTGACATCCGGCATCTCGGAAGCCGATGGTCTGGAGCCCTGGGATACCGCCGAGAAAGTGGCCGAAATCAACTTCACCGGCGCGCTCCGCACCATCGGACCTCTGGCAAATGTGATGGCGGGGCGGGGAAGTGGCCAGATTGCCGGTATCGGCTCACTTGCCGCGCTGACGCCCATGCCTTCCTGCCCGGCCTATAGCGCCGCGAAAGCGGGGCTGGAAACCTATCTTCTCGCGCTGAGGCGCCTGCTTCGCCCCTATGGAGTAGGAGTCAGCATTATTTGTCTTGGCTATGTCGAGACAGGAATGAGCCGGCAGTTGAAAGGCCGGAAGCCCTTTCTCACAACGCCGGAGAGAGTGGCGCGGAAAATACGGAAATCGCTATGCAGAAATCCGGCTCGCATCATCCACCCGCCTGTTTTGTATATGGGAATAAGGCTCCTCAATATGCTGCCAGAACCCCTCGCGCTCTTGTTCCTGCCCGCCTTTGCTTTTACGATTAACCGCAAGGGCGCTTAGAGAGAATATTGAGAATCTTTTAGCGGCTTGCATCGAAGAGGGGCACGATGGTCGCCGGTTTGATCGGTTTTCTGGTCGCGTTTGCGGCCGTGTTGGTGCTGGAACGGTTTGTCCAGCCACGCGATACGAAAAGGCCGATCTTTCATCGTGTCAGCATGCTCTCGGCAATGCCGATGATCATGTTCTACCTCTCCGTCTTCATGCTGACCTGTCGCCCGGTTTTCTCGACCGTATTCAGCATCATTGTTTTTCTCGGCATCGTCGTCGTCAACAATGCGAAGTTTCGCGAGCTGCGCGAGCCGCTGGTCTATTCCGACTTCGCGCTGCTTCGGCAGGCCATCGCTCACCCGGCGCTATATGTCGGCTATATAGGCCCGTTCAAAGTTACCGCAGTTATTCTTTCCGGCGCGGCGGTGATTGTCGGTTGCCTTCTTTATGAGGCGCCGGTCATTGCGCGCACCACGCCGGAAGAGTGGCTCCCTACCATCGCTTATTTCGCAACCCTGGCAGGCCTGATCTATCTGATCACGCGGGGGCCGCTGCGAAACGAGTTCCGCGCCATTTTGATGAAGTTCGGAACATCAGCCAATGTGCGGGAAGATGTGGACAGGTTGAGCCTTGTCATCACATTGATTTTCTATTTCTTCCTCGCCGGTGAGCAGGAAGTCGCTGCCATCAGGTCGCAGGAGAATGAGAAGGAAGATCGTGCCCGCCCCGTCGGACGCTCGGATCTCCTGCCCGATATTGTCGTTGTGCAGAACGAGTCATTTTTTGATGCGCGTCGCGTCCTGAGCCATGTCCCGGAAGGCTTTCTCGAAAACTTCTGCCGAACATCCGGGGAAGCGCGGTACAGAGGCCGGCTTCGCGTGCCCGCCTGGGGGGCGAATACGCTGCGCACCGAGTTTGCGCTTTTATCCGGCATTCCCGATGAGGCGCTCGGCGTTGATCGCTTCAATCCCTATCTGAAATATTGCGACAAGCCCGTCTGGACCATAGCCACCTATCTGCGCAGCATCGGCTATCGCACCATATGCATTCATCCCTTTCACAAATCATTTTTCAGGCGCGATAAAGTCTATCCGCATCTCGGCTTCGATGAGTTCATCGATATCGAACGCTTCAGCGAGGCCGACAGGATTGGCCCCTATGTGTCGGATGCTGCTGTGACGCGCGAGATCGAGGCGCTGCTTGCAGATTCCGAGCGGCCCGTCTTCATTTTCGCGATCACGATGGAAAATCATGGGCCGTGGAAAAAGGGGCGGATTGCGGTTTCGAATGAGGTGCGGGCGGCCCTGCCACTGCGATCCGGTTCTTTCGCGCGCTATCTCATGCATCTCCACAATGCGGATCTGATGATCGGGAGACTGCGCGAGGTGCTCCTCGCGTCTGACCGGGCTGCGATCTTCGGTTTTTATGGCGACCATTTGCCGAGTATGCCCGCCTTCTTCAATGCCGTGAAATTCGATGATCCGCGAACGGATTACTTCATCTGGTCAAATGAAGGCTCAGGGCCGGGCCGCGAGGTAAACGTAAGTGCTGACGCCTTGAACCGGCTGTTGCTGGAGGCCTTTTCTTCTGTAAGAGGCGAAGCCGAGAAAACCGCCTATGGCTCACGAGGGCAAGCGGCGGCGACATGAAACGCAATTTTCTCTTTCTTCAGGGCAATAGCAGTCATTTCTTTCGCACTCTTGGCAAAGCGATTGACGAGAGGGGCTATGGCGTCTCACGTATCAATGTGTCAGGTGGCGACTGGTTTTTCTGGGGGGACTGGAAGGCAGTCGATTACAGGGGGCCGCGGGAAGAGTTCGGCATCTTTGTTCGCGACCATGTGATACGAAACGACATCACTGATATCGTATTGCATAATGATTGCAGGCCCGGCCATCGCCTTGCCATTGAGGCCGTGCGTGATCTCGATTGCCGCATCTGGGTGTTTGAGGAGGGCTATATGCGCCCTCACTGGTTGACGCTGGAAGAGGGAGGGATCAACGGCTTTTCTCCCCTGATGCGCCATACGCTTCCGGATTTGTCCGGCGCGAATGACAATGCGACCGAGGATGAGGCTTCCACAGTGCTGCCTCCCGGCATGAAGCACCGCATCATCTATGACTTCCAGTGGCAGGCGTGGAACTATCTCCTCTGGTTCCGCTATCCGAAATTCAGAACCCACAGGCCCTATCCCATCTGGGCAGAATATGCGACCTGGGCGCGAAGGCTTGTGGTGCTGCCGTTCCGCAAACGGCATGCGGAAAAGGTCGTGACCAGGCTCACAGCAAGCGGCGAGCCTTATTTTCTGTTCCCCTTGCAACTCGACACCGATTCGCAAGTGCGTGTGCATTCGCCCTTTGACGGCATGGGAGAGGCGCTGGATACGGTCATCGCCAATTTTGCCCGTCATGCTCCAGCCGGTACGCGGCTCGTTGTGAAGGCGCATCCGCTCGACAATGGCTGGGTGAATTTCAAACGGCTGACCGGGGCACTCGCCCGGCGCTACCGCGTTGCGCAACGGGTCGATTATATCGATGGCGGCGACCTCAATACGCTCCTTCGCCACGCTCGCGGCACGGTAACGCTCAACAGCACGGTCGGTCTGACGGCATTGCAAACCGGCTGCCCCGTTCTCTGCCTTGCCAGGGCAATCTATGATTTGCCGGGCCTCACTTTCAAAGGGAAGCTTGAGGCTTTCTGGCACTCGCCGCCACCTCCCGATAAATCGACCCTTTCCCGCTTCCTGAGCTATTTGAAGCGTGAAAGCCTGATAAATGGGGACTATTATACGGAGCAGGGCGTGAGGCTTGCCGTAATGAATGCCATCATCCGCTTCGAGGCACCACGGCGTGAGGATGCCGTCGAAGCGGGCATGTCTGTGGACGTTGCTGAAGGGCAGCGTGCGGGACGGTGGGGGACTTCGTGACATCGGGTCGAGTATCAACCTGCCTCGCAGTCGAGGCAGGGAGTCTCAAAATAATTGTGGGCGGGGCGACCGGCTGTGTTGGCGCCCGGCCCGGTGTGGGGATAGAGAAGGGGCAATGATCCGGTGACGAGCGAGGCTGTAGAAAAGCGCGCGAAGGCGAAAGCCGCGAAGGGGCTGGCTGATGTCGCCGTGCTTCACGGTGACGCGAAGCCTGCGCGCGAAGCCCGCATCGGCAAGTCGGGCACTGCCCCGCGCGGTGGCAAGCGGCCTCGTCCCGAAAAAGACCCGGAGCTTCTTGAGCGCCTCAACAATATTCCGCCGGACTTTGTGCCGCGCTGGACCGACGAAACGCTCGCAACGAGTGGCAATACACCCCGCGCGATACGGGCATTCGTTCATTCGGTATGGACCATCATGCTGCGCGAGATGATGGCGCGCTTCGGTCGCCACGATCTCGGCTATCTCTGGGCGGTTCTGGAGCCGTTGATCCACGTTCTGGTCCTGTCCTTCATTTTCTACTTCATCAGGATGCGCGAGACGCTTGGCATGAACCCGGTGCTGTTTGTGGCAACGGGTATCATTCCGCTGTTCTTCTACATGAAGACGAGCAGCATCCTGACAAATGCCCTGCGGCAGAACCGGCCCTTGCTCAATCATGCGGGCATCCAGCCGATGGACATTTTCTTTGCCCGCGCACTGCTGGAGTTTTTCACGCAGCTTCTGGTGCTCCTCATCTTCGCTGTCACCATCTATGTGGCGCTGGAGGCATATAATTTCGGCAGCATCTTCTCCGTCGTCTCGAATCTCTTCGGATTGTGGATTTTCGGAATAGGCGTCGGCCTCACCGTCAGTTCTCTTCTGGTCTATGCAGAGTGGCTTCCCACGATGATGTCCGGCATCAACCGGTTCATCTACATTACGTCCGGCGTGTTCTTCACCCTCGACCGCATGCCGCCCACGATAGCGAAATACGCATCATGGAATCCGATCCTGCATTTCGTTGATGGCGTACGCGGCAATTTCAGTCCGCTCATGGGCGGAAGCCGGGTCGATATTTCATATGGCTATCTCTGGGCGGTCGGCATTCTCGCAATTGGCCTCATCGCGGATCGAGCGCTTCGTCATAAGGTTCTCGACAGATGATCCATCTGGTCGGCATATCGAAGCATTACGACACGGATATCGGCCGCAAGCAGGTGCTGAGAGAAACGCGCCTGTCGATTCCGACGGCCAAGCGGGTGGGTGTTCTCGGCCGTAACGGGGCAGGCAAGACAACACTTCTCAACATGATCGCAGGTGTGGACCGGCCAAGCACGGGCTTGATTATCAGGGAAGCGCGCATGTCCTGGCCGCTCGGCTATTCCGGCGGCTTTCATGGCGACCTGACGGGGCGTGAGAACATCGCCTTCGTGGCCCGTCTTTACGGCGTTGACTATGACGAGACTTTCGAGCGAACGGAAGAGTTCGCCGAGATCGGTCCCTATGTCGATATGCCGGTGCGTACCTATAGCAGCGGCATGAAATCCCGCCTTGCTTTCGGCCTCAGCCTCGCGATCGATTTTGACTGTTATCTGATTGACGAAAGCATCGGCGCGGGCGACAGGTTCTTTCGACAAAAATCAAAGAAGGTTTTTCTCGAACAATCGAAAGATCGGGGAATGCTTCTCGTCTCTCACAATGAAAAGACGGTTCGGGAGTATTGCCAGATCGGCATGGTGCTATACGAAGGGTTCCTCGTCCCCTTCGACAACATTGACGAAGCCATCGACTTTTATACCCGAAAGTGCGCTCCATGAATGACGGATCAGCCAGAAGCCGCCTCCGTGACGCTTTTGAGACGAACGACACAATGAAACGAGCCGGCGACTTCGTCAGAGACCGCGCGCGGCCCTTCCTCGAAAACGAGGTAACCGCCGTGATGAAGCTCGGCGTCTCGCGCCTGCTTTTCATCGCCATCGTCATCGTGCCGAGCGTGCTTGCGATAATCTATAATGGCTTCTGGGCAGCTGACCGCTATGTCTCGCAATCACTGATGACGGTTCGCTCGTCGGAAGCACAGATTGCGACCGCCTTTGGCGGGCTGCTGGGGTCACTCGGCGCCAACCCCGGTGCCGTGGACGGCTATGTCGTGCAGGAATATATCCAGTCGCGCGAGATCGTTGCGAAGCTGCAGGAAGAGCTCGACATCCACTCACTTTATGCGGTGGATGAGGCGGATATCTGGTCGCGTATCGCGCGCGATGCGAGCCTCGATGATCTCTACGACTATTACCTCGATCGGATCGAGGTCTATTTTGACGCGAACGCAAATGTCGTTCATCTGGATGTGCAGGCCTATCGCCCGGAAGATGCACAGAAGATTGCCCAGCTTATCGTTCGCTTCAGCGATGAGATGGTGAACCGCATCTCGCAGCAGTCCCGTCTCGATGCCGTGAAGTTTGCCCGTGACGAGGTAACGCTTGCGGAAGATCGCCTGCGCGAAAACCGCATGGCGCTTTACAAGTTTCGGAAGGAGCATGGCGAGCTTGATCCGGTAAGTTCTGCTGCCGCTATCGGCGGGATCGTTGCCAGTCTCGAAGCGGAACTCTCGCGTTACAAGACGGAGCTTGCGTCGCTGCGCAGCTATATGCGCGATGATGCGCCGCAGATTGCCGGTGTCCGCGCGCGCATTGCTGCCATCGAGCAACAGATGCGCGTGGAACGCGGCAGACTTACGAGCAACGAAGACACACCGAATATCACCTATTCGGATCTGCTGTCCGAATATGAAAGACTGCTGATCGAGGAGGAGTTCGCGAGATCAGCCTATACATCTGCTGTCACCGCGCTGGAGGTCGCCCGGGCGGACGCAAACCGGAAGCAGGCCTATCTTGTCGCTTTCGTAGAACCTTCTTTGCCGGCAGACCCTTCCAAGCCGGAGAGGCTGCTGAATATTGTCTCCGTCATTTTGGGCGGATTGCTTGCATATGGCCTTCTGATGCTGATTGGAGCCGCAATTAGGGAGCACGCGCGGATATGAGAAAAATGCGGGGGGTGATTGCAGGCCTGATACTGATCGCCATGTCAGGAGCTGCAGTCGCGCAGAATATGGCGCTGGAACGCAGCGCCGTGCGGGCTGTACAGAACAGTGCGAACCAGCCGGACGCCATGTCGGAAGTGTTCGGCGATCCGGCAGGCGCCGAGCAGCCGCAGCCGATTGTAACGGCCCCGGCAGGGGGAGACATTCTCCTGCAGCAGCAAAGCGGCATGAGAACGGATATTCCGAACGCTATCCCGGACATGGGCGGCAATGTCCTCAAGCCTTATGGCTCGCAGATTTTCACGAATTCCACGCTGGTGGATCGCAGTGTGGGCGTCAATCCGGACTATGCCATCGCGCAGGGGGATCGCATTGCCGTGCGCATGTGGGGCGCGCGGACATTTGATGGCGTGCTCGTGGTGGACATTCAGGGTAATATCTTCTTGCCGGAGATCGGCCCCATCAAGGTTGAAGGCATCACCAACGACCGGCTCGCACAGCGCGTGCGCGCAAGCGTGGCGCAGGTGTATACGGATAATGTGAAGGTCTATACGAACCTTCTGGGCACGCAGCCGCTTGGTGTCTTCGTGACGGGCGCCGTGCCCTATCCGGGGCGGTATCCGGGCGCGAAGGATGACAGCGTTCTCTACTACCTTGCCCGCGCGGGCGGCATTGATCCGCAAAGCGGCTCTTACCGCGACATACGCGTGATGAGGGACGGGCGGGTGGTCGCCACCGTTGACCTCTATGATTTTCTCACCAAAGGGGCGATGCCGAATATTCGCTTCTCGGACAATGACGTGATCGTCGTCGGCAACCAGTTCCCCACCGTCTGGGTAAGCGGACAGGTGCGGAATGAATATCTGTTCGAGTTCCTGCCCCATGAGCAGGGTGAGGTTTCGACCATTCTGCGTCTCGCTCAGCCGCAGGCGGCGGCGAGTCACGTTCTCATTCAGGGCATTCGCGACGGCAAGCACTTCAACACCTACGTCCCGCTTTCCGAGATCGAGAATTATGGTCTTGCGGATGGTGACGCATGGGTTGTCGATGCTGACCGCGAGGCGGAAACGATTGTCGTCAAGGTGGATGGCAATGATCTCGGGCCGTCCACATTCGCGGTGCCGCGCTCCACGCGGCTTGGCGCTGTGGCTCAGCTTATCGAAGTTGACCCGGACCTTGCTGATCTCGAAGCAATCTATATTCGCCGTGAATCCGTGGCCCAGCGCCAGCGCCTCGCCATTGACCGCGCGCTTTATGAGTTGCAGCGTTCCGTGCTGACCGACAATTCGATCAGCGGAACGGAGTCGCAAATCCGCGTGCAGGAAGCAGCTCTTGTCGAGCGTTTCGTCGCGCAGGTGCGGGCTGTCGCGCCGGAAGGCCGGGTGGTTCTTGCCGGAAGCGACTGGAAAAATATGATCCTCGAGAATGGCGATGAGATCGTCATTCCGAAAAAGAGCGATGTGGTTGTGGTGTCGGGTGAGGTCAAGCTGCCTCAGACCGTGCTCTGGAAACGCTCTCTCACCGCGCGGGATTACATCAATGCCGCAGGTGGCCTGAGCAACCGGGGTGATGCAAGCCGACTTCTCGTCATGCGCAATGACGGCTCGGTCCATGATGGTTCGGCTGCAATCCGCAAGGGCGATCACATCATGGTTCTCCCGTCTCCGAATGCCAAGACGTTTGCAATCTTCCGCGATGTGGTGGAAGTGCTCTATCGCGTCGCCCTGTCAACGGCCGTGGTGCTGAACGTCGACTAGGTGCTTCGGGATGGGCCAACAGGCAGGCACCTATGCGCGCTCTTTCCGGTGTGAGGGAAATTATTCCCGCTCACCGGAAAGAGTGGTGGTTCTCACTCAGAGTGCATCGCCCACCTGCGATCTCTATTTGCGGCACCGCCTTGCGGGAAGCAGGCTTCCGGTCGCCTACTGGACACTTGGTGCACCGTGCCCGGCGCCGCTCGACGGTTCGTTTCTCATCATCGTTCGCTATGTCAACCGGCGCGCGATGAAGGAAATCGAGGAAGCTGCCTCGGGCCTCGCGGGGGTCGCCTGGTTGCTCGACGATGATATCGGCGTTGCCTGGCGTGACAGGGACCTGCCGCTTGAATACCGCATCGTCATGGCGCATTTCTGGTTGCGCTATGCGCGCCGCATCGCGCGTGTGACGAGCGAACTCTGGCTCTCATCGGATGTTCTGGCGGAGTGCTTCTCGGGCGCCGGCCCTGTGGAGCGGATAGATCCGCACCCGGAGCCCTTTCCTTTGCCCGGCATGCGTGAAGAAGGGCGGGGTCGTCCCTTGCGGATTTTCTATCACGGCCAGAAAACCCATCGCGGCGAGCGGCATTGGCTATACCCCATCATCGCTGCCATCCATGATCGCCACGAAGATACGTATTTCGAGATAGTCGGCAGGCGCGATGTGAGCAAGGTTTATCGCGATCTGCCTCGCGTCGAGGTCCGTCCACCGCTGTCCTGGCCGGATTATCTTGAGCGGAGCCGGTCTGTCCGTTTCGATATCGGGCTTGCACCGCTCCTGCCAACACCGTTCAACCAGGCACGCTCCTGGGTCAAGTATCTCGATATTGCGCGCTTCGGTGCTGTGGGCATCTATGCGGATACTGCACCCTACAGCCACGTGGTTCGGAACGGGGAGAACGGTCTTCTCTGTGCGCCTGAAAACGCAGAAGCCTGGACAGATGCCCTCGCCATGCTGGTCGAGGATCACGATCTTCGCCATCGCCTGAAAGCGGGAGTTGACTGGCCAGCCAGATTGTCCGTGCCATCGAGCCTGCGCAGGCTCATGGACGAGAAATCAGGGAGCGGAAATCAACATGTTTCATGATAGGTTGTGCGTCATGTTCGCGGAAAAATCGGGGGGTTGAGATGAAACACTTCAAACAAATCGGGCTGCTGCGCGTGGCATTTCTTCTTGCCCTGAGCCCCGCTCTGGCCGCTTGCGTCACCACGGGCGAAGCGGGCTCCACCCCCGCTTCGCAACATGCTTCTGTCGCCGCTGCGCCGAGTGATGCCGTGGCGAATTTCGCGACCAGCGCCTCTTATGGCACCAGCGGCACCGTGCAGATGGCATCCGGCAGGCAGGCAAAGGTTCAGGTGGGAGGGGAATATATTTCCGCCGCGGGTGATCGCTGCAAGCGTGTGCTTCTCACGGACCTCACATTGCGCAAGACGCAGGTAAGCGCCGTCTGCCTCACGGATAGCGGCTGGAGCACGGTCATCGGCCTCTGAGCGGTCAGCCCTTCTGCACCGGAAGCGGGCTCTCAGACAATTTCCGCATAAGCTCGGCTGTACGGCGGATCGTGTGCCGGAGCTGCTCTTCGCTGTGAGCGCTGGAGATAAAGAAACGCAGACGGGCCACCCGTTCTTCCACAGCCGGATAAATGATGGGCGGGGCGTTGATGCCTTCCTCAAAGAGAGCTTTCGAAAGACGTGCCGCCAGCAGCGAGCTTCCGGTGATGATGGGCAGAACGGATGAGCCGGTGGCGTGGCCCGTGTTCAGCCCCTCCGCCTTCGCAAGCTCCAGCATCAGCCGGCCATTTTCCTGAAGTTTCTGCACGCGTTCCGGTTCACGCTCCATGATGCGCAACGCCTCTAGTGAAGCAGCCGCAATGGGAGGCGGCATACCGACCGAATAAAGGAAGCCGGAAGCGGAATGCTTGAGCAAGGAGATCAGCGCCGCTGAGCCCGTTATGTAGCCGCCACATCCTGCAAGCGTTTTTGAGAGCGTGCCCATCCAGATATCGACATCGGCGGGGTTCACGCCGAAATGCTCGCCAATGCCGCGCCCGCGCTTGCCGAGTGCGCCAAGCGAGTGCGCCTCATCCACCATCAACAGTGCCTTGTGCTTCTGCGCCACCTTGATGAAATCGGGAAGGGGCGGCACGTCGCCATCCATCGAATAGACACCTTCGATGCAGATCAGAACCTTCTCGAACTTTCGGCGCGATCGCGTGAGCAGTTCGTCGAGGCCCTTCACATCATTATGCTCAAAGGGCTGGCGTTGCGCGCCGGAGAGCAGTGCGCCCTGCAGCATGGAATTGTGAATGAGACGATCATGCAAGATGAGATCGCGCTTGCCGAGAAGCGTTCCGATGGTCGAGACATTTGTGGCGTGACCGGAAACGAAGGTCAGAGCCGCCGGGGTGCCGTGAATCTCGGCGATCTTTTCTTCCAGTTCGCGATGCGGCGGACGTTCACCTGAAACAAGGCGGCTCGCGGAAGCGGAAGTCCCGTATTTCAGCATGGCCTGATGGGCGGCCTCATTCACCCGGGGATCGCCGTTCAGGTCGAGATAATTATAGGTCCCGAAATTGATGTATTCCTTACCGCCGATCACCGCGGTGTCGCGCGCGATCCGGTCATGCTCGAGAAAGTAGGGGCTTTCGAGATCGACCTTTCGCGCGAGATCCTGCTGCAGGGCAATCGATTGATACTCGGCGAATTTCTCGATCCGGTAATAGGCTTCGGGTATTGCAGCCGGTTGCGCAGCATCAGGCGTTGCCTCGCTGCCTGCGAGGCCTGGATGCTTCTTGAGAATGCGGCGCAGCGCCTCTTCCTTCGACTCACGTGAAAGGCGTGGTTTTTCGGGATTGTCAGACTGTGTCACGTACAAGCATGTTCTGGTCAGAGGAATTATCGACAGCGCTATCGCCGCGATTCAGGTTCTCTATATCATCATCATTCACATGTCGCGAAATGATGGTGTGAACATCAACCGGCAAGGCTTCTTCCTCAGTATCGCCGCCCTGAACCTGACGCACAATCTGCGCCGAAAGCGAATTGATGGTGCCGCCATCGGAAAGCACCATAACAGGGACATCAATGTGGAAGCGATCTTCGATGGTAAGCTTCATTTCAAGCGCCATCAGCGAGTCCATGCCGAGATCGAAGACAGGCTTGTCCCGGTCGATCTTTTCCGGCGTGAGACGCAGAACCTGTCCCACCTCTTCCAGAAGAATACCGGCAACAAACTCCATCGCTTCTGAAGCGGGCATGGATTTCACGCGTTCCAGCGCATCTTCGCCGCCACCGGCCATTTCTTCACGGCCTGCTTTCGATGTCAGTTCGGCGTAGATCGGCGACTGCAGAACGGGCAGGCCGGAGCGCAGACGCTGCCAGTTGACATCGCCTGCATAAAGATTGGTCTGGCTCCCGCTCAGCAGCTCCTCAAGGAAGCCCATCGCTTTTTCTGTGCTCAGCGGCGCGGCACCAAGCTTTGCAGCGAGCTGGTCGCGAAGGGCTTCATTGCGGGCGAGGTAACCGGCATCGCCAATGGCACCCCAGCCAATGGCCTGTGCGGGCAGGCCGAGAGCATGGCGATGCTGGGCGAGGGCTTCAAGGAAGCTGTTTGCCGCCACATAATTCGCCTGACCCGGATTGCCGAAACAGGTGGTTATCGAGGAATAAAGCACGAAGAAATCAAGCTCGCGCCCAAGGCTCGCTTCATGGAGTGTGAGTGCGCCACGCATCTTCGGTTCTATGACGCGCTGATACTGCCGGACATCAAGACTGTCGAGTGTCGCATCATCGAACACGGCGGCCGCATGAATGATGCCGCGCACGGGAATTTGCGCCGCCTCTGCTTCATCAAGAAGCGAGGTAACGGAGGCAAGATCGGTAACATCACATGCGCGCGCGATGACCTTCACGCCAAGCGATTCAAGCTCGGCAATCGCCGCTTTGGCTTCATCGCTTGACGGGCCGGAGCGCCCTGCAAGCACAAGGCCGCCCGCACCCTTTGCCGCAAACCAGCGCGCCGTGGCAAGGCCAAATCCCGACAGGCCGCCAGAGATGAAGACGGATGCGTCTGGCCGGACGGTGAAGTCCTTCACCTTCTTCGGCGCGGCCGCGACGGGAGGTTGCGGCGGACGAATAACAATCTTGCCCGTATGGCCGGATTTCTGCATCAGCCGGAATGCGTCCGAGATCCGTTCGGCGTCAAACACGCGATAGGGCAGGGGCTTATAAATGCCTGCTTCAAAACGGCGGATGATATCTGCAAAAAGCTCTTGTGCGAGCGCGGGCCGCTCCACCATGAGCTGATCGGCATCAATCCCGAAATAGCTGAGATTGTTGCGGAAGAACTTCAGGCCGATGCGATTGTTCTCGTAGAAATCGCGCTTGCCGAGTTCAAGAAAGCGCCCGAAGGGACGAAGCAAGCCGAGATTGCGATGGATGGCTTCGCCCGCAAGGGAGTTCAGGACAACATCCACGCCCTCGCCATTCGTGACGCGCATGATGTCGTCGGCAAAGTGGAGGGAGCGCGAATCGAAAATCCGCTCTTCAGGAACGCCGAGCTTGCGCATCAACCGCCGCTTCTCGGGCGTACCGACAGTGACGAATATCTCTGCGCCAAGATGACGGGCGACCTGAATGGCCGCGAGTCCGACGCCGCCAGCCGCGCCGTGAATGACAACACGTTCGCCCTTGCGCATGCGCGCCAGATAATCGAGCGCGTACTGCACGGTGAAAAAGGCGGTGGGGATTGTCGCAGCTTCCTCAAAGCTGATCTGCGTCGGCTTGGCGATGGCCGCCTTGGCAGGCGTCACGATATGGCTGTTGAAGCAATCCGGCGCAAAGCAGATGACTTCATCACCGGGACGAAATTCCGTGACGTTCTTGCCCGTGGCGACAACGATACCTGCCGCTTCCATGCCGAGACTTGCGCCGGCGAAACCGGCTTCGAGCGCTTCTTCAGGCAGAACGCCAAGCGCATACATGACATCGCGATAATTGAGGCCAGCCGCGCGCGGTGCGACAACGATGTCATCATCACCCGGACGCGGCTGAGAGGTGGGAGACCAGGCAAGCGAGCCAAGACGGCCGGATGTGAAGCCGAGCCGGAGCGAAGATGCCGGTTCCTGCGTCGCTTCTTCAACCACCCGCAGACGCGGCGTGTAAGCGCCATCCATACTGATGACGAGTTCCGGCTCCGCATTCTTCTCCAGCAGCGAAGCCGCAAGCCGCGCTGCAAGCGCGATGCGTTCCTCCCGTGTGCCCATGAGATCGATCATGCGAGGACGGATTTTGGGAACTTCATTGGCGATAACGCGGCCAATGCCCCAAAGCGGTGCCTGAACAAGATTTGTATCGGGGCTGGCACGGAAGCTCGATGCATTCGTCGTCACGATGTGGAGACGCGGCATCGGGTCGAGTTTCACCTTCGCCATGCTGCGCGCCGCCAGCAGTGTGCGCCAGCCGGGTCGGGCATCATTCGAGATGTTGCCAACCAGCACCACGCCCTGCAGCGCAACACCGCTCTCCTTGATGGCTTCGTATGTTTCCGTCCACTGCTCTTCAAGATCGGGATCGATAACGAGTGCCTCGCCGCCCTCAATCGCCTGCGTATGCGCCTCAATGACGAGAGCACCCGCTTCGTGCAGGCGCGCTGCCACCGCTTCGGCGCAGGGGGCATCATCGGAAGCCGGATTGAAGACAATGAGCCAGCCCGCTTCTGCGGCCTTGTCCGGCCTGTTCGGATGGCGGGGTCTCATCTCCTGCGCAAGCGGCGCATCGGCGATGAAAACATTGCAGCAGCCTGCCCGCAACGTCTGGATGTTGCTGAAGCCATCGTCTTCGAGGTCAGCGTAAACGGACTCGCCAGAAAGTGTTGAGTCTTCCTTGGCCTTACCGTGAAGCGCGAGCGAAATCCACTTCGCGGGAAGAGCGTCAGAGGCAAGGAGCAGGCCACCCGGCGCCAGCACATCGCGGATATTGGCACGCAGGAGAGAGGTGAAACCTCCCATGGTCAATGCCAGAGGGCAGATCACGACATCAAATGAGCCGAGCTTGTCGCGCTCCGCCTCGGACAGAAGGCCCGCCAGATCCATATGCAGGAACCGCACATCGGCATGTTCCACTTCCATGGAGAGGCTGTCGATCCGGGCTTCATCATCGCATGTGATTGTGTAGTCCACCGCGCCCTTTGCGCCCATCGAGGCGATCTCGCGCACAAGCGCGTTCGCCGTACCGAGCTCCAGCACGCGCAATCTGCGATTCTTCGGCCAGTTCTTGACGATCACGCCAACGGCCTGCTTCAGAAGAGTGCGGGCCGGAGAAAAGCTTGGCGAGCTTTCGAGCAGATGTTCGCGCAACTCTGTATTGAGCGGTTCATCCGCACCGGCGAGGCTGCGCTGCATCAGCGTATTGAGTTCGGCGAGATAGCCCGGATGCTGCGCAAATGCTTCGGCCCACAGGTCGGTGCCATGATCACTCTGACCTGTCAGCACCTCGGTGATCGCATCAAGATCGGGCACCTGCTTCGACGTCGCGGCCGCGCTGTCGTGGAATGACAATGCTTCAGAAATCTCCGATGCACGGGGCGTTCTGCAGTTCGGCCCGACATGATCGACGGGCAGAAGCTCAAAGCGGAAGCGCCGTGCACCCGCGCTGACACCCTGACGGAGATCCGCGCGCAGAAAGCGGAACCCCGTCACCTCCGCCACGCATTGACCTTCGGCATTGAAAAGAACGAAATCCGCAACCAGCGATTTTTCTGTCTTTCGGCGAAGGCTTGCGTCGCACCGCGTCGCATCTTCATAAGGACGGTACAGCTTCAGGCGCCCAAGCTGATATGGCAGATAGGCGCTGCCCTCCTTCATGCCCTGAGAAAAGAGCAGGGAGAAAAGGCCCTGCAGACAGCCATCGAGAATTGCAGGATTGAGCGCAAAGCGCTGTCCTGCATAAAGATCCGGCCTGTGCAGAATTACGACCGCCTCATTGCCTGAAATCTGGACACCCTCGACCGCGCGAAAGGCTGACCCGTAGTTGAGACCGATCCCGGACGCAATTTCATAATGGGTTTTGCGATCTATCCGCAGTGCGTCAGCGCCGAGATCGCGCGATGCAGGCGTGTCTTTCTGCCCAAAAGTTGCCGCCGAAAGCCGCCCCACGGCATTGAGTGACCAGCGATCATCGCTCATGCGTTTGCGTGTTTCGATGCGGAATGCCTTGTCATCTTCGTCATAGATGAAGCGGACATTCATGACCTGCCCGCGCGTGAGAACAAGCGGGCGGCGAATTTCCAGCATCTCGATTTCGTGGCACGCGCCCTCGAAGAGAGCCAGTGACGCTTCCAGCGCAAGCTCAACAAATCCGGCGGCAGGGAAAACAATGGAGCCGCCTACATCATGGTCTTCAAGAAACGGGTAGATCTCGGGATCAATGATGCTTTCCCATGTCGTATAGCCGCGCTGCGGGCGCACGCCGAGAAAGACTCCTTCCCTTGAACGGAAGAGAGCGCCTTCCGCCTCTGGTGTCGCGCGAATCCAGTGACTTTCATGCTGCCAGGGATAGGACGGCAGTTCCACGCAACGCCCCCGGACGGGGAAGTGGCGCGCGAGGTCGATGTTTGCCCCGGCGCAGAAGGCCATGTCGCGCACGCGCCTGATCGCGAACGCGTCATTGTCGGACTTCGTGAAAGAAGGGATGGGCAAACTGTCGTGTCCCGCCTCGCGCAGGATTTGCCGAAGATAGGGTTGCAGAATCGCGTGCGGGCCAATCTCGATCAGAATGTCCACGCCATCATGGATCATCTCGCGCAGGGCATGGTGGAACTGGACCGGCTTGCGCACATTGTCCCACCAGTAGGAAGCATCGAGATGCTCGCCAGCGAGTTTTGCCCCATGCACGGTCGAGTAGAAGGGAATGCAGGTTGTGCCCGTTTCCACCGTGCCGACCATCGCATGGAAATCACCGCGCACCCGATCAAGCACATGGCTGTGGAAGGCATAGTCGAGATCAAGCATGCGGAAGAAAATCTTCCGTTCGGCGAGCTTTTTGCCAAGCGCCAGAAGGGCCGCTTCATCGCCGGCAAGCGTTACCGAGCTTGAGCTGTTGATTGCTGCAAGTTCAACCTTGCCATTCGCTTCCGCTTCAATCTCCCGGGCCTGCTCCGGCGTGAGGCTTGCGGCCGCCATGCGGCCATCGCCCCGTGTCAGTCCTTGCGCGTTTGATCGCGCAATAATGAGGCGCACGGCCTGATCAAGGCTGAATGCGCCGGAGACATACGCCGCCGCTACCTCTCCGACACTGTGTCCCGACACGGCATGGGGGGTGAGGCCCGTTTCCTCAAGGCAGGAAACAAGGGCGAGTTGAATTGCAAGCAGCGCAGGCTGCGCGAGTTCCGTGCGCTGCAACTGTTCTGCAGCATCATCCGCATGAAGAAGCTCGACAAGCGACCACCCCGCATGTTTGCGGATGAGGGCATCGATCTCGTCAAGGCGCGCGCGGAATGTTTCACTTCCGGCATAGGCCTTGCGGCCCATGCCGCCCCATTGCGCGCCATTGCCGTTGAATACAAAGCCGACCTTGCCCGTGTGCGATGATGCCTCGCCGGAAACCGCGCTGCTTGCATCACCTGCAGCATAGGCGCGAAGCGCGTCCGCGATATTCTCTCTGCTATCACCTTCGACGATAAGCCGGTTCCTGAGTCGTGCACGGCGGTATGCCGCTGTGTAGGCAATATCGTAATAGTCATCACGCTCCGCGCTCTGCAGCAGATCGGCATAGCGCGTTGCCATTTTTTGAAGCGCACCTGGCGACTTTGCAGAAAGGACGAGAGGCGGAGGAGTCGCTGTTTGCGGCCTCGACTGGGATGCCTCTTCCACATGCTCGCGCAGGATCACGGTCGCATTGGTACCGCCGAAACCGAAAGAATTGACGCCCGCGTAAATCGGTCGCCCAGTGACGGTGAGAGGCGTCAGCTGCTGCGCAGGCGCAATATTCAAGCCGTCAAAATCAATCTCCGGGTTGAGCGGGTCTGCATGCAGCGTCTTCGGCACTGCGCGATTGCGAATGGCGAGAACGGCCTTGATGAGCCCGGCCATGCCGGAAGCAGGTTCGAGATGGCCGATATTGGATTTGGCGGAACCAATCGGAAGCGGCCCGCTTTCCGGCCGACGTTTGGTTGCAATCGCAAGCGAGATGGCCTTGCTCTCGGTGGGATCGCCCACCGCTGTGCCGGTGCCATGCGCCTCGAAGAAATCGATATCAGCGGGATTGACGTCGAAGCGCTTCAACGTCTCGGCGATCAGCCTGCTCTGCGCTTCGTAAGAGGGGAGGGCGATGCCATTGGTGCGCCCGTCCGAATTTGTGCCCGCTCCCGCAATCACCGCGTGGATCGGATCGCCGTCGCGAATAGCCGCCGCGAGAGGCTTGATGAGAATGACCCCCCCGCCTTCGCCTCTGACATAGCCGCCGGGATTGGCGCCAAAGGCCCGGCAACGCCCGTAGTCGGAAAGCATGGTGGCCTTGGAGAACCCGACAAAGGGGAAGGGGCTCACAAGCAGGCTGATGCCACCCACCAGCGCCATTTCGGAACGGCCCGACCAGATCGCATTCAGCGCCTCGTTGAGCGCAACCAGCGAGGAAGAGCAGGCCGTATCGATTGCCATGCTCTGGCCCTGAAGGCCGAACTGGTAGGAAATACGGTTCGCAGCAATCGACAGCGTCGTGCCCAACATCATATAGGCATTGGCACCGTCAATATCGCCCTGTTGTACGGAGCCGTACTCCGTAGATGAGATACCCACATAAACGGCGCAATTCCGGCCTTCATAATGCTCAGGAATCTGTCCGCCGGATTCGAAGGCTTCCCACGCGAGTTCCAGAAGCATCCGCTGGTGGGGGTCCATCGCATCGGCCTCGCGTGGCGAGATACCGAAAAACGCTGCGTCAAAACCGCTTATGTCACCCAGCGTGCCGGCGGAAAAGGTGTAGGAACGGCCGCTTGCCTTTTTGTTCGGGTGCTTGAACCGGAAATGATCCCAGCGATCAGCGGGAATTTCGCTGACGGCATCACGGCCGGAAGCGAGCAGCTCCCAATAAGAGAGAGGTGAGTTTGCCCCGCCCGGAAATCGGCAGGACATGCCGACGATAGCGATATCGGTGGCTCTGACTGTTGCCACGCTTCAAATCCCCCCGGGTTACTCGCACATGCCGGACAAAAGCCCGACGATCTACTTTAGAGCTGGGTTACATCTATTGAAGTTCGTTGAACCTTACCCAAGCCACACACACAAGGCCAGCAACGATCTGTCATCTGGCTTGTCTAAAGCGCCTAGGCTCCAAACGCCCCGCGGCTCGCGCGTGAGACTTGATCGCAGCCCCCGATCAGCCGTCCCTAAAGGCAATCTTGACGAATCGGACAGCCGTTTGGGGGGGGCGTAGATCGAAAGGTCAGTCCATAAGCCGGTCGTAGCGCGTCGCGGGTTAGGGGATAACAGCACCCATTATTCTGCCCGAATCGGCGATCTGCCGCTTGTTGCCATGCCATGTCGGTTTCCGCCCTTTCGGCGGCGTCTGGCAGATAGTATGAAATCAGGGGTAGTGTGGGCGTTCCGGGCGCTCAAAAACTCTGTATACCCATTAGTACGCGTGCGTTTTCGCAGATGACGGATGAGGTGATGGCTTCCTGATCTTTGTCGGTTGAGTTTTTCATTTGCGGGCATCTGAAGTTCAGCGACAATCCTCAGTATTTTGTTCGAAGACCAGCTCTCTCATGAAAATTGCGCAATTCGGTACTTTTGATGTTGAAAATTTTGGGGACCTCCTGTTCCCGCTCATCTTGCGCTACAGATTGCGCGACATTGAGGGGCTGCAGTTTGAGCATGTATCTCCGGTAGGTGGGGAGCCCATTTGGGCGGACTGTGTTCCTTCAATCAGCATTCGTGATTTCGCTTCCCGGTCATCTGATTTTGGATGTGTTTTCATTGGCGGGGGCAACATCATCCACGCCAATATTTCCGATGTCGGCGGTTATCGGGCAGGCGGTGGCGCGCATTATGCCGATCTGTGGCTCGGTGCCTCGCTGGCGGCCGCGCCTGAAGCGCCTGTCATATGGTTGGCTCCGGGGCTTGCGGCGCCTTTGCCGAGGCCCTTGACTGAGCAGGTACACGAGGCCCTGCAGCGCGCTTCAATTCTTGCCGTGCGCGATGAGATCAGTCAGCGCTACCTGCAAGAAATCGACCCGGACGCAGATGTGCTCCTGGTGCCGGATACGGCATGGGAAGTAAATCATCTGTGGACAGAAGATAAACTGAGAGACGCTCGCCACCGGGCCTTTACCGACAGGGGACATGACGTACCGGACCGTATCGCCGTCCTTCATTTGAATACGCGCTACTTCGCGGGGCAAAATCCTGAGGATGTGGCGCGCCATGTGGATGAGATTGCCGAGCATCTGAATGCCACGCCGGTGCTCGTCGCCCTGGGGCCGTGCCATGGAGACGACATCACGGCGCAGAAGATCGCGCTGCTTGCGAAAAGCAAGTCTGTCGTACTGGAGCCAAGAAGCCTCTCCGAGGTGGTTGGTTGCCTGAGCAATTCGGTAGCCTATATCGGCTCTTCAATGCACGGTTTCATTACCGCCGCCGCCTTCGGCATTCCCCCTCTTCTGGTTGGCAACAACACCCAGCCGAAACTGTCCGCCATCGCCAGACAATCCAAGATCGTTGACCCCATGGCAGAGTCATGGAGGGAGGCCGCGGCATTGATTGGCGCCACCGATATGGCCGCGAGGGCGGAGCAGGCTTTGCGCTTTGGAGAGGCAGAGAGAGCAAGGCTTGAATCGTACTGGCGCGAGGTCGAGGGGGTTGTGCGTTCGGCGCTGCGGAAAGGAGCTCTCCCGGCAGGAGGCGATACCTATGCGGCTTTTGAGAAATCCCGCACGGAGAGCGCCAAGGCGCGGATGCTTGAAGCTGCTGATGAGCGCGCCACTCTGGTGAACAGGCTGGCCGCAATAGAGAAGGCCCAACGCAACCATACAGGCACTTCCGGTCTCGGAACGAGAAGCGACGATTTCTCGCAAGTGATCCGGACGCTCGATGATGCCGTTCACGTCTGGCAGGCGACCTGCATGGAAGAAAAAGATCGCCGGCTGTCGAAATCGATGTCCGGTGGCGGAGCGGGCTTCCTTGGACTTCTCGCGTCCGATTATGTTTTCATGAAAGCAATCAGGAAAGAAGCCGATCATTTGGGCGCCCGATTATCGGCCGCGGGGGTGGCAAAAACGATGTCTGATGAACAGCTTAACCAGCCTTCGCATATCTTGCATGAGATGGAGAAGGAACTTGCGAGAGTTCAGGCCGTCGCGCGAGCCCAACAGCTCGAGATCGAGAATTATCAATCAACCATCCGTGAATTGAAGTCAGCGCTGCACGCCAAAGACAAGGAGCTTGCGAGCATCCTTGCGTCTTTTGAGAGTGAGCGCATGAAGGTGAGAGAGGTTTTGAAGGCACGAGCTGCAAATGCTCAGGCAATATTTGTGCGAGGAATAAGACAGGCAGGGTCGGCACTTGCACGAAACCTGACTCTTCTGAGGCGCGATCGCTGGAGGATTGCGCACTCGGCGATGTTCGATGCGTCATGGTATCGGCAGCAATATCCTGATGTTGCGGCAAGCGGCGTTGACCCGGCCACTCATTATCTTGTGTTCGGTGCCAGGGAGGGGCGCAATCCCCACCCTTCATTCGATACGAAATGGTATCTTGGGCGATATCCGGACGTGGCGAAGAGCGGCATCAATCCGCTCCTTCACTATCTCTCCATTGGCCAGAAGGAAGGGCGCGCTCCATCTCCCTCCGGAGTCCCGGCTGCGCAAAGGAAATCTACATTCTCCGAGGCTGACGATATCGCCCTGTTAAAGGCGAGCCCCTTGTTTGATGCGGTGTGGTATCTCAGCGAATACGGAGATGTCGCGCGCGCCAAGGCAGACCCGGTACGGCATTATCTGCGCCATGGTGCGAAGGAGATGAGGGACCCGGGGCCGTCTTTCAGCACTTCCTGGTATCTCGACAAGTATCGCGATGTGAAGCGCGCGGGCATGAACCCGCTCGTCCACTATCTGCGCTATGGACAAAAGGAAGGGCGTCTCCCGGCACCCGCTACAGCGCAGCGTCCCTGGTGGGAGGGGCTGCGCCCATCCTCCGGAACGGCGGCATCCTCTGTAGCCTTCGGGGAAACGCTGACGAGATTGCGCAAGAACGCGCTACCCCCGGCTGTGATTGTGCCGGTGTACAACGCGGCGAAGGAAGTGGACGAATGTCTCGAAGCCTTGCTGACCCATACCAGGGGCCAAGCGCGCATCATCATCATTGACGATGCCAGCCCGGCGCCGGAAGTGAAGGAAGTCCTCAGCCGTTACGAAGCAGAAGGTTCGGTCGAGATATACCGCAATGAGAACAATCTGGGTTTCACACGAACGGTGAATCGCGGCATCGAACTGGCGGGCCGCGCGGATGTCGTGTTTCTCAACTCGGATACGAAGGTAACACCCGGCTGGTTGCTCAATCTCCGGGTAGCCGCCTATAGCGGAGAAAAAATCGGAACGGTTACACCGCTGTCAAATAATGCGGGGGCCTTCTCTGCGCCCGAAATCGGCAAGAATAATGAACTGCCGAAATGGCTGACGCTTGATGAATATGCCCGCGCCATAACGCATGCCTCGGCACGCTTGCACCCCTCTACGCCCACAGGCAACGGCTTCTGTATGTATGTGCGTCGCGACTGCCTTGATGAAGTCGGCTTGCTGGACGCGAATGCTTTCCCGAGAGGGTATGGCGAGGAAAATGATCTCTGCATGCGCGCTGTGCGCAAGGGATGGTCGCATATCGTCGATGATTCCACGCTGATCTATCACGTCCGCTCCGCAAGTTTCGGAGAGGAAAAGGTCCGGCTTATGGCTGAAGGGCGCGCGGTCGTTGACCAGCGCTATCCCGAATATGGCGAGCTCGTAAAGAAGTTCGTTAGTGGGGAGCCGTTGAAGCTCGCGCGTCAGCGTGTTCACGACATCCAGCGCACGCTTGCCAGCAGTAAGCAGGTTGCGCTTCCTCGTGTTCTCTTTGTCCTCTCGACCAGAACAGGCGGAACGCCTCAGACCAATCAGGATCTGATGCAGGCGCTTGATGATCGGGTCGAGGCTTTTGTCCTGCGGTGCAACGCCACCATTCTGACGCTCTCCCATTTCCGAGATGGCGTGTATACGGAGGTGGAGCGCCATATTCTTTCAAACCCGCTCAAGGCGTTCCCTCATAGAAGTGACGAGTATGATGCGGTTGTCGGTGAGTGGATGGTTCGATATGCAATCGAACTCGTTCATGTTCGGCATATCGGCTGGCATGGCCTTGGCCTGATTGAAGTCGCGAAGACGCTCGGGCGGCCCGTCGTCTTTTCATTTCACGATTTCTATACGGTCTGCCCGACGGTCAAGCTGCTGGATGACAAAAACGAATATTGCGGCGGCGTATGCACAGCCAGCCGCGGCGAATGCCGCCACGAGCTGTGGCCATCTCGCGGCTTCCCGGCGCTGAAAGGGGCAGCCATCACGCAATGGCGCACCAGCATGGAGGAAGTACTCAAGCTTTGTGATGTGTTCATCACAACGGCAGAAAGCGCGAAGGAGATCATTTCGAGGACATATCCTTTCCTCAGGGAGCGCCCCTTCCATGTCATTCCGCATGGACGGGATTTTGATCGCTTCGAGAAACTGACGCCGCAAATAGAATCCGACACGAAGATCAGGATTGTCATTCCCGGAAATATCTCCGTCGCAAAGGGCGGAAAGATAATCGAAGAGCTTGGGCGGCGAGCTTCAGAGGAAAATCTGGAAATCCACGTTCTTGGAGATGTGGGCGTAGATGTCTCTCTTCCGACCGACGTAATTTCTCATGGCGTATATGCCAGAGAAAAGTTCGCAGATAGAATCCG
>Ga0207868_1000774_pt1 | contig 28654 bp, 32 predicted proteins | sample Passage237B_FD_187370 | JGI IMG/M metagenome (GOLD analysis project Ga0207868, IMG submission 187370) | Cellulose adapted compost microbial communities from Newby Island Compost Facility, Milpitas, CA, USA - Passage2 37B (SPAdes) (version 3) ... | reverse complement strand
TCGGGTCGCCTCTCTCGCGTCGAGTCCTAGGGAATCTCCCATGGCCGATTCCGGTTCACCCCACATGACTTCCGCGCTTCTCACCCGCCATGGCGCCGTCGAGGCTTCCGGGCCCGACGCTGGGGTCGCCTGGCACTATGGCGATCCCGTTGCGGAGCAGCGCGCCTTGGCAGGCGGCCGCGCGGTGGTGGACCAGTCTCACCTTGGCGTCGTGACCGTCACCGGTCCCGACCGGCTGTCGTGGCTCAACTCGCTGTCGAGCCAAGAGGTCGCAGAGCTTGCCCCGAATGTCTCGACGGAGCTCATGATCCTCACCCCGCAGGGGCGCATCGAGCACGTCGCGGGCCTTGTCGACGACGGCGAGACCGCATGGCTCATCACCGAGACCGCCCCTGCTCTCGCGGCCTACCTGGATCGCATGCGCTTCATGCTGCGGGTTGAGGTCGCGGACGTCACCGAACAGTGGGCCGCGCTCGGCGAGCCCATCGCCCGCCCCGCCGCCCAAGGTGAGCCGATCACGTGGGTGGACCCGTGGCCAGGCATCACGGCGGGCGGGACCAGTTACAGCGTCGGCGAGTTCGCTGGCCGCAAGCGTCAGTGGCGACTGGTGCTGGTCCCTCGCGAGAACCTCGACCGTGAGATCGACGCGCGACTCGAGTCGGGCTGGTCCCTCGCCGGCACCTGGGCCACGGAGGCCGAGCGCATCGCCGCCCACCGGCCCCGCGCCATCCTCGAGGTCGACGACCACTCGCTGCCCCACGAATACGACTGGCTGCGCACCGCGGTGCACCTGCACAAGGGCTGCTACCGCGGCCAGGAGACCGTCGCGAAGGTCCACAACGTCGGCCGCCCTCCGCGCCGGCTCACCTTCCTGTACCTCGACGGCTCCTCTCACCTGCTTCCGGAGCCGGGAGCGGAGCTCACCGTGGAGGGTTCGGACAAGCCCGCCGGTCGCATCACCTCGGTGGCCCGCGACTTTGAAGTCGGACCCATTGCTCTCGCTCTCGTGAAGCGAGCGGTGGACCCGGCGGCGGTGCTGCTCGCCGCGTCGGATGGAGGGCCCATCTCCGCGACGCAGGAACCGATCGTCGACCCCTCCGGCTTCTCCGTTGACCGGCCCCCACCGCCCGGACCGACGATGAAGGGCCTGCTCATGGGCCGTGGCTGCGCCGCAGACGGCGGCGACGTTCCCGACTGAGCATTTCAAGGCTGAGCATTTCAAGGCTCAGCATTTCAAGGCTCAGCATTTCAAGGCTCAGCATTTCAAGGCTCAGCCCCGGCCGCCGGGGTACCGTGAGGACATGGAAGTCACCCTCACCGAGTTCAAGGCATCCCTCGCGAAGCACCTCGACTCCGTGAAGGGCGGCGAAGACGTCATCATCACGAACAAGGGCGTCCCCGTCGCTCGTCTCACGTCCGTCGAGTCGAGCGATCTGCTCACCTCCCTCGTCAAGGACGGCCTCGTGACCGTTCCCGCCGAAGACCGCGCCGTTCCGCGACTGCCGCAGGCGGAGGCCGCGAAAGACGCGCTGTCGAGCCTGCTCGGACGTCTGCGCAGGTAGCAATGGCAATCGTCTACTTTGACACCTCGGCCCTCGTGAAGCTGCTGGTGCTTGAGACCGGCTCACCCTTGGCGGTGGCCCTGTGGGAGAGGGCCGACGCTGTGGTCACCTCTCGCATCGCCGACGTCGAGGTGAAGTCGGTCCTGGCCGCCGCGGAGCGGATTGGCCGCATCGACGCGGCGCCTGCCGCTCAGGCTCGCGACCGCTGGAAGGAGCTTCAGCCGGGCCTCGCGCTCGTTGAGGTGACGCCCCAGATCACCGAGCGTGCCGCCGACCTCGCCGACCGCCGCCCCCTGCGCGCGGGAGACGCCCTGCATCTGGCGTCGGCGCTGCTGTTTGCCGATGCCGGGGTGGTGCTCGCCGCGTGGGATCGCAGGCTGTCCGCCGCTGGCCGCGCTGAAGGTCTCACCGTCCTGCCGCCGGCGATTGCGTGAACTGATGTCACTGTTCGGTTCGCTGCAGGCTGGCATCTTCCTGCTCATCTCGTTCGCCATCTTCATCGCCGCTGTGTGGGCGCTCATCAATGCACTGCGCTTCCCACCGGGCGCGTACACCGCGGCCGGCAAGCGCACCAAAGGCTTCTGGACCGGCATCACCATTGGTGCCGGGGTGTGCGCCTTCCTCAACCTGCCGCCCGCCATGGGCTTTGGCTTTGGCTTCTTCTTCATGATCGCCGCGTCGGTGGCAAGCCTTGTGTTCCTCGTTGACGTGCTGCCGCGGCTGCGCGAGCATCACCAACCCGGATACGGCGGCGGGCAGAACAGGGGCGGCTGGTAAGTGCGCGCCGTCCTGCAGCGCGCCTCGCGCGCATCCGTGGTCGTCGACGGCAAGGTCACCGCGGCATTCGACCGCCAGGGGATCGTCGCTCTCGTTGGCGTGACCCACGATGATGGGCCCGACGCTGTCGCGACTATCGCTCGCAAGATCGCCGATCTGCGCATCCTTGACGGCGAGAAGTCCGCGCTCGACGTGGGTGCCCCGATCGTCGTGGTCTCGCAGTTCACGCTCTACGCGGATACGCGAAAGGGACGCCGACCGACGTGGAACAACGCGGCTCCAGGACCCGTGGCCGAACCGCTCGTTGCAGCCGTGGTCGACGCCCTTCGCGGGTACGGACTTGAGGTGGGGACCGGGGTGTTCGGGGCGCACATGGAAGTGACGCTCACGAATGACGGTCCCGTGACCATCCTGCTCGAGGCCTAGTCGGCCCTCACCAGCAGGTCTCCCACTTCGCAGTCGAGCGCCCTGCAGATCGCGGAGAGCGTCGAGTAGCGGATGGCTCGCGCCCTGTCGTTCTTGAGGATCGACAGGTTGACCACCGAGACACCCACCGCTTCGCTGAGTGCCGCGAGGGTCATGCCCCGCTCCGCGAGCAGCTCATCGAGGCGACAGTGGATGCCGCTGGGGCCCTCGTCCGCGGGACTCATACGAGGCCCTCCGTGTCCTTGTGGAGCCGGTGGGCGGATTCGAACGCCACCCCAACGGCCGCGATGGCTAGCGAGGCGAGCACGGGAATGAGACTCACCGACAGGTTCAGGTTCTCTTCGCCACCCATGTCAACGAGCGCGGAGTTCGAGGCGACGTCGGCAAGAATCTCCCCCGCGAGTCCTGCCACCAAGGTGATGACCGCGAGTGCAAACACAAGCAGATGCGTGCGCTTGGCGAGCGCGATCCCCCGGATCAGGCGCAAGAGCACGATTGTCACGATCGCCGTGCCGGCGAGGATCGCCAGGGTGGAGATGATCGGTTCAGCGAGCGACACCGCAAGGGTGGACGGACGCAGTCGCGCCACCTCGACGATGAACGTCTCCGGCTGTGCCGAAGCGACCGCGCCGTGCCCGAGGTCCAGCGTGACGTCGTGTCCCTCGAAGTTCACGCGGATCGGCACGTTCTCACCGGACGCCACCTTGAGGATCCGGCCGATGCCGGAGGCGAGGGCGGAGATCGCGACGAGCGTCGCGACACCGATGGTGATGAACAGGCCCACGCGGTCTTCGCGGTCGACCTTCACTGATTCATTGCTCATGTGATTCCCCTTATCGAGAAACGTTGTTATCGAGAAACGATATGTAACGATTATCGATGTGTCAAGGGAAAGGCGACCACAGCGTCGGGCCGTCGTGCGGTACTCCTCGATGCCCAAGGTGCCGATAACTGTCTGTGTCGGGCTTGTAACAGTTGTCACGCCGCTGGCGAACACGGGCATGAGGCGACTTGACCCCTGGTTAGCCTGAGTGCAGTCGCCAGTTCTCTAGTCGGCGACCCTAGGAGGTCAGAGATGTTCGAGCGGTTCACCGATCGGGCCCGTCGAGTGGTTGTGCTCGCCCAGGAAGAGGCGCGCATGCTCAACCACAACTACATCGGGACCGAGCACATCCTGCTCGGCCTGGTCCGCGAGGGCGAAGGCGTCGCGGCGAAGGCACTCGAGTCGATGGACATCTCTCTCAACGCCGTGCGCGAGCAGGTGCAGGAGATCATCGGCGAGGGCTCCCACGCGCCCTCCGGCCACATCCCCTTCACCCCGCGCGCCAAGAAGGTCCTCGAACTGTCGCTGCGCGAGGCCCTCCAGCTTGGCCACAACTACATCGGCACGGAGCACATCCTCCTTGGACTCATTCGTGAGGGCGAAGGCGTTGCCGCCCAGGTGCTCGGCAAGCTTGGCGCGGACCTGTCGTCCGTGCGCCAGCAGGTCATTCAGCTGCTGTCCGGCTACGAGAACAAGGAGCCGGTGAACTCCGGCGGCGGTCCCCAGGAGGGCTCGCCCGCTGGGTCGACCGTGCTCGACCAGTTCGGCCGCAACTACACGCAGGCCGCTCGCGAGGGCAAGCTCGACCCCGTCGTGGGTCGCGAGCTCATCATGGAGCGCGTCATGCAGGTGCTGTCTCGCCGCACCAAGAACAACCCCGTCCTGATCGGTGAGCCCGGCGTCGGCAAGACCGCCGTGGTCGAGGGACTCGCCCAGGCGATCGTTCGCGGCGATGTTCCTGAGACGCTCAAGGACAAGCACCTCTACACGCTTGACCTGGGCTCTCTCGTTGCCGGCTCTCGCTACCGCGGTGACTTCGAAGAGCGCCTCAAGAAGGTCCTCAAGGAGATCCGCACTCGCGGCGACATCATCCTGTTCATCGACGAGATTCACACGCTCGTTGGCGCCGGTGCCGCCGAAGGCGCCATCGACGCCGCGTCGATCCTCAAGCCCATGCTTGCTCGTGGCGAGCTCCAGACCATCGGTGCCACCACTCTCGACGAGTACCGCAAGCACGTCGAGAAGGACCCCGCACTCGAGCGTCGCTTCCAGCCCATCCAGGTGCCGGAGCCGGAGCTGTCGCACACCATCGAGATCCTCAAGGGACTGCGCGACCGCTACGAGGCGTTCCACCGTGTCACCATCACGGACGAGGCGATCGTCGCCGCCGCCCAGATGGCCGACCGCTACATCTCCGACCGCTTCCTCCCGGACAAGGCGATCGACCTCATCGACGAGGCGGGCGCTCGCCTGCGCATCCGTCGCATGACCTCGCCGCCTGAGCTGCGTGACCTCGACGACAAGATCGCGAGCGTCCGCCGCGAGAAGGAGTCGGCGATCGACGACCAGCAGTTTGAGAAGGCCGCTTCGCTGCGCGACGTCGAGCGTCAGCTCATGGAGGAGCGCTCCCGCAAGGAGGACGCCTGGAAGTCCGGCGACCTCGACGTGGCCGCCGTGGTCGATGAGGAGCTCATCGCCGAGGTGCTGTCGATGTCCACGGGCGTTCCCGTTGCTCGCGTGTCGAGCGACGAGTCCTCGCGACTGCTGTCGATGGAGGCCGAGCTGCACAAGCGCATCATCGGCCAGGAGCAGGCCATCAAGGTGCTGTCCCAGGCCATCCGCCGCACTCGCGCCGGCCTCAAGGACCCCAAGCGTCCCGGCGGCTCGTTCATCTTCGCCGGCCCCACTGGCGTCGGCAAGACCGAACTCGCGAAGGCGCTCGCGGAGTTCCTGTTCGGCGACGAGGACGCGCTCATCTCGCTCGACATGTCCGAGTACGGCGAGAAGCACACCGTTGCTCGTCTCTTCGGTGCGCCTCCCGGCTACGTCGGCTTCGAGGAGGGCGGCCAGCTCACCGAGAAGGTGCGCCGCAAGCCGTTCTCTGTGGTGCTGTTCGACGAGGTGGAGAAGGCCCACCCGGACATCTTCAACTCGCTGCTGCAGATCCTTGAGGACGGCAAGCTCACGGACGCTCAGGGTCGTGAGGTGAACTTCAAGAACACCATCATCATCATGACCACGAACCTTGGTGCCGACGCGATCTCTCGTCGCCAGGCGACCGGCTTCTCGCTCCAGTCCGAGACCGGCCACACGTACGACGAGATGGTGAAGCTGGTCAACACCAAGCTCAAGGAGCACTTCAAGCCCGAGTTCCTCAACCGCGTCGACAACGTGGTGGTCTTCCCGCAGCTCACGCAGGAGGAGATCGTCCAGATCGTGGACCTCATGGTCGCCCGCCTCGACGAGCGCATGAAGGACAAGGACATGGGCATCGAGCTCACCACGGCCGCCAAGCGCGCGCTCGCGGACAAGGGCTACGACCCCGTGCTCGGTGCGCGACCGCTGCGTCGTGCGCTCCAGCGCGAGATCGAGGACCAGCTCAGCGAGAAGATCCTGTTCGGCGAACTCAACTCCGGCCAGATCGTCCGCGTTGACGTCAAGGGCGAGGGCGAGACCGCGGAGTTTACCTTCGAGGGCGTCGACAAGGACGACGTCGTCGAAGAGCCCATCGCCGCTCCCGCTGGAGCCAAGGCAAGCGCCAACGCTGAGGCGGCAGACGAAGCCAGCTAGCCACAGCGTCGGGCAGTGACCCGACGCTGGAGACAGGGCCTCCGGAACGTTCCGGAGGCCCTGTCTCGTGCCCAGGACGATCCTCCCTACCGCCCGGTAGGGATTACCCTGGGATCATGACGAACGATCCCTACGTCGCAGACCCCACTCGCTACGACTCCATGGAGTACCGCCGCCTTGGGCGCAGCGGTCTGCGCCTTCCCGGCGTGAGCCTTGGACTGTGGCAGAACTTCGGCGGCGCCAACCCCCTCGACACCCAGCGGGAGATCATCCTCACCGCGTTCGACCTTGGCGTCACCCACATCGACCTCGCCAACAACTACGGTCCGCCCGCGGGTGCCGCAGAGGAGAATTTCGGCCGCATCATGGCCAAGGACCTCGCGCCCTATCGCGACGAGCTCGTCATCGCGACTAAGGCTGGCTACTACATGCACCCCGGACCCTACGGCGAGTGGGGCTCGCGCAAGTACCTGCTGAGCAGCCTCGACAACTCCCTGAAGCGCATGGGGCTCGACTACGTCGACATCTTCTACCACCACCGCCCGGACCCCGACACGCCCATCGAGGAGTCGATGATGGCGCTCGACCAGGCGGTGCGCTCCGGCAAGGCGATGTACGTGGGCATCTCGAACTACAGCCCAGAGGACACCCGCACCGCCGCGACCATCCTGCGCGAACTCGGCACCCCACTGCTCGTGCACCAGTTCCCGTACAACATGTACCAGCGCTCCCCTGAGCAGGGGCTGCTGGATGTGCTCGACGAGTTCGGCGTGGGCTCCACGGTGTTCTCGCCGCTGGCGCAGGGAATGCTGACCGCCCGCTACCTCGATGGGGTGCCGGAGGGCTCTCGCGCCACGCACTCGCCGTTCCTCAACACGAAGCAGATCACCGAAACGTACCTCGAGCGCACTCGCGCCCTCAATGAGATCGCGCTGGGCCGTGGGCAGACCCTCGCCCAGCTCGCGGTGCAGTGGGTACTGCGCAGGGGCCGCTGCACCTCGGCGATCGTTGGAGCGTCCTCAGCCGCGCAGCTGCGCGACACCGTGGGCGCGCTGTCGTTCCCTGAACTCACCGATGCCGAGCTTGCCGCCATCGAGCCGCATGCGGTCGAGGGCACGCACTGGAACAGTTAGTCGGACAGCGTCAGCGTTGCTGACGGCGTGGGCTGCGGCTCGCGCTCGTCAGCGTCTGGTGTGAGCCACCAGATGATGAGCATGCTGCACGTGATGAGCACCAGCAGGATCAGTCCGCGCGAGACAGCCGAGTTCATGGCCTCAATCCTGCCCTACAGCGAATAGGTGCCGTCCGCGTGCTCGGTGACCAGGCCGTCGGCAAGGAGCGACGCGAGCGCTCGCGAGAACTGCTCTGACTCCACGCTATCGATCCCGGGAACGGCGACCGGTCCGCTTGCCTCGCGCAGCAGCGCCATGATCTTGCCGCGCACTTGGCGATCGGTGCCGTGCCACGGCTGACTCTTCCTGCCCGACGCTGGCGAGGGTGGGTATCCCGCCTTTCGCCAGGCGCAGTGCTGGGAGATGGGGCAGTCGGCGCAGCGAGGGGCGCGGGCCGTGCAGATGAGGGCTCCCAGCTCCATTGAGGCGACCGCCCACTCGGCAGCGGTCTGCGGGGTTTGGGGAAGGATCTGTTCCGCGAGCTGGCGCTCGGCCGCGGTGACCCCCGCGGTGGGCGGATACTCGACACCTCCCCACACGCGAGCGAGCACACGCTTGACGTTGGTGTCGAGCACCGCGGCCCTGCCCCGGTGCGCAAAGGACGTAATTGCGGCCGCCGTGTAGTCGCCGATTCCAGGCAGCGCGAGCAGTGCGTCGCGGTCCGTCGGCACCTCGCCGCCGTGCCGCTCGACGAGCACCCTCGCACACTCCCACAGCCGCGCCGCACGCCGGGGGTAACCGAGCCGTCCCCAGGCGCGCACAGCGTCGGCCTGGCGTGCCGACGCGAGCGCCGCGGGGGTGGGCCAGCGATCCATCCACTCTCGCCAGATGGGCTCAACGCGGGCGACTGGCGTCTGCTGCAGCATCACTTCCGAGACCAGCACACCCCACGCGGAAGCCCTTCCGTCGCGCCATGGCAAGTCCCTGCCAGCGCGCGCGTACCAGGCGAGTACGTCGCCGACGATCTGCGCATCTGGCGACTCGCGGGGCATGTGCCCATTGTTCCAGCGCGTGCGTCGTTACCGTGGAGATGTCCCAGGGAGGTGACCATGGACGGACTCACGCACCCGGTGGGCGACCAGCCCGCGGCCGTGTACTGGAAGCGGCGCGCCTTTGTGGTCGCGGGAATCGTCGTGGTCGCCCTGTTCCTGTGGTGGGCAATCAGCTCCGTCGGCGGCGGCGACCCGCAGACGCCCGGTGCTGGCTCCTCGCCCGATCCGTCCGTCAGCAGCTCTCCCGACGCTTCCGTGGCCGCCGATCCCAGCCGCGCCTGCACCGACACCGACTTCATTGCCGCGGCCTCTGTTCCCAACCAGGTGTCCGGCAGCAAGAAGCTCACCGTGACCGTCACGCTGACGTCCACTGCCGACAGCCCCTGCATCGTCGACGTGTCCAAGAAGTCGAAGCTCATCATCAAGTCCGGCAAGGACACGTGGTTCGACTCGACCACATGCGAGGGATACGTGACCTTCAAGGCCGAGCCGTTCATGCTCGACGCGGGTGCGGAGCACGAACTCAAGACCACGTGGAACTACGGCCGCGATGCGAAGGGCTGCGAGCCGGACAAGGTCACGGCGAAGAGCGGCTTCTACTGGGCGCACGCGACGGTCGCCGGCGTGAGCGCCGAGAAGAAGCAGTTCCAGGTCACCGGCTAGCAGGCACCAGCGCCTTCTGAACCGCCTCGGCAAGCTGCTCCACCGGATGGATCGTCACGCCCGCAGGAGCTGACACCGGGCGGCCGGTGACCGGCACCACGATGTCTGTGAACCCCAGCCGCGCGGCCTCCGCGACGCGCTGAGACAGCGCGCTGACCGGGCGCACCGCGCCGGACAGCGCCACCTCTCCCACCGCGCACCATCCCTCTCGGACGGGGCGATCGGAGCGCGCAGACGCAAGCGCAAGCGCCAGGGCGACATCCGCCGCGGGCTCAAGCACGCGAGCGCCGCCGATGGTGGACACGTAGACATCGTCCGCGGCAACGGCGACACCTACCCGGCGGTGCAGCACCGCGAGGATCATCGCGACTCTCGACGAGTCGATGCCGGACGTGGCTCGGCGCGGATTGCTCAGCACGGTGGGAGCGACAAGCGCCTGAATCTCCGCTGGCAGGGGCCGCTTTCCGTCCACGGTGATGGTCGCGCAGGTCCCCGCGACGTGGGCTCCCTCTCGCGACAAGAACAGCCCCGACGGATCCGCGACGGATTCGATGCCGGCGTCGATGAGCTGGAAGCAGCCCACCTCATCGACGGAGCCGAAGCGATTCTTGACCGCTCGCAGCAGGCGCAGCTGCGAGTGAGGGTCGCCCTCGAACTGGCACACCACATCTACGAGGTGCTCGACGATGCGCGGACCGGCAACGGAGCCGTCCTTGGTGACGTGACCCACGAGCACCATGGGCACGCCGCGCTTCTTCACGGCCTGGATGAGCGCCTGCGCCACCTCACGCACCTGGCTCACTCCACCGGGAGTGCCGTCCACTTCAGCCGAGGCGATGGTCTGGATCGAGTCCACGATGAGCAGCGCGGGGTCGGCCTCTTCGATATGCGCGAGCACCGCGCCAAGGTCCGTCTCTGCGGCGAGCAGCACCCCCGGCTCAAGCGCTCCGATGCGCTCCGCTCGCAGCCGAATCTGCCCTGCAGACTCCTCGCCCGACACGTAGAGCACCGTGGCCCCCGTGCGCGCCGTGCGCGCCGCCACGTCAAGCAGGAGCGTGGACTTGCCAACGCCCGGCTCGCCAGCGAGAAGCACCGCCGCACCAGCGACGATGCCGCCCCCAAGCACCCTGTCGAACTCATCCACGCCAGTAGACCGCCGGGCCGACGCTGTGGTCGCCACCTCCGGAAGCGGCACCGCCGCAGTGGTCGCCGTCGTCGCCTTGGTCGCGGGGCCGGCGCTCGCGGCAGCCTCGACCACGGTTCCCCAGGCCTGACACTCGCCGCAGCGCCCCACCCACTTCACCGCCGTCCAGCCGCATTCGGTGCAGCGATAGCCGGGTGCGGCGCGACGAGTGGTGGTGGCCATGCGACAACGGTAACCGCAGCGTCGGACACGCACGCGAAGGCCCGTGGAAAACGGCTGGCGAGGCCCTAGGCTGAGCGCATGGCGCCAGACGAGCCGAAGCCGCGCGTCCCCTGGCTACCAGTGACAGAGGGGGCTCAGCCTCCCGCACCCGCGCAGCCGTGGACTCCCGCGGCGCCTGCGGCGCCTGCGGCATCGACAGGACCCGCCGCACCCGCGGCACCCGCGCATCCCCCCGTGCCGCCGGAGGCCTTCGAAACCACGCAGCCGGATCTCACTCCCGCAAAGCCGCCGCTTCCCGCGTGGATCCGCCGCGACGCGACGCCAGAGCCGATTGACCTCGACGAGGGCGAGCTCGTCCCCGCCGTCCAGCTCCCACCCGCAGAAGAGGTGCTGCCGAGTCCCGTCGACGGCATCGCGATTCCCGAGGACACGGCCCCGCCCGCAGCCCCGCAGCGCAGCGCGGATCCGCTGCACCTGCTGGGCGAGGCCGCCGCGACCAATGCGTACCTCAACGCTTCCGGCGCACCCACGCCGCTCGGCGGGGTGCCCGTCGTCGAGCCGATCGCGGGCGTGGAGACTCCGGACTTCGGTGACGACGCTCCACGATTCACTCCGCGCTTCGCACCCGCGTCCATGCCGGCCGAGCCGACGCCTGCCACACCGGTCTCGCCGCCCACGGCCACACCGCAGACCGCTGACTCCATTGCGGCAGGTCTCGTCGCACACGAGCAGGCAGAGCTTGTGGCCCAGGCCCCTGCCTTCGATGCGGTGTCGATCTACTCGCCCGTGTCCTTCGCCGAACGCCCCACGACGGTGACCCCGCCGATTGCCGACACGGCGGCCACGACGGTCATGCCGACGACACCCCCGGCGACCGCACCGCTGCCCACCGCGCCGCTGCCCACCGCACCGATGCCTGGGGCGACGTCCCCTGCCGACCCCGCCACAGCGTCGGACCAGGAGCCGCCCGCGAAGAAGCGCCGGTGGTGGCTGTGGGTGCTCATCGCGCTCGTGGTCATTGGCGGAGGCGCCACCGCATATGCGTACTTCAACAAGCCGGACCCGATCGTGGAGCCGGGCACGGTCGTGACCATGTCACCTCCCGCCGCGACCATCGAGCCGATCGCGGCGCCCACCGCGAGCGGGTTCCAGAGCGCCATGCCCACCATTGTGGGAACGTTCTCCCTGGTAGAGGCGCAGGCAGTGGATGTCGAGGAGCTCGTGGACACCGCGGGTCGCGTCGCCGACGCTGTGGACCTGGCCTACCGCTCCGGCGAGAACACCATGAAGGTTCGCGCCCTGCAGTACTACAACGAGGAGGAGGCGACGGCCTACTTCGAGGCGCTCGTGGGTGAGACCGCGCAGGTCTCGCCCGTCGAGGTGGGCGGCACGCAGGTTGGCGACAGCGCCGTGGTGCTCCAGCCCAAGCCAGGGATCGTGTGGCGCAATGGCACGAGCCTGTTCATCCTGACGGGACCGCCGCTGGAGCTGACAGGCTTCTTCGAGTCGTTCGGGCTGTAGCCTGAGCGCATGACCAACGCTCCTACCCCGCTTCCCGACGCCCCGCGCGTCTCCGTCATCGGCGCTGGTGTGATGGGCGCAACGCTCATTACGGCACTGCGGGTCGCGGGCTGGCCACAGGACCGCATCACCGTCGCGACGCGCAGCGAGGGCCGCGCCAAGTCGGTCCGCGAGGACCACGGCGTGGTCGTCGAGCTCGATGCGTCGCTCGTGGTGGGGGACGCCGAGGCGATCCTCCTCGCCGTGAAGCCCCAGGACATGGGAGCGCTGCTCGACCAGATCGGCGACAAGGTCAAGCCGAGCACGCTCGTCGTGACCGTTGCCGCAGCCCTGCCGACCTCCTTCTACGAGGCGCGGCTGCCCGAAGGCACCCCTGTGGTGCGCGCGATGCCGAACACGCCGTCGGTCATCGCTCGCGGCGCCACCGGAATCGCTGCCGGCAAGAACGCCGACGCGAGCCACCTCCAGCTCGCCGTGGGCATGCTTCGCGCCACGGGCCTTGTGGTTGCCGTCGAGGAATCGCAGATCGACGCGGTCGCCGCGCTGTCTGGCTCCGGTCCCGCCTACTTCTACGCGTTCGTCGAGGCGCTCACCGAGGCGGGTGTGGCGCAGGGACTCGACCGCATTCTCGCGACGCAGCTCGCCGCTCAGACGCTCGTGGGCGCTGCGGCGCTGCTGCAGAGTTCGGGCGAGTCGCCGCAGACGCTGCGCCAGAACGTCAGCTCCAAGGGCGGCACCACCCTGGCTGCTCTTGGCTCCATGGAGAATGCCGGCCTGCAGGGCGTTGTGGCCGCCGGAGTCAATGCCGCGGTGACCCGAGCCAAGGAGCTCAGCGCGGAGCTCACGGGCGCGGACGACTGAGTCACCTGCCCACAGCCATTAGGCTGGTGGAGAGTTTGAGGGCCGGTAAGGCCGGTGCCGAAAGGACTTTTCCGTGCGTGATGAGGGCAATGGGGCGGTGACGCGACCATGAGCAAGCCATCGCGCGACGCCGAGGCCCCACCGTCCGAATACGCCCTCCTCGCGCAAGAGCACGGGCTCCCGCTGCAGAAGGGCCGCCCGCCGTTCATCCAGTACATGCGGGACCTGTGGCGCAGCCGCAACTTCATCTGGACTCTTGCCAAGACTCGCACGTATGCGCGCAACGAGAACACGTACCTGGGCCAGGTGTGGTCCGTGCTCACGCCGCTGCTGTATGCGGTCGTGTACTACATCATCTTCAAGGTGATCCTGAGCACCGACAGGGGCATCGACAACTTCATCGGCTACCTGGTCGCGGGACTGTTCGTGTATCAGTTCACCTCGGGCACCCTGAGCAAGGGCGCCACCGCCGTCATCTCCAATCTGTCGATGATCCGCTCCCTGCGCTTCCCTCGAGCGGCGCTCCCGATCTCCGTCGCGATCACCGAGCTGCTCACCGTGCTTCCCGCCATCGCCGTGATGTTCGCGATCGTGTGGGGCAGCGGCGAGACACCGCAGTGGACCTGGCTGCTCGCGATCCCCGCCTTCGCGATCATCACGGTGTTCAACGTGGGCATCGCGCTGCTCGTCTCGCGGCTGGTCTCCCAGTACCGCGACGTGAAGAACCTCATCCCCTTCGTGGTGCAGCTGCTGCGCTACCTGTCAGGACTGTTCTTCTCGATCGCCGCCTACACGGAGGCGCACCCCACGCTAGGAGTGGTGCTCCAGTACCAGCCGTACGCGCTCTCCCTTGACCTGGTGCGCGGCGCCATGCTCGCCGAGATCACCACCACCGCGATCGACGTGCTCGTGATGTGCGGCTGGGCCACGCTCGCGCTCGTGGCAGGCATCATCTACTTCTGGCGGAGGGAGGGCAAGTATGGCGTCGAATGATGACCTCCAGGGCAAGCCCATCCTCATCGCCGACAACGTCGAGGTGACCTACCACATCCAAGGCGGCAAGCGGCTGGCCAGGGACCCCTCCAAGAACACGCTCAAGGGGATGCTGAGCGCCGGACGGATCGCAGCGTCGGGCAAGCGCACCCTGGTGGCCGTGAAGGGCGTGAGCTTTGTCGCCAACCGCGGCGAGCGCATCGGCCTCATCGGCCACAACGGAGCCGGCAAGTCAACGCTGCTGCGGGCGCTTGCGGGAATGCTGCCGCTGTCCGGTGGCGCCGTGTACACCGGTGGCACCACGTCGCTGCTGGGCGTGAACGCCGCGTTGTCGACATCGCTCACCGGCGCGCAGAACATCGAACTGGGCTGCCTCGCCATGGGCATGAGCTACAAGCAGATGCGAGAGAAGTACGACGAGATCGTCGAGTTCGCGGGCCTTGGTCCGTCGATCGACCTGCCTATGCGCGCCTACTCCTCCGGAATGGCCGCGCGACTGCGCTTCGCGATCTCCACGGCGGTGGTCCCCGACATCCTCATGATCGACGAGGCGCTCGCAACGGGCGATGCCAAGTTCCGCGCCAAGTCGCTCAAGAAGATGGAAGAGGTGCGCGAACACGCCGGCACCGTCTTCCTCGTGAGCCACAACGCCAAGACCATCACCTCCTTCTGCAACCGCGCCATCTGGCTTGACCAAGGCCGCATCGTCGACGACGGACCGGCGGACGAGGTCATGGCGAGGTACATGGAGACGCAGCAGGTCTAGCGGCCGCGAAACGTTTCGCGGCGGTTCTCCGGATCGGTAGTCTGTAGCTCTCAGCTGAGAGGACGTCCAATGCAGTACGGCCACTTCGACGACGAAGCGCGCGAATACGTAATCACCCGCCCCGACACGCCACGTTCGTGGTCCAACTACCTCGGATCGCGACTGTACGGCGGCATCATCACCCAGGGCGCCGGCGGCTACTCGTTCTACAAGTCCGGCGGCACGGGCCGCGTGCTGCGCTTCCGCTTCAACGGCGTCCCCCAGGACGAGCCCGGACGCTTCATCTACCTGCGCGACGACGCCGATGGCGACTATTGGAGCGCAAGCTGGCAGCCCGTCGGCAAGCCGCTGCGCGGCCGCGACGGCGACGGCGAAGGCACCCAGGCGTCGACCGTGCGCCACGGCCTTGGCTACTCGATCTTCGAAAGCGAGTACCGCGGCATTCGCTCGGAGGCGAGCTTCTTTGTGCCCAAGGACCAGGCATTCGAGTACTGGTCCGTCAAGGTCACCAATGAGACCGACGCTCCGCGCACCATTTCGCTGTTTTCTTACGCCGAGCTCGCGAACGAGTGGAACTACCGCCAGGACCTGGAGAACCTCCAGTACTCGCAGTACGTGGTGGTGTGCCAGTACAAGGACGGCATGATCCGTCGCGCGAACTCGACGCGCACCGCGTGGAAGGAACTGTGGTTCGGGATGGCTGGAGCGGAGGTCGCTGGCTTTGACACCGACCGCGACCAGTTCCTTGGCGCGTACCGCACGCAGTCCGCGCCGCTCGCTGTGGAGCGCGGAGAGTGCTCTGGCACTGAGACGGTTGGCGACAACGCGTGCGCCTCGCTGCAGGCCCGCCTAGAGCTCGCACCCGGCGAGACGCGCCACGTCATCTACATGCTGGGCATTGGCGCGCCGGACTCCGAGTGGGACGACGGCGATGGTGTGGTCCACCGCGCCGGCCGCGAGATCCTCGCCGAGTACGGCACTCCCGAGCGTGTCGACGCGGAACTTGCCGCGATTCGCGACGAGTGGCGCGACTACCTTGCCCCGCTTCAGGTGGCAACGCCTGACGGCGAACTCAACTCGATGATCAACGTGTGGCACGCGTACCAGACGCACATGACCTTCAACTGGTCTCGCGGCGTCTCGCTCATCGAGGCCGGCGACCGCGACGGCCTTGGGTACCGCGACACGGTGCAGGACATGCTCGCCGTGACACACGCGATTCCCGACGCTGTGCGCGAGCGACTGTCGATGATCCTCACCGGCCAGACGGCAGAAGGCGGCGCGATGCCGCTCGTGAAGCCGCTCACCCACAACCCCGGTCACGAGGAGACGCCGTCGATTGAGAAGTACCGCTCCGACGACCCCCTGTGGCTGCCCATCACCGTGGCGAACTTCGTGTACGAGACCGGCGACGTCGCCTACCTCGACGAGGTGCTCCCGTACGCCGACCGCGGCGAGGCCACCGTGTTCGAGCACCTGCGCCAGGCGATCCAGTTCTCGCTCGACCACCTTGGCGCGAACGGACTGGTCCAGGGCCTGCAGGCCGACTGGAACGACTGCATCCAGTTCGGCACCACGGGCGAGTCGATGTTCTCGACCTTCCTCATGGCGAACGGCGCGCGCATCGTCGCCGAGCTCGCGGAGCAGACCGGCCGTGACGAGGACGCCGCGTGGGCGCGTGGAGTGCTTGAGTCGTTGCAGCCGGTGCTCGAGGGCGCGTGGGACGGCGGCTGGTACATCCGCGGCATCTCCGCGACCGGCGCCAAGCTCGGCTCCGATGAACTCGACGAGGGCAAGATCTACCTCGAGCCCAACGTGTGGGCCGCGATCTCCGGCGTGGTGCCGGAGGACCGAGCCGTGGGAGCGATGGACGCTGTGCATGAGCGCCTGTTCTCCGAGCATGGAGTGGCACTGTGCGCCCCCGCGCACACCAAGGAGGTCCCTGGCGTTGGCCTGTCCCTGCTGGTCTTCCCCGTGGGCCACAAGGAGAACGGCGGCATCTTCTGCCACGCCAACTCCTGGACGATCGTGGCGGAGGGCGTGCTGGGTCGCGGCGACCGTGCGTATGAGTACTACCGCTCCTACCTGCCCGCTCGCTACAACGACTCCGCAGAGATCCACCAGGTGGAGCCGTACGTGTACTGCCAGTTCACCCATGGCCCCGAGTCGCCTCGCTTTGGCCAGGCTCGCAACCCGTGGCTCACGGGCACGGCATCGTGGTCGTACATCGGCGTGACGCAGTACATCCTTGGCATCCGCCCAGAGCTTGAGGGCCTGCGCATCGACCCGTGCCTTCCCGAAGGCTGGGATGGCTTCCAGGTCACCCGCACGTTCCGCGGAAAGTCCATCACCATCAACGTGGTGAACCCGCTGGGCGTCGCGACGGGTGTCGCGTCCGTGATGATCGGCAAGCGCGAGGTGGACCTTGCGAGCGACTCGCGCCGCGGTGCGCTCGTGCCGGTGGAGGAGCTGAGCGACGGCGACGTGCTCACCGTCACGATGGGCTGACCGACATAGGCACCACGGCCGACACTCTGCGACCGCGCAGCCCCAGCGTCGGACCAGCCCCTGCGTCCGCACGGCAAATCGAACGTGCGGCGAGGTCCGAGTCCGCGTACCAGGCGCTTTGCCGCGCGCGTTCGCGCGCGGAACGGATTTGCCGTGCGGACGCAGGTGGGGGCGGGAGCGTGTTCCAGATCACATACCGATTGGTAAGTGAGTGCCGCTAGGGCGCGGTAGCGTGCCCCCAAGCCCCAGGGAAGGTCCCCGTGCTGAGGGTCTATCTGAGGGATCCCGTCGTGACGCTTGGTCGACTTTCCGCAACCGTTCTTGCCGCCTTTGTTGGCGCCTTCCTCGTGGCACTTCCCGCTCAGGGCGCATCAGTCACGACCGTGATTGACGGCATCATGTATCAGGCTGACGACGCCAACATTGCTGCCGGAGCGACGATCGTCAGTTCGGGAGATGTGGCACCTGATCTCGTCATCCCCGAGACCGTGAACATCGGCGGGAATGACTACGCGGTCACCCAAGTCGCGAACTACGCGTTTCAGTCCAAGAATCTGGACTCCGTTCACCTGCCCAGCACCCTGAGGTACATCCAGCCCTACGCGTTCTCGAACAACTATCTGAACACGATCACCGTGCCCGGCTCAGTCGGCCTCATCAACACGGGTGCGTTCGCGTACAACCAGCTGACATCCGTCACCATCCCCGCAAGCGTCACAGGCATCTCCGGCAGCGCGTTCCTTGGCAATCCACTGGGTGAGGTGACCTTCCTGGGCGACGCTCCCGTCATGGGCACCCCCAACGCCTTGGGCACGTCCGGGCCGGTCGTGAAGTACCACCACGATGTCGCCGGGTTCTCCTCGCCTACGTGGACGGCGGGCGGAGTCGTCTACACGTCCGAGCTGATCCCCGCTGTCACCGTCACGTTCGACGCCAACGGCCACGGCACTTCCCCCATGCCGAGCACAGGGCGTCCTGGCCACTCGGTGGACGCCCCTGCGGCTCCCACCGCATCGGGGAATACGTTCAACGGCTGGTACACCGCTGCCTCAGGCGGCGCCCAGGTCGCGTTCCCCTACAGTGTCACATCGGACACGACGCGGCCCCAGGCGACACCTTCACGGTGACGGGCCAGCACTTCATTCCCGGCGAGACGGTCGAGTTCTGGCTGCACTCTGACCCGGTGCTCCTGGGCACGGCGACGGCCGACGCGGGCGGCACGGTCGCGGCCAGCGTCACCATCCCCGCCAACACCCCGTCGGGCACACACCACATCGAGCTGCGCGGCACGGAAACGGCAAGCATCCAAGTGGAGATCGCTATCGCGGAGGCCCTGTCAACGACGGGCGCCGACGCTGCGCGAACCTCTGCCTTCGCACTCGCCTTGGTGCTCGGCGGCCTCGCGCTGATCGCTTCTCGCCGCCGCCTCGCCTGAGGCGGGGCGCACGGCTCGGGGCTAGTGCGCGGCTGCTAGTGCGCCGCGAGCACATCCACGGCGAACACGAGCGTCGAGTTCGGCGGGATGGGCCCCACGGGACGGTTGCCGTAGCCGGCCTCCGGCGGCACCACGAGCAGCAGCTTGGAGCCGACGGACTGGCCAACGATGCCGTCGACCCAGCCGTCGATGAGCGAGCCGCGAGCGATCACGAAGGAGATCGGCTGGCCGCGGTCCCATGACGAGTCGAAGGTCTGGCCGTTCCACAGCCAGCCGGCGTAGTGGACGGTGATGGACTGACCCTCGACAACGGGAGCGCCGTCGCCCGGCTCGAGCACCTCGACCGCGAGGCCGTCGGGCAGCTCGGCGCCGTCGAAGTCGGGGACGGGAGCGCCGTTGGGCTCGCGGGAGATCGTGGGAAGGGACATAGCGGCTCCTTAGAAACGTTCCTCCGAGCCTAGGCCCACGCGCCCCCGCTACGCCCCCGCCAACACGCCTTCGCGCTCAAGCAGGGACTTCTTGGTCTCCACTCCCCACGCGAAGCCGGTGAGCTTTCCGCTCTTTCCCACTACTCGGTGGCAGGGCACAAACAGGCCCACGGCGTTGGATCCGCATGCCGCGCCAACAGCCCTGCTGGCCGACGCTGACCCCAGTCGCGCGGCGATCTCGCCGTAGGTGCGGGTTTCGCCGGCGGGGATGGAGCGCAGCTCCTTCCACACCTGGGAGCGGAAGTCCGTGCCGTGGGGCCGCACCTCCACGTTGAGCGGAGCTGTGGCGTCGCCTTCGTAGTAGGCGACCACGGCGTCGGCCGCGCGGCAGGTGCCGGCGACCACGGCGTCGGCGGGGATGCTGGCCCGGGCGGCGATGGTGGCGACGTCGGCGTCCCAGCCGGCGCCGACGACCGCGCCGTCGTGTTCGATGATCGTGAAGGGGCCGTCGGGGGTGTCGAGGGTCTGGCTGATGTACATGGCAACTCCTGTCGACCGCGCTACCCAGGCGCGGCCAATGATGAGGGCCTCCTGCTCCCGGCCGACGCTGCGGCGGGCTGCGAGGCGATGCTCGCCTGGGCGAGCGGTGGGAAGCTCGAGCACCCAGGGGTGCGCGGCGAGTGCGGCGGCGAGTGCGGACGGGGTGTCGGCAGCGGCCCAGACGCGGTCGGCGATGGCGTCGAGAAGCTCGCGGCGAGAGGGGACGTGGTTGTACAGGGACATGGCCTCGACGCCGAGGCGTGCTCCGAGGCGACGCATGGTGAGTGCCTCAAGGCCGTCGCTGTCCGCGAGTGCGAAAGCGGCGTCGACAACTGCCTTCTTACTCAGTCCCTTGCGAGCCATACTTACACTGTAAGTATGAACCGCAGAACCGTCTAGTGGTGGGTCACATCTCCGGCGCCCGCGATCGCCTCTAGGGCCTCCGCGACGCCATCGTCGACGCTCGCCGCGACCACCGCGTCCGCGACCGCGCGCACCTCGCTGGGCGCCTGACCCATCGCGACGGACCACCCAGCGAACGCGAGCATCGGGATGTCGTTGAGGTAGTCGCCAACGGCGGCGCACTCGTGCGCCGCGATCCCGCGAGACGCCGCGAGGGACGCGAGCGCCGCCCCCTTGCCAGCGTCGGCGTGGACGATGTCCACGGTGATCCAGCCATCGTGGACGTACGGCACCGAGTGGACTGGGTGGCCGGCGGTGAGCTCTGCAAAGGCCTCGACATCGATCAGGCTGGAAGCGACCGAGAGGAAGGTGACGGCGTCGCTCAGTTCCTCAAGCGCCCCGGCGATCTCCGGTGCCTGATCCTCGTAGGGATCGCCGTCCACGAGGAAGCCGATGCCGGAGGACTCGACAGCGATGGGCGCACGTGGGTCGATCGCGCGCAGCGCCTCGACAATCCCGCGCGGATCAAACGTCACGCGGTCGTGGATCTCGAACTCCCCCTGCGCGATTCGCGCGGTGACAGAGCCGTTGGAGCACAGGGCCCAGAGCTCGTCGAGTCCGAGCTCTTGCGCCACCGGCACCACCTGGGAGACTCCCCTGCCCGTGGCGAGCACCACCTCGACGCCGACAGAGTGGACGGCGCGCACAGCGTCGGCCACTCGCGGCGACAGCGCCCCGCGCCAGGGGATCAGGGTGTCGTCAATATCGAGCGCCACCAGGCGAATGCCGGGTGGCGGGGTCAGCCCGCTCACGCAGCTGAGGTTTCGCGGGCGATCGCGGCGATGAAGGCGTCGATGTCTTCCTCGGTGGTGTCGAAGCTGCACATCCACCGCACCTCATTGCGCGCGGCGTCCCAGTCGTAGAAGCGGAAGGACTCGCGCAGCCGATCCGCGACGCCGTCAGGGAGCGTCGCGAACACGCCGTTGGACTCGGTGCGCTGAGTGAAGCCCACGCCCTTGATAGAGCCGTCGGTGAGTCCGGCCTCGATGCCGGCACGCAGGCGCTGCGCCATCGCATTGGAGTGCGACGCGTTGCGCAGCCACAGGTCGCCCTCGAGCAGCGCGATGAGCTGAGCGGAGACGAACCGCATCTTGGACGCGAGCTGCATGTCGAGCTTGCGCAGGAACTTCAGCCCTTCGGCCGCCTCCGGGTTGAACACCACCACGGCTTCACCAAGCATCGCGCCGTTCTTGGTGCCGCCGTAGCTGAGCACGTCAACGCCCGCGTCGCGAGTGATCTCGCGCAGCGGTACGCCAAGCGAGGCCGCCGCATTGGAGATGCGAGCGCCGTCCATGTGCACGCGCATGCCAAGGCTGTGGGCGTGCTCGGTGATGGCGCGCACCTCATCCGCTGTGTACACGGTGCCCAATTCGGAGGACTGGGTGATCGACACGACCAGCGGCTGTGCGCGATGCTCGTCTCCCCATCCCCACGCTTCGCGGTCGATGAGCTCTGGCGTGAGCTTGCCGTCCTCGGTGGGCACGGTGAGCAGCTTGATGCCTCCCACGCGTTCCGGTGCGCCGCCCTCATCCACATGAATATGGGCGGAACCAGCGGCGACCACCGCACCCCATCGCGGCAGCATCGACTGCAGGCTCACCACGTTCGCACCCGTGCCGTTGAAGACCGGGAATGCCTCGACTCCCTCGCCAAAGTGCTGGGCCATCACCTCTTGCAGTCGCGCCGTGTAGACGTCGTCGCCGTACGCGATCTGGTGGCCGCCATTCGCCGCCTCGATCGCCGCAAGCACCTCCGGGTGAATGCCGGAGTAGTTGTCAGAGGCGAAGCCCCGCAGGCCCTTGTCGTGAATGCTCACGGCTGTCCAATCTCGATGATGGTGTCGTTGATCAGTTCGGCGGGCGCGTCCCACAGCCCCACGAACCGCGTCGCGAGGTCGTCCTCGAGCCCCTCCAGGCTCTTCACCCTGAAGATGACCGACGCTGCGCTCACCTCGCGCTCTGCGTCGCGGGCATCCTTGGCGAAGCCCTGGGCAGCAGCCCGCGCCCACGCCTCCGTCGCCGCCTTGATCGCGGCGTAGTTCGCGCCGCCCGCGAGGGGCCGGCCCACTGCGGTCGAGGAGACCACGGCAAGCCTCCCCGCCTCCGAGGCGCGCAAGTCAGCGTCGAAGGCCCTGCTCACATGCCTCAACGCCGTAAGCGAGCCTTCGAGAATGCGGAAGTCAGCGTCGGACTGACCGGCGAGGCCGCCGCCACCCCTCCAGCCGCCCACCAGGTGAAGGAGCCCGTCGATAGGTCCGGCCGTCTTGTGGACATGAGCCTTCATGTCCGCGACCGCCCGCTCGTCCGTGAGATCGCACACGGCCGGATGAAGCGCGCTCGAACCCACAGTGGACCTCAGCTCACGCAGCTTGGCCGGGTCGCGACCCACCGCGACCACTCGCGCACCCGCGGCGATCAGCGCCCGCGCGGCGGCGAGTCCCGACGCGCTCGTGGCGCCAGCAATCATCACGTGCCTGCCTGCGACGCTCATGCGTCAAGCCTGCCACGTCATGCATCGCGGCCGGTGATGCCTGCCGTGGATTCGACGATGGGGCGAGTCTTCTTGTCGAGCGCCTCGAAGAACATCGACAGCGGGAACTCGTCGTCGAGCACGGCATCGGTGTAGCCCTTGGGGGGACCGGCCAGGATCTCGTCCGGCAGTCCCCGGTTCCACACCGACGCAGGGTTGGGCGTAAGCACCGACCTCACCAGGTCGTAGGCCGCAAGCCAGTGAGCGGTCTTTGGGCGATCGATCGAACGCCAGTACAGATCGTTGATGGCATCGCTCAAGGCGACCACAGCGTCGGGCACATGCTCCCAATCGAAAGAAAGGGCCGTGTCCGTCCAGTGCAGAACGTCTCGCTGGTGGAGCCACGCGAACAGCAGCTGTCCGCCAAGGCCGTCGTAGTTGCGCACGCGAGAGCCGGTGAGCGGGAAGCGGAAGCCACGCTCGAGAATCACGGCGTCCTGCACCAGGCGGGCGCAGTCGAGCATCTCGAATTCGACGTCGTCGAGGGTCTCGCCAGCGTCGAGGCGAGCCTGGAGGCGCTTCTCGATAGCCATGCACTCGCGGTACGCGGTGAGGTCGCAGCGCAGCTCTTCCAGGGAGTACAGGAAGTACGGCATGCGCTGCTTGATCATGAACGGGTCGAACGGCAGGTCGCCGCGCATGTGGCTGCGGTCGTGAATCATGTCCCACATCACGAAGACCTTCTCCGTGAGCTTCTGGTCGTCGAGCATGCGCTGGATGCCCGTGGGAACGTCGAGCTTGGTGGTGTCGGCGACCGCGCGGATGACGCGGCGGAAGCGCGCGGCCTCGCGGTCCTGGAAGATCGCGCCCCACGTGAACGTGGGCACCTCGCGCATCGCGATGGTCTCCGGGAACAGCACTGCCGAGTTGGTGTCGTAGCCGGCCGTGAAGTCCACGAAGCGCAGCGAGAGGAACAGCTTGTTGCCGTAGTCGCTGGCCTCCAGCCGCGCGATGAACTCCGGCCAGATGACCTCGCACAGCAGCGCCTCGACATGACGGTCGCGAGAGCCGTTCTGCGTGTACATGGGGAAGACCACCAGGTGGCGCAGGCCGTCAACGCGGTTGCTCGCGGGCGCGAAGGCGTTGAGGGAGTCGAGGAAGTCGGGGACGCCGAAGCCGCCATCCATCCAGCGTTCGAAGTCCGTGATCGCGGCCTCGAGGTAGGCCGCGTCGTGGGGGAAGGCTGGGGCGAGGGCGCGGATGGCCGCGGTGATCTCGCCGACGAGGTGGCGGGCTTGGTCGTGATCGCTCGCCTCAGGGATGGAGCCGTCTTGGACCTGGAGGCTCTGGATCGCGGTCGCGGCGGCCTTGAGGCGCAGCCACGCGTCGCTCGCCTCGGCCCGGCTCGCGTCGCGGACGGTCTCAGGAGCGCCGACGCTGGCATCAGTGGAGTGGGTACGGACGGACATGGGGGACCTCCTCGAGTCGACCTTGACTCCTTTCGTCAAAGTCTACGGGAAATGTTCCTGCTGCTCATCTTGTTTGCCGGAATCTTTCCTGCCATGACGGAACCGCGCTGATAGGGTCACCCCCATGAACGATGATGTGCGCCTCGAGGATGAGACTGACGCCAGAATCGTGCGCGCGGTGTCCAAGGACGCCCGCGCCACCCTCGCCGACCTGTCCGCTGCGGTGGGGCTGTCCGTGTCTGCGGTGCAGACGCGATTGCGGCGGCTTGAGAAGCGCGGAGTCATCACCGGCTACCGTGCTTTGGTTGACGCAGAGGCCGTGGGCAAGCCGCTTGCCGCGTTCGTGGAGATCACCCCGCTTGACCCGGCCCAGCCGGACAACGCCCCGGAGCTCCTTGAGCACCTCACCGAGATCGAGGCGTGCCACTCCATCGCGGGCGAGGCCAGCTACATCCTGTTCGTGCGCGTCGCCTCACCGAGGCACCTTGAGTCGCTCATTCAGGAGATCCGCGCTGCGGCGTCAGTGAGCACTCGCACCACGGTGGTGCTGCAGACCTTCTACGAGAACCGGCCCATCCTGCCGGCCTAGAAGAGCTCGCGGAGCTCTTGAGGGCAGCGGCACGCGGCCGCGACCTTGGATGCCCAGTACACCGCCTGCTCCCGTGAGTCGACTTCGACTACCGTCACGCCGCCGTTGAAGCCCTCCGTATGCGGGTAGGGCCCGGGCGTCACGGAACCATCGGCCGCCACCAGCTCCACCGGAAGCTCCGGGTTGATGCCGCCCGCGGCGACGAAGACGCCGGCGGCCTTCATCTCGTCGACGACGGCGTTGGCGTCGATTCCCGCCTGCTTGAACTCCTCGTCGTCGAGGACCATCGTGCGCGCTGGGAAGGTGATGACGTATTGGGCCATCCCGCCACGCTACCGCCGGACGTCGGGAAGCGGGAGGTGAGAGGTGGCGAGGTCGATGAATGTGGGGCCTACGTTGCCTGCCGCCGCCCCCAGCATCTCTGCCGCGTCGGGATCGGTGGCCACAGCGTCGGGCATGCGCATGGCCATCAGGATGGTGAGGAGCATGCCGCGAGCGAAGAACTGGGTCGCGGCCTCCGTGCCCAGGCCGGCCTCATCGCGAGCGACCTTGTAGACGTCGAGGAAGCAGCCGCGCGCCTGCGGGCCGAACACGGGGTCGTGGCCCTGCGAGAAGAGCTGGAGAAGACTGAGCAGCAGGCCGCGGTCGGCGAGGAGCTTGGCGTAGGCGTCGCCGAGGATGGTCTGGCGCTCGACGGGGCCGGCGCCCTCCGGGAACGTGGTGATGGCTTCGCGGAAGGCGTCCGCCACGCGGCCCGCCGCGTAGTCGCCCACCGCAGAGAAGAGCTGCTCTTTGGAGCCGAACATGCGCACCACGTAGGCCTGGGAGATGCCAGCCTGGCGCGCGATCTGGTCCGTCGTGCCTCCTACATAGCCCCGTTCGCCGAAGACGACGGTAGCCGCCCGGAGGATCTGCTCACGACGCTCTTCGGCGCTCATTCGCTCGGGTGAGGCGTTCATGTTGACAAGGTTATCAATTGATTACTACAGTGTCGAATGTTAAGTAATCAACCGATTACAACTAAGGGGAAGGGACACACCATGTCAGCCACTCACAAGCCGCTCGGGCTGATCATCGCCGCCGCGGCGCTGCCCATGTTCATGGCCACACTCGACAACCTCGTGGTCACCAACGCTCTTCCGGTCATGGCCAGGGACCTTGGCGCAACGCTCGAAGAGCTGCAGTGGATCGTCAACGCCTACTCGCTCGCCTTCGCGAGCCTCATCCTCATGGCGGTCGCGCTGGGCGACCGCTTTGGCCGTCGCCGCGTCTTCGTGACGGGCATCGCGGTCTTCACCGCAGCGTCGGCGCTATGCGCGATGGCGACCACGCCGGGTGTCCTCATCGCCGCGCGGGCCATTCAAGGTGCCGGTGCGGCGGCCGTCATGCCGCTGTCCCTCGCCCTGCTCGCGGGAGCCGTGCCGTCCAGGCTGAGGCCCATGGCGATCGGCGTGTGGGGCGGGGTCGCGGGCCTTGGTGTAGCTGCTGGCCCGCTCATCGGCGGCGCCGTTGTGGAGGGGCTCACGTGGCACGCGATCTTCTGGCTCAACGTGCCAGTTGGGATCGTGGCCGTGGGACTCGTGTTCGCCGCGCTCAGCGAGAGCTTTGGGCGTCGGGTTCGCCTGGACCTGCTGGGACTCGCGCTCGCTGCGACGGGTGTGTTCGGCATCGTGTTCGGCATCATCCGCGGCAACGAATCAGGCTGGACCTCCACCCCGGTGCTGACCGGACTCGTGGGAGGCGGAGTGCTGCTCGTCTCGTTCCTCGCGTGGGAGCGCCGCGTCGCTCAGCCGCTGCTGCCGCTCAATCTGTTCAGGGACCGCAGCTTTGCCGCCGCCAATGGCGTGGGACTGCTGTTCTCGATCGGCATCTTCGGCGCGATCTTCATCCTCATCCAATTCATGCAGGTAGTGCAGGGCAAGAGCCCGCTGCAGGCCGGTGTGATGACGATGCCGTGGACCATGGCACCGCTCGTGGTGGCTCCCCTCGCGGGGTTGATCGCGCCTCGCGTGGGCACCCGCGTGCTGATCGTGACGGGCACGTCGATGCAGGCCGCCGGCCTCGCATGGATCGCTCTCGTCACCGATCCCGCGGTCGCCTACTCGGCGCTCGTTCCAGCCTTCCTGCTCGCGGGGATCGGCATGGGCCTCGTGTTCGCCCCGTCCGCGACGGCGATCCTCGCCAACATGCGTGAGGAGGACCACGCGAAGGCGTCCGGCACCAACTCCACCGTGCGCGAGATCGGCGTCGCACTGGGCATCGCGATTCTCACCGCAGTGTTCACCGGCACCGGCGGCGCGCTCACTCCCACCGAGTACACCGACTCCGCGATCCCCGCGATCTGGACCGGCGTCGCGTTCCTTGTGGCCGCGTCGCTCGTGGGACTGGCGCTGCCTCGGCACCGGCGCGCTGTGCCGGTCGAGGAGCGTGAGCTCGTCCTCGCGGCGGCGTAGCGACAAGCCGGGAGCCGATCCTCGCGGATCGCGCTCCCGGCTTTGCGCGCTCCCGGCTTGCTGCGTGTCGATTGCGCCCGGATTCGGGCATGCCCCGCGCGCTGCGTGTCGGTTGTGGTCACGCGGTGGGCGCGGCGGTCGCGGAACGCGCTGCTCACACCGCCCAAGCGCAATCGACACGCAGCGCGCTTCACCCCGTGAAAAACGGGCGTCAGCGACACGCAGCGTGCATCACCACGGCATGGGGCGGTCGGGGCCGCGCTCGCCGTCGTCGGGCAGATGCGGGAGCTCATAGCCGCCTGCGCGGATGCACAGCCAGCGAAGCTCCTCGGTGCTGTCTGGGTGTGCGCGCCACGTGCGCCACACCTCCTGGCCCACGCGCACCACGGAGCCGGGGCCCACGTCGACGACCTCGTCGTCGAGGCCCATCTGGCCCTTGCCCTGGAGGAACACGTACAGCTCCTCGACCTTGTGGTGGGTGTGCCAGTACCCGGCCTCTTCTCCCGGCAGCAGCGCGTTCGCCGTCATGCCGATGTACTGCATCGTGAGCTCGTGGTCCACGACGCGGCGCCCGTCGCGGCTGCTATCGGGGCGGAAGCCACCGTAGAACTCTCGCCATTCGTCAAGGGCACCAATCTGGGTGATCTCGAAACTGCTCATAGCGCCACGGTAGCGTCGCAGTGTGGACCTTGTTGACCGGCTGCGCGAGGCCGGCTGCGTGTTCGCCGAGGAGGAGGCGGAACTCCTGCTCGCGAACATCCCGCGGGACGCTCTGGACGACGCCGTCGCGCGCCGCGTCGCCGGCGAGCCACTCGAGCACATTCTGGGCTTCGCGGAGTTCGCTGGGCTGCGCATCCTCCTTGGCCCTGGGGTCTTCGTGCCCCGCCGCCGCACCGAGCGCGTGGTTCGCCTCGCCGTCTCTCGGATTCCCGACGGCGGCAGCCTGCTCGACCTGTGCTGCGGCTCCGGCGCCATCGCCGCGGCAGTCGCATCTCAGCGGCCCGACGCTGTGGTCACCGCCGCGGACATCTCGCCCCTGGCGGTGGCATGGGCCGAGCGGAATCTTGCGCCCTTCGGCGGTCAGGTGGTGGTGAGCGATATGGGCGCGGAGCTCGCTGGCCCGTTCGACGTGATCGTCGCGTGCCCGCCGTATGTGCCTACCGACGAGATCGCGATGATGCCCAGCGAAGCCCGCGATCACGACCCGCGTCTCGCCCTCGATGGCGGCCCGGACGGCACCGACTTGCAGGCCGCGGTCTTCTCGGCGGCCGCCCGCCTGCTCGCGCCTTCCGGGATCGTGATCGTCGAAACCAGCGAGCACCAGGCGGAACGCACGCTCCAGCGAGCGGCTGAAGCGGGACTGCTGGGCAGCGTCGGCCGGGATGCCGAGTATGGCGAGACCGCGATGATCGCTACGAGGCCCTAACCCCGCCCTGGAAATGGTGGATGCTGCCCGGTTCGCAAGCGAACACCGGGCAGCATCCACCATCTTGGCGCTGGGGGCGCTAGACGAGCACCTCGCGCTCGAGGCGGGCGTACGAGGCCTCCATGCCGTCGGTCATGCCGGTCGCGAGGACGGCGTCGCGAGC
>Ga0207868_1000768_pt1 | contig 28817 bp, 23 predicted proteins | sample Passage237B_FD_187370 | JGI IMG/M metagenome (GOLD analysis project Ga0207868, IMG submission 187370) | Cellulose adapted compost microbial communities from Newby Island Compost Facility, Milpitas, CA, USA - Passage2 37B (SPAdes) (version 3) ... | reverse complement strand
AACCCTTTCGCAATTCAAATTCAACGTCACTCACATGCCCGCTGCCAACGATATCCGCAAAGGTCAGGTCATCAAATATAACGGTGAACCGCACCTCGTCATGGAAACCCAGCACCGCACGCCCGGCAATCTTCGCGCCTTCGTGCAGGTCAAAATGCGCAACCTCCGCTACGGCAAGGCGCTCGACCAACGCTTCGCCTCGACGGACACCGTCGAAGTGCTCTCGACCGACCGCCGCACGCTGGAATTTAGCTACGTTGACCGCGGCACCTACGCGTTCATGGATCCCGAGTCCTATGAGCAGATCGAGTTGAGTGAGCAGACCATCGGCGAACTCAAAAACTACCTCGCCCCCAATGGCAAAGTAGACGTGCTCTTCGTCGAAGGCGTCGCGGTCAACGTGGACCTGCCCTCTTCCGTTGTGCTCAAAGTCATTGAGAGCCCCGAAGGCATCAAGGGCGACACCGCCAGCAACGTGCAAAAGCCCGCCACGCTCGAAACCGGTCTCATCGTGCAAGTGCCGCTCTTCATCAAGGAAGGCGAAGTCATCAAAGTCAGCACGATCGACGGCTCCTACATGGGCCGCGCGTAATCGTTGTTAGAATTCTATTTCACAAGGCGGGGAATTTCCATCCCCGCCTTTTTCGTGCCCAACGTAAGATAAAGGTAGGGACGGGCGGCCCGCCCGTCCGTTAGAATTGCTTCCGCAAAACGCTTAGGGCAACGTTTGGGCATGTCTGCTGCGCCCAATGGGTTTCCTCAACGGAAGTCGTTGCCGCATGAAGTTCCCTCGTGGGTTCAATCGGGAGCGCTTTATTTTTTAACGCTATGCTGTCGCCCACGCGGAGTGAATCAATTGTGCCAACAGGATGTTGCGTCTTTGATTTTTGATTCAGTGCTCCACCGTCAAAATGCGCATACATGGTATATGCGCTTGTTGGTGCTTATGCCTGACCACCTGCATGCAATCGTGAGCTTCCCGGTAGATGTCGATTTCACTGCAACGGTTCGCCATGGGAAAAGATTTTTGGCCCGAAAATCGGGTATCAAATGGCAGCGCGATTTCTTTGAGCACCGCATTCGACACGATGGATCTTGGGAGGAGAAAGCTCGATACATGCGGGCAAACCCAATGCGAGCGAACCTCGTTTCCTCAGATCAGGACTGGCCATTTATTTGGGAACAGTAAACGAGTGTTATGAACGGACTTTCCTGCCGAGGTAGCGCGTTAGCAGGCCCCCCAACAGGCTACTACGCGCTCAACTCGCGTCTCACGCCGTTAAGGCTGCGATGGCTTCCTTATAGGCAGGCTCTACCTCCTCCGCCTTGGTCACGGTCATCTTCAAATCGCGTAGCAGACCATCCTTCAGTCCATAGACCCAACTGTGAACGGTGAGATCTTGTCCGCGCGCCCATGCGTCCTGCACAATGGTCGTGGCGCAAACATTGGTGGCCTGCTCGATAACGTTGAGTTCGCACAGCCGCGAAATTTGCTCGGGTTCGTTCGATAGCCGGCACAGGCAATCGCCATGCTTCCCCTTCACATCCTGCACATGACGCAGCCAGTTGTCGGCCAGACCCACGCGCGTGCAACGCAGCGCCGCTTGCACGCCGCCGCAGCCGTAGTGTCCCACCACCATGATGTGTTTCACTTTGAGCACATCGACGGCGAACTGGATGACGGAAAGCGCGTTCAAGTCGGCATGCACGACCACGTTGGCGATGTTGCGATGAACGAACACCTCGCCGGGAAGCAGTCCGATGATCTCGTTGGCCGGCACCCGGCTGTCCGAACAACCAATCCACAAGTATTCGGGCGACTGTTGTTGGGCCAGTTTCTGGAAAAACCCAGGTTCGTTTCGCTCCATGCTTGCCGCCCAACTCTTATTGGAAGCAAATAGATGGCTCAGATTTCTCATGTCACAATGGTTCCGCGACATCAGTAATGGTGTCCATCACGAATCTTGTCCCGCTTCCGGATTGCGTGGCGGCCCCGAAACCGACAAATCTCAGGCCATATGGGACGCCAATGGCTGCACGCAAAACGTGCGATCGTTAACGAAAAGAAGAGCAAGGTCGCCGGCAAAATGACCAAGGAAATCACGGTCGCCGCCAAACTCGGCGGACCGGATCTCGCGGCCAACGCGCGGCTGTTTGCCGCGGTCGAAAAGGCCAAGAAGGCCAGCGTCACCCGCGATGTGATCGAGCGCGCTATCGCCAAGGGTGCCGGTCTCGGCGGCGACAAATCGTCGCTCGAACACGTCGTCTTCGAAGGCTACGCGCCGCACAAAGTGCCGGTGATCGTGGAAGTTTACACCGACAACCACCAGCGGACCGCTCCCGAAATGCGCGTCCTGTTCCGCCACGGCGTGCTCGGCAATGCCGGCAGCAACAAGTTTCTGTTCGATCACGTCGGGCTCGTCGAAGCCTACCACCCTGACACCGGCACCGATCTCGAAGCCGCCGCGATCGAAGCCGGCGCCAATGATTTCGAGCCGCTGACCGCCGATCAGAACGACGACATTCCGGAAAATCACACCGGCGCACGTTTCATCACCGGACGCAGCGATGTTCATGCGGTTTCCACTTGGCTTAAGGATCACGGCTGGACCGTGGTCACCAGCGAGCTCGGTTACGTCGCCAAACAGTTTCCTGAACTCGACGAAGCCGCGCGCATCGAAGTCGGCGAATTCCTGCAAGCCCTCGAAGAACACGACGACGTCCAGCGCGTCTGGGCCGCCGTAAAATAATCCCTTCCCCATGCCCAACCCCAACATCGCTCAGAAATCTCCTCTCGTGAAAAAAATGCCCGCCGGCACTTACTGGTGGTGCGCGTGCGGTTTGTCCAAGGACCAGCCGTTTTGCGACGGCGCACACAAAGGCTCCGGTTTCGCGCCGAAGAAAGTCGTGCTGACCGAAGAAACGACCGTGGCTTGGTGCGGCTGCAAGCACTCCGCCAACGGCGCGTTCTGCGACAGCACGCACAAGCAGCTCTGAGGCGATCCGGCGCCATTGGTCGGATTAACTGTAGGGCGGGATCGCTGATCCCGCCCTAAGGTGTAGCTCATGCGCTTCGGCGGGATCAGCGATCCCGTCCTACATTACACCACTCGCGCCCAGAGCACTTTGAGGTAGCGGCTTTCGAGGCAGTTGGAATACACCGGGTGATCTGCCCCCGGGCCGGTGCGATCGAAGAACTGCAAGCGGCGGTTTTGTCTGTGCGCGGCCTTGATGACGTGTGCCTCAAAATCTTCCAATGCGAGCAGGCCCGAGCAGGAGCACGTCACAAAAATCCCGCCGGGTTTAACCAGCGAGATCGCGAGCAAGTTGAGGTCCTCGTATTTTTGCCGGCCCTCCCAATTGCCGTGCTCGTCTCGGGTGAAAATAAACTTCGGTGGATCGAGCATGACCACGTCCCATTTTTCACCGTTGGTCTGCATCTGCCGCGCATAGGCAAACGCGTCGGCGTGCACGAACTTGATGCGCGCTTGATTGAGATTGGCATTGCGCTTTGCCTGCGCGATCGCGGCCTCGTCGAGATCGACCGCGGTCACGTCCACCGCGCCGCCGGCAACCTTCGCGTTGAGTGAAAAGCCTGCGGTATAGCAGCACAGATCAAGCACACGCGCGCCGGCAGTAAAGCGCGCGAAGGCTTTGCGGTTCTCACGTTGGTCGCAGAAGAATCCTGTCTTGTGCCCTTCGGCGAAATCCACCTCGTAACGAATGCTGTGCTCGCGGATTTTCACCTTGGACGGCGCAGCCGCGTTGGTTTCGTTGAAGAGCGAAACCTTGATGCCCTCGAGACTGCCGAGGTCGTGATCGACCTGCACCCGCGCAAACTTCGTGCCGGCCAGTTCATGCAACAACGGCAGCCAGCCCGGCAGACGTTGCGCGATGCCGAGCGAATAAACCTCGCAGAGCAACGTGTCGCCATAGCGGTCAATCGTCAGACCGCTCAAACCGTCGCCATCAGAATTGATCAACCGGTAGGCGTCGGAAACTTCGTCGAACTTGAAGATCGTGCGCCGCAGCTCCACCGCGCGGCGGATGGCCGTTTCAAAATACGCTTCGTCGCACGGCACGTCGCCGTGCGCGACCACGCGCAGCGGAATCTTGGCCCGTGGATTATAGAGACCGATGCCGGCGCGCTGCCCGGCCTTGTCGTAAACGTTGACGAGATCCCCAGGCCGCGCGTCAGGCGAAACCTGCCCGAGCAGGCGCGGAAAGATCGCCGGTTGAAACGAAAAGTATTTGAGCTGCGCCCAAGGCCGCAGCCAAGCGCTGCGGTCGATGGGATCTGGTGCGGGCTTATCAGCGGGCATACCTGTGCATGGCTGCAGCCTCGGCGGCATGCAAGCCGCGCCATTGCATAACCAGGCCTAAAATTCATGCGCAATCGAATTGCTCCCGAGACGCCAATCGCCAAGGGCTGGTGGCACCATGCGCATTACCCCAATCAACAGCGCGGAAGCGGTTTTCGAACCGTTCTTCGACGAACGGATCAGCGAACTCGACCAATGGTCGTCCGACACACCGGGCGCTGTCGGCGTAAAACTCACCCAGAGCTGGGCATTCGTCATCATCAATTGGGAAGCGCCCGCCGCCGACGGGCTCGTGCTGCGGTTGCATCGCAACTATGATCATTTCGATTGCTCACTGTATGATCGTCTCATCGTCGCGATCAATCTGCCGGAAGACTGCGTAATCTCTCTGTCGGCCGAAACCGATGCAGGTCGGCGCACCCGTCAAGGCACACCTTGTGGACCAACTCGCCACGAAGAATGGCTCGCGCTTGATGGTGCTAAACAAATCAAGTCCCTCACGGTGGAAATCCGTTCGCCGCATCGCGTCGCCGGATCCGGCTGGTTGCTGTGGTTCGGTTTGCAAAGCACCGCACGCTTGCCGGCGCACCTCGCGCAGTGGGGCGGCTACGACGAACGCTGGGACAAATACCTGCAACCGCCGGATTTTGAACCCACTTTCAAGCCGACCTACGGATTAATGCTCAACGCGGATGAACTCGACGCGGTGCGCACGGATTTCGCCAATTCGGACATCACCCGCGAGCTACGCACGACTGGTGAAATGGTGCGCCACATAAATCCTGAGAGCCAGATCGGTGAGAACATTCACTTCTGGAACTTCAACGGCTTCCGGCGCGAACGTGACATCGGCCGGATGCTCACCATGAACGGTCCTTTCGCTGCGCAGGCCGGCGTGTTGTGGAAGGACAAGGAGCTTTGCCGATTGGCTGCGCGCTATGCGTTGAGCCTCGTGCATTGCGACCATTGGGAAGACGTGTTCTTCGCGTGGATGCGCGGCAGCAACTGGGACCAGCGTGGCTTTCTCCAATCGCTCGGCGTCCTCGATTGCGCGATCATTCTCGATCTTTGCGGCGAGTGGTTCACGCCGCTCGGCCGCGATTTGACTTTGCGCCGGATCGCCACCGAGGGCCACGGTGCGATGTGCCATGCGTCGTGGTGGTGGGAATACATGTATCACACCAACCAGATGGTGTGGATCACACCCGCGCGACTGTATGGCCTGCTGATTTTGGAAAAGACCATGCCCGTGCGCGGTGAAGGATTTCCCGTGCCGCCGTCGCGCGTAGCCCCACACACGGAAATCGTTTGGGATAACCTGCAGGACAACTTGTCCAAAGCGCTCTTATCTGACGGCGGTTACGTCGAAGGACCGAACTATTTCACGTGGGTCGCCCGACAGGTTGCGTTCTCCGCCCTACTCTACGCCCGCGGTCGCAACCGCGACGCGCGCGAACTCGTGCCGGCGCCGATTTTCAAAACCGCGCCGCTGGCCGAAATGCTCTACTCCACTGACGACGGGCAGGACATGATTCTCACCGGCGACGCGATGATCGCCGTCGGCGAAGGTTTGGCGTTTCTCGCGTGGCTCATGCCGGATTCGCACTGGGTCACAATTTATCGCAAATCACTCAAACGCGCGGGCGCCGCCGCGATGCTGTTGCCTATGCGACTCGACCGCGAGATTCCCGCCGAGGGACCGCCGTTGCGGCCGTTCCTGCACATGCCGGATCTCGGCTACATGGCCTCGGTGCGAAAGCTCGGCGATGCTTGGGTAAAACTGTTCATCATCGGCAACAAAGCCGGCGGCGATCACCAGCACGAAGACAAAGGCAGCTTCGTCCTCGAATGCGCGGGCGACAGTTTTGCGTTCGACTTCGGCGTGACGGACTACGCCAACCCCGTTTGCGATCTGCTCAAACAATGCCAGCGGCACAATATGCTGACGCCGTGGAGCGAAACCGAACGTCCCAAGCCACAGAATCCGATCCGCGTTGACGTGAAGCCCCAAGGCTCGGGTGATGCCACGCGATTTCATGCCACGATGGATGTTACGCCGGGTTGGGAAGGCTGGTTCAGCCTATGGCGACGCACTTGGGATTCTCCCGCGCCGGATCGGTTCACGATCACCGACGAATGGGCGGTCGAGAAAGGCGAAGGCGTAATCTTCCACTGGACCACTCGCCTGCCGATGAAACTCGATGGCAACCGCGTCATCATCCGAGGCCGCCGCGCCACTGCCGAGCTGACGCTGCCGGAAAATGTCGAAGCCGCCATCGATCAATTGCCGCTCTTGGATCGTCGTCGACGCGCCACCGACCAGTTGCGCCGCGAGTTGATTCAATACGGTTGGGATCACGCCGAAACCCAGCCCCGCCTCACCGTCCGTCAACGCGGGCGTAGCGGCACGCTGCGCATTGAGGTGCGGCTGATTGTGTCTTCGAGTTCAGGCTGAGGCCGATTTATTTTCGGCTATGCACTGCTCGAAAGTTCGCTCATGTCTCCAGCCGAGCAAACGCAACGCTTTGTCCGATGAAACCAATGGCGCGTTTCCTTCCAGCGGTCGTTTGAACGGCACGTCGGGATACCACTGCGCGGCGATTTTCACACTCGGCTCCGGGCTCGGCGAGTGATCGGCCGTGATGAAAAAAACCTCATGGCCGCGCCATTTGGCCTCAAGACTCAAGCACGCAGCGCGGCCGGCCTCACGGCTGTCGCAATAGGTCCACAGATTCTTTCTCCAAAACTCCACATCGCAATCGGCGCTGCGGTAATACTGGGGCATCACTATCACCGGGAAACGCAGACTGCATATGGTCATCTCGGGATAGCGCCGCGCAAATCCATCGGCCACGATTTCGCCCACGAGTTTGCTCAAACCATAGGCTTCGTCAGGCGCGCAGGGATGGTCTTCATCCACCGGGAAATAATGCACGCAAGGCTTCAAGTTGAACACCAAGCCCATCGCGTTGATACTGGAGGTGAGCACGACATGCCGAATCCCTAAAATTGAGGCAGCCTCGAGAACGTTGAACGTGGACTGAGTGTTATCCCGAAAGATCCGGTTATTGGGTGCCCGATTGGGCGCGGAGATCGCGGCAAGGTGCACGATGCCATCGTAACCTCTAAACGCGCTGACCACGTCGCCAAAATTCGTGACGTCGAGTGGAATGGTGTGAATGCCAGACACGGTGCACTTGACCTGATCGAAGTTGTGCACGACGTGACCGGCTGCCAATAGCTCCCGCGCGACCATCCCGCCAATGAGTCCGCTACCTCCGGTCAGTGCGATGCGTCTGGGCCGGGATGCCCCGGAATTTGGCGAGGCATTAAGGGAAGCCGTTGGGGTGGCGGGCATGGCGCGGAAGCCTTGGAGAAAACAATTCACCCCGTCAATGCGCGCCGCAAACCATCCACGTCAAAAACTAGAGACCGGCACCTGTTCGCTATCGACACCATCATGGCATGGCCGCAAACAAGGCAGCGTTCCCCATGAGAACCATCGGCCAACCCCGCCTCACTTGCCGTCAGCAAGCCGATCGCTACGGCTATTACGTTCAACGCGGATTAATCTCCGCCGAGCACCTTAGTCGCATCCGGGAAGCTTACGCTCGATTGCAACGCGAAGTGAAACCGGAATGGGACAAACCTTTCCAAATCTATTATCCCAACGTGATCGACTTCGACGATGCCTTTGCCGATCTCATCGATCATCCCGGCATCCTTGAAGGAGTGTTCGAAGTCGTCGGACAAGACGCGCAGATTTATTCGAACGAGATTCTCGTTTCGAAACCGAACCAAGGAACCATGAACTGGCACCGCGACAAGATGAGTATCGGTCGCCACTGCCCCAACCTCTTCCTCAAGCTCGCGATCTTTCTCGATCACGTCGCCATTGATGGCGGACCGACCGGAGTGATTCCCGAGAGTCACCTCGACATCTATAAAGGCCCGGAGTTTTACCCGCACAAAATAGATTTCACTGCCGGCCCCGGCGACGTGCTGGCCTTCGGCGCCGCGACTCTGCATCGCGCGGGATTTCATTCGCCGGAACGTCCGCACCGCCCCGTCGTTTTTCTCACTTACATTCCGTGGTGGATGAAACAAGCCGACTACTACACCGGCAACCGTTGCGAACGTTTGAGCAGGTCGGCCTCGCCGTTGCGCCGCCAACTCCTCGGCGTGCAACTGCGCCCGGAAGTCAGCCTCGACCTGCACGTTTGATTTCCCTTCCCCATGCGTCTCACCCCCATCAACAGCGCGGAGGCCGTTTTTGAAGCCTTCTATGATCCGCAACTCAGCCAACTGGCCAAATGGAATGTCACCGCAGAAGGCGTAACCGGTTTCAAAGTCTGGCAGAATTGGGCTTGGGTGCAGTGGTCGTGGCAGGAAGCCGCACCGGACAACCGCATCGTGCGCTTCAGCCGTCAGCTTGATCTCGATTGCTCGGGTTACGATCGACTCATCGTCAACGCCGCCATTCCCGAAGATGGCTATTATGTAATCAGCGCCGAAACCGACGCCGGCCCGCGTTCCCGACGCGGCGAATCCTACGCGGCAACCAAACGCGAAGAATGGCTCCCGCTCGATGGAGCCAAACGCATTCACTCGCTCACCATCGAGGCTTTCTATCCGCATCGCACACCCGGCAATGCTTGGATCTATTGGGTGGCCCTGCAAAACACCGCGCAGCTGCCCCTTCACCTCGCGCAATGGTCAAACTACGATGAGCGCTGGGAAAGCTATCTGCAGCCGCCTGAATTCGAACCGTCGTATAAACCCACTTACGGCCTGCTGCTCGACGCCGACGAACTCGACGTCGTCCGCCAAAAGTTTGCCGACTCGCCGATGGCCGACTCGCTGCGCGAAGCCGCCGAAGATGCGCGGCGCGTGCCGCCCGAAAAACTGATCGGCCAACACGTCAATTTTTGGAATTCCAACCAACTGCGCCGTGAACGCGATCACGGCAAGGTCATCACCATCCACGGTCCGCACGCTGCTCAAGCCGGTCTGCTGTGGAAGGACAAGGAACTCTGCCGACTGGCCGCGCGTTACGCCTTGAGCATCGCGCACTGCGAACGCTGGGACGACAGTTTCATCATCCACATGCCTGGCAGCGCTTGGGAACAGCGCAGCTTCGTGCAATCGATCTGTGTTTTCGAATGCGCGCTGATTCTCGATCTGTGCGGCGAGTGGTTCACCCAACTCGGACGCGACATCATCCTGCGCCGCATCGCCGAAGAAGGCATCGGCAACATGAATTTCTGCGGCTGGTGGTGGGAATACATTCATCATTGCAACCAACTCGCGTGGTTCGCCCCTGGCCGCATTCTCGGCTATCTGCTGCTGGAGCGCACCATGCCGGTGCGTGTGGAAAATTATCCCGTCCCTTCGCCTTCGCGCATCGCTCCTTACACCGAACTCGCGGTGAAGGATCTGGTCGAAAGCCTCAAACTCTGTCTGCAGCCCGACGGCGGCTACGTTGAAGGACCGACGTATTTCACGTGGGTCGCGCGTCAGGCTTTCGTCGCCCTGCACCTCTACAGCCGGGCCCGCGGCAAGCCGCTGAGCGAACTGATGCCCTCGGCCATGCAGGCCACTGCGCTCATGGCCGAGGTGCTTTATTCGACCGACGACAATCAGGACGTGATTCCCATTTGCGACGCCATGTTTGCTTTCCCCGAGGCACTGGCGCATCTCGCTGCTTTCATGCCCGACAGTCATTGGGTGACGATTTACCGCAAACAACTTCGTCGCGCCGGTGCTTCGCCATCGCTTCTCGCCATGGCGCTCGATCCGCGCATTCCTGCGACCGGTCCGGCCTTGCGGCCATTTGTGGACATGCCTGCCACTGGCATGACGTGTTCCGTGCGCCGCCACGAAAACGAATACGTAAAACTCTTCCTCATGGGCAACAAGGCCGGCGCCGGTCACACGCACGAGGACAAAGGTAGCTTCGTGCTTGAATTCGCCGGCGACACTTTCGCGGCCGATTTCGGCGTGACGGATTACAGCAATCCGGTCGTCGAAGAATTAAAAACCGCGCAGCGGCACAACATGCTCACCCCGTGGTGCAATGACGTCCGACCACAGCCTGATCGCCCGGTAAACGCGGACATCCGCGCCAACGGTCAAGGCGACGCGACGACTTTCCACGCCACAATGGACGTCACGCCCGGCTGGTCCGGTTGGTTCAAACGCTGGCTACGCACTTGGGACTCACCGACGCCTGACACACTCACGATTACCGATGATTGGGAAATCGAACGTGGCGAGGGCGTCGTCTTTCACTGGACGACTCCTCTGCCGATGCATCGCGAAGGTGACAAGATCATCATCACCGGTCGTCGCGGTCGCGCAGAAATCATCCTTCCTCTTGGCACCGAAGCGTCCATCGAGCAGCTGCCGTTGCTCACCCCCGAACGGCGCGCAGTTGATGCGCTGCGCCGCGAGATGATACGCTTCGGCCTTCATCACGCGGAAACCCAGCCGCGCCTGACCATCCGCCAACGCGGCACGGCGGGCAAATTGGCGATCAAGGTGAGACTCATCGCAGGCCCAAACCACGATTGAGCAATTAATCGGCGAAATCCGCGTTTCGCTCATTGTAATCGGCCACGGGGGGCCGCTAACTCAGCGCGCCAATGGCCCAATCCACTATTTCCCGCAAAGCCAAGATCGAGTCCTTTTCTCTCCCGCTCTTTGCCTTTACCGTTCTCACTACTCTCGCCGGTATTTTCATCCTGCTAGCGTGGGTTTCTCCTGATACATGGGCCGCCCAGTTTCGCGGTCAGTGGTGGCAGGCCGTCGTGGTTTTCGCCAGCGTTTCAATGCTGGCCTGCTTCATTGAGTTTTTCTTTCATCGTTACGTTTTGCATCAACCGCTGGTGCCCTTTCTGCGCCGCCTGTATCGACAACACACGTTGCACCACGGTCTCACGCACATCACGCGCCGCAACTGCCCCAATGGACGCAAGATTCTCGTGGTCGAAAACAAGTTTCCCATCTTGGAACCCGAACAAGGCGAAGCCTCGTTTTTCCCTTGGTTTACGCTCGCGGTTTTCGGCGCCATCCTGACGCCGCTGTTCGCCGGCCTGCACTGGCTACTACCCAGCTATCCTTGGTTTCTCGTCGGGTTTATCGCCCTCGCCTCGTCCCTGACACTTTACGAGCTGCTGCACGCCATCAACCACTGGTCACTCGACAAGTGGCTGCCTTTGATCGAACACCCGCGCTGGGGTTGGTTCTGGCACCCCGTTTACGCCTTTCACCTGCGCCATCACGCTGTGATCGATTGCAATGAATCCGTCTCGGGATTTTTCGGACTGCCGGTGGCCGACTGGGTTTTTAACACCTGCGTGATTCCCAAATCCATTTACGCCGACGGCACCGACACCAGCGAAACCGAGTTCACCCGTCCGCGCCCGCGGTGGCTTATCCGCAAACTTGACGGCTGGGCTCATTCAGTCGTGCAGCGCCGCCGCACCGCCCAGCAAAACCAGCCCGAGAGCGTTGTGCCCGACCAAGCCGCATCACCTGCCCTATTGCTGCCCCGAAAAATCAGCGTGCGGAGCTAAACTCCGCCACCAGTCAGTTTTCGGTTCGCACAGATAAAACTTCAAAATGTCACTTCAGCCGTCGGAATCGCGGCGGCCTTTCGGCCCGGAGCGGTTTCGTATTTCCAATAAAGATTGGTGTGCGCGATGACCTGATCAGGAGATGGCGCGCCATAAGAAGTGAAGTCCTCTGTGGTATGCGCATCGATCACCAGCGTCACATCGTAGCCGCGAACAAACGCGCCGTGAATCGTCGCGCGGATGCAGGCATCGGTTTGCGCTCCCGCCACGATGAGATGACCGATGCCCAACCGCTGTAATTCGGCTTCAAGCACAGTTTCTTCGAACGCGTCGCCATAGGTTTTTTCGATCACGGGCTCGCCTTCCACAGCGCCAAGCGGCGCAGCCAATTTCCATTCTTCGCTTCCGCGACTAAGTTCGTCGTCGGTTTGCATGACCCAAATGACCGCTGTCTTTGCTTGGCGCGCTTTTTCAACCAAGGACGCGATATTGGCGATAACCGCATCGCGCGCATGCGCCGCTTTCACAACGTTCGTTTGCGCATCCACCACCAAGAGCGCGGTGTGCGGGCGGTTGGGTAACTTGGGCATGCCTCATCCCTGCGGATGAATGCACGTAACCGCAAGCCGGCTTTCCTCAATCCAGCGGCAAAGGCGAAAACGTGAGATCGTGCAATATCTCGCCGGCGAGATTGCGCTGACACAGACGCAACGCGGACTCATCCGCGCTGCCTTCAATCCAACTGGTGCGTCCGGGCTCAGGTCCACCACCGACAAGTTGGCTGTAAGGCCACTCCGCCGTCGGCGGCATCCAAGTCGATTGATGTGTGTGGCCGGAGATTATCGTCTGCGTGCGCCACGCCACGAGGTGTTCGTGCCAAAGCGCGCGACTCGCCCCGCTGAAACGATCGTAGCCATCAGCCGCGTAATCCTGCGGGCCTTCATCGATCCAACGCAGCGGCAGATGACAAAACACAATGCGATAAGGCGCCTGCATCTCGGGGCGCCGAATCACTTCGGCCAGCCACGCAGCCTGCTCCCGGCGCAATGCTTCGAAAGCCGGACGTCCCTGAAAACTGGGATGATTGTCGGGCTTATCTTCGCCAGTGTGCAGACAGATCACTGCGACGGGACCGCTGCGAAACGCGTAGAACGGTCGACCTTCGGGCATGGCCACGATGCCGGGCATGCGAAATGCGTGCGGCCCACGCACATCATGATTACCCCACGTGAGGAAAACGGGACGGCCAGCGGAAATATCGCAACCGCCGGGATGAAGCAGCGTGGGAATGAGATCAGCCGCGTTGTCCCAATTATTGCAGGTGTCGCCATTCCACACGAGAAAGTCAGCAGACGGCGTCACGCGGTGAAGCTGCCGGATCACTTCGTCATGGCGATGCGTATCGTTCCACACGGCAAAGCGCGTGGTGCGCGCCGAAGGATCGAGTGTGCGAAATGTTTTCCATTCTCCGACCACCGTTTCGCCATCGTCGGCCGCAGTGGTAATTGTGCGCAGACGGATCGTTGTGCCGGACGCAAAGCCAGTGAGCCGCACGCGCAACACCGCGGCGCCTTGCGGAGTAAAACCGTATGGATCGCTAGCGTGAATTTGTCGCTGACCGGCGGCGGTTTCGCTTTCCACGCGACCAAGGCTCGTGCGACTCACCGCCCAGATCGCCTCCACTCCATCCACTCGCGGAGCCATCAACATCATGGGCGTGCGCACCAACGTGGGTTCGATTGCAGACATTGCTTGCTTAGTCATGGCATCAACCCGCCTTCCTCAAGATTTGACCGTAGGTCGCGAGCGACGGCGTGCCGTGCAACGCTTGATAATCCGGACCGAGATAGCAGCCGAAGCTCGTAATGGAAGTGAAGCCCAGCGAGCAATAATACTCCACGTCGCGCCGCATCGTCTCTTCATCCAACGCGAACGGTTTGGGCGGTTTCGTCCATTTCGAGAACAGCGAGTTATCCATCCAGTATTCCAGCACGCGCGCATCCTGCGTGCCGAAAAACGAAACGAGTTCGATCAACGTGCGCGACTCGCGCACGTTTTCGGGACAATCGGAATCATTGATCGGGCGGTGATGATTACGATCGATCGGAGCGTATTCCAGAAACACGCCATCGACCGGCTCGGTTTTCCGCGGCACTTCCAAGGCCTCGTGATACGCGATGTAGCACAGCTTGGCAACGGGGTTCCGTCGTTTGAGTCCGCCGACCATCGCGTTGACCACACGCAACTGCTGATCGCTCGGCGAAAGGCTCCGGCACGCCGGACAATGGCAGCTGCACTCCTTCACGTCATCCAGCCAGAGGTAGTGCTTCTCCGCGCCGGTATCCAACAACTCCGCCAACTGCGCCGTGCGTTCCGCGACATAGGCCAGCGCTTCACGACTCGACGCGCACAAATTAAAGTCCGCCGTCCGCTCTCCTTGCGCGTTCATCCGAAACCAAGCCGGTTCCTTGGCGAACAGCTCGCGCGGCAACAACCACGCCGCAGCATGCGCTTCATACTCCACCGCGATGCCGCGAGCAGCAGCGGCTTCGCGCAGTGTGATGCTCCGCGGCGAATTGTGCGCGGCAATTGCTGCCTCCAAATATTCATGCGCCTTGGGTCCACCCACGGGATGCAACCCTAGCGTGTTGAGCTGCGCCGCCGCCATCCGGTCGAGCCAATCCAACGTCAATTCCTCCGGATGCACCAAAATGCCTCGTTCGATTAATTGCACGCTCCCGTCTTCCAGCTTTGTTGGCAGCGCACAAGCACGATTCGATTTTGACGCGAGCAAATGCGAGCGCATTGCCCACGCATAAAAAAGCCCCGGCGTTTGGCACCGGGGCTTGAAGAGTGATACGCGAACTTTACGCGACGCGCTCGACAACGAGCGGCGGCGGCGTCGGGCGCTTCGGCGCGAGACGGTAGGCCGACTTGAAGCATTCGAGCGCCTGCTCGAGCTTCGCCTCGTCGTTGTAGTGAATCATCATGAGCGGCTCGCCCTGTTTCACCTGCGTGCCGACCTTCTTGATTTCGGAAACGCCGGCGGCGTGGTCGATCTTGCCCTTCTTGTCATCGTTGCTGCCATTGAGGATCGAAACGCCCTTGGCGATGCAGGCGGCGTCGATCGTGTGAACGTAGCCACGCTTTGGCGCGGGCAGTTTGCGAATGTGCTTCGCGGCAGGGAACTTGTCGGGATGATCGACGAAGGTCGTGTCACCGCCCTGCGCCTTGATGATGTCCTTGAATTTTTCGAGGGCCGAGCCGTCGGTAAGATGACGCTGCACGGTTTGCTTGGCCGAGAGCGTGGAACCCGCGACGCCGGCGAGGCGCACAATTTCCATACCGAGCTTAAGCACGAGCTCTTGCAGATCTTCCGGTCCTTCGCCCTTGAGCAATTGAATGGCTTCTTTGACTTCGAGCGCAGTGCCGACGCTGTCGCCGAGCGGCTGGTTCATGTCGGTCACGAGCGCAACACAGCGGCGCTTCATCGAGCGACCAACGCGGGTCATCGAACGCGCGAGCTGCTTCGCCTGCTCGAGGTCCTTGATGAAGGAACCGTTGCCCCACTTCACATCGATCACGAGGCCTTCGGCGCCTTCGGCGAGTTTCTTGGAAAGCACGCTGCCGGTGATGAGCGGGAGGCTCGGAATCGTGCCGGTTTCCTTGCGCAGCGAATAGAACTGCGCGTCGGCCGGAGCGAGCTTGTCGTCCTGACGCACGATCGCACCGCCGATGCGGCTGAGCTGCTTGGTGAACGCATCAATCGAAAGGTCGCCAGTGAAACCAGGGAACGCGCTGAGCTTGTCGAGTGGGCTGATGATGTAATCGTGTTCCACACCACACATCATCGGAACCACAACACCAGCGGCCATCGCGAGCGGCACGAGCACGAGGGAAGTTTTGTCACCCACGCCGCCGGTGGAATACTTGTCGATCTTCGGCTTGGCGATGTGTGAAAGATCGATCACCTCACCGGACAGCATCATCTCCTCGGTCAGGATGGCGGTCTCTTGGGCGGACATGTTGGCGAAGTAAATCGCCATGAGCAGCGCGGCCAACTGATGCTGGGGCATTTCCCCATCCAGCGTGCTGTCAACAATGTAGCGGATCTCTTCTTGCGTGAACTCCTGTCCGTCGCGCTTTTTCTCGATCAGGTAGTTGAAAGAGGGTTTGATGAATCGACGGGCCGGGATGGTGCGTTTGCTAGTCATGTGGGTTTGTAATGGAAATCAGCGGCGCTCCGCGGAGCGGAAAAGTTTTCCAGCCAACCCGGCTATAGCAAAATGTCGAGCCAAAACTGCTCACCTACCCTCTCATGCCCGAGGGAATTGCATTCCTATCATTCTAATTCATATATAGTTACAAACAGCTGCTTAACAACAGCAACCACCGGCGAAATCCGCGCTTGCGCGTCCCTGCGGCACCTTTGTTGATTGGCGGGATGCACGTGACGTTCAATCTTGCCGCTGAATTGGATGCGGCCCTCAAAGCCGCCGCCGCTACGGCCGGCCTCGAAGCCGATGCCTTCAATCCCGAGGTGCGCCCGGCCGATCCGCGTCATGGCGATTTTCAAGCCAACGGTGTGCTCGGTTATGCGAAGGCACGCAAACTGAACCCGCGCGCCACCGCCGAGCAATTGGTCAAAGCCCTGCCGGATTCACTGCGCGAAGGTTACGATGTCGCCATCGCTGGACCCGGCTTCATCAATTTCACGCTCAAGCCCGCGATTCTGCTCCAGTGGCTGCAAACGCACGACAACGCCGAACATCTCAAGAGCGGCGCATCCGCGCTCTATCACGGCCAGCGTTACGTCGTCGATTACAGCTCGCCCAACACCGCGAAGCAGCTTCACGTCGGCCACATTCGCAGCATGGTGATCGGCGAAGCGATCTGCCGCCTGCTCGAATTCTGCGGCGCGAAGGTCACGCGCGACAACCACATCGGCGACTGGGGCACGCAGTTCGGCAAACTCATTTGGGGTTACACGAACCTGCTCGACGAAACCGCCCTCGCCCGCGATCCGCTGGAAGAACTCGAACGACTTTATAAAGCCGCCGACGCCGCTTCGAAAGCCGATCCGGCCACCCTCGAAGCCGCGCGCGCCGAACTCGTCAAACTGCAGCAAGGCGACGCCGAAAACCTCGCGCTCTGGAAGAAGATCAACGCCATCAGCTCCGGCGCGTTTCAAAAGATCTACGAGCGGCTCGACATCAAATTCGACTACGAGCTCGGCGAGAGCTTCTACAACGACAAACTGCCGCGCATTTACGACGAGATGCTCGAAACCGGTCTCGCCGAAGAATCGCAGGGCGCGCTCGTCGTATTCCACCCAGAGCACCCACGCTTCAAGACCCAGCCCTTCATCGTTCGCAAATCCGACGGCGCTTCCAATTACGCGACGACCGACCTCGCGACGATGCTCTACCGCACCGAGCATTTTAACGCGGACGCGATTATCGTCCTGACCGACACGCGGCAGAACGACCACTTCGAACAACTCTGGCTCACCACGCAAAAATGGTATGCGAAGAAAGGCTACCGCCTGCCTAAGTTTGAGCACGTTTCGTTCGGTTCGATTCTCGGCGAAGACGGCAAGGCCATCAAAACGCGTTCCGGCGATCCCATCCGCCTGCAGGCTCTGCTCGACGAAGCGATCGAACGCGCTTTCGCGCTCGTCACCGAAAAGTCGCCCGACCTACCCGAAGCCGAACGCCGCGACATCGCCGACGCCGTCGGCCTCGGCGCAGTGCGCTACGCCGATCTCTCGCAGAATCGCAGCAGCGACTACGTCTTCAATTGGGACAAGATTCTTTCGTTCGATGGCAACACCGCGCCCTACCTGCTCTATGCCGTGACGCGGGTGCATTCGATCTTCCGCAAAGCCGGGCTCGATCCCAAAGACGCCGCCGCGACCAGTGCAGCCAGTGCGTTTGAATCGGAACACGAAATCGCGTTGGCGCGCAAACTCGCCGGCCTGCCCGCCGTGCTCAACACGACGACCGCGCAACTGCGCCCGCACTTCCTCTGCACCTATCTCTACGAACTCGCCGGCACGTTCAGCAGCTTTTACGCAGCGGAGAAAGTCATCGTGGACGAAGCGCCGGTGCGCGCCCGTCGTTTGCTGCTCTGCGCCCGCACATTGCTCTTCCTTGAAACAGGATTGAACATGCTTGGCCTGCGCACGCTTTCGCGGATGTAAGTCTCCTGTAGCCGCCTGCTCGCAGGCGACGGCCAATCCAGGGAGGGACCGGCTCCGTCCGGTCCGCGAACGATTGCAGATTGCGCTTCCCCAACCGGACGACACGGAGGTCGTCCCACCCACACAGCAGGCTACTGCGCGCCATGCAAACAAATCGCGCTTGCCGCACCGTGGGTGCCGTCACAGATTCGCGCGCATGGTCACCCAGGAATTTTACGTCCGCAACGAGTCCGAGACCGAAGCCCGCGGGCCCTTCAATTTGGAGCAATTATCCTCGTTGGCGGAAAACGGCCAAGTGACCGCCGAGACGTTGTATTACGATGCGACGACAGAGCAATGGACGGCCATCAGCGGCAACGCCGAATTGAAAGCCACGCTCTTCCCGGAAAAGAAAAAGCTGCAAATGCGCACGCGCAACACGGCGCCGACGATGGATAGCGCCGCTTCGGACAGCGCGCCTCCCATCACAGTGCAAGAGATGCTCGCTGCCGCCGAAGGACGCACCGCCGACACGAAGGATCGCAAAGATCCCGCGATCGCGATGGCCCGGGCCGCCGGCATCGGTTGCTGGTGCGGCGTGGTCATGCTGATCATCAGCGCGGCCGCCGAATTACTGCCCTCGATCGACTTCTTGATGAAGTTCGATGTAGGCCAGTTGTTGGCGCATCCACTGGTCATTTTCGGTGTGATCGACGTCGCGCTCGCAGTGTTGCTCGCGCTCGGTGTGGTGACCGTTTATCCGCTGGTGCGTTTCCGCGCAGCGGTCGGTTTGGGCTTCCTTGGTTTCTACTTTTTCACGCAGGGCCAAACGCTGCCCGCTCTTGCCGTGCTCGCCGGTTCGGCCGGTCTGTATCTGAGCACGATTTGCGTGAGCATGACCACGGTGCTGGTGATCTCGGCTGCTGGCATCGCCGGCATGCTCGGCGTCGCTTGGCATTTGATCACCACCACCTGATTTTCACTCCGCCATGGCACGATGGCTCGAACGCTGGCGCCGTCTCCTTACGCTCTATCGCAAGGAAATCTGGCAGCCATCCACCCTAGGCGACACGTCGTTGCGCGGACGGCTCTACGCGTTCCTTCGCGTCGTTTCCATCACCATCACGGTGTTTAGCGAAACGAAGGCGGCCAGTCGCGCCGCGGCGTTGAGTTTCAGTTCGCTGCTCGGTTTGGGACCGCTCGTCGCCATCGCGATGCTTGTCGCAGGCATGGTGCTCGATAACAAGGACCCAGACCTTGCGGTCAACACGCTCAACCGAGTGATTAAATTCATCGCGCCGCAGGTCGATCAATACGAGGCCATGACCTCTGTAGAGCGGAATCAACGCCGCGAGCAATGGCGCCGCGAACGAGATGAAAATAGACAGGGTATCGCCCGACAAATCGCCCCTGATCCGACTCTTGAAGGCGGCACCAACCCCGCCATCGCAACCGAAAATCGCCCCGCTGAGACAATGCCGGAAGTCGAAGGCGAACGGCGCGATTATGGGCGTTCCAATCCGCAGATGGTGCGCATGCTCAACGGCTTCATCACCGGCTCGCGTTCGAGCACGGCGGGCGCCATCGGCGCGCTGACCTTGGTGGTCATCGTCATCCTCTTGTTCAAAACGATCGAAGATGCGTTCAACGAGATTTGGGGCGTGCGCGAAGGCCGCTCGTGGTTGATGCGCATCATCTATTACTGGAGCATCCTGACACTGGGCGCGGTGCTATTTTTCGCGTCGGTCACCCTGCTTGGAGCCGGCGCATTTATCAACGTGTTCATCGGCAAGCTGCCCTACGGTAAAGAACTGCTCGAGTTTATGCGCTGGATGCTGCCGGTGGGCTCAGGCGTGCTCGTCGTGGTGATGCTCACGCTGTTTTACCGCTACATTCCAAATACGCACGTGTATTGGCACGCGGCCTTCGTGGGCGCATTGATCGTGGCGCTGCTGCTGTTGGCCAACAACTTCCTGGCGTTCATTTACGTGAAGCGCGTGGTGATCTCACGCAGCCTCTACGGCTCGCTCGGCATCATGCCCATCCTGATGTTTGGCCTCTACATCTTCTGGCTGTATGTGTTGATCGGCGGACAGATCAGCTATGCCGTTCAGAACGCGCGCTTCCGCAGCAGCCAGACCGCGTGGAGTTCGTTCTCCTCTGCCAGCCGTGAGGGATTGTTACTCATCGTGCTGCTGACCATCGGGCGCCGTTTTCAAAACTGCCTGCCCGCCTGCAGTGCTTCGCAGCTCAGCGGCATGATGAAAGTGCCGACTCAGATCATCAACGAATGTCTGCAACGGCTGGTGGATTTGAAACTCATCACGCCCATCCCAACTCCCGACGCGGACCCGTCCGGCGACTTTCTCTACCAACCCGCCCGGCCTTTGAATCGCATCACCTTGGCGGATTTCAAAGCCCGCGTTGAGCACCACGGCGAAGAGCCGGCTTGGGAACAGTTGGAAAGCTTGGACCCGCTATTGCAGCGCTATCGCCAAGCCGCGAAGACGACCGGTGATCATGCGTTTTTCAGCCAATCCCTCGACCAGTTGTTCGCCGATCACAGTTTTGATGTGTCGCGGCCGCCCTTCAGTTTTGGCACACAGCGGTCGATCTGACCACTACCAGCGCGGGGCCAAATAACCCTTGCCTACGAGGGCTGCGCACCTAGCTTCGGCGGTTTCTCCCCATGTTTACCTGGATTCAGCGCTACTTTCAGAAGCATTTCGGCGTCATCATCGTCTTGATTCTCCTCGCGATGGCGGTGCCATTGATCGTGGTTTTCACCCCTTCGTCCGGCATCGGCCAGGGTAACCGCCGCATCGCTGCCCGCGATGTTTTTGGTTACAATCTCGGCTCGCCCGAAGACCAAGCCCGCCTCTTCGGCGACGCCAACCTGAGCGCCACGCTCCAACTCGGTTACGGCGGTATCGGCGGCGATCAGTTGCAGCAATACGCCCTGCAGCGCGCCGCGGCTCTGCACTTGGCCAATGAGCTGCGCATTCCCGCCAGCACCAAGTCCGAGATCGCCGAACACATTCAGCGCCTCGCGGTTTTCGCCTCTCCTGAAGGCGGTTTCGATGCCCAGCGCTACGACGCTTTCCGCACGTCCCTAAAATCCGGTGGTCAAATCACCGAAGCCGATGTCAGCCGCGTGATCGCCGACGATGTGCGCGCGGACAAGGTGCGCGACATTCTGGCCGGTCCGGGTTACGTGCTCGACGCCGATGTCGTTGAACAACTCAAGCGCATCCAGACCGTTTGGACGCTGGGTCTCGCGACCATCAACTACGAAGCGTTCAAGCCTTCGATCAACCCGACCAATGAACAGCTCGCCCAATTCTTCGGCGAAAACTCGTTCCGTTACGAAATTCCGCCGCGCGTCAGCGCCTCCTACGTTTCCTTCCCGCTGCAACCTTACCTCTCGCAGGTCAGCGTCACGGAAGACGAATTGCGCTCGGTGTTCGACTCCGCGCCCGCGCGCTTTCAAAAGCCCGCCGCCGATGGCAAGGAAGCCACACCCGCCGGCCCCGCCGATTTTGAACTCGTGCGCAATCAGGTCGAAGACCTCGTTCGCACCGCGAAGGCTCGCCACATCGCCGTCAAGGCCGCCTCGGACGTTTCGCTCGCGCTCTACGATGGCAAGATCAGCAACGATCCTGCGGTGCTCGATTCCTTCCTCTCCGCTCACAAGTTGAAGCTGCAATCCCTCCAGCCCTTCACCGAAGAAGCTGGTCCGGCTGAATTGGATAACTCCGCTGAAATCGCCGACGCCGCTTTCAAGCTCAACGCCGAGCGCTTCTACTCCGACGCGATTCCCGCTCTCGATGGCGCGGTGATCTTGTTCTGGAAGGAAACCCTGCCCAGCCGCACGCCGTTGCTCAGCGAAGTCCTGACCCAAGTGAAGGCCGATTATTCCGAAGGCGAAAAGCGCAAGCAATTCGTCGAACTCGGTCGCAAAGCCAAGGCTCAGCTCGAATCGCAACTCCAAGGCGGCGCCGACTTCGTCGCAGCGGCCAAGAAGGTCTCCGACAACCTCGGCGTTACCATCGAAGCCAAGAAGCTCGACTCGTTTGCCCTGGCCAATCCGCCGCAAGACTCGTCGTTCACGGCCTTCAACGTGCTTGAATCTTTGGAGCAAGGCCAAGTCTCCGACATGGCCATCACCCGCGAACAGGGCGTGCTGGTTTACGCCATCGAGCGCAAGCTGCCCGACCTGAGCCCGGCCAACCCGCAATTCGCCGAGATGCGCGCTCAAATCGCCGCCTTCTCCGGCCGCATGGGAGCCAGCCGCATCCTCTCGGAAATGGTGGAAAACGAACTCCGCCGCACTGAGCCCAAGCTCTAATCTCCCTTTCTCCCAGCCCGCCGTAAACCCGGCGGGCTTTTTTGTCGGCCGATGCCGTGGCCGCTCATCAGCGTTCGCAACCGTTCGCCCTAATTTGGCTCGAACCCTTGCTTCACCGCGCAAAATGCTACGTCATGACACCCTTGGAGCTGCCATTTCCTACTGCCGCTGGATTTTTACTGCAACCGTCGGCCCTGAACGACGTCTCCAAAGCGATTGATGACATCGACTCGAAAAATTCGTAACTTTTCCCGGGCTCGCGTGTTTTCATCGCTAACCGACCTGATTCGCAACAACTGTCCATCCATGCTGTCTCGTATTTCGTTCCCGCTTCTGCCCCGTTTGGCGCTGGCTTGCGCCCTTCTTCTCACCGCCGCTCAATCGGCTTCCGCTCAAACTTCCGAGCTCACGTTGGAAGAATGCATCAAGCGGGCTCTCGACAAAAACTTCGGCTTGAAAATCCAAGGCTTCGACACCGCCAACGCCGCCGAGGCGCTCGCGCTCTCCCAAGCGGACTACGATCCCAGCTTTTTCCTCTCGGCCAACAAGTCCGTCAGCCAGGCGGACAACGCCGCGACGACCCTCGTGGGCACGCGCACTGACAATCTCAGCACCCGCGCTGGCGTTTCGCAAAAAATCTCCACCGGCGCCACCGTCGAGGTTTCGAGCAGCCTCGGCCGCAATGCGACCAACAACACGTTCGCCACGCTCAATCCCGCTTACAGCGCCGATCTCACTCTTTCCGTCAGTCAGCCGCTGTTGAAGAATGCCGGTTCGACCGTCAATCGCGCCGCCATCAATCGCGCCAAGATCGGCGTCAACATCGCCAATCTCAATTACAAGGGCCGCGTGCTCCAGACCGTGAAGGACACGGAATCCGCTTACCACAATCTCGTTTACGCCCGCGAACAGTTGAAGGTGCGCCTGCTCAGCCTCGATCTCGCCGAGAAACTGCGCGACGAGAACCAAGCCAAGAAGAACACCGGCGTCGCCACCGATCTTGATGTGTTGCAATCTGAAGTCGGCGTGGAAACCGCCCGCCGCAACGTCTTGCTCGCCGAGCAAAGCGTCCGCGATGCCGAGGACTCGTTGCTCAACCTCATCGGCCAATTTGAATTCGGCACCACTCTCGGCGAAGTCTCGCTGCCGTCCGTCGCCGCATTCAATCCCGACTTCGAGGTCTCCTACAAACTCGCTCGAGACAATCAGCCTGACTACGTCGCGGCGTTGGAAGCCCTGAAGCAGCTTGAGATCGACGTCGCCTCGGCCAAGCGCAACCGCTTGCCCAGCCTTGATCTCGACGGCGCGGTCGGTTACAACACCCGCGACAGCAGCGCCGATCGCGCGTATGACCGCCTGCCGGATGGCGACGGCTATGCTTGGCAGGTCGGCCTTTCCGTTCGCGTGCCGTGGGGCATGCGTTCCGAAAAAGCGCGCTACAACACCGCTCGCAACACACTCCAACGCGAAGAAACCCGCGTGAAGCAAATTGAGCAAAACCTCATGGTCCAAGTGCGCTCGGCTGTGCGCGCCGTGGAAACCAATCTCGAAAGCGTCTCCATCTCCCGCAAGGCCACCGAGCTCAGCGAGCGCCAATACGAACTCGAAAAGGCCCGCTTCGACGCTGGTCTCTCCACCAGCCGCCGTGTGCTCGAAGCACAAGACGATCTCGAGACCGCCCGCGTCGCCGAGCTTCAGGCCCGCGTCAATCTGCGCAACGCCGTTGCCGAGCTCAACCGCTTGGACGGCACTTCGCTCTCGCTCTACAACATCGCGCTGTAAACAATCCGCGCATGGGTTCTTCCCCGCTATTTCAGGCCGGCCTTCGCGCCGGCCTTTTTACTTGGTTTCTGTTGGCCATTTGGGCCGGACGGCAGGAATGGCTCGGCCAACTGCCTCCGCCTGCCCTGCCCGCGCTCGTCATTACGCTCACCGCTTTGGTTTTCATGGCCTGTCGGCGCATCACGCCACTGCGCGAATGGACCGAGCGCATTGATCTGCGCTGGATTCTCACACTGCACCTGACGCGCTTTGTGGGGTTCTATTTTTTCTGGCTGCATCATCGCGGCTTCATGACCGGGGCCTTCGCCATTCCAGCCGGCAGTGGGGACATCGTCACCGCCGCGCTGGCGGGTTTGCTCATCATCCTGCCACTGGCGCCGAACAATCGCCGCCGCGCGCTCACCATTTGGAATACGATCGGCATGATGGATATGCTCTTTGTGCTGCTGACCGCCTCCCGACTCGTGATCAGCGATCCCGTCGGTATGCAGCCAATGACCTATCTGCCGTTGAGCCTGCTTCCCACTTTTCTGGTGCCACTGCTTATCGCGTCGCACTTGGTGATCTATGCGCGGCTCGCGCAAGATCGCGGTGATTCAGTCGGCGAACAACGCTCCGATTGATACCGCCGACGCCGGTATCGCCGGATGCGGCGGTAGCTGCGTGCGAAACCACGTGCGCTGCTTTTTCACCAACGCCCGGGTATTGCGCGCGATTTCCTCGCGCAAGTTTTCCGCCGGCAGGTCGCCATCCAGCATCGCGATTACTTCGCGATAACCAATTGCGCCAGCCGCGCTGGGATTCCTTTTCAGGCCGCGTGGGATGAGCCCGCGCACTTCCTCCACCAGTCTGTCCGACAGCATTTGCTCCACACGCCGCAATACGCGCGTAGCCAGTTCATCCGGTTCGCGCGTCAACTCCACCAGTTTTACGGTGTAATCGCCAAACGGCGCAGGTTGCTGGGCAAATTCTTGCTGCAGTTGAACAACGGTTTTCCCAGACGCCAGACAACGTTCCAACGCGCGTGAAACCCGTCGCGGATTGGCGACATCCAAATCACCCACGCCCGCCGGATTCAGGCGCTGCAATTCCGCCAACGCTTCCGACACGGACAATTGCGCCACCTTCGTCCGCACCTCCGCCGGCACGGTGACATTGTCCACCACGGGACTGAAAAACGCTTTTAGATAAAATCCGCTGCCGCCGGTCACGAGCACCTTGCGACCACGTTGGATGATGTCTGCCACCGCCGCATGCGCGAGTTCGACATAACGCGCGATGTCCATCGGTTGATCCGGCTCGCAGATGTCAATCAAGTGATGCGGCACGCGCGCGAGTTCCGCTTTGGTCGGCTTGGCCGTCCCGATATCCATGCCGCGATAAAACAAAAGCGAATCGCACGACACGATCTCGGCGTCATGCGCCTCAGCCCACGCCAAAGCCGTCTCGGTCTTCCCGACCGCAGTGCAGCCGGTAAGCACATGGATGACGGATTCGCTTGGCATGATGCCTCCAGTTGTGCCCGCCATGCCGCGTCTTACAAGCGTGTGATTTCGCGGCCTCGTGGATACGCGCTCGCCGTCGTCGCACCGCTTGCTCAATCTGTCCGCGGCGTGAAAATCCGTTTCATCTTTAACCCCAAAGCCGGACACAACGCGCGCAACCCTCATCTCTTACCACGCGTGCGCGAATTCATCCGGCAGCATGGTTTGGATACTGAAGTTGTTCCAACTACACACGCGGGGCATGCCACGGAATTAGCGCGTGAAGCGGTCGCGCTGGGCTGCGAAACCGTGGTCGCCATCGGCGGCGATGGCACAATCAACGAAATCGCCGCGTCGTTAATAGATACGCAAACCACGCTTGGACTCATTCCGTGCGGATCAGGTAACGGCCTCGGCCGCCATCTCGGCATTCCGCGCCCGGACGATCACGCCTTTACAACGTTGCTGCACGGTCGGGTTCGCATCATCGACACCGGCCTCATCAACGGCCGGCCGTTTTTCAATGTCGCGGGCTTGGGCTTCGACGCAGAAATCAGCGCGCGCTTCGCCCATCTCTCGCGCCGGGGTTTCGGCGCTTACATTCGCACCGCTTTTTCAGCGTGGCGCAGCTATCAGGCACCCACGGTCACGATCCGCGCCGGCGACCGCGAGATCCGCACAACGGCTTTCGTTCTCTCGATCGCTAACTCCGACCAGTTCGGCAACAACTGCTACATCGCCCCAACCGCCAAAATAGACGACGGCTTGCTCGATCTCACCGTGTTGCGACCGGTCAATGCTTTCCAAGCGCTGCCCTTGATCGTGCGGCTGTTCGCGAAAAGCGTGCATCGCAGCAAGCATGCGCTGACTTTGCAGTCAGACCGCTTCGTGATCGAACGCGATTCTGCCGGCGCGATTCATACGGATGGCGATCCAGTTGTCACTGAAGCACGCGTGACTGTGACCGTGAAGCCGGCTAGTTTGCGCGTGCTAGTGCCGCAGCCGATTTAGGCCGCCAATTCACCGCTGCACGTCACGCGATCTCGGCCGGCCGATTTCGCGGCATAAAGCGCCTCATCGGCTGCCTGCACGACAAGCGCGTCGGTATCGCCATCGGTCGGAAACACAGCCACGCCAAAGCTCATGGTAATCGAGAGTGACTGCCCACCCGCTTGAATCGGGCTCGCTTTCACTCCGGCGTTCAATCGCTGAGCCACTTCGCGGGCAATGTGAGAGGTCGCTTCCGGAATCAGAATGGCAAACTCCTCGCCGCCGTAGCGCATCACGCGATCCACCGTGCGCAGGCCCGCCTTCAAGCGACGCGCCACTTCCTTCAAAACCTCGTCACCCGCCGGATGACCGTGCGTGTCGTTGACGTGCTTGAAATGATCAATGTCGCAAATGATCAGACCGAAGCCGCGACCAAAGCGCTTTGCGCGTTCCACTTCCTCGACCAAGGTTTGTTCAAACACGCGTCGGTTCAGCAATCCAGTCAGCGCGTCGTGCGTCGCAAGTCGGCGCAGTTCTTCCAACGTCTCGCCCAGCTTGAGTGCGTAGCGCAGTGAACGTTCAAGCGAACGCACATCAATCTCGCCTTTAATCAGATAATCCATCGCGCCGGCGTTCATCGCTTGCACATCTACATCGGTGCCGGTTTCCGCGGTCAGAAAAATAATCGGCACGCGACAACCCGCCTCCGTGGCTTCGCGAATCAGCTCCAATCCATCGTGAGCGCCGAGCCGATAATCCAGCAGGCACGCGGCGTAATCGCCGCCCAGCAGTGCCGTGAGGCCCTTTTCATAAGTTTCGCGCCACTCCAGATCGAAGTGCTCGCCCGTGAAACGGGTGAAGAGCTGACGAACGAGATGATACTGCATCCGCTCGTCATCGATCAGGAGGATTTTTCGCTTCATGCGCCACTCCGCTAGCAATCCTATTTGCCCAAGCCGGCCGTGAGGTCCTGCATAATCGTTTTCAACCGGGCGCAGATCTTCTCCGTTGAGCCAAGGTTGTCCTTGATCGCGTTGACCAACAGACTGCCGACCACCGCGCCGTCGGCCAACTGAGCCACTTGATGCACGTGTTCGCGCGTCGAAATGCCAAAGCCGACTACCACTGGTAATTGGGTGCGGACTTTGATGCGTTGCACCGCCGCAGGCACACTCTGAGCGACGGAATCGCGCACGCCGGTCACGCCCTCGCGGGAAACGTAATAAATGAAACCCGTGGTGCTGGCGACAATGCGATCAATGCGTTCATCCGGCGTGGTCGGCGCCACGATGAACACGGTTTCCATGCCGTATTTGCGGCAGGCCTCGGACACTTCACCCGCTTCTTCCGGCGGCAAATCCAGCGTCAAGATACCATCAACGCCCGCGGCCCGCGCTTCTTTCACGTAGGCATCGACGCCATTGGAAAACACCAAGTTGTAATAGGTGTAGAAAACGATCGGCACTTCGCTGAATTCGCGGATCCGGCGGACGAGTTCGAAAACCCGTTCCTTGTTCATACCGGAGGCGAGTGCCCGCTGCGCAGCCAGCTGATTGGTCAAACCGTCGGCGAGCGGATCGGAAAACGGCACGCCGAGTTCGAGCACGTCCACGCCATTTTCAATCACCGTGCGGCACACCGCCAATGACGTTTCCAAATCGGGGTCGCCTGCGCAAAGGTAGGCGACAAAAGCGGCGCGATTAGCCGAACGGGCTTGGGCAAAGGCTTGAGCGATGCGAGACATGGAGTGTCAGGTCTGACTAAGAATTCCACGCGGCGCAAAGTCTGTTTTTCGGTCCTTGCGCAGCGTGAATTCCGCCCACACCGGCCGGTGGTCTGAAATCATCGTCGGCACCACCTCGCATTTCACGTTTTCGCAGCCCGGCGGCAGAAAAATAAAATCCAGCCCGCGGCTCGGAAACGGCGACGGGAATGTCCGGCCGTCTTTCGGGTGCAGCGTGTATTCGCCGTGCAGCAGAAAATATCGCATCAACTCCGCCGTGGCGTCGGGCAAGTGCGCTTGGTTGTTCATGTCGCCGCACACGATGGGCAGCATGTGCCAGTCGCCCGAATGGCTCACCACTCGCTCGGCGACGTAATCCATAATCTTGCCGACTTGGTTAAAGCGATGAG
>Ga0207868_1000767_pt1 | contig 28839 bp, 27 predicted proteins | sample Passage237B_FD_187370 | JGI IMG/M metagenome (GOLD analysis project Ga0207868, IMG submission 187370) | Cellulose adapted compost microbial communities from Newby Island Compost Facility, Milpitas, CA, USA - Passage2 37B (SPAdes) (version 3) ... | reverse complement strand
AGGGAATGGCTTCCAGGCTGAGCCGGCCCAGGATCCAGGTTCGCAAATCCATCTTTACTTCTCCATAGGCTGCATGAGATCGCTCATGCAGGTCGAACCGGGCCGCACGCAGCGATTCAGGATCAGGCGGTACAGGTCGGGATCGACGGCCGCCCAGCGGCGCACCGGCTCGTTCTCGCTGGGGCGCTCCAGGCCCAGGTAGCCCGCGCGATCCAGAACGCCGCCCGCGGCGCGGTTTTTCTGCACCCAGGCATCGAACCCGGCCTGGTCCAGACCGTGAAACAGGAAATGCATGCCGGAAAAACCCGCGCCGCTGTAGTTCGCGGACATGCCTTCATATTCCCCGGGGGCGTTGATCACGGCATGCAGCATCGTCTGCATGCCCGGCATGGCGTAGACCTGACCGGCCAGCGCGGGGATGAAGAAGGAATTCATCACCGAGGAAGCCGTGATCTTGAAGCGGATCGGCCGGTCCACCGGCGCCGCCAGCTCGTTCACCGTGGCGAAGCCGTATTCCGGGTAGATGAACAGCCACTTCCAGTCCAGGGCGACGACCTCCACGGTCAGGGGCTCGACGTGGGCGGCCACGGGCTTATCCGCCGAGATCCGGCTCAGCGGGCGGTAGGGGTCGAGCAGATGGGTGCTGACCCAGGTGACGCTGCCCAGCGCGATGATGATCATCAGCGGAACCGACCAGATCACCAGTTCCAGGCGGGTGGAGTGATCCCAGTCCGGGTCATGGCGCGCCTTGCGGTTGGCCGCCCGGTAGCGCCAGGCGAACAGGACCGTGGCGAGGATCACCGGAAGGATCACGATCAGCATCAGTCCGGTCGCCAGATAGATCAGGTCGCGTTGCTGCAGGGCCACGTCGCCCGATGGGTTCAGCAGTACGGCATCGCAGCCGCCCAGCAGCAGGGCCGGGCCCAGGCCCAGCGATAGTTTCAGAATCTTGTCGTGCCTCATTGCCTTGCGTGCCGATTCCAGGAGTCTTCAAGCGGAGGCCGGTACTATAGATTTGAAATGTCGAAGTGGAAATTGGACATTTTGACTCATGTCCCTTCAGACGAAAGGGTTACTGCGGGTAATGTCCAATGGCGAACCGGACTGCGGGCGTGGGATTCTATGCGCAAGGCCGCCTGCGCGCGGCGGCCAGCACCGCAGATCAGGAGGACCCGATGACCGACCACATTCTGAGCACCCCCCTGCCCGGCCCGCGCGCACGCGAAGACGATCGCGCCAGGGCTGCCCGTCACGCCGAGGGCCATCCTGCCGTCTCTCCAGGCGACATCGCCGTCGGCGTCATCATCGGCCGCACGTCGGAATATTTCGATTTCTTCACCTACGGGATCGCATCGGTGATCGTGTTTCCCCAGGTGTTCTTCCCGTTCGCGGATCCCCTGACCGGCACGCTGTATGCCTTTGCCGTCTTCGCCCTGGCCTTCATCGCCCGGCCATTCGGCACGACGCTTTTCATGCACGTGCAGAAGCACTGGGGCCGCGGCGTGAAGCTGACGGCCGCACTGTTCCTGCTGGGCACGGCCACGGCCGGAATCGCCTTCCTGCCCGTGCACGAGACCCTGGGTGTGCACGCCATCGTCCTGCTGGCCATCTTTCGCTCCCTGCAGGGGATCGCCTGGGGCGGCTCATGGGACGGCCTGCCCTCGCTGCTGGCCCTGAATGCACCCGCCCGGCAGCGCGGCTGGTACGCCATGCTCGGGCAATTGTCGGCTCCCATCGGGTTCCTTGTGGCCGGCGCCCTCTTCCTCTACCTGCACACTCGCCTGGACCCGGCGGATTTCATCGGCTGGGGCTGGCGTTTCCCGTTCTTCGTGGCCTTCGCCATCAACGTCGTGGGCCTGTTCGCCCGGCTGCGGCTCGTCATGGACAATGATTTCTCGCGCCTGCTCGAAGAACGCGAACTGCGTCCGATCGGCACGCTGGAAATGGTCCGCACCCAGGGCCGGCACATCGTCACCGGCGCTTTCGCCACACTGGCAAGCTACGCCCTGTTCCACCTGGTCACGCTGTTTCCGCTGTCCTGGCTGGTGCTGCAGCACCAGCGGACCATACCCGAGGTGCTGTCGATCGAGCTCGCGGGCGCGGCGATCGCCCTGGTGGCCATGCTGTACTCAGGGCATCTGGCCAACCGCATCGGCCGGCGTCATACGCTGGGACTGGTCGCCGTGCTGATCGGTGTCTTCGCCCTTGCCTCGCCCTGGCTGCTGGGCGGCGGCGCGGCGCCGCAGGATGCCTTCATCCTGATCGGTTTCGCCCTGCTGGGCCTGTCCTATGGGCAATCCTCTGGCACGGCCACAGCCCATTTCCTGCCGGCATGCCGCTACACGGGCGCCGCGCTGACTGCCGACCTGGCCTGGCTGGTGGGCGCGGCCTTCGCGCCGCTGGTTGCCCTGGGGGTCTCGGACCGCTATGGCCTGGGCGGGATCAGCCTGTACCTGCTGTCGGGTGCGGTCTGCACACTGGCGGCGCTGGCTGCCAACCGCTCGGCCCGCCGCAGCGCCTGACGGCGGCGCCCGCCCGGGCCACGCTACCGGCGCGGCTCAGGCGTAGTGCCAGCCATCGGCGGCCTGCACTGCCCGCATGAATGCCCGGATGCGCTCGGGATCCTTGATTCCGGGTGCCGATTCCACCCCGCTGCTGACATCCACTGCAAATGGCGCCAGGGCGGCGATCTGGCCACCCACTGTTTCCGCCTTCAGCCCTCCCGACAGGATCAGGGCTGGCATGCCTGCATCCCTGGGCACCTTGGCCAGCAAGGCGGTATCGAAGCTGCTGCCACTGCCGCCATAGCCGGCGCTGTAGCTGTCGAACAGCCAGCCAGCAGCCCGGTCGTGAGCCAGGCAGGCCCGTGCCAGGCCGTCTGCAGTGTCCATTCCGGGCGATCCTGCCCGGAATGCCTTCAGGTGGCGCACACCGAAACCGGCGCAGAAATCGGGTGATTCCTCGCCGTGGAACTGCAGCAGGTCGGGTCCGACCGCCTCGATCACCCGGTCCACCGTCTCGGCATCGGGGTTGACGAACAGGGCCGTCACAGCGACGAAGGCCGGTACCCGGGCGCGCAAGGCGGCAGCCTGGTCCAGCGTCAGGCAGCGGCGGCTGGGCGGATAGAAGACCAGGCCGATGGCATCGGCGCCGGCCTGCACGGCCGCGTCCAGATCCTGCGGGCGGGTCAGCCCGCAGATCTTGACGCGCGTACGCCGCGGACCCGCCGTGACATGACTGGCGGCAGCCTGCGTGCTCATTGGAAGGCAGCCCCTGCGTCGCCCGAACCGTAGCTGTCCAGACCGTAGGCGCTGTCCTGGCCGAAGGTGACGCTGGCCGGATCGACGGTGGGCGCATCGCTCTTGTAGTGGGTGACCATGCCGGGGAAGGCCAGCACTGCCACCACCATCAATATCTGGATGATGATGAAGGGAATGGATCCCCAGTAGATCTGGGCCGTGGTGACCTTCGGGATCAGGGCGCCGGTGACGCGATCGCGATAGTCTTCCTTGGGCGCGACGGAGCGCAGATAGAACAGCGCGAAACCGAAAGGCGGATGGATGAAGGAAGTCTGCATGTTCACCGCCAGCAGCACGCCGAACCAGATCAGGTCGATGCCCATCTTGTCGGCCACCGGCCCGAGCAGGGGCACGATGATGAAGGCCAGCTCGAAGAAATCCAGAAAGAAGGCCAGGAAGAAGGTCATCACGCTGACCACGACCAGGAAACCGATCTCGCCGCCCGGCACATGGAGCAGCAGTTGTTCGACCCAGACGTCGCCGTTGATGCCCCGGAAGCTGAGGCTGAAGATGGTCGATCCCACCAGGATGAACACCACGAAGCAGGACAGACGGGCCGTGCTTTCCATGGCCTGGCGCAACTGCTTCATCGAGAAGCGGCCGCGCGACACCGCCATGATCAGGGCCCCGATGGCGCCCATGGCGCCGCCCTCGGTGGGCGTGGCCACGCCGATGAAGATCGTGCCCAGCACCAGGAAGATCAGCGCCAGCGGCGGGATCATGACGAACACGACCCGCTCGGCCAGGGCCGACAGCAGTTTCAGGCGCAGGAAGTGGTTGGCCAGCGCCATCACCAGGGCGACGGCCCCCCAGATCAGCAGGACGATGACGACACGCTCATCGACCGGGACGTCGGTGTGGGCGCGGAAATAGTAAGCGGAACCCCAGTAGGCGGCCGCGGCCGCGATCACGGTCAGGAAGGTCAGCGATCGGAGGCCACGCCGGCCGTGCTCGTCGACAAACCCCCGCGCTTCCGGCGGCAAGGCTGGAGCATGGCCGGGCCGCACAATGGCCACCAGGAAGACATACGCCATGTAGGACCCGGCCAGCAGCAGGCCCGGCAGCATGGCGCCCCGGTACATGTCGCCGATGGAGCGTCCGAGCTGATCGGCCAGGATGATCAGCACCAGCGAAGGCGGAATGATCTGCGACAAGGTCCCGGACGCGGCGATGACGCCGGATGCCAGGCGCCTGTCGTAACCGTAGCGCAGCATGATGGGCAAGGAGATCAGGCCCATGGAGATGACCGAGGCCGACACCACGCCGGTGGTGGCCGCCAGCAGTGCGCCGACGAACACCACCGCGATCGCCAGCCCTCCGCGCAACGGGCCGAAGAGCTGGCCGACCGTATCGAGCAGGTCCTCGGCCATGCCGGAGCGCTCGAGGATCAGCCCCATGAACGTGAAGAAGGGAACGGCCAGCAATGTGTCGTTGCCGACGATGCCGAAGACACGCTGGGGCAGCGCCTGGAACAGCAGCGGGCTCATCAGGTTCAGGTCGATGGCCACCAGGCCGTAGAGCACGCCCGTCGCAGCCAGGGAGAAGGCAACGGGAAAACCCAGCAGCAGGAACACGATCAGGTTGAAGAACATGATCGGTGCGAGATTGTCGACGAGAAATTCCATGCTCAGCGTTCCTGTGCCGGTTGTTCGAGATCGGCCTGCCGCTGGGCCAGGATGTCTTCCACCAGGGCTTCCTCGTCGCTCTTGCCGCTGGAGACCTGCATCGGATTGGGGCACAGGCCTTGCAGGAAGCCGACGCACTTGACCAGGTGCGACAGCCCCGCCAGGATCAGCAAGGCGAAGCCGACCGGGATCAGGAGTTTCGCCGGCCAGCGGATCAGGCCTTCGGTATTCGAGGACAGCTCATGGGTGATCCAGGATTCCCAGAAGAACGGGATCGACAGCCAGAACACCAGGCAGGCCGCCGGCAACAGGAAGAACAGCACGCCGAAGATCTCGATCCCGACCTGCGCGCGCTCGGGCAGCTTCTGCGACAGAACGTCCACCCGCACATGCTCGTTGCGCAGGAAGGTGTAGCCCGCCGCCAGCAGGAAGATGGCCCCGAACAGATACCACTGCAATTCCAGCCAGGCGTTGGACCCGAGGCTGAACAACTTGCGCATCACCGCATTGCCGGCGCTGACCACGGCCACCACCAGTACGAGCCAGGTGACGGCCCGGCCGACGAGCGTGTTCAACGCGTCGATCCAGCGGGATATTGTCAGGAGAGGTTTCATCGTGCTTCCGTGAAACAGGGACGGGAACGGCGCAGGCTTGCGCCGTCCGCAATCAAATCGCTCAATTCTATACGAAGCGCCCAGCGGATCGCCTCGGGAATCGCCCGGATATGCGCTGCCATGGGTTCAAAGATTTCCCAGGTGATGACGCAAGGCATCCCGGGCCGTGCGCTGCGGCAGCGCCGCATCCGGATATTCGGCATGGGCCAGGTACAGGCCGTCGGGCATGAAGGTTGGGGCGGCCCTGCGCCGGTCGCGGTCGCGCAGCAGTTCCGCGGCCCATTCGGGCGGCCGGCGGCCCCGCCCCACCATCACCAGCACGCCCATCAGGTTGCGTACCATGTGGTGCAAGAAGGCATTGGCCCGGAATTCGAACACCAGGAAATCCCCGCTGCGGCGGATATCCAGCGCCTGCAGCGTCCGCACCGGGCTGGCCGCCTGGCACTCGGACGAGCGAAAGGCGCTGAAATCGTGTTCCCCCACCAGCAGGGCGGCAGCGGCGCGCATGGCGTCGTCGTCAAGCCGGTCATGCACCCACCCGACCCGGCCGTGCAAGACCGGGGAACGGACCGGGGCGCTGCGCAGCACGTAGAAATAGGTGCGGGCACGCGCATCGAAGCGGGCGTGGAAATCGTCGGGAACGGCGCAGGCCCACTGCACGGCCATGGTATCCGGCAACAGGGCGTTCAGCCCGCGCACCCAGGACTCGTCGCGCCGGACGGCCTCGGTGTCCAGGTGCACCACCTGCTGCAGCGCATGGACGCCCGCGTCGGTACGGCCGGCGCAGATGGTCGGCACCCCGGGTGCCGCCAGGAACCGGCACAGCGCCGATTCCAGGGCATCCTGCAAAGTCCGGCCGCCAGGCTGGGTCTGCCAGCCTTGCCAGCCCCGGCCGTCATAGCTCAGCCCGAGCGCGATGCGTCCCATGAAGATTGGTTTCCGATGTGTGCTGCGTCAGCGGTGCGTGCGGACGGCGGGCATGGCCGCTGTCCGCCTGAACCCGGTCAGCGCTGCTGCGGGCGGGTTTCGCCCGGTTCGAGATCCAGGTCGATGTCCTGGATTCGCTCACGGACCATGGCTTCCGTCACCCGGGGTTGGGCATCGGCCTCGTCCCGGGCGGCATTGGCCCTGCGCAGCAGCCAGGCGATGATGAGCACGATCAGGGCCAGCAGGCCCGTCATCACGCCCAGCAGATGATCCTGGATCCAGGATGCCCGGTGCTGGGCGCGCTCGGAAGGCTGCAGTTCGGCTGCTTCGGTAGCCCGGCTGGCAGTCTGGCCGGCCGCGCTGCCCGCCCCCGAGGCAATGGCGTTGGCCGCGGTAGCGCCGGACGCCCCGGCGGAAGCCGTGCCGCCGGCAGCCGACGCCGTATTCGCGGAAGATCCGCCCGGCGATGCGCCATTGGTGCCGGAAGCCCCCCCTGCCCCGGAAGCAGCCTGGAAGCCAGCGCTACCGCCTGTGGCAGCGCCTGGCGCCGAAGCCGCTGCGTCGTTTTCACCCGCCGCTGCGGCAGCGTCGTCGGCCTGGGCGGCGGCTTCCTGGCTGGCTTCGCTGATCGCGCTGGCGATTTCCTGGATCGAATGGCCGATGGCAGCAGCCCCCTGGGCGGCAGCCTTGCGTGCGGCCTCGCCCTGGGATTGCAGGGCCTGATTCAGGTTCTGGACATTGCCTTCGAGCTGATCGACCCGGGATTCGGCATCTTTCAGGGCATGCCCCCGTGCCGTGCGGGCATCCGCGGACGCATCGGCGCCATCACGGCCGGATTCGCTGAGCCGCAGGCGGTCGCCTGCCGCGTCGGCGGGCTTGGCAGCGGCCCGGGATTCGTCTTGCGAGACTGTGCCTGCCGCGGCCTGGCCCGCGCCCGCCTGGGCGGCCGAGCCGGCCAGACGTCCGCGCATCCGGGCGAAGGCTGCCGCCTGGGCCTGGAACTGGCGCCGCGCCTCGGCGTCGGAAATCGACAGCATGTCGTTGATGTCCGGCACCGTCAGCGTCGCGCCTGCGCGCACCAGGTTGACGTTGTCATGGATGAAGGCCTGCGGATTGGCGCGCTGCAGCGCCATCATCAGCTGATAGATGGAAACCCCGTCGACCGCATGACGGCGGCTGATGGCGAACATCGTGTCGCCACGGCGCACGGCAATGGTGCCGACAGGCACCCGCCGGGTGCTGGTATGCGGTGCAGCCGCCCCGACCGCGGTCGCCGGCGATCCGCTCTGCACCGCCGGCTGCGCGGCGCCCGTCGCAGCGGCATTGCGAGCCGGCCCAGGCGCCACCAGGGACACCTGGTAGCGCTGTTCGCCGGTGGCCGTGCGTACGTCCAGCAGCAGATCGGCCAGGTTGCCGGAGAAAGCCTGGCTGGAACCGACACGCAGGATGCGCCGGCCGCCGGGCCGGACGTCGGGACCAACCGAAACGGACAGGCTGTCGAGCGGGACCGGTGGGGTGAGCCCGGCCTGGGCCCAATCCGGGGCCGGCGCAGGCCGTGCGGACAGGGCCTGCAGGTCGGCATCCGTCAGGCCGGATATCGGCACCAGGATCAGCAAAGGCTCGCCAGACCCCGAGACAAGGCGCGCATGGCCAAAGCTGGAAGCCTGGGCAACCCCACCCGCCATGAAGGCCAGCGCCAGGGCGCCCGCCGCCAACCGGCCGGCAGGAATCAGGCGCCTTCCGCGCGTCGGATTCAGGAGGTTTCGGATCGGAGACGCGGCGTGGGGGTTTTTTTCCATTCTTCTATCGTTCAGAGTTCGCCCAGAGCGATACGCAGCATGCGACGCAAGGGTTCGGCAGCGCCCCACAGCAGTTGGTCGCCGACCGTGAAGGCACTGAGGTATTGGGGGCCCATCGACATCTTGCGCAGGCGTCCCACGGGGATGTCTAGCGTGCCGGTCACTGCCACGGGAGTCAAGTCCCGCATGGAAGATTCACGATCGTTGGGCACCAGGCGGGCCCATTCGGTGCCGGTACGCACGGCGTCGTTGATCTCGTCCATGGGGATGTCGCGCCGCAGCTTGATCGTCAGCGCCTGGCTGTGGCAGCGCATGGCGCCGATCCGCACGCACAGACCGTCGACCGGCACCGGCTCGGTGCCGAAGCCCGGGCCGCGCCCGAGAATCTTGTTGGTTTCCGCGCCCCCCTTCCACTCTTCGCGCGACACGCCGTCGCCCAGATCCTTGTCGATCCAGGGAATCAGGCTGCCGCCCAGGGGCACGCCGAAGTTCTCGCGCGGCAGGTCGGCGGCTTTCTGGGCCTGCAGAACACCACGGTCGATGTCCAGGATGGCAGATGCCGGGTCGGCGAGCTGATCGGCCACGGCCTGGTTGAGCAGACCGAACTGGACCAGCAGTTCGCGCATGTGGCGCGCGCCGCCGCCCGAGGCAGCCTGATAGGTCATGGAGGTCATCCATTCGACCATGTCGGCCTTGAAGAGCCCGGCCAGGCCCATCAGCATGCAGCTGACGGTGCAGTTGCCGCCGATGAAGTCGCGCACGCCGCGCTGCAGGGCGGCGTCGATCACCGGCCGATTGACCGGATCGAGAACGATGATGGCGTCGTCCTTCATGCGCAGGGTGCTGGCCGCGTCGATCCACAGGCCCTTCCAGCCGGCCGCACGCAGCTTGGGATAAACCTCGGTCGTGTAGTCGCCGCCCTGGGCGGTGACGATGATCGGCAGCTTGCGCAGGGCCTCGATGTCGTGCGCGTCCTGCAGCGGACCCGCGCCTTGCGCCCAGGCTGGTGCCGCGCCGCCCGCGTTGCTGGTGGAAAAGAAAACCGGCTCGAACAAGTCGAAGTCTTTTTCGTCCCGCATGCGCTGCATGAGCACCGAGCCGACCATTCCGCGCCAACCGACCAAACCGACTGCCTGAGCCATAAATCCCTGCCTGAACCGTGAAAAGTGAATGTGAGTGGTTAATTAGTGTAATGCTTCAGTTTAATGCCTTCAGCACGGCATCGCCCATTTCGGATGTCGAGACCCGCGTGGTGCCGTTCTCGTGGATGTCGGCCGTCCGCAGGCCCTGCGCCAGCACCGCCTGGACGGCGGCCTCGATCCGGTCGGCGGCGGGGGCCGCATCCAGCGAATAGCGCAGCATCATGGCCGCCGACAGAATGGTCGCCAGGGGATTGGCGATGTTCTGACCGGCGATGTCCGGCGCCGAGCCGTGACTGGGCTCGTACAGCCCCTGCCGGCTGGCATTCAGCGAGGCGGAAGGCAGCATGCCGATCGAACCCGTCAGCATGGCGGCCTCGTCCGACAGGATGTCGCCGAACAGGTTGCCGGTCACCACCACGTCGAAGGCCTTGGGCGCACGCACCAGCTGCATTGCGGCATTGTCCACGTACATGTGGGACAGCTCCACCTGCGGGTATTCGCGTGCGACGTCGATCATGATGTCGCGCCAGAACTGCGAGGTTTCCAGGACATTGGCCTTGTCCACGCTGCACAGCCTGCCCTGGCGCCGCGCCGCGGCCTGGAAAGCCACGTGGGCGATGCGGCGGACTTCCGTTTCGGCGTAATGCATGGTGTCGTAGCCCTGGCGATCACCCGCGAACGGGCCGTCTTCCAGCGTGCGCACACCGCGGGGCTGGCCGAAATAGATGTCGCCCGTGAGTTCGCGCACGATCAGGATGTCCAGTCCGGCGACCACCTCGGGCTTGAGCGACGAGGCGTTGGCCAGTTCCGGGTACAGGATCGCCGGGCGCAGGTTGGCGAACAGCCCCAGGGCCTTGCGCAGGCCCAGCACTGCCTGTTCCGGGCGCAGCGCGCGCTCGAGATGGTCGTATTTCCAATCGCCCACGGCGCCGAACAGCACGGCGTCGGATTGCCTGGCCAGGGCCAGGGTGTCCTCGGGCAGGGGGTGTCCCTTGGCCGCATAGGCGGCGCCACCCACGGGCGCTTCGGTCAATTCCAGGTCCAGGTCCAGCGCGCGCAGCACGCGCACCGCCTGCTCGACGATTTCAGGGCCGATGCCGTCGCCCGGCAGGACTGCGATGCGAGAAGTCATGGAGAATTCCGATTCGTGAAGGCCCGGTCCGCGGGATGCGAAGGGATTCGCACCTGGCGCGAGCCGGGCCGGCGGGCGTGGCTTGCGCGCAACGCCCGGTGTTGGGAAAAGAATGAAAGATCAAAGACCGCCGGGGTTCTGCCGCGCCAGCCAGGGGTGCTGCGCCAGGCGCTGGGCCTCGAAGGCACGGATCGCGTCGGCATGCAACAGGGTCTGGCCGATCTCGTCCAGGCCCTTCAGCAGGGATTCCTTGCGATAGGCGTCGACCTCGAAAGACCAGGATTCGCCGTCGGGCGCCACCACCCGCTGTGCGGCCAGATCCACGGTGAGCTCGTATCCCGGGGAAGACTCGACGGCCTGGAACAGGCGCGCCACGACAGGCTCGGGCAGGACGATGGGCAGCAGGCCGTTCTTGAAGCTGTTGTTGAAGAAGATATCGGCATAGGACGGCGCGATCAGCGCCCGGAAGCCGTATTGCTGCAAGGCCCAGGGAGCGTGTTCGCGGCTGGAGCCGCAACCGAAGTTCTTGCGGCACAACAGGATCGAGGCGCCCTGGTAGCGCGGCTGGTTCAGCACGAAATCCGGGTTCAGCGGCCGGCGACTGTTGTCCATGCCGGGTTCGCCGTGATCCAGGTAGCGCAGTTCGTCGAACAGGTTGGGCCCGAAGCCTGTCCGCTTGATGGACTTCAGGAACTGTTTGGGAATGATCAGGTCGGTATCGACGTTTTCCCGGTCCAGCGGAGCCACCAGACCCCGGTGCGTGGTAAAGGCTTGCATGCTTGGGCTCCTATTGGAAAGTGCGCACGTCGACGAAATGGCCGGCCACGGCGGCAGCCGCAGCCATGGCGGGGCTGACCAGATGGGTGCGTCCCCCCTGCCCCTGGCGCCCCTCGAAGTTGCGGTTCGAAGTCGAGGCACAGCGCTCGCCCGGCTCCAGCCGGTCGGCGTTCATGGCCAGGCACATCGAGCAGCCCGGTTCCCGCCACTCGAAGCCTGCCTCCAGGAAGATGCGGTCCAGGCCTTCCTGTTCGGCCTGCTCCTTGACCAGCCCGGATCCCGGCACGACCATGGCCAGGCGTACGTTGGATGCCACGCGGCGGCCCCTGGCCACAGCGGCTGCGGCACGCAGGTCTTCGATGCGTGCGTTGGTGCAGGAACCGATGAAGACCTTGTCGATGGCGATCTCGGACAGCGGCGTGCCGGCCTTCAGGTCCATGTACTGCAGTGCGCGCTCCATGCCCTTGCGGCGCACGTCATCGGCCTCGGCGGCCGGATCCGGCACCCGGGCGCCGACGGCAGCCACCATTTCCGGCGACGTGCCCCAGCTGACCTGGGGTTCGATATCGGCCGCGTCGATCTCGACCACCCGGTCGAAGACCGCATCCGGATCGGAATGCAGCGTGCGCCAGTATTCCACGGCCTGGTCCCACAAGGCGCCTTCGGGCGCATAGGGGCGGCCCCTGAAGTAATCGATGGTGGTCTGGTCCACGGCCACCATGCCCGAGCGGGCGCCGGCCTCGATGGCCATGTTGCAGACCGTCATGCGGCCTTCCATGGACAAGGCACGCACGGCGCTGCCGCCGAACTCGATGGCGTAGCCGGTACCCCCCGCCGTGCCGATGCGCCCGATCACATACAGGATCAGGTCCTTGGCCGTACAGCCGAAGGGAAGCTCGCCTTCCACGCGCACCAGCATGCTGCGGCTCTTTTTCATCAGCAGCGTCTGCGTGGCGAGAACGTGCTCGACTTCGGAAGTGCCGATGCCGAAGGCCAGCGCCCCCATGGCACCGTGCGTGCTGGTGTGCGAATCGCCGCAGACCACGGTCATGCCCGGCAAGGTGGCGCCCTGCTCGGGCCCGATGACGTGCACGATGCCCTGGCGGCGGTCATTCATGCGGAATTCGGTGATGCCCCAGGTGTCGCAGTTCTTGTCCAGGGTATCGACCTGCAGGCGCGAGACGGGATCCTGGATGCCTTCGCTGCGGGCCGTGGTGGGCACATTGTGGTCGGCCACCGCCAGATTGGCCGAGATCCGCCATGGCTTGCGACCGGCGAGTTCCAGGCCCTCGAAGGCCTGCGGACTCGTGACTTCGTGGACGAGATGGCGATCGATGTACAGCAGACAGGTGCCGTCCGGCCCTTGATGCACCACATGGGCATCCCAGAGCTTGTCGTACAGGGTTTGGGGCATGGTCGAGGCCTCGGAAATCGGAAAAATGGATGCCGTCCGCGCACGGCGCGGATGCGATAAGCCCATTATGCCAGCGTGATTTTCCCGGACAAGGCCAGCAGTTATCCTAGTACTGGATGTAATAGATACCAGCTTGAGCTAGCTCTTCCTGCCCTGGTAGAGCGGCAGCACGATCTCGGAAGCCTGCTTCAGATCCGCGATCCGGCTCTGCGAAGAAGGATGCGTGGAGAGGATTTCGGGCTGCCCGCCGCCTCCGGCGCGTTCCATCTTCTGCCACAGGGTGATGGCGGCGCGCGGATCATAGCCGGCACGGGCGGCCAGTTCCACCCCCATGCGATCGGCCTCGGTCTCGTTGGAACGACTGTTGGGCAAAGTGAACATGACCTGCGTCAGCGAGGAGCCCAGGTCGGCCACGGCCTGGCTGCCGGTGACCGCAGACAGAATCGACAGGCCGACATTGGCGGCCATCTGGCGCGAAACCTGCTCGCGGGCATGTTCGCGCAAGGCATGCGAAATCTCATGTCCCAGCACCGCGGCCAATTCGGCGTCCGAGGGCTTGATCTTGTCGAGCAGGCCGGTATAGACGGCGATCTTGCCGCCCGGCATGCACCAGGCATTGACCTCATTGGACTTCAGCAGGTGGACTTCCCAGGTCCAGTTGCGTGCATCGGGACGGAAGACGCCAACCTGGGCGATCAGCTTGCGGGCGATCGCCTGGACCCGCCGGGTCTGCGCCGCCGGCGTATCCAGGGCGCCCTGCGCCTTGGCCTGGGACAGGATCTGGCGGTACTGGGCTGCCGCCTGCTGGTTCAGTTCGGCCTCGGACACCAGTGTGGACATGGTCTGCGTCCGGTTCACGCCCACCAGGCCCGACTGGGTCGTCTGCACCTGGGCGCAAGCGGCCAGCAGGATGGCCAGACCGATCATGGAGAAGCTTCGGAAGGAGGCACGAATCATGATCATCTCCTTGCTGTACCGGCGGATTCGGTCTAGACGGCCCTGTTCACATGCCCGCGGTGGCGCAGCGCGTGATCCATCAGCACGATGGCCAGCAGGGCCTCGGCAATGGGCGTGGCCCGGATTCCCACGCAGGGATCGTGGCGGCCCAGCGTCTGCACCATGACCGGCTCATTGGCCCGGTTCACGGAGCGGCGTTCGATCCGGATGCTGGACGTGGGTTTGATCGCCAGCGACACGCGCAGCGGCTGCCCGGAGGAAATCCCCCCCAGGACACCGCCCGCGTGATTGCCCATGAAGCCGTCGGGCCCGATTTCGTCTCCGTGCTCGGAACCGCGCATCGCGACACAATCGAAGCCAGAGCCGATCGACACGCCCTTGACGGCATTCAGCCCCATCATGGCGTGGGCGATATCCGCATCCAGGCGATCGTAGATGGGCTCCCCCCAGCCCGCGGGCAGGCCTTCGGCCGTGACTTCGATGCGGGCGCCGATCGAATCACCGTCATGGCGTAGCTGGTCCATGAAGGCTTCGAGTTCGGGGACGATGCCGGCATTGGGCGCATAGAAGGGATTGCCCTGCACGTCGTCCCAGGACACGAAGGGGATCGGGATCGGCCCGAGCTGGCTCATGTAGCCGCGGATGCGCACGCCGTACTCCTGCATCAGCCACTTGCGCGCCACGGCTCCGGCCGCCACGGTGGGCGCCGTCAGGCGCGCCGAGGAACGACCTCCCCCGCGGGGATCGCGCACACCGTATTTCTTCCAGTAGGTGTAGTCGGCATGGCCGGGGCGGAAGGTATCGACGAGGTTGCCGTAGTCCTTGCTGCGCGCATCGGTGTTGCGGATCAGCAGGCCGATGGGCGTGCCGGTGGTCGCGCCCTCGAAGACGCCCGACAGGATCTCCACCGTGTCCGGCTCGCGGCGCTGCGTGACGTGACGCGAGGTGCCGGGCCGGCGCCTGTCCAGCTCGGCCTGGATGTCGGCCTCGGACAGCGCCAGGCCCGGCGGGCAGCCATCGATCACGGCGCCAATGGCCGGACCATGCGATTCGCCGAAATTGGTGACACGAAAAAGAGTACCCAGGGTATTGCCGGACATGGATCGTGATTCTCTCAGGGGGCGACGAAGCCTTGGACAGGCGGCAGGCATGCCCGAAGAGCGCATGCCGTTGACCATTCGATTATCGCATCTTTGACGTCCAGGCACCGTGGGGCGCAATCCTGGGATGCCCACCGGCCAGTCTACGGAATCGCAGTCATCCGCCGCGGCATGGCCTGCACGGAACGGCTCTTGACTCCGTAGCCGGGTACGGAGCATAGACTGCCGCGCGAATGGCCCTTTCCAGAAATCCCACGACAAACAAAGGACCCACCATGCCAGAGCGTCGCCCCATGCGCGTATCCACCCGGCTCATCTTCGGTTTCCTCATCGTCTGCGGCATGGCCGGCCTGATCGGAGTCTTGGGCCTGTATGCGACCCGCACGGTCAACCAGATGGCCGAAACGATGTATCACCGCGACACCGTCGGCCTGCGCGACACCGCGCAGGCCAACCAGCAGCTTCTCATGAACGCACGCGCCATCCGGATCGCCGCACTGGCGCCCACGGCGGAAATCCGGAATGCCCAGATCCAGGCCGTCCGACAGCACCTCGACAACCTGGACGACAATCTGGGACGCGCGGCGCGATCGTTCACCACGCCCGCGGAACTGGATCTGCTGGAGGAAGCGCGGGAGGCATCCCGCGAATACCGGAAACTCATCATGCAAGTAGCCGACATCCTGCCCACGGAACCGCTCCAGCAGGCACGCAAATCGGTCGGCATCCTGTACAACCAGGTCGTCCCGACGGCCAACCGCCTGGATACGCTGATGGCCCGGCTCATCCAGCACCGCCTCGACCGGGCCGAAGCCTTGAGCAGGGATACGGCTTCGATATATGCGCGCATGGTCTGGCTGATCACGGGCCTGACGCTGGGCGGCGTGATCCTGGGGCTGCTGATCGGGTTGACGCTTACCCGCAATCTGACGCGATCGCTGGGAGGCGAGCCTTCGGACGTGGCGCAGGTGGCCAGGAACGTGGCTGATGGCGATCTGGGCACGGCCGTGGATATTTCGCGCGCGCACCGCGACAGCGTGATGCAGGCCATGCTGCACATGCAGGAATCCCTGCGCAGGATCGTCGGAACGGTGCGAAAGGGCAGCGACCACATCGCCAGCGGTTCGGAACAGATCCGGTTGGGCAACACCGACCTGGCGCAACGCACCGAGCGCCAGGCAGCCGACATCACCGAAACCGCTGCCGCCATGAACCAGATCTCCAGTACCATCGCCACGACGGCGCAGGCCATGCGCCAGGCAGCCCAGTTTTCGGCGGATGCCAGGCTGGCGGCGGAACAAGGCGGCCAGCGCATCGGTTCCATCGTCCAGACCATGCAGGGCATCCAGGAAGTCTCGCGCGAGGTGGCGGGCATCGTACAAGTGATCGACAGCATCGCCTTCCAGACCAATATCCTGGCGCTGAACGCCGCCGTCGAAGCAGCCCGCGCGGGCGAACAAGGCAGGGGTTTCGCGGTCGTCGCCGGCGAGGTCCGCGCCCTGGCCCAGAAAAGCGCGCAGGCCGCCCGGGAAATCACCGCGCTGATCACCAGAAGCACCGAGCGCACCGATGCCGGCGCCCAGGCCATTGAACAGGCGGGCACCGAGATCCGGTCCCTGGTGGAAAAAATACGGCAGGTCGCCCAGTTGATCGACTCGGTGGATGCCGCCACCGCGGAGCAGACATCCGGACTGAACCAGATCAATGCCGCCGTCAGCCAGATCAACGACATCACCCAGCAGAATGCGGCCCTGGTCGAGGAATCGGCAGCGGCCGCGGCCAGCCTCAGCGAACAGGCAAGGCACTTGCTGGATGTCGTGCGTCAGTTCCGCTCCGAAAAAGACATGGGCCCCGCATCGATCGCCACGCGCACAGCCCGGTACGGCACCGCAGGCGCGCAGTTGCCGGAGCCGGGCATGCCCGCCTGCGAGTTCGGATCCTGAGCCCCGGCCATGCGGGATGCAGCAGCGGCCTCAGGATGGCGACGTCAGGACACCTGCCTGCCAGCAAGGCATCTGGCCGTTTCCCGGCCGGCAAGGGCTCTGACGGCCGCCTCTCAGCGGGCACAGCGCGCAATCCTGCTGCTGCTGGCATTGCGCCAGCAAGGATTCCAATCCCTTGACCGTCTTGCCCAGATTCCGCATCAGGGTATTGAGGGAGTGGATTTTTTCCTGGACGAGATTCTGTACTTGTACGCAGCCCACTTCCGAGAGCGGTTTGGACAGTATGGCAATTTCGTCAAGCGAAAACCCCCAGGACTGTGCCCGCTTGATGAAGCGGATGCGATCGACGATGTCCTGCGAATAACGCCGATGAGACCCGAGAGGTTTTGCCGGCACGGCAATGAGACCACGGCGCTGGTAATAGCGGATGGTCTCTATGCTCACGCCAGCCTGCTTTGCGACACGACTGATGTTCAATGCATCACCTCATGAATTCCTTGATTCCGTACCTGGGTACGGACGTTAGATTGCCTAAGGCAATCAGGAACTCATGAAAGCCGCGAACCGGCACGCCAGGCATGCATGCCGATCGCTACACCGCCGCTATTCCGACAAAAGACTATGTTATCCGTAACAAAACCATTTGACTAGAAACAAATCACCGCACACAACCAAGGACGTGCTGCATGGAAGGAATCGCACAAGTGCAGGATGCGGAAGGTTTCACAGCCGCCACACGGACCAGCCACGGCATGGACACCGCCCGCAAGGAAACCGGCCCACTGGCATCCCTGAGGCAGGCATTGGAACAGCAGGAATTCCGCCTTGCGTACCAGCCGATCATCGATCTGCGCAATCGGGCACCGATCGGTTTCGAGGCGCTGATCCGCTGGCCCCGGGCCAACATCGGCCCGGATGTCTTCATCCCGGTCGCCGAGCACGGTGGCCTGATTCGCGAGATCACCAGGTCCGTCTGCCGCCAGGCGGCCCAGGACCGGGTGACCCGGTGCGCCTCAGGCCAGGTCAGGCTATCGATCAATCTCTCGGCCGCGGACGCCGAATCCATGGAAACCGTTGCACTGCTGGCCACCCTGGCCGAGACCCTGGGCGGCGGCACTGCGCTGTGCATCGAACTGACCGAACGATCCCTGCTGGCCCCCGGACGCTGCGGGCCAGTGCTGCAGGCGATCCGGGCGCTTGGCATCCAGGTGCATCTGGATGACTTCGGCATCGGTTATGCCAATTTCCAATCCCTGATCGAATTGCCACTGGACGGCATCAAGATCGACCACAGCCTGATACGGCGTATCGACACATCCACCACGGCCCGGCTGGTCATCCGGCACCTCGCCAAGCTGACCGGCGCCCTGGGGCTCGCCGTGACGGCAGAAGGCGTCGAGACGGAATCCCAGGCCCGGATACTCAAGTCGCTGGGCATCCGCCAGGCGCAAGGCTGGCTGTTCGGCCTGCCCAAATACATCGAGGACTATCCGGCCCATCCCATGACCCGCCGATCCTGACCCCTACCCTTTGCGGCAGAAGGGCCTTTGCGGCCCCTTCGCCCAAACCGTCAGGCAGACCAGGCCGCAGCATCGGCGGTCCTTCTCGCAAGGAATCTCCTTCAAGGCCCTTTGCAGGCACCCCAGGCGCCAGGTCAGTTCCTTCAGCTTGCGGCCTGTCGAACCGATATGCCGTTCGATGGAGACTCGCACGTCGCGGCAGGCCTCGGCCTGGCCCTGGAGCAACATCCGGATTTCTTCCAGGCTGAACCCAAGCGTCCGCAATTTCCGGATCTGCACGATGGTGTCCACCATGTCCCGGGAATAGCGGCGGTACGACCCTGGCGGCCGAGGCGGGATGCGCAGCAGGCCGCGTCGCTGGTAATAGCGGATGGTTTCAACCCCCACACCGGCCTGACGGGCCAATTCGCCGATCTTCATGGGCATCTCGATCATCCGGCTTTCCAGGGAGCCGGCCGAGATCATGATACGGCCCGGCCGGCACCGCCGGCTTGAGCCACATCATCATGAAGAACAGCTGACCGCCACTGCCGGCTCGCCGGCGGCGGGCGGACAGGCATAGGACTCGAATCCGGGCCGTTCGGTGTACGGATCCCGCAGCAGAACGAGCAGGCGATCGATCTCCGAAGCATCGCCCCGCTGTGCGGCCTCGATGGCACGCTGCGCCAGGTGATTGCGCAACACATACAGGGGATTGACCCGAAGCATGGCGGCACGGCGCGCCGCTGCATCCCCGCCCTGCTCCGACAGACGGGCCAGGTAGCGGTCCAGCCAGGCGCGTGCCGGTGCCCGATCGGCGAACAGGGCCAGCCAGGGATCGGCATCGAGGTCGGCCCCGGCCAGCAGACGGAAGGCCTGGGTGAAGTCGGCCTGCTGCGCATGCAGCAGGTTCCACCAGTCGTCTTCCAGCGCGGCGTCTGCCGGCCGCCAGGCGTTCAGGCCCAGCTTGCGCGCCAGACCGGCGCGATACGCCGCCAGGAACTCTGCCTCGAAAGGCGCCAGGCTTGCTTCCAGCGCGGGCGCATCGCAACCCAGCACCAGCAGGCTGCCCGCAAGGCGGTACAGGTTCCAGCGGGCCACGGCCGGCTGGGCATTCCAGGCGTAGCGTCCAGCCGTATCGCTATGGTTGCAGACATGATTTGCCTGGAAGGCATCCATGAAACCGAACGGACCGTAATCCAGCGTCAACCCCAGGATGGACATATTGTCGGTGTTCATCACCCCGTGGCAGAAACCGACCAGCTGCCATTGTGCGATCAGGCGCGCCGTACGCCGCACGACTTCGGCCAGCAAGCGGCAGGCCGTGGCAGGCGTATCCGTTTCGCTGCCGGCCATGACCCGGCATCCGGGGTACCAATGCCCGACGACGTAGTCCAGCAGGGCCTTCTGCTCGTGATGCGAATGCCCCCAGTGCTCGAAGTGCCCGAAGCGCACGAAGCTGGGCGCCAGGCGGGTGACGATGGCCGCGGTCTCGACGGTTTCACGCACGACCGGATCATCCGAAGCCGCCAGAGCCAGCGCCCGGGTCGTGGGAATGCCCAGGCCGGCCATGGCCTCGCTGGCCAGGTATTCACGCACGCTGGAACGCAGTACGGCCCAGCCGTCTCCCATGCGGGAATAGGGTGTGCGGCCGGAACCCTTCAGCTGGATTTCCCAGGAGCCGCCAGGCGTCTGGACATCGCCCAGCAGGTGCGCGCGGCCGTCGCCCAATTGACCGGCCCAGACCCCGAACTGATGGCCGCTGTAGGCAGTGGCCACCGGCGGGACGTCTGCCAGCCGCCCGCCGCCCGCACACAGGGCCAGGAAGCCAGGCGTACGCAGGACCCCGGCATCCAGGCCGATCAGGGCCGCCGCATCGGGATTGGCATGCAGCAGGCGCGGTTCCCGCAGCGGCCTGGGATCGACCTGGGAGTAGAAGCCGCGCGGCAGGGTTGCAAAGGAGCAGCCCGTGCGCAGGCCGGCCAGGAATGGATCAGCCATGACGCGCCGCCCGCTTGGCGGGACGCACGTACAGGATGGCTCCCAGGTAAAGCCCCAGCGCCAGGATGGCTTCCAGCCCGGCCAGCGCCGCCGACACCGGCGAGACGTCCGACCAGGCGCGCACCACGCCTTCCATCAGGTAGAGCAGGCTGAGCATGGACACCCACTGCAGCGTATAGAGCCTGCGCCGCAGCACGCCGCTGACTGCAAACAACAGAGGCACAGCCTTCAGGGCCATCAGGGTGCCGCCTGCCCGCAAGGGTGCCCACCACAATTCCCACCCCACGCACAGGACGATCAGGCCGAACAGGCAGGCGCACGCCAGGATGTGCAGGCCCGGGCTGAATTTGATTTCCACGCTTTCCATGCTGGTATTATGACCCGAAACCCAGTGCCAGCCTCATGACGACACCGCAACCGCCAGCCCCGTCTCCCACCGAGCGCCGCAGCCGCGCGCTGGACATCCTGCGCTTCACGCTGGATTTCGCCGCGCACCGCAAATTGACCCGGGTGGCCTCCAGCCTCACCTTCACCACGGTGCTGGCGATCGTGCCGATGCTGGCCGTGGTGCTGGCGCTGTTCACAGCCTTCCCGCTGTTCGCCGAATTCCGCCTGGCCCTGGAAACCTTCCTGGGCGAAAGCCTGCTGCCGCCTTCAGTGTCCGACACCATCATGCGCTACCTGAACCAGTTCGCGGCGCAGGCATCCGGGTTGACGGCCGTGGGCGGCGCCTTCCTGGTCGTGACATCGATCCTGCTGATCATGACGATCGACGAGGCTTTCAACGAAATCTGGAACGTGGCCCGCCAGCGCCCCATGCGCCAGCGGCTGCTGGTGTACTGGGCGATCATTTCCCTGGGGCCGATCCTGACGGGCGCCAGCCTGTGGGCCAGCTCGGTGCTGGCCCGGGAATCCCTGGGCTATATCGGCAACCTGCCCGAAGGCATCGGCCTGCTGCTCAACCTGGTGCCCCTGCTGATGTCGGTCCTGGGCTTCACGGCCCTGTTCGTGTTCGTGCCCAACTGCCGCGTGCTGTGGCGCGACGCCGCGCTGGGCGGGCTGGGTACCACGGCAGTCCTGGCCATCATGAAGGCGGGGTTCACCGCCTACCTGACGCGCTTTCCTTCATACACCGTCATCTACGGGGCGTTCGCCACGCTGCCGATCTTCCTGCTGTGGATCTACCTGTCCTGGCTGGTGGTGCTGATGGGCGCCACGGTGGCCTCGCTGCTGCCGGCGCTGCGGCTGCACCGCTGGGCGCTGCAGCGCCAGGTCGGCGCACAGGCTGCCGACGCCCTGGGCATCCTGCGCATCCTGTGGCAGGCGCGGGGCACGCTGCCACCGGGGCGCAGCATGGCCTACCTTGAAAAACACCTGCGCGTCCATCCCGACGCCCTGCGCGACATGCTCGGCGCCCTGCGTGAACTGGGCTACGCCGTGCCTGTCGCCGACGGCGACCAGTGGGTACTGGCCTGCGATCCGGCTCGGGCCGATATCGGCCCGCTGGTGGACCGGCTGCTGATCGACCGGGCCCAGCCGGGGCTGCAGGCCGGCATGCTCGACGCCCTGTCGCGCACCTTGCTGGGCGATCCTCCGGTCCTGGACGCGCTTTTCGGCGGCGACGCTACCGAAAACCGGGATGATGATGCACAATAATGAACAAACGGCCGGACCACGGCGCCACTGGGAATCGACATGCTGAAAGTCAATGAAATCCTGCGCGTGAAGGGGCACACGCTGTACACAGGGACGCCCGACATGCCGGTGCGCGAGGCCATCGCCACCATGAGCCAGCTCGACATCGGCTCGCTGGTCATCATGGACCACGGCCAGCTCGCCGGCATGCTCACCTTCCGTGAAATCATCAACCACCTGAATGCACACGACGGCCAGGCCGGCGACTACACGGTGCGCAGCATCATGGACGACGCTCCGGTCAGCGTCACGCCCAACACCGACGCCGACGAAGTCCAGCGCCTGATGCTCGACAAGCACGCCCGCTATATTCCCGTCATGGATGGCCCCACCCTCATGGGCGTGATTTCGTTCTACGACATGGCGCGCGCCATCGTCGAGGCCCAGCAGTTCGAAAACGACATGCTCAAGGCCTATATCCGCGACTGGCCCGCCGACACCACATCGGAACCCCCTGCCCGCAAGGCCTGAGGCCAGCCGGGCGCCGGCTCGGCCGGCCCCGCCTCAGGCCAGCGCCTGCCAGGCGCGGCGCAACGCCTGCGGGCCTTCCGCCCGCAGCAATGCGGGATCCGAGAGCATCCGCCGCCACTGCCGCGCGCCGGGACGGCCCGTGCGCCAGCCCAGCACTCCCCGCACCAGAATGTGCAGGGGCACGCCGCGCGCATGCTGGACGGACACATATTCCATCCAGGCGTCCAGGATCTCCCCGGGCGCCGGCCGCGTTCCGCCCGGCGCCATCCGCTCGTCCAGTTCGGCCAGAATGTCGGGATGGTGCCAGGCCGCCCGGCCCAGCATCACGCCATCCAAGCGTTCCATCCAGTCCATGCAGGTCTCGACGTCGGTCAGGCCGCCGTTCAGCACAAACGTGGCATCCGGAAAATCCTGCTTCAGGCGCACCGCATCGGCATGGCGCAATGGCGGTTTTTCCCGGTTGTCCTTGGGCGACAACCCCTTCAGGACGGCATTGCGCGCATGGACGATGAACACCCGGCAGCCGGCGTCGTGCAGGATACCGACGAAATCGCGCACGAAATCATAGGACTCGTCGTAGTCCAGGCCCAGGCGGTGCTTCACCGTCACCGGCACCGAAACCGCGTCCTGCATGGCACGGACGCAATCGGCGACCAGCTGCGGCTCGGCCATCAGGCAGGCGCCGAAGGCTCCGCGCTGGACCCGTTCGGACGGGCAGCCGCAGTTCAGGTTGATCTCATCGTAGCCCCATCGTTCACCCAGCCGGGCGGCCTGTGCAAGCGCCTCGGGTTCGCTGCCGCCCAGTTGCAGGGCCACCGGATGCTCCGCCGGATCGAAATCCAGATGCCGGCCGACATCGCCGTGCAGCAGGGCTCCGGTGGTGATCATCTCGGTATACAGGCGGGCACGGGGCGAGAGCAGGCGATGGAAATAACGGCAATGCCGGTCGGTGACATCGATCATCGGCGCCACGCACAGGCGCCAGGCCCCGGGTTCCGGACCAGCGTGCAGAACGGACGGCGCAGCGGGATCGGCATCGATCGGCATGCCGGGCAAGGTCTCTGACATACGGATTGTTCTCAGGCAAGCTTTCATTTTAGCCGGGCAGCGTGCCCCGGCCAGCCGGCGCGGCGGCAGGTGCCGGCTTTTCGTCTAAAATCCCCGCTGACCGATTCCGACTCGAACTCCGGCCTTTCGCGGCCGCATGCGTACCTCAATGGCCGTATTCACCCCCGTCACCGAAGACGACGCCCGCGCGCTGCTGCAGCGCTACCGCCTGGGCGAACTCATCGCCCTGCGCGGCATCACCGCCGGCATCGAGAACACCAACTACTTCCTCGACACCACGCAGGGGGCCTACGTCCTGACCCTGTTCGAAGTCCTGACCGCCGAGCAGTTGCCGTTCTATATCGAACTGATGCACCACCTGGCCAGGCGCGGGGTGCCCGTGCCCGAACCCCAGACCCTGCTCGACGGCACTCGCCTGACCTCCCTGAACGGCAAACCGGCCGCCATCGTCACACGGTTGTCGGGCGGCTACGAGCCCGAACCCAGCCCGGCCCACTGCGCCCTGGCTGGCCGGACCCTGGCGCAGGCCCACCTGGCCGCGCAGGACTTTCCCATTCACCAGCCCAACCTGCGCGGACTGGACTGGTGGAAAGCCACCGCACCGGCCCTGGCGCCGTTCCTGGATGACAGCCAGGCCGCGCTGCTGCGAAGCGCGCTGGATGAACAAATCGCCTTCGCCGCCGCGCGCACGCCCGCGCGGCTGCCCTACGGCCCTGCGCACTGCGACCTGTTCCGGGACAACGTGCTGTTCGACGGCACATTCGAATCGCCCCACATGGGGGGCTTCATCGATTTCTATTTCGCCGGCTGCGACACCTGGCTGTTCGATGTGGCGGTCAGCGTCAATGACTGGTGCATCCAGCGGGCGACCGGCGCCTTCGTGCGCCGCCGCCTGGAAGCCTGGCTGCAGGCCTACCACGCAGTGCGCCCCTTCACCGATGAGGAACGCGCGGCCTGGCCCGTGATGCTGCGCGCAGCGGCCTTGCGCTTCTGGATTTCGCGCCTGTACGACTTCCACCTGCCCAGGCCGGCCCAGACGCTCAAGCCCCACGACCCGCGCCACTTTGAACGCATCCTGCGGCTGCGCACCGAGCAACCCGCGCCCGCCCTGCCACGACCATGACTCCCCTGCAAGCCGCCATCCTGCCTCCAAGCGCCGGCTGGTCCTGGATTGCCCAGGGCATCCTGCTGTTCCGACGCCAACCCATGGCCATGCTTTTCTGGAGCATCGCCACCAGCTTCTTCATCAACGTTGGCGCCATCATCCCGGTACTGGGCCAGACCGCGCTGGTGTTGCTGACCCCGCTGCTCACCTTCCTGACGCTGTGTGCCTGCCGCAACCTGGACCAGGGCGTACGCATGGCGCCCGGCCTGTGGCTGCAGCCGCTGCAGACGCCCGGTGTCACGGGCGCCTTGCTGAAACTGGGCCTGGCCTACCTGGGCTGCTCCTTCCTGGCAGCACTGGCTGCGGTGCTGCCGTTCCTGTCCTCGATGCTCGCGGCCCTGGGGACCGCCGAACAGCCCGATTTCGCCGCCCTGGCCCAGGCCATGCAGGGCCCGCTGATGGTGTTCGGCCTGTTCTACGTGCTGCTGTCGGCCCTGTTCTGGCACACGCCGGCCCTGGTGGGCTGGCACGCCCTGCCCCTGCGCCGGGCGCTGTTCTATTCCATGGTCGCCTGCTGGCGCAACAAATACCCCATCGTCGTATATGTGGCGACCTGGGCGGCCGTGTTCTTCGGCCTGCATGGGTTGCTGGACGGACTGGCTGCCGCAGGGGTATCGGCCGGCCTGCTGGCCTGGCTCGCATTGCCGCTGGACATCGTGATCACAGCCCTGCTCTACTGCAGCTTCTACCCCATCTACACGACGATCTTTCGTCCCAGCCAGGCGGCCTCGACCTGAGTCCGCCAATCCTGACGGGCGCAGTAGCCGGCGGGCAATTCCACGACCGCCCGGGCATGTCGGCGGATTGCACAGCGCCAGGGGACGAGCCGGACCGGCCCTGCCAGGATTCTGCCGCCGACATCCAGAAACACCAGATCCAGGGGCTGGGCGAGGCCCATTGCATGCACGGCGCGGCATCGGGGCAGCAACAGCCCCCGGGGCCGTACGCCCCAGCCGGGCCACAGGCGCAGGCCCAGCAGTCGGGCGGTGAAGGATCGCGCGCAATACAGGCGCAGGGGCTGCTCCGAGCCCAGCCAGGACGCCGTTTCCAGAGGGCCGCGCCAGGCAAGCTGCCGATAGGGTCGGGCCCGGTGGCCCCCACGATTCCGAAACCCACCGTCCGTCATCAGAATCCTGCGTCCAGCAGCTTTACCGCCACCGGAAAGCCGATGACCAGGAAAGTGCAGGGAAAGATGCACAGCACCATGGGAAACAGCATGCGTACAGGCGCCTCCAGCGCCAGTTTCTCGGCGCGCAGAAAGCGCTCGCTGCGTTGACGTTCGGCCTGGGCCCGCAACAAGGGGCCCAGACTCATGCCCAGCCTGTCGGCCTGGGCCAGAGCCGAGACCAGGCTGCGCACTCCGGCCACGTCCGTCTGCTCTGCCCAGTGCAGCAGCCAGCGCGAACGTTCCATGCCGGTCCGTTCCAGCGCAGCCGCATCCCGGAGGCTCTGGCGCAAGGGACCGTCCGGCGCGTGGCCGGCCACCTGTTGCAGGGCCGCCGGCAGGCTCAGCCCCGCCTCCACGCACAAGTTCAGCAGATCCAGCATGAAGGGCAGCTCCCGCATCATCTGGAAGCGTCTTGCGGCAGCGCGGCGCCGCAGGGCCTGGCCGGGCCACACGAAACCCAGGCCGGCGCCCGCCAGCGCCGCCAGGAAGCCGAACCTGGCCGGTGCCGAAACCATCAGGGCCGCCGCCCCGGCCAGCAGGGCGCCACAACCGGCCGCCAGCACGCATGCGGCCAGCCAGCGATCGGCCTGCCAATGCGATGCAAGGCCGGCGCGCGACCCCCAGCGCCGCAATTCCCGGCGCATGCGCCAAGTGACGAAGGGCGCGCACCAGGGTGCCAGCGCCAGCACCCAGGGCCACCAGAAAGCGGGCGGGCGAACCCTGGCCTCGTCGCGCGCGGCGGCCCAGGGTCCGCCCAGTGCCCATAGGCCCAGGCAGGCTGCCACCGCCGCCAGGCACACACCGATCCAGAACCACGCCATGCCAATGCCTCCATCGAACATGCATCGATCGCCTGCCCCGGCCGGTTCAGTCCGCTACACCTCGATCGAGGACACCCGACGGATCCAGACGATGCCCACGCCTTCCAGCACCAGGATCGCCGACAGCACCAGCCAGCCGTACCATGTCTGCCACATCAGCGCCATGGCCTCGGGCTCCAGGCGGACGAGAACCAGGGCCAGGGCCGCCGGCAGGCCGGCCATGATGCGGCTCTGCATGCGACCCTGCGCCGTCAGCGCCTCGACCCGGCCCAGCCAGTGTTGCCGCGCCCGCAGCGTCTGGGCGATGCCTTCCAGCGTGTCGGCCAGCCCGCCGCCCGTGCGGGCGGCGATGCCCAGCGCCGACACCACCAGACCGCAGGATTCGGTCGGCATGCGGATGCGCAATTGCTGCAGGGCGTCCTGGAAGCCCAGGCCCAGACGCTGTTCGCGCAGCAGCAGGCCGAATTCCTGGGACAACGGCGGGCTGGACTGGGCCACGAGATGCCGCAGAGCGGGCTGGACCCCAGCCCCGGCGCGCAATGCCCCCGCCAGAGCCTGGACCAGGTCGGGCAACTGGGCATCGAACCGCTGCGCACGGCGCTGGCGCATGTGGCGCAGGATCAGCGGGGGAGCGCACAGCAAGCCGGCCAGCACGGGCAGCACGCCCCACCAGCGGCCCGCCATCCAGGCGACCGTCAGCATCAGGGCCAGGCCCAGAGCGGCTGCGGCCGGCCGCAACTGGGCCATGTCCAGGAACAGGAAAGATGCATCCAGCGTGCGCCGGGTTTCATCCCGCATGCGCGCTTCATAGCGCGCCCAGGCGCGCTCCGTCCATCCCAGCAGCCACCAGACGGCCAACGCGATGCTGCCCGAGAATCCCGCGAAGATCAGGATGTCCATGGTGCGTCCCCTGCGGACCGGTCATCCCGCACGGCCACGCCGGATTCCAGTGCATCCGCCGAAGGAGCGCCGGAAAGCGGCCCAACGCCAGGCCGGCCGCCGGATCGAGCCGCGGAGTCCAGCGCCGCCCGTCCCTGGCAGACGGTGCGGCCCGAGAACAGCGAGGCATCCAATGCCGCGGCGCCCTCGAAGCCATCGGGCGGCAGGCCGCAGCCCGCGAACACTGCGGGCGGCCCGGGATGCCCGAGGAAGAGGTCCTGCAACTGGATCCGGCCGCCCTCCTGACCTGTCACCTGCACGATGGCGCTCACCAGGCGCCGGCCATCCGCAGCGCGCACCAGCTGAATGATGAAGTCGATGCTGGAAGCGACATGCTCGCGGATCGCGGCCAGCGGAAGGTCCATGCCTGCCATCAGGATCATGGTTTCCAGGCGCCCCAGCGCATCGCGCGGGCTGTTGGCATGCAGTGTGGTCAGCGATCCCTCATGCCCGGTATTCATGGCGGCCAGCATGTCGAAAGCTTCGCCGCCCCGGCACTCCCCCACTACGATGCGGTCGGGCCGCATCCGCAAGGCATTGCGCACCAGGTCGCGGATTTCCACGCGGCCCCGGCCCTCGGCATTCGGTGGCCGAGCCTCCAGGCTGACCAGATGAGCGTGATTCAGGCGCAGTTCGGCCGCATCCTCGATCGTGATGACGCGCTCGCCTGCCGGAATGGCGTTGGACAGGACATTCAGCAGGCTCGTCTTGCCCGATCCCGTGCCGCCGGAGACGACCAGGTTCTTGCGATGGCGCACGCAATGCGTCAGGAACCGCGCCATGGCATCATCGAGAGCACCGACGGCCAGCAGATCAGCCATGTCCAGCCGCCGGGCAGGGAACTTGCGGATCGTCAGGCTGGCGCCGCGCAGGGCGATGGGCGCGATCACGGCATTGACTCGCGATCCATCGCGCAAGCGAGCATCGACCATGGGGGCACTTTCATCGATCCGCCGCCCCAGAGGGGCCACGATGCGGTCGATGATTCCCAACACCGCCTGCTCTCCGCTGAAGCTGGCGGCGGCCCGCACCAGGCGCCCGCTTCGCTCGACGTAGATCTCGTCATGACGGTTGACCATGATTTCCGTGATGCCCGGATCGGCCAGCAGGGGTTCCAGCGGCCCCAGGCCCACGGCCTCGTCCACCAGTTCCCGGACCAGCGCTTCGCGGTCCAGTTCCGCGGGCAGGGATCCATCGGCGGCAATCAGGCCGGACAGCACGGCGGTGGCCTCCGCCCGCAGCGCGGCATCGCTCATTCCGCCGATATCCCGCCGGCGCAGCTG
>Ga0207868_1000766_pt1 | contig 28848 bp, 26 predicted proteins | sample Passage237B_FD_187370 | JGI IMG/M metagenome (GOLD analysis project Ga0207868, IMG submission 187370) | Cellulose adapted compost microbial communities from Newby Island Compost Facility, Milpitas, CA, USA - Passage2 37B (SPAdes) (version 3) ... | reverse complement strand
CGGGGCCGTAGGCCCTGACCAGCCGGTCGCCGCCGAAGAACAGCGTGTTGAGCGCCGCGCCGATCGCGGCCGGCGCCGGCGTCTCGGCGATGTCGACCTGCTCGTCCACCTGCGGCGGCATGTCGGCCACCACCAGCAGCCGCGACACGCCGCCGTCGCGCACCGCGATCGCCTTGGCGCCGATCGCTGCGAGGATGTCGTCCTGGGCGCTGCGCGGCAGGTTCATCGGGTCGCCCTGCATCAGCACGGCCGAGACGGCGGCGGCCGTACCCAGCCTCTCGCCCAGCCATTGCAGGCGGAAATTGGCTATCGACGGCAGAAAGATCAGCACTTCCGCCAGCAGGACGAACAGCATCGTCAGCAGCAGCAGCTTGGTCGACAGGCCCCGCGTCAGCGGAACGTTGCGTTCGCCCGGCGATGTCTCGGCATCCTGCACCCGGCTCTCTCCAGCCTGCACGGACCGGCGGCGTCCTGTCCTAGCCGAAACGGCGCAGGAAACGCACCAGCCGGCGCACCGACGGCCGCTGCGCCTGCGGTGCAAAATACGAGATTGCCGCGCGCTTGCCAATTTCCGAAAGCGTCGGGTAGGGGGGCGCCCAGGCCGCCATGTCCTTCAGCCGCAAGCCTCTGGAAAGGGCGAGCTGCCAGACGCCGATCAGCTCGCCTGCGCGCGCGCCGGCGATGCCGACCCCGAGGATGCGCCCGCCGGGGCCGGCGATCAGCTTGACGAGCCCTTCGGTGGAACGCTCCGCCTGTGCCCGGTCGTTTTCGGCATAGGGCCAGCGCAGGATCGAGATCCGGCGGCGTGCGGCGCGCGCCTGCGCCTCCGTCAGCCCCACCGCGGCCAGCTCCGGCCGGGTGAAGGTGACGCGCGGCAGCGCGCCGTGACCGGTCCTGGCGCGAAGCCGGAAGAGCAGCGGACGAAGGAGCTGGCCGCCGTGATGGCCGGCGACATGGGTGAATTGCGGCCCGCCGGCCGCATCCCCGATCGCGTAGACCCGGCGATTGCTGGTGCGCAGGCCGGGATCGACGCGGATGCCGGCCTCGTCGTGGCGAATGCCGGCGGCGTCGAGACCGAGCCCGTCGAGCGCGGGGCGCCGCCCGGCCGCGACCAGGACATGCGAGGCGTCGACGATCTCGGCCGCACCGTTGCGGTCCAGCAGCGCCCGCACGCCGCCGCGGCCGCGCGGCTCGACGCGCACGACGCTGGTTCCGGCGCGGATGTCGACGCCTTCGGCGCGCAGGGCGCGCTGCACGAAGGCGGCAAGCTCGGGGTCCTCGCCGGCAAGCGGCGTCGCCGCCTCGACCACGGTGACCCGGCTTCCGAGCCTGCGATACGCCTGTGCCAGCTCGAGCCCCACGGGGCCGCCGCCAATCACCAGCAGGTGGCCGGGTCGGCGGCTCAGGTCGAAGACGGTCTCGTTGGTCAGATAGCCGATCTCCCCGAGCCCCGGGATCGGCGGGATGACGGGCCGCGCGCCGGTAGCCAGCACGAAGCGGCGCGCGCGGATCTCGATCTCGCCGGCCACCACCGTGCGCTTGTCTGCGAAGCGGGCCTCGGCGGCGATCACATGCACGCCCAGCGCGCCGAACCTTTCCGCCGAATCGTTCGGCGCGATCGCTGCGATCACCGCGTGGACATGGCGGTGGACGGCACGGAAGTCGATGTCGGGCTCGCTGCTGGCGATGCCGAAGCGGCCGGCGCCGCGCAGGCTCGCCGCAATGTCCGCCGCCGCGATCAGCGCCTTGGAAGGCACGCAGCCATGGTTGAGGCAGTCGCCGCCCATCCTGCCCTTCTCGACCAGCACGACCGAGGTGCCGAAGGCGGCCGCGCCGGCGGCCACCGTCAGTCCGCCGGCGCCGGCGCCGATCACGCAGATGTCGGGCCTGAGCAGTTTCGTCATCGGCATCGTCTCTCCGGCTCGCCGCTCAGCGGCGGCCTCTGCGCACCCGCCTTACGACGAGGGGCAGGGCTGCGACAAGCGCCAGAAGCGCGAAGGCCAGCGTGATCTCAGGGGTCGCCAGCTCGGCAAGGCGCGCCTCGCGGCCGGCCCGGCGCGCCGCTTCGAGGACGCTGCCGGCGCCCTGTCCCAGCCATGCATAGGCAAAGGTGCCGGGCAGGATGCCGAGAAAGGTGGCCGCCACATAGGTCCCCAGCCCGACCCTGAAGAACGCCGGCGCGATGTTGACGGCGAAGAACGGGAAGACCGGTGCCAGCCGCAGCGCCAGCAGATAGCCGAACGCGTCCTCCTCGAAGCCGCGCGCGGCGCGTTCGGCAAAGCCGCCCAGGCGCCGCCGCAGCATGTCGCGCAGCGCCCCGCGCGCGGCGAGGAACAGCAGGCTCGCCCCCAGCGTGGCGGCGAAGGCGACGAGAATGCCGCCTTGCAGCCAGCCGAACAGGAAGCCGCCGAACACCGTGAGCACGGAGGCGGCCGGAAACGACAGCGTGACCGTCAGCACATAGACGGCGAAGAAGAGCGCCGGCGCCAGCACCGGATGCGCAGCCGCATAGGCTTTCAGCCAATCGCTGCTCCCGGCGAGGAAATCGAGGCTCAGATAACGTTGCAGCCCCAGCGCATAGGCCGCGGCGAGGCCAGCCGCCAGCAGCAGCACCGGCAGCAGGCGCCGCAGGGGCGCCGGCGCAGGGGGCGCGCCGCCGGCAGCATGGGCAGGTCCTTCATCCGGCTTGCGCACGCATGCTCCTCCGGTTTCCCGCCGCCGCCATCGCGATCGCGCCGGGCACTGCAAGGGACATGCGCCCGGCCTTGCCGGTAAGCAAGCGCCCAGGGTGGGACTTCACCGGCTTGTGAGGCGTGGTCGCCTGCCTGCTCATGCCGCGAGACGTCGCTACGCCGGCCTTGACCCCCGTGCCGGCGCATTGCACCACCGCAGGCGACGCGCGGCGGATGACGGGAGAAATGCATGGGATTCGACCTGATCGTGAAGGGCGGGGCGTTGCCGGACGGGCGGCTGGCCGATATCGGCATATCCGGCGACCGCATCGCCGCGATCGAGCCGCGCCTGGAAGCGGAAGCGGGCAGGGTGATCGACGCTGGCGGGTGCCTCGTCGCGCCTCCCTTCGTCGATCCGCATTTTCACATGGACGCGACGCTGTCCTACGGCCAGCCGCGCATCAACGCGTCCGGCACGCTGCTCGAAGGCATCGCATTGTGGGGTGAGCTGAAGCCCCTGCTGACCCATGAGGCGGTGAAGGAACGCGCGCTCGCCTATTGCGACTGGGCCGTCTCGACGGGGCTGCTCGCCATCCGCAGCCATGTCGACACCTGCGACGACCGGCTGCTGGCGGTGGAGGCGCTGCTGGAGGTGAAGCGGCTGGTCGCGCCCTATATCGACCTGCAGCTCGTCGCGTTCCCGCAGGACGGCTTCTACCGCGATCCGACGGCGCGGCAAAACACGATTCGCGCGCTGGGCATGGGTGTCGACGTCGTCGGCGGCATTCCGCATTTCGAGCGGACGATGGAGGCCGGCCGCCGCTCTGTCACCGAACTGTGCGAGATCGCGGCTGCCCGCGGCCTGATGGTCGACATGCATTGCGACGAGACCGACGACCCGATGTCGCGCCATGTCGAGCAGCTCGCCTGCGAGACCCTGCGCCTCGGCCTGCAGGGCCGGGTTGCCGGCTCGCACCTCACCTCCATGCACTCGATGGACAATTACTATGCGTCCAAGCTGTTGCCGCTGATCGCCGAGGCCGGTGTCGCGGCGATCCCCAATCCCCTCATCAACATCGTTTTGCAGGGGCGCCACGACACCTATCCCAAGCGCCGCGGCCTGACGCGGGTCCCCGAGATGCTGAAGGCCGGCATCCGCGTCGGCTTCGGGCAGGATTGCGTGCTCGACCCGTGGTATTCGCTGGGTACGGCAGACATGCTGGACGTCGCCTTCATGGGCCTGCATGTGGCCCAGATGACCAGCCCGGCCGACATGCGCCGCTGCTTCGACATGGTGACGACGGAGAGCGCGGCGATCATGGGGCTGGACGATTACGGCCTCGAGGTCGGCCGCGGGGCGAGCCTCGTGGTGCTGGATGCCGGCGATCCCGTCGAGGCGATCCGGCTGCGCGCGACGCGCCTGTGCGTGATCGCCAGGGGCAGGGTGGTGGCCGAACGGGACGCCGCGCATGCGCGCCTGTCGCTGCCGGGGCGTCCGGCGGCGGTGTCGCGGCGGTTCGCGCCCGGCTTTTCCGGCCGCTGATGGCGGTTGCGGCGCGGCCGACAGGGCCGCCTTCGCGCTTGCTTCCTCCGGCTGCAGGCGGCTCCGGTAGGAAAATGTTAGCCATTGCATCCGTTTCGGCTGGCGTCCCGGTCCCGGTTTCACGCAATGGAAGGGTTTTTCCGGGACCATCGCGTGCTTTCAAGCGTGGGGAACCTGCCATGCTCATCGCAATCATTGCCGCTGTTGCGGTCCTTTGCGCAGTCGTCCTCGCCGGGCGGCGTTGGCTTGCCGTCAGCAAGACGGCGCGACGCAAGGCGATGGAAGACCAACTGACCGGCCTGATGAACGGCCGGGCCTTTGCCGCGCGGATCGGCGATGCGCTCGATCCGGCCGCCGAGCGCCCCGGAGAAATGAGCCTTCTGATGTTCGACATCGACGGGCTGGATACGATCAATGCCCGTTTCGGGCGCGAGTTCGGCGATTTCATATTGCGCCTGTTCGCCGACAAGGCCCGCGCCGAGATCCGGGGCGGCGACCTGTTGTTCAGGCTGGGCGACGACGAATTCTGCTCGATCCTGCCGTCGACCTGCGAGGACGACGCCGTCGCGATCGCCGAGCGCATCCGCGCCGCCTTCTCGGAAAAGCCCCTGCGCGCCCGGAAGAAGGAGAATGTGCGGCCGGCGGCGAGCGTCGGGCTCGCCTCGTCGAGGCTTGCCGGCTTCAGCATCGACCGCCTGAAGGCTGCCGCCGATGCTGCACTGGCCGAAGCCAAGCATGTGGGCGGCAACAGCCTCGTCGTCTATCACGAGGTCAGGGCCGAGGCGCAGCAGGCCGCGGCCTGAGAGCGTTCGCCGTCAAGGCACGTCTGCCGGAAGCGGGGAGGGAACGGCCGCCCTTTATCGCTCCGGCGCTGCGGCCGCTGCCGGTTGCGGCGGTGCGGGACGCCTGACGAGCGCGGCCGCCTTCATCACCAGCGGCGACAGCCCCTCGCCGCCCGCGTCGACGATCTCGAAGAACTGCCGGCGCATGCGCGGCTCCCAGAAATCGTTGATGTGGCGGGCAACCCCGCCAACCTGCTCCTCCTCCGGCATGGAAGCGAAGAAGCGGGCGATCTGGTTTGCCATGTAGACGAGCTTGTCCTTGCCGGACAGCACGGTTCCGTCATGCGACATGTCTGGCGGCTCCGCCGGTGATGCGTTGGGGATGGGTGAAGATATCGAACTCGTCGCCGCGCACCAGCGCGACAAGGCTGATGCCGGCGCTGTCGGCGGTGCGTATGGCAAGCGCCGTCGGGGCGGATACGGCGATGACGACCGGCGCGCCGAGCGCCGCCGTCTTCTGCACGATCTCGACCGACACGCGGCTGGTGATGACCACGGCTCCGGACGGGCCAGGGATTGCCGCGCGCGCCAGCGCGCCTGCGAGCTTGTCGAGCGCGTTATGCCGGCCGACATCCTCGCGCACCGCGACGACGCCCTTTCCCGGCACGTAGAAGCCGGCGGCATGCACCGCGCCCGTCTCGGCGTGCAGCGGCTGCGCCTTTGCCAGCACCTTGACCGCGTGCGCGATCTCGTCGGCAGAAAGCGTCAGCGGCGAGGCGGCGACCGTCGGCGTTGCGCGCATCGCCTCGTCGATCGATTCGATGCCGCACAGGCCGCAGCCCACCGGCCCGGCGAGCCGGCGCCGCCGCGCCTCGAAGCGGCGGTTGGCGGTATCCTTGAGCCGGATCTGGACGTCGATGCCGGCGCCGGCTTCCTCGATGCCGATCGCCTCGATCTCGGCGGGGGAAGACACGATGCCCTCCGTCAGCGAGAAGCCGAGCGCGAAATCCTCGAGATCGGCGGGGCTTGCCATCATCACCGCATGGGTGGTTCCCGCGAAGCTCAGCGCCACCGGCGTCTCCTCCGGCACCATGCGCGCCGCCGCAGCCGTTCCCGAGGCTCGCCGTGCGAGGCGGATGGCGGAGGCGAGGGGGCGGCGGCTCATGGCTGGCGTTCTTCCCTCCCCGTGCGGGGAGACGCTGCCGGCAGGCGGATGAGGGGTCGCGCGCACACGGCACGGCAGGTGCTTTCTCCCGTCCGGCCCTTCGGGCGAGCCTGTCCCCGCGGACGGGGGGAGGGGAAAGCGGCCGCGCCCTTCACTCCGCCGCCTCGAGCCGGCCGGCGATGCGGCGGCTGCGCTGCATCTGCTCGTTATAGTTCTCCTGCCAGTCGGAGGGCCCGTTCGACGGCGACACCTGCACTGCCGTCACCTTGTATTCGGGGCAGTTGGTCGCCCAGTCCGAGAAATCGGTGGTGACGACGTTGGCCTGCGTGTCGGGATGGTGGAAGGTCGTGTAGACGACGCCGGGCGCGACCCTCTCTGTGACCAGCGCGCGCAGCGACGTCGCGCCGGTGCGGCTTTGCAGCCGCACCCAGTCCCCGTCGCGCACGCCGCGCTGCTCGGCGTCGTGCGGATGGATCTCCAGGCGGTCCTCGCCGTGCCAGGCGACGTTGTCCGTACGCCGCGTCTGCGTGCCGACATTGTATTGCGAAAGGATGCGGCCGGTGGTCAGCAAAAGCGGGAAGCGCGGCCCCGCCCTCTCGTCGGTGGCGACGTATTCGGTGCGCATGAAACGGCCCTTGCCACGCACGAAGCCGTCGACATGCATGACCGGCGTGCCCTTCGGCGCGGTCTCGTTGCAGGGCCACTGCACCGAGTTCTCGCGCTCCAGCAGGTCGTAGGTGACGCCGGCGAAGGTCGGGGTGGTGGCGGCGATCTCGTCCATGATCTGCGAAGGGTGGGTATAGGCCCAGTCGAGGCCCATCTCCTGCGCGAGCCGCTGCGTGACCTCCCAGTCGGCATAGCCGGATTTCGGCTCCATCACCTTGCGCACCATGTTGATGCGGCGCTCGGCATTGATGAAGGTGCCGTCCTTTTCGAGGAAGGTCGATCCCGGCAGGAAGACGTGCGCGTAGCTCGCGGTCTCGTTGAGGAAGATGTCGTGCGAGACGACGCACTCCATCGCCGCGAGCCCCGCCGCCACGTGCTGCGTGTTGGGGTCGGACTGCAGGATGTCCTCGCCCTGGATGTAGATGGCCTTGAAGCTGTTCTCGACGGCAGCGTCGAGCATGTTGTTGATGCGCAGCCCGGGCTCCTCGTCGAGCGCGACGCCCCAGGCCTTCTCGTAGATGGCCCGCACGCCGGGGTCCGAGATGTGGCGATAGCCAGGCAACTCGTGCGGGAAGGAGCCCATGTCGCACGAGCCCTGCACGTTGTTCTGGCCGCGCAGCGGGTTCACGCCGACGCCGGGCTTGCCGATATTGCCCGTCGCCATCGCGAGGTTGGCGATCGCCATCACGGCGGTCGAGCCCTGGCTGTGCTCGGTGACGCCGAGGCCGTAATAGATCGCGCCGTTGCCGCCGGTGGCGTAGAGGCGCGCCGCGCCGCGTATATGCTCCGCCGGCACGCCGGTGACCGCCGCCACCGTCTCCGGGCTGTTTTGCGGCTGCATCGCGAATTCGGCCCAGTCCTGGAAGGCGTCCCACTCGCAGCGTTCGCGGATGAAGGCCTCGTCGTAAAGGCCCTCCGAGACGATGACGTGCGCCAGCGCCGTCAGCATGGCGACGTTGGTTCCGGGCCGCAGCGGCAGATGGTAGTCGGCCTCGACATGCGGCGTGCGCACCAGGTCCGTCCGCCGCGGATCGATGACGATCAGCCGCGCGCCCGCGCGCAGCCGCTTCTTCATGCGCGAGCCGAACACGGGATGCGCGTCGGTCGGGTTGGCGCCGATCACCATGATGACGTCCGCATGCTCGACAGAATCGAAGTCCTGCGTGCCGGCCGACGTGCCGAACGTAGTCTTCAGCCCGTAACCGGTGGGCGAGTGGCAGACCCGCGCGCAGGTATCGACATTGTTGTTGCCGAACCCCTGCCGCACCAGCTTCTGGACGAGATAGGTCTCCTCGTTGGTGCAGCGCGACGAGGTGACGCCGCCGACGGCGCCGCGGCCGTACTGGTGCTGGATGCGGCGGAATTCGCCGGCGATGCGGGCGAAGGCCTCGTCCCAGGTCACCTCGCGCCACGGGTCCGTGATCTTTTCGCGCATCATCGGGTTGAGGATGCGGTCCTTGTGGGTCGTATAGCCCCAGGCGAAGCGGCCCTTCACGCAGGAATGGCCGTGATTGGCCTTGCCGTCCTTCGACGGCACCATGCGGATCACCTCGTCGCCCTTCATCTCGACCCTGAACGAGCAGCCGACCCCGCAATAGGCGCAGGTCGTCACCGTCGCCTTTTCGGGTATGCCCTTTTCGAGGACCGTCTTCTCGCGCAGCGCATCGGTCGGGCAGGCCTGCACGCAGGCGCCGCAGGACACGCATTCCGAGTAGAGGAAGCTGTCCGACATGCCGGCGGTGATGCGCGATTCGAAGCCACGCCCCTCGACGGTCAGGGCGAATGTGCCCTGCACCTCGTCGCAGGCGCGTACGCAGCGCGAGCAGACGATGCATTGCGACGGGTCGTAGGTGAAATAGGGGTTGGACTCGTCGCGGGCGACATAGTCGATGTTGAGCGAGCCTTCCCCCGGCGCGACGTGGTTGCGGCCGTCGAGGCCGTAGCGGTTCTCCGTCAGCCCGACCGATTTCGCCACCCGGTCGAACTCGCTGGCACCGGTGCCGCGCTCCTCGTTCCAGCCGGCGGGATGGTCCGAAACGTAGAGCTCCATCACGCCGCGGCGGAGGCGGTCGAGCCGCTCGCTGCGGGTGTGGACGACCATGCCTTCGGCCACCGGCGTCGTGCAGGAAGCGGGCGTTCCCGCGCGTCCCTCGATCTCCACCAGGCAGACGCGGCAGGAGCCGAAGGCGTCCAGCATGTCGGTGGCGCACAGCTTGGGAATTTCCACGCCGGCCTCCATGCCGGCGCGCATGATCGACGTGCCGGCCGCCACGGTGATCGCGCGGCCGTCGACCGTCAGCGTCACCTGCTCGCCGGCCTCCGAGGCTGGGGTGCCGTAGTCGGGATCGTGAACGAGAGCCATGACGGGTCTCCTAGAGAAGAAGGATAGGGCGGAAGCGGGCGTCGATCCAGGTCGCCATCGCCTACTCCGCCGCCTCGCGCATCGCCTGCGGCCGGAAATCGTCGGGAAAGTGGGTCAGCGCGCTCATCACCGGATAGGGCGTGAAGCCGCCGAGCGCGCACAGCGAGCCGAACTTCATCGTGTTGCACAGATCGGTGATGAGCTCGATCTGCGCCTGCGGCCGGTCGCCGGCCGCCAGCCTGTCGAGCACTTCGACCCCGCGCGTCGAGCCGATGCGGCAGGGCGTGCACTTGCCGCAGCTCTCGATGGCGCAGAATTCCATCGCAAAGCGGGCCTGCTTCAGCATGTCGGCCGTGTCGTCGAACACGACGATGCCGGCATGTCCGATCAACCCGTCCTTCGCGGCGAACGCCTCGTAGTCGAACGGCGTGTCGAACAGCTCGCGCGGGAAATAGGCTCCCAGCGGCCCCCCGACCTGCACGGCCTTGACCGGACGGCCCGATGCCGTGCCGCCGCCGATCTCGTCCACCAGCTCGCCCAGCGTCATGCCGAACGCCGTCTCGAACAGCCCGCCATGCCGGATGTTGCCGGCAAGCTGCACGGGAATGGTGCCGCGCGAGCGGCCCATGCCGAAATCCCTGTAGAAGGCCGCGCCCCTGTCGAGGATCACCGGCACCGAGGCGAGCGAGATCACGTTGTTGATGACCGTCGGCTTGCCGAACAGGCCCTTGTGGGCGGGCAGCGGCGGCTTGGCGCGCACCTCGCCGCGCTTGCCTTCGAGGCTGTCGAGCAGCGAGGTCTCCTCGCCGCAGACATAGGCGCCGGCGCCCACCCGCACCTCGATGTCGAAGGCCCTGTCCGAGCCCAGGACGGCGCCGCCGAGCACCCTGGCGCGGCGCGCCGCCTCGATCGCCCGCCGCATCCGGTCGACGGCGTGCGGATATTCCGAGCGGATGTAGACGAAGCCCTTCGTCGCGCCGGTCGCCAGCCCGGCGATCGCCATGCCCTCGATCAGCACGAAGGGATCGCCCTCCATGATCATGCGGTCGGCAAAGGTGCCGCTGTCGCCCTCGTCGGCATTGCAGACGATGTATTTGCGATCGGCGGCCGTATCGAGCACGGTCTTCCACTTGATGCCGGTCGGGAAGCCGGCGCCGCCGCGCCCGCGCAACCCGGATTCGGTGACCGTCTCGACGATCGCGGCCGGGGTCATCGCCACCGCCTTCTTCAGGCCCGCCAGGCCGCCATGCATGGCGTAGTCGTCGAGCGAGAGCGGATCGATGACGCCGCAGCGCGCGAATGTAAGCCGTGTCTGGCGGGCCAGGAACGGGATCTTGTCGGGGTTGCCGAGCCATTTCCTGTGCTGGCCGCCGGTGAGCAGGCCGTTGTCGAACAGCGACTTCACGTCGGCCGGCTTCACCGGCCCGTAGGCGACGCGGCCGCTGCCGGTCTGCACCTCGACCATCGGCTCGAGGAAATAGGCCCCGCGCGAGCCGTTGCGCACGATGCGGGCCTCGATGCGGCGAGCCTTCAGCTCGGCTTCGACGGCACGCGCCACCCGGTCGGCGCCGAGGGCGACGGCGCCGGAATCGCCTGGAATGTAGATGACGGGGGTCACGCCTTCACCTCCGCGGCCAGCTCCTCGATGCGCGCCTCGTCGAGCCGGCCGATCACCTCGCCGTCGAGCATGGCCGATGGCGCGCACGCACACAGGCCGAGGCAATAGGTCGCCTCAAGCGTCACCGCGCCGTCGGTGGAGGTTTCGCCGAAGCCGATGCCGAGCAGGCGCTGCAGCTTCTCGTGCAGGCCGTCGCCGCCCATCGACTGGCAGGCTTCGGCGCGGCACAGCTTCAGCACATGCCGGCCGGCCGGCGCGCTGCGGAAATCGTGATAGAAGGTGGCGACGCCGTAGACGTCCGCCTTCGACAGGTTGAGCGCGTCCGCGATCACCGGCAGGGCTTCGCGCGGTACGTAGCCGAATTCCTCCTGCACACCGTGCAGGATCGGCAGCAGCGGCCCTTCGAGCCCCTTCAGCTCGTTGACGATCGCGGCGGTCCGTGCCGCTGTTTCGGTACCCTGCGGCTGCATCGCCATGCAGCGCCCTCCCTGTGATCGGCTTCAGTCCGTCAATCCCTATCAAGACCGCAGAAACGGTGCGGAATCAATAAAGGTAAGCCGTTGATCAATAGAAAAATCCTATCGATTGCCGCCATGCGCAGCCTGCGTCACGCCCACGCGTCGAGATCGCCGGCAAGCGCCATCGCCTTGTCCAGAAACGCCGCCACCAGCGGGGTATGCGGGTCCCGGCGGGCCGCCACCAGCCCGACCAGATGGCGCGCGTCTGGATTGACGATGGGAATGGCGCGGATCGGCGTCGCGAAGCCGAACGTCTCGGCCAGGTTGAGCGGCATGATCGACGACCATTTGCCGGTGCGGATATGCGAGAACAGCACGATCATCGAGTTGGATTCCAGCGTCGGGCGGGCGACCGAGCCGGCCTCCGAAAGATGCTGGTCAATGATGCGCCGGTTCTGCATGTCGGGCGTCAGCAGGCAAAGCGGCAGCCCCGCCACCTGCGCCCAGGTGACGGTCTCGCGGTCCGAAAGCGGATTCCCCGACGCGGTGATCAGGTGGTAGCGCTCGGCATAGAGCGGCACCGAGACGACGCGGCCCAGCGGCTCGTTGTCGAGATAGGTCACGCCGATGTCGATCTCGAAATTGCCGAGCAGCGACAGGACCTCGATCGAGGTGCGCGACAGGATCGAGAAGCTGACGCCGGGATGGCGTTCGCGAAACGGCGTCGTCAGCCTCGGCACCATCGCGAGCGCGGTGGGGATCGCCGCGATCCGCAACCGTCCCGACAGGCCGTGCCGCGCCGCCCGCATCTCCTCGCGCATGGCGCGGGCATCGCCCGAGATGCGCCGCGCCCAGGCCAGCACCTGCTCGCCTTCCGGCGTCAGCCCCTGGAAGCGCGAGCCGCGCCTGACCAGCATCACGCCGAGCTCGCTTTCGAGCTGCTTGATGGCGGCCGACAGCGTCGGTTGCGTGACGCCCATCTCCTCGGCGGCCTTGCCGAAATGCTGGGTGCGGGCGAGCGCGATGAAGGATTCGAGCCGGTCGAGCATGCGCGTCGCGCCATCCGCCTTGTCGGTTGCGTCGGCCGATCATCAGAGGCGGGCAGGCCGCGGTCAAGCGTGCGAAGGCGTCAGTCCAGGGTGCGCCGGAACCGCAGCAGCGCGATTGCCGCATAGGCGAGGATGAACAGGGTGAGCACGCCCGCCTCCCAGCCGATGTCGCGCAGGCCGGCCCCTTTCAGCATCAATGCCCGGATGATGCGCAGGAAATGCGTCAGCGGCATCGCCTCGCCGATCCACTGCGCCCACACCGGCATGCCGCGGAACGGGAACATGAAGCCCGACAGCATGATCGACGGCAGGAAGAAGAAGAAGGTGAGCTGCAGGGCCTGCATCTGGGTCCGCGCCATCGTGGAGAAGGTGTAGCCGAGCAGCACCAGCGCCAGCACAAAGGCCAGGATGGCGAGCAAGAGCAGGACGACGGACCCCACGAAAGGCACGCCGAACAGCAGCCGCGCCGCGCCGAGCACCACCAGCACCTGCACTGCGCCCACGCCCAGATAGGGGATGATCTTGCCCAGCATGATCTCGAACGGCGAGGCCGGCATGGCGAGCAGGTTCTCCATCGTGCCGCGCTCGGTTTCGCGCGTCAGCGCGATCGAGGTCATCATCACCATCGTCATCTGCAGGATGACGCCGAGCAGGCCGGGCACGATGTTGTATTGCGAGATGCCTTCCGGGTTGTAGCGCCGGTGGACCACCACCTCGAGCTGCGAGGCCGCGTCCCGGCTCGCGGCCGCCTCCATGCCGCGCGCGCGCAGCAGCGCCCGTTGCGCCACCGTGCCGAGCGTCGCGATGGCGCCGCTGGCCACCGCCGGATCGGTGGCATCGGCCTCGATCAGGATCTGCGGGCGGTCGTTGCGGTTGACGCGGCGGGCGAGATCCGGCGGGATGGTGACGGTGAACACGACCTCGCCCTCGGCCAGCATCCGCTCGGCTTCCGCCGCGCTCGGGGCGATATGGTCGAAGCGGTAGTAGCCGGTCGTTTCCAGCGCCGAAACGATGGCGCGCGTATAAGCGTCGCTGCCCGTCGCCACGAGCGCCGCCGGGAGCTGCCTGGGATCGTTGTTGATCGCGTAGCCGAACAGCAGGAGCTGGACCAGCGGCACGCCGAGCATCATGGCGAAGGTGATGCGGTCGCGCCGCATCTGGATGAACTCCTTGGTCAGCAGCGCGCCGAGCCGCGCCAGCGAGAACATCGTGCTCATGGCATGTGTCCGGCGAGCGTCCGGGCGCGGGGGAGGGGGTTGCGGGTTCCGGCCGGCATCATTGCACGTTGTCCCTCGAACGGGCCATGAACTGGATGAAGACGTCCTCCAGGCTCGTCTCGCCGGCCTCGACCGTGATGCCGGCCCGCCGCGCCAGCGGCTTCATCGCCTGCGCGAGCAGGCCGGCGTCGGCGCCGACGACGTGCAGCGTGTTGCCGAACGGCGCCACCTGGTCGACGCCCGGTGCATGCGCGAGCTCGGCGGCAATGGCGCCAAGCCCGTCGCCGCGCACGATATAGGTGGTGAGCCCGGCGGCCCGCACCACCTCCTCGACCGTTCCCGTGGCCAGCATCCGGCCGTAGGCGATGTAGCTGATGCGATGGCAGCGCTCGGCCTCGTCCATGTAGTGGGTCGATACCAGCACGGTGAGGCCGCCGAGCGCCAGCCGGTGGATCTCGTCCCAGAACTCGCGCCGCGCCTTGGGGTCCACGCCGGCAGTCGGCTCGTCGAGCAGAAGCAGCTTCGGCTTGTGCATGATGCAGGCGGCAAGCGCCAGCCGCTGCTTCCAGCCGCCGGAAAGCGTTCCGGCAAGCTGGTCGCGGCGGCTCGTCAGCCCGAGGTCCCCGAGCGTGCCGTCGACATGCTCGGCGCGCGGGGAGAGCTGATAGAGGCGGGCGACGAAATCGAGGTTCTCCGCGATCGTCAGGTCCTCGTAGAGCGAGAAGCGCTGCGTCATGTAGCCGACCTCGCGCTTGATCTTCAGGCTTTCGGTGCGGATGTCGTAGCCGAGCACCTCGCCTTCGCCCTCGTCCGCGGTGAGCAGCCCGCACATCAGGCGGATCGTCGTCGTCTTGCCGGATCCGTTCGGGCCGAGGAAACCGACGATCTCGCCGCTTTCCACCCGCATCGATACGTGGTCGACGACGGTGCGGCCGCCGAAGCGCTTGACCAGGCCGCGCACGTCGATGGCGCTCATGTGACGCCTCCCGCGACGCGGTGAATGGTAAATGGTGAACGGGGAAGGGTACGGGCGGGACGCTTGCCGCCACGCCGCCCGTCGATCCGCGCCATGAGGTGACCGTTCACCATTTCACCATTCACCATTCACCGTTCACCGGCGCGCCAGCGCCACATCCACGATCTGTCCGGGCTTGAGCGCCGCCGCCGCGCCGTCCGGCCGCGCCTCGACCAGGTGGACCAGCTTCTGGCGCGCTTCGAGCGAGTAGATCACCGGCGGCGTGAATTCCGGATCGGGAGAGACGTAGCTGACCTGCGCCGTGAGCCCGTCGGGACAGCCGTCGCAGCGTACCGAAAGATGCTGGCCGATCCCGATCCGGGAGAATTCGGGCTCGGGTACGTAGAGCTTGATCCTGACGGCGCCGTCCGGGAGCATCGAGATCACTGGCGCCGAGGGGCCGGATATGTCGCCCGCATGGCGGATCACGTCGTCGATGCGTCCCGCAGCGGGCGCCACGATGCGGCGTTTGGAAAGCCGCCAGCGCGCCTGGTCGAGGCCCGCCTGCGCCTGGTCGACCTGGTGTTGCGCGGCCTCGATCGCCTCGGGCCGCGCGGGCAGCCTGGCGACGTCGAGATCGGCTCGCGCCTTGCCGACCGCGGCCTGTGCGATCGCCAGCGCGGTCGTCGCCTTGTCGAGGTCGGCCTGGGTGGCGATGCCCTTCCCGTGCAGTTCGCCGGTGCGCGTCATCACGCGCCGGGCCTCGCTGGCCTGCGCCTCGGCCGAGCGCAGCGCAGCCTCCAGCACGGCGATCTCTTCGGGCCGCCTGCCCTGCTTCAGGTCCGCCAGCTGCGCTTGCGCCTGCGCCAGCGCCGCCTGCGCCTGGGCCACGGCAATGGTCGCGTCGCCATCCTCTATGGTCGCCAGCTCCTGGCCCTGCCGGACGATGTCGCCGCGCCGCACGGCGACAGAACGCACCTGGGCGCTCTCGATCGGCGCCAGGAGTACGTATTCGCCTTCGACATAGCCGACCGCGACGGCCTCTGCCGGCGCGCAACCGGGAAGCAGCGAGGCGATGAGGGGGATGGCGCAGACGAAGCTCATGGTGCGGCCCGTTTCCGCGCGTCGAGCGCGGCCTTGAGGTTTGTCTGGAAGAGCGCGGTCAGCCGCTCGGCCTCGGCCGAGCCGTAGTCGGCCCAGCCCATGCGGCGCAGCACCGCCTCGCGGCCGATGCGGAAATAGACGACCTGGCCGATCATCGAGAACACGGCCAGCCGCGTCGCCTCACTTTCGGGGTCGGTACCGGTCGCCAGTCCCCAGAGTTGGCACAGCCGCCGGTGTATGGGCTCGAATACGCCCTCGTAGAGGATGGCGAGGCCGGTGCCGGGTGCCGACAGCTCGCGCAGCACGAACTGCACGATCTCTCCTGCCGCCGGCTCGGTGACGAGGAACCGGACCAGATGCGAAACGCCGCCGAGCAGGCGCGCCTCGGCCTCCTGCGGCCCGGGCAACGGGCCGTCGAGGCCGATGGCCGGCGCCGCGATCGCCCGCATCGTCGCCACGATATGGCGCGCGCAGGCCCCGCGCAGCCCTTCCTTGCTTCCGAAATGATAGGTGATGGAGCCGATATTGGCCTGAGCGGCGGCGGCCAGCTCGCGCGTGGAGGTGGCCTCGAACCCGCGTTCGCCGAACAGCTTCAGGCCGGCGGCGATCAAAGCCAGCCGGGTCGCGTCCGCGCCGGTTGCCGTTCGTCGCTCGGAGGGTTTGCCGGAATCCATGGTGTATTTAATCAATCGATTGATTAAAAGCAAGAGCCCTGCGGCATCTGCCGCATTTGCAATGCCGTCGATTGAGGTTATCTGGGGAGCATACCCGCGGCCGGGAGCCCAGGGATCGGAAAGAAATGCCCATCACCCAGGAAGCCGTCCTCGAGAAGCTGCGCACCGTCAGGGGGCCGGACCTCGAGCATGATATCGTCTCGCAGGGCCTGGTATCGGAGATTTTCATCGCCGACGGCAAGGTCTTCTTCTCCATCACCGTGCCGGCCGACCGGGCCGAGCAGCTCGAGCCGCTGCGCGCCGCCGCCGAGCGGGCCGTGAAGACGCTGCCGGGCGTGGTCGGCGCCGTCGTCGCGCTTACTGCCGAAAAGAAGGGCGGCGGCATGGAGGCTGCGCCTCCGCGCCGTCCGCCATCGCAGCCACGGCCGCAATTGCGCTCGCACGAACAGCCGCGTCCCCAGCCGCGCCCGCACGCGCCGGCCAGGCCCGGCATGCCGCATGGCGGGCCGCGCGCGGCTCCGTCCGGCCACCAGCCCGCCCGGCGCGACGTGCCCGGCGTCGCCGCGATCGTCGCCGTCGCGTCCGGCAAGGGCGGCGTCGGCAAGTCCACCACCGCCGTCAACCTGGCGCTGGGGCTTGCCGCCAACGGGCTCAGGGTCGGCATCCTCGACGCCGACATCTACGGCCCCTCGATGCCGCGCCTGCTGGCGATCCGGGAGAAGCCGCAGACGGTCGACGGCAAGGTGATGCGGCCGATCGAGAAATACGGTGTCAAGGTGATGTCGATCGGCTTCCTCGTCGAGGAGGAGACGCCGATGATCTGGCGCGGCCCGATGGTGGTGTCGGCGCTGACGCAGATGCTGCGCGAGGTGGCCTGGGGCGAGCTCGACGTGCTCGTGGTCGACATGCCGCCCGGCACCGGCGATGCGCAGCTGACCATGGCCCAGCAGGTGCCGCTCGCCGGCGCCATCATCGTGTCGACGCCGCAGGACCTCGCGCTGATCGACGCCCGCAAGGGCCTGAACATGTTCAGGCGGGTCGAGGTGCCGCTGCTCGGCATCGTCGAGAACATGAGCTATTTTCTCGCGCCCGATACCGGCAAGCGCTACGACATCTTCGGCCATGGCGGCGCGAAGGCGGAAGCCGGGCGGCTCGGCGTGCCCTTCCTCGGCGAGGTGCCGCTGACCATGAATATCCGCGAGACCTCGGATGCGGGCACGCCCGTCGTGGTGAGCGAGCCGGACGGGCCGCAGGCGCGCATCTACCGCGACATTGCCGCGAAGGCCTGGGAGCGGCTCACCGCGGAAACGGCCGCAGCAAAGGCGGCGACGCCGTCGATCGTTTTCGAATAGGATCGCCGGCACGACTGGCGACCCACGGCCCGCCACCGGCGTCCTTTCCATCGGAGGATCCTTCTTGCCAGAACCGACCGTCATCCACGACCGCAGGGACGGCTACCACGTCCTGACGCTCAACCGGCCCGACCGGCTGAACGCCTTTACCGGCCAGATGCATGTGGAATTGCGCGCCGCCATCGCGGCCTGCGCGGCCGAGGAGGATTGCCGGGCCGTGGTGCTGACCGGCGCGGGGCGCGGTTTCAGCGCCGGGCAGGACCTGTCCGAGCGCGTGATGTCGGGCAACGAGCGGCCCGATCTCGGCAAGACGCTGGACACCAACTACAACCCGCTGGTGCGCACCCTGCGGGCCCTGCCCAAGCCGGTGATCTGCGCCGTCAACGGCGTGGCTGCCGGAGCCGGCGCCAACATCGCCCTTGCCTGCGACATCGTGCTGGCCGCGAAGTCGGCGACTTTCATCCAGGCTTTCTCGAAGATCGGCCTCATCCCCGATGCGGGCGGGACCTGGTGGCTGACGCGCCGTCTCGGCGAGGCGCGGGCCAAGGCGCTGGCGTTCACCGCGCAGCCGCTGTCGGCCGAGGACGCGGCGCGCTGGGGGCTGATCTGGAAGGCTGTGGACGATGGCGAGCTGATCGCCGAGGCCGAGGCGCTGGCGCGCGGCTTCGCCGACGGCCCGTCTGCCGCCTACGCATTGACCAAGCAGGCGATCCATGCGGCCTCGACCAACACGCTGGACGCGCAGCTCGACCTGGAGCGCGACTACCAGCGCCAGGCCGGCCTGTCCGACGACTACAGGGAAGGCGTCGCCGCCTTCATGGAGAAGCGCAAGCCGAACTACCGGACGAAATAGCTCGTTTCCGGTTCGGGTCGGATCGCCCCTCGTGCCCCTGCCGGACCTTCTCCCCGGGGAGAAGGGAGCTGCCGCTATCCGCTCACCTGCTTGTTCAGGTTGGAGAAGAACTCGGCCGCGAGCTTCTTGGAGGTGGACTGGATCAGCCGTCCGCCGAGCTGCGCGATCTTTCCGCCCACATCGGCCCTTGCCGTATAGCTCAGCACCGTCCCGGTGCCGTTCGCCGTCAGCTCGACATCGGCCCCGCCCTTGGCGAAGCCGGCGATGCCGCCCTTGCCTTCGCCCTGGATCGTGTAGGAGTGCGGCGGCTTGAGGTTCGTCAGCTCGACCTCGCCGTTGAACCTGGCCTTGATCGGCCCGATCTTCAGCGACACGATCGCGTTGAGCTCGGTGTCGGAAACCTTTTCCAGGCTCTCGCAGCCGGGGATGCAGGCTTTCAGCACCGCCGCGTCGTTGAGCGCTTCCCACACTTTCTGGACCGGAGCCTCGATGTGCTCCTCGCCAGACATGTCGACTGCCATGATCGTCCTCCCTGGCACGCAGCTCGGTCGCCAAGACGTAACGCCCTGGCCGACCCTTGTCCATGCGGCGTCCGCGCGAGGCCGGTCGCGGTCTTCGCCTTCAGGCGGCGTCGCGCATGCGCCCCGCGGCGGTGGCCAGCTCGCGGATGCCGGGTTCGATGTGCTGGAGCGCGATCGAGGCGATGCCGAGCCGCATGAAGCGGGAACGGCTCTCCGGCCGGTCGAAGAAACGGTCGCCGGGCTCGATGACGACGCCGCGCAGCGCCGCCGTTTCGGCGATGGCCCGCGCATCCGAGCCGAGCGGGCCCTTGAGCCAGACCGAGGTGCCTCCCGGCGCCTGCGCCGGCTGCCATTCGGGCAGATGGGTGGCGATGGCCTCGACCAGCCTGCGCCGGCGATCCGCGAAGGCTGCCGACAGGCGGCGCACCAGCGCCTCGTGGTGGCCGAGCGAGAGGAACAGGGCGACCGCCCGCTGGTTGTTGGCCGGCGGATGCCTGAGCATGAAGCGGCGCAGCGCCCGCAGCTCGGAGATCAGCCCGGCGTCGGCGACGATGTAGCCGATGCGCAGGCCCGGCGCGAGCGTCTTCGACATCGAGCCGACATAGACGACCCGGCCGCTGCGGTCGACGCTTTTCAATGCCTGCTGCGGCGCGTCGTCGACGAGCTGGCTGTCGTAGCCGTCCTCGATGATGATCCGGTCGTGCGCCGCCGCGTCGGCGAGGAGCCGCTGCCGCCGCTCCTCAGACAGGGCCACCATCGTCGGGCAGTGATGGTTGGGGGTGACGAAGACGAAGCCGGCATCGCGCGGGACCGCATCGGGGTCGATGCCGTTGCGGTCGACGGGAACCGGCACCACGTCGGCGCCCGACAGCCGGAAGATGGAGCGCGCGTCGGGATAGCCGGGGTCCTCCATCGCCACCTTGGCGCCCCGGCCCATCAGAAGGGTGGCAAGCATGTAGAGCGCGTTCTGGGCGCCCAGCGTGACGATGATCTCGTCGGGATTGGCGAAGATGCCGCGCCTGGGCAGCAGCCGCGCCTGGATCTGCTCGATCAGCAAGGGGTCGTCGCGGTCGACCACGTCGCCGGCCCAGTTGCGGATCTCCAGAACGGCGAGCGCCATGCGGTTGCACTCGCGCCACTCCGCCGTCGGGAACAGGCCGGGGTCGAACTGTCCGTAGACGAAGGGGTAGTTCGCCTTGATCCAGTTGCCGGAATGATAGCCTTCGGGAACCTCGACCGCCGGCGTCCGCCGCCGCGCCTGCCAGTCTATGCCCGGCCCGCGATCCGCGCCCTTGTCGACGGTCCTGACGGGCGAGGACAGCACCTCCGGATTGACGAAATGGCCCCTGCGCTCGCGCGCGATCAGGAACCCCTGGTCGACGAGCTGCTGGAAGGCGAGCACCACGGTGCCGCGCGCCACGCCGAGCTTCTCCGCCAGCACCCGGCACGAGGGCAGGGGCATCGAGGCGGCGATCTGGCGGTCGAGAATGGCAGCGACGATCGCTTGCCGGATTTGGGCTTGCAGCGTCTGGCCCGATTCCGCGGAGATGCGGAACAGACCGGACCAGATCGCGGAATCGTTGCGCGAAGGCATGGCAAATCTCCACAACGGGCGAGACCGTAGGCCGCGCGCGACATTGGTTCAACCTGGGCCAAAGACTTAAGCCAATGAAATTTTCTGATGTGTTTCTTTTATTCCAGTGATCAATCGTCGATTGGGCCATGCTTTCCCCCGCGCGTTTCTTCCACGCACTTGATGCGGGGCGGCGGCGGGGCGTAAACAGACGCGCCGCCGCCGCGGTACGGACCTCCGGCCGGAGAGCACGACATGGACAGGCCCGCATTCGACGCTGCCCTTGCGCAACTGCGCCGGCATCGGGCGGAAATCGCCGGAATGCGCATGCGCGAGGCGTTCGCCGCCGATCCGGCGCGCTTTGCCCGTTTCTCGCTGTCGCTCGACGACCTCCTGCTCGACTGGTCGAAATGCGCGGTGACGGACGAGACAGTTGCCCTGCTCCTCCGCCTGGCCGGGGCGGCGGGGCTGGAGCGGCGCCGCGCCGAGATGCTGGGCGGCGAAAAGGTCAACGTCACCGAGGGCCGTGCCGCGCTGCACACGGCGCTGCGCGACCGTTCCGGCCATGCGCTCTTCCTCGACGGCGCCGACATCATGCAGGACGTGCACGCGGTGCTCGCACGGATGGCGCGCTTTTCCGAGGCGGTCCGTTCGGGCGAGATCGCGGGCGCGGGCGGCAGGCCCTTTGCCGACGTCGTCAACATCGGCATCGGCGGTTCCGACCTCGGCCCGGCAATGGCGACGCTGGCGCTGGCGCCCTACCATGACGGGCCGCGGACGCATTTCGTGTCCAATGTCGACGGCGCCCATATCGCCGACACGCTGCGGGCGCTCGATCCGGAGACGACCCTGTTCGTCGTCGCTTCCAAGACCTTCACCACGGTCGAGACGATGACCAACGCCGAAACCGCGCGGCGCTGGCTGGTCGAGCGGCTGGGGCAGGAGGCGGTCGGCCATCATTTCGCGGCAGTGTCGACCGCGCTTGCCAAGGTGGAGGCTTTCGGCATCGTGCCCGACCGCACCTTCGGCTTCTGGGACTGGGTCGGCGGCCGCTATTCGCTGTGGTCGGCGATCGGCCTGCCGATCATGCTCGCCATCGGCCCCGACGGCTTTTCCCGCCTCCTCGACGGCGCCCATGATCTCGACCGCCATTTCGCCGCCGCGCCGCTGCGCGAGAACCTGCCGGCGATGCTGGGGCTGGTCGGCTTCTGGCACCGCGTCGTCTGCGGCTATCCGGCGCGCGCGGTGATCCCCTACGACCAGCGGCTGGCGCGGCTGCCGGCCTATCTGCAGCAGCTCGACATGGAATCGAACGGCAAGCGCGTCACGCTCGACGGCGGCAAGGTGGCCACGCCGACCGGGCCGCTGGTCTGGGGCGAGCCGGGCACCAACGGCCAGCACGCCTTCTTCCAGCTTCTCCATCAGGGGACCGACATCATTCCCGTCGAGTTCGTCGCCGCAGCTCAGGGCCACGAGCCGGAGTTGGAGCACCAGCACGCCCTCCTGCTCGCCAATTGCCTGGCTCAGTCCGAGGCCCTGATGCGGGGCCGCACGCTGGAGGAGGCCGTCGCGCAGCTTGCCGGCCGCGGCCTGCCGGAGACGGAAGTCGCGCAGCTGGCCCCCCATCGCGTCTTCCCCGGCGACCGGCCTTCGGTCACGATCCTTTATCGCCGGCTCGATCCCTATGCGCTCGGCCGGCTGCTCGCGCTCTACGAGCACCGCGTCTTCGTCGAGGGTGTCCTGTTCGGCATCAATTCCTTCGACCAGTGGGGCGTTGAGCTCGGCAAGGAGCTGGCGACCGGATTGCTGCCGCTGGTCGAAGGCAGGGGCGACACCTCGGAACATGATTCTTCCACAGCCGGCCTGGTCGCCCATATCGCTCGCGCGCGTGGAACGGCGGCCCGGTGAGACGGATTCGCGGCATCCTGTTCGACAAGGACGGCACGCTGATCGATTTCGATGCGACCTGGGCCGCCGTCGCCCGCAAGATGGCGCTGACGGCGGCGGCCGGCGACGAGGACGCGGCGGGCCGCCTTCTCGACCTTTCCGGGTTCGACGCCGCCAGCGGCCGCTTCCGCGCCGATTCCGTTTTTGCCGCCGGCACCAATGCCGAAGTGGTGGCGCTGTGGCACCCTCGCCTCGACCCCGAAGCGCTGGCGGAAACGGTCGCCGCCTATGATGCCGTCAGCGCGCGGGAGGGCGCGGCGAGCGCGGTGGCGCTGCCCGGCATCCGCGACGCCGTGGCCAGGCTGCACGATGCCGGCTATCGGCTCGGCATGGCGACCAACGATTCCACGCTGGGCGCCGAGCGCACGCTGGTGGCGCTCGGTTTCGCGCATATGTTCGCGGCCGCCTATGGCTACGATGCCGTCGCTCGCCCCAAGCCGGCGCCCGATATGGTCGTCGCCTTTGCCGACATGGCTGGCCTGCGCCCCTCGAACATCGCGATGGTCGGCGACAACCGCCACGATCTCGAGACCGGCCGCGCCGCCGGCGCCGGCCTTGTCGTCGGCGTTCTGTCGGGCACAGGCACGCGCGAGACGCTCGGCCCGCTCGCCGATGTCATCGTCGATTCCGTGGCGGACCTGCCCGACCTGCTGGCGCAGCGGGGGTAGGGGCATCCCCTCCCTGAGAGGAACGCGCCATCTCGCCGCCGTCATCCCGGAAGCCGGAGCGAAGCGGAGGCTATCCGGGATCCATTGGTCGCCGGATCGTAGAGCGCGGCCGGGTCCTCGCCGGTGGCTGCCTCGTGCGAACCCGGAACCCGGCCCTGCTGCTCAATGGGTCCCGGATCATCGCCGCTTCGCGGCTCGTCCGGGATGACGGCCGCGAGGCAGCCGCTACCTCAGCTCGCGCCTCAATATCTTGCCGACATTGGTCTTCGGCAGCTCGGTGCGGAACTCGATATAGCGCGGCCGCTTGTAGCCGGTGAGGTTCTGCTTGCAGTAGTCGAGGATCTGCTCGGACGTCAGGTTGGGGTCCTTCTTGACGATGAACAGCTTCGGCGCTTCGCCCGAATGCTCGTCCGGCACGCCGACGGCCGCCACCTCGAGGACGCCGGGATGCTGGGCCACCACCTCCTCGATCTCGTTCGGATAGACGTTGAAGCCGGAGACGAGGATCATGTCCTTCTTGCGGTCGACGATCTTGACGTAGCCGCGTTCGTCCATGAAGCCCATGTCGCCGGACTTGAAGAAGCCGTCCCTGGTGAAGACCTTCGCCGTCTCCTCCGGACGGTGCCAGTAGCCCTGCATCACCTGCGGCCCGCGGATGCAGATCTCGCCGACCTCGCCGAGCGGCACGTCCTTGCCGTCGTCGTCACGGATGGCGATCTCGGTGGACGGGATCGGCAGGCCGATCGTGCCGGTGAACTCGCTGCCGCCGAACAGGTTGGCTGTGGCGACCGGCGAGGTCTCCGACAGTCCGTAGCCTTCCGCGATCACGCAGCCGGTCAGTTCCTTCCAGCGGTCGGCAACCGGCTTCTGCACCGCCATGCCGCCGCCGAAGGTCAGCGCCAGCGCCGAGAAGTCGAGCTTGCGGAACTCCTCGTTGTTGAGCAGCGCGTTGAACAGCGTGTTCAGGCCGGGGAAGACGTTGAACGGGTGCTTCTTCAGCTCGGCCACCAGCGCCGGCAGGTCGCGCGGATTGGGGATCAGGATGTTGTGCGCGCCCTGCTGCATGCCCATCAGCGCGTTCACGGTGAGTGCGTAGATGTGGTAGAGCGGCAGCGCGCAGACGTAGGTGAGCCGGTCAGGCCGCTTCTTGTCGAGGAAGGCGGTCTCGACCCATATGGCGTTCTGGGCGACGTTGGAGAGCACGTTGCCGTGGGTCAGCACCGCACCCTTGGCCACCCCGGTCGTGCCGCCGGTATATTGCAGGAAGGCGACGTCCGAATGGCTGACGTCGGCGGGTCGGAAGGTCTTGCCGCGGCCGGCAGTCAGCGCTGCCTTGAAGCTGACGTGGCCCGGCAGCGACCATGACGGCACCAGCTTCCTGACCCGGCGCACGACGAAATTGACGATCGCCCCCTTGAGCGCGCCCAGCATCTCGCCCATCGAGGCGACGACGACGTGCTTGACCTTGGTGCGCCCGATCACGGCCTGCAGGGTATGGGCGAAGTTCTCCAGGATGACGATCGCCTCGGCGCCGGAATCCTTGAGCTGGTGCTCCAGCTCGCGCGGCGTGTAGAGCGGGTTGACGTTGACGACGATGAAGCCGGCCCTGAGCGCGCCCATCATGGCGATCGGATATTGCAGGATGTTCGGCATCATCAGCGCGATGCGCGCTTCCGGCTTCAGGCCGAGCGACTGCAGCCACGCGGCGAAGTGCCGTGACGCCTCCTCGACCTCGGCGAAGGACAGGGTCTTGTCCATGCAGGTGAAGGCCGGCCGGTCTGCATATGCCTTGCTGGCCGAGACCAGCATGTCGCCGATCGACTTGTCGGTCAGGTCGGAGATCGCCGCGGCGATGCCCTGCGGATAGGTCTTCAGCCAGGGCTTGTCGGCATAGCCGACGGCTGCGGCCCTGGCGGTCCTGGCAGCCTTGGCCGGGCTTTTCGCCGGCGCTTTCCTGGCCGCCGGTCGGGCGGCCGGCTTTGCCGTCGCGGATCCGGTGGGGGCGGCCTTCGCGGCCGCCGGCGCCTTTGCGGCGCGCGCCGGCTTGGCTGTCGCGGCTTTGGCCGCTGCCGGTTTCGCCACGGCGGCGGCCGGCTTGGTCGTCGCCGCTTTCACGGCGGCCGGCTTGGCCGCTGCGCCCGCGTTCCGCTTGGCCGTTGCCTTCGGGGCCTTGTCGGTTGCCGCGGGCTTCGCCGCATTCCTCGCGGCTGCGCTGGCGGGCTTTGCCTTGGCGGCGGCGCGCGCCGGCTTTTTTGCGGCCGCCGCGCCGGTCTTCGCCGCGGCCGCAGGCTGCGCCGCCGTTTTCGTGGCCTTGGCGTTTGATGCCGTTTTGGCCGTGCGCGCTGCCGCCGGCTTGTCGGTCGCAGCCGTCTTCGTGGTCTTGGCCAATCTGTCCTCCCTCGTGAACGATGGTCCGGTCCGGCTCTGCCGGCCTGACATGGATACCTGGCTGCGCCCCGCCGCTCGGCTCGTGATGGCGCCCGGCTCGGGTCGGCGAGTATCTAGGGCTACAGCGTGCCGCAGCGCAAGTCGCGCCGCCCCGTTCCGCGCTCCGCCTACTGCCCGTAGCCGGAATGGCTCTCCAGGAAAGCCGCTTCCTCGGGGGTCGTTTCGCGCCCCAGCACCCGGTTGCGATGGGGGAAGCGGCCGAAGCGCGCGATGATGTCGCGATGTTCGATCGCATATTGCAGCGCCGTCTCGTTGGCCGTTCCGCTGAACAGCTCGACGCAGCGCTCCTGGTCGGCCAGGTCCTCCGAATGCATCAGCGGCATGTAGAGGAACTGCCGCTGGGCTTCATCCAGCCGGGCATCGAGCCCCCTGTCCAGCACCTGAAGGGCGATGGCCCGCGCCTGCGCATCTGTTGCGAAGGCTTCGGGCCGGCGCCGGAACAGGTTGCGCGGGAACTGGTCCAAGACGATGATTGCCGCGAGCGCCGTCAGCGGGTCGCTCCCGGCTTCTTCCGGGAGATCGGCCTTCAGCTCCGCATAGAGCCTGCCGAACCGCTCGGCGATGCGCGCGTCGACCTCGGGCTTGCCGCTGAACCGGTCCTCCGGCGTCAGCTCGTCGAACCAGAACCTCAACACGTCGTCGCGCCATTCCGTCCCGCGCATGCCGTCCTCCATGATGGTTCCGGCAGAGCTGGAGGATATCGGCGGGTCCGTCAAGACGCGACGGGATCGTCCCGATGGAACCGATATGGTTCATTTTCGGTTCATGTAGGGATGGATAGTGTCGACCGATGAGATCAAGGAGGCTCTGAGATGACCGACAGGAAGCTGGTTTCAGTCATGTTCGCCGCCGCGCTCGGCGTGGCGACGGTTGCCGCGAGCGCCGTTTCGGCCGCGCCGTTCCAGGCTTCGCAGGTGGCCGCTCCGGGTACGAACCTCGTTCAGGTGCAGAGCCGGCACGGGATCGTGCGCAGGGGCGGCGGATACTACTACAACGGCCATCGCGGCTATCGCCATCACCGCCCCGGCTATCGCCGCCACGGCGATTTCTGGTTCCCGCCCGCAGCCTTCGCGCTCGGCGCGATCATCGGCGGCGCGATCGCGAGCCAGCCGAGCTACGAGCCGCGCTATTACGAGCGGCGCGTCGTGCCGGGTCCCCGCTACGACAGCGGCTCGGCCCACGTGCGCTGGTGCTACAACCGCTATCGCAGCTATCGCGCCTGGGACAACACCTTCCAGCCCTATCACGGGCCGCGTCAGCAGTGCTGGTCGCCCTATAGCTGATAGGCTGCGCAAGCATCGGGGGAGGGGCGTCGTGGAATGCCCTTCGCTCGCCGGGCCGTTGCCGGAGCAGGGGGCTGCGTCCGGCTTCGGGCAGGGCGGCCTCGGATGCGACGAGCGTTCCGGGCCGTCCTGAGCGGATACTGCCCGCCGGATAGCCATATCCGGCGCGGCAGGTTCGGCCGTTCCGGCGCGGCCGCGCCGATGGCCGGCGGACGTGATTGCTGCATGACGGCCGGGGGCTGTCGAACTCGCGCGGCCCGCATGCGCGGAAGCCGCGCCTCCTTGGTTGATTCAGCCCTGTTCCGCCACGCTGCCGGGGCCGCTCATGCTCACCGTCCGATCGCTCCGCCTATCCCGCCCGGCATCGCGCAGGCTGCGGCCGCGATCCCTTCCCGCCCTTCCCGTGCCCCCTTTTCCCGCCATCGCCGGCGGATGTGTTGACGCCGGGCATTTCCGCGGCGCAGTTTGGCGCTGCCCGGCCGGTGCCTGCCGATCCGGATCGAGCCGCATGCGGGCGACATGCGCCGATGCCGGCTACGGGCACCGGGGCTGGCTCGCAATGCCGGCCGCCGCCCGAGCCTGCGTCAGATCCGAGGAGAAGACATGACCGACAGCCCGATCAGCAGGTTTCCCGTCCCCGACATCAAGGATCTTCCCGCCGACATTTCCGAGCGCATCCTGGCGGTTCAGGAAAAATCCGGGTTTGTGCCCAACGTCTTCCTCGTGCTCGCCCACCGGCCGGACGAGTTCCGGGCATTCTTCGCCTATCACGACGCCCTGATGGACAAGCCGGGCGCGATCACCAAGGCCGAGCGCGAGATGATCGTCGTCGCGACCAGCAATGCCAACCAGTGCCAGTATTGCGTCGTCGCGCACGGCGCGATCCTGCGCGTCCGCGCCAGGGACCCGCTCATCGCCGATCAGGTCGCCATCAACTATCGCAAGGCCGACATCACGCCGCGCCAGAAGGCGATGCTGGATTTCGCCATGAAGGTCTCGGCCCGCGCCCACGAGGTCGGCGACGACGACATGGAGACGCTGAAGGGCCATGGCTTCTCGGAGGAGGATATCTGGGACATCGCGGCGATCTCGGCCTTCTTCGGCATGTCCAACCGGCTCGCCAACGTCACCAGCATGAGGCCCAATGCCGAGTTCTATTCCCTCGGGCGCTGAGCCGATCGTGCCCCGAAGGGGCGGCCGTTCTCGCGCATCCGGCGCCTGCCGCGCAGGCCGCGGAAACACGGCGCCGTTGCAAGGTGCCCGAAGCGTCGCGATGGCGCACGGGCCGGCGCGTCGCCGCCGTCAGGGGTGCAGATTCGCAATCTGCCGTTCTCATCGGCGAAAACGGTGTAGGCGAGGCTCCCTTGCTCCGCGCCGGTGGCGCGCCTGCTCACAGGACGGTAACGCGTGACCAACGCCACGAACCCGAGCAGAAGGGCGGGCGGCACGACCAGCCATGCGAATTTCATCCAGTCCGACAGCGATTGGTACATGTCGAAGAAATCCTGCCAGAAATTGTAACTGTCCATCGGTCCCGCCCAGATCGCGAGGCGAACTAAGCACGTCGAAATATGTATCGCAATACATGGTGATTTGCCAGCCTTGCCGGCTCCCTCCTGCTCATGGAGATCAAGAAGCGCTTCGGCTTGGCTGTCAGGGAATATCGCCGGTCACTGAATGTGTCGCAGGAAGAGCTTGCGATGCGCATCGGCGCGGACCAGGCCTATGTCAGCCGCATCGAGGCCGGACAGATGAACGTGACCCTGGAGACGGTGGAGCAGATTGCCGCCGCCCTCCAGGCCGATGCGGCCGAATTGCTGAAACTGCCCGCAGGCGCCGCCAGGGAGCGTTAACCTTGGCCGGATTCAGCGATGGGATTGCCCACCGGAAACTGGTGCCGCTTGTCAGACTCGAACTGACGACCCCATCATTACGAAT